>Ga0302316_10000038_pt1 | contig 110475 bp, 90 predicted proteins | sample III_Palsa_N3_2_FD_200456 | JGI IMG/M metagenome (GOLD analysis project Ga0302316, IMG submission 200456) | Peat permafrost microbial communities from Stordalen Mire near Abisko, Sweden - III_Palsa_N3_2 | ecosystem: Environmental > Terrestrial > Soil > Palsa > Peat permafrost | place: Sweden...
GGCATTGCCGGACCTGCATTTCATTGCCGCGCCGGAACAGCCCCAGGCGTACGCGCGCGAGCTGTATCGTTTGCTGCGCGCGCTCGACCGCGCCTCGGTGCAGCGGATTTTTGTCGAACGTTTGCCGGCGGGCCCAGCCTGGGATGCATTGAACGATCGCCTGGGCCGCGCGGCAGCGGCTTTTTTGTCGGGCGACTGAGCGGACGACTAAGCGGGCGACTGAGCGGGCGACTGAGCGGACGACTGAGCGGACGACTGAGCGGACGACTGAGCGCGCGGCTTATCCCACTTTATTCCGCGTGAGAGGCCGGATTGGCGCTCTCGGCCTTGAGCGGCAGGTTGGTTCTGATCATCGCGGCAGCATGACTCTGCTCAAACTGCGGCGCTTCGTTGTAGACCCATTCCAGCAAGGCGTCGTGCGCGGCACGTGCATCTTCCGCTCGCGGGTCGTTGATGAAACTGACCACAATATAACCATCGCCGTTGGCGGCACCCACATAACCCGCAATGGCGCGCACGTCGCGCAAGGTGCCGGTCTTGATATGCGCATTGCCGTCGATGCCCGAGTTGAGCATGCGGTGGCGCATGGTGCCGTCGACCCCGACGATCGGCAACGAATCGATATACGCTTGCGCCACCGGGCTGGCGTTGGCAGCTTGCAGCAAGTTTGCCATCGAGGCGGCGCTGATTCTCTCGTCATGCGACAAGCCCGAGCCGTTTTCCAACACCAGATCCTGCATGGGCAGGCCGCTGCGATGCAGGAATTGTTCGATTTGTTGCGCCGACCCGGCCAAGGTCGACGGGTTGTGTCCCGCGCTTTCGCCGATGGTCAGGAACAAGTTGCGCGCCATCACGTTGTTGCTGAATTTATTGATGTCGCGCACGATCTCGGAGAGTACCGGGCTTTCGTGTACCGCGACCTCGCGTGCGGCAACCGGCACCGTGCCTTCGCTGATCGTGCCCTGGAAGGTGCCGCCCGTCTGTTTCCACAGCGCGAGAAAACCGTCGCTGAAGAACGCCGAGTGGTCCAGTGCGGCCATGCTGCTGGTTTCCCGCGGGCCGCAGGCCAGCGGATAACTGCCGCTGAATACCGCTTGCGCCGTGCCGTTGGGCGCTTGAGTGATGACCGGTGTCACCAGCGCACCGGCACAACGGCCCCGCGTGAGGCGCAGGTCGTTGACGATAGTCAGGTTGTCCAGCGGCGGCGTAACGTCGATGGCGACGGTCTTGCCGTGTTCGGGCGCGAGGGTGAACGACACCGACTTGAAGGCGTAGAGCAACGGGTCCGGACCGACGTTATAGGGGGCCAGCACCTCGTCGTCGTAGGCGCCGGCGTCCCGGGTGGAAGCGTCGAAGTTATGTTTGTCCAGCACCAGTGAGCCGTCGATGCCGGTGATGCCGGCGGCGTGGATCTTCTGCACCAGGTCGATCAGCTCTTCGGGGACCAGTTTGGGGTCGCCGGTGCCGACGATATACAAGTTGCCATGCAAGATGCCGTTCTCGACCGTACCGCCGGCATAAGCGGTGGTTTTCCAGCGATAGTCGGGACCCAGCAGCGATAGACCCGAATAGGTCGTGACCAGCTTCATGGTGGACGCCGGACTCATGGCGCGCTGCGAATTGAGTTCGAGTACCGGCTTGTTGCTGCCGGCCCGCTCGACCAGCACACTCATGGCCGAAGGCGGCACATGGGCGCGTGCCAAAGCCAAGGCCACGGCCGGCGGTAAATCGCTGGGCGGCACCATCACGTCGGCTGCAGCAGCTTTGCGCGGTGCATGGTGCAGGGTCGGCCGGCCTTTACCCGGGGTTTTGTGGGTGGTGGTAGCGGCGGCGGGTGCAGCGGCCAGTACGGCACTCACTACCAGTGCGGTGCAGGTCGCGGCCAGCACTGTACGGTGCTGGCCGGCTGACGGCGATGGCGACTGGGCATGGGGGTGACGTGAGGCGGCGGGGCGGAGCGAAGGCAATAATGACATGGAAACTTGGCGGCGGCTTGAAGTGCATACGGCATGATACGCAGCGAGGCAATCGTCTTGCCTGGCTCGGTATCGAATTTTAGGGCCTGCTTTATGGGCAAACAGGCTTCGGCGTTGTAGAGATAAAATAGGGCGCGCGAAGGTTGACGCGCGACCCGGCACAATACACATGCATTAATCCGAGTGCCTCCAGAGTGCATCAATACCGAGTTTGGGTACCGGTGCCCGGTCAGCGTGCTCATTAAGCATACTCAATAAGCATCTTCATTAAGCATGTTAACGCACGTTGCGGCATGCCGTTGACCAAGCGACACAGACTCGGCAATCATGCCATGATGTTGCCGTACCGCTTCCCCCATCCTACCCCTAACCGGAGCTTATTCATGCGCGTACTGCTGGTCGAAGATGACCGGATGATCGCGGAGGGCGTGCGCAAGGGCTTGCGCGGCGAAGGCTGGGCGGTCGACTGGGTCGGCGACGGGGCGGCCGCCCTGGACGCGCTGGCGCTGGTGGGCGAAAGCCATTCCTACGACCTGATGTTGCTCGACCTGGGCTTGCCCAAGCGCGATGGTCTGGAGGTGTTGCGCGCCTTGCGCGGCAAAGGCAACGGCATTCCGGTACTGATCCTGACCGCACGCGACTCGGTGGCGGATCGGGTCAAGGGCTTGGACGCGGGCGCCGACGATTACCTGGTCAAGCCGTTCGACCTCGACGAACTCGGCGCGCGCATGCGCGCTTTGCTGCGGCGGCGTGCCGGTCGCAGCGCGGCATTGATTCAGCATGGGCCGATTACACTCGACCCGGCGACGCATGAAGTGAAATTGAGCGGCGTGCCGGTGGCTTTGTCGGCGCGTGAATTTGCTTTGCTGGAAGCCTTGTTGGCGCGCCCCGGCGCGGTGCTGTCGAAAGCCCAGCTCGAAGAAAAAATGTACGGCTGGGGCGAGGAAATCGGCAGCAATACGGTCGAGGTCTATATCCACGCCCTGCGCAAAAAACTGGGGCCTGAGCTAATCCGCAACGTGCGCGGGCTCGGTTATACGCTCGCCAAAGACCTGTGAAATCTGTGACCAAGGAACCCTGAACGATGCGCTCGATTCGGCGCCGCTTATTATTGACCCTGTTGTCCATTGTGCTGGCGGGGGTGGTGACCGCCGGCTGGCTGATCTATCGGCAGGCTCAGGCCGAGGTCAATGAGTTGTTCGATTATCAGTTGCAGCAAACCGCCGCGGCGCTACCCTCGGAGCCTTTCCCCGCGGTCCTGAGTGCGAACCAGGACGACACGCCGCGCGGCGGAGATGTGGTGATCCAGATCTGGAGTCATAACGGCACGCAACTCTACTACTCCCATCCGCGTGCGCCGTTGGCGCCGCACGCGGAATTGGGTTTTTCCACTGAGCACACGCCGCGCGGCGACTGGCGCGTCTATGGCGCGGTGATCGGCGACAACGTGGTGCAGGTGGCGCAGCCGCTCAGCATCCGCAATGAAATTGCCGCCCTGACCGCGTGGCATACCTTGTGGCCCCTGGTATTGCTGATGCCGGTGTTGGGCGTGCTGGTCTGGATTACCGTCGGCCGCGGCCTGTTGCCCTTGCAGCGGGTGACCCAGGCGGTCGACGCGCGTCATCCCGATGCGCTTGATTCGATGCCGGATGCGCGTCTGCCGATCGAGGTCCAGCCTTTGGTGCAAGCCTTGAATCGCCTGCTCCAGCGTTTGGGGGTGGCGCTCGATACCCAGAAAGCATTTGTGGCCGATGCGGCACACGAACTACGCACCCCGCTGGCGGCATTAAATTTGCAATTGCAATTATTGGAGCGGGCCCGCTCGGACGAGGAGCGGCACGATGCATTAGCCGACTTGCGCCGCGGAGTGCTGCGCTCGACCCGTCTGGTCGAGCAACTGCTGGCGCTGGCGCGCGCCGAGCCGGGTGCCGCTGCCGGCAGTCGCGCAGGTCTCGGCAGTGCGGTCGATGGCGGGGCCGGTGCTGTGCCGGGTTCGACGCGTACCGGCGTGGTCGACCTGCTGGAAATTTTATCGGATTGTGTGAGCGAGCGCATGACCCTGGCCACTCACAAAAGTCTGGATCTGGGTTTTGCCGGGACCGAGCCGCTGAGCGTGACGGGCGATGCGGTGGCGTTGCGCGTGTTATTCAATAATTTGGTCGACAATGCGATCAAATATACCCCGTCGGGTGGTCGCATCGATCTCTCTCTGTTGTGTCAGGATGGCCGTGCCGTCGTTGAGATTTGCGATACCGGTCCGGGCATTCCGGCTGACGAACGGGCGCGGGTGTTCGACCGGTTTTACCGCCGGGCGGTCAGCTTCGATGCCGGCCTGGGTCCAGCGGCCGCCATTGGCGAGCTTGAGCCAAACGTCGGCGAGGTAAGCGCCGGCGATGCTGCGGCCGGCAGCGGTCTGGGACTGGCCATCGTGCAGCGCATTGCCAGTCAGCATGGCGCTACCGTGACGCTGTCGGATGGGCCTGCGGGCCGGGGTTTGCGCGTCAGCGTCAGGTTTTAAGGCGGCCCGGCGGATGGATTGCCTGCTGAGGCACGGAGTCATGGCGTCATGGCGTCATGGCTTCGCGGCGGTAACGCCGGGTGACGTAAGTTTTGCACCGATTGGCCTACTTTAAGTTTCATTTAAGTGACGGGCCCTATCTTTCTCTCATCGATTCTGCTGATATCAATGAGGAGTGCATGATGAAGGCGAAATTCCTGCCCCGTACCCTGATCGCCGTGACCATTGCGGCCGGGCTGTCCACTGCGTACTATGCCGGCCACCGCGGGCTGGAAACACAAGTCATTCAACCGGCGCAGGCTGCGCCGATGATGCCCGCCGAAGCTGCCGCCAAGACCGGAGTGCCCGATTTCTCGGGGCTGGTGGAGACCTATGGCGGTGCTGTGGTGAATATCAGCGCGCGGCATCAGGTCAAGGTTTCGCGGCAGGAATCGCAAGCGCAACAGCAGTTGCCGCTCGACCCCAGCGACCCGTTCTATCAGCTCTTCAAACGCTTTTACGGCGGCCAGATGCCTGACAATCAGGCGCCCAGCGAAAGTTTGGGCTCGGGGTTTATCGTCAGCCCCGACGGCTATATTCTGACCAACGCACACGTGATCGACGGCGCCAACGTGGTGACCGTCAAACTGACCGACAAACGTGAGTATCGCGCCAAGGTCATCGGCAGCGACAAACAGTCCGACGTTGCCGTGCTGAAAATCGATGCCACGAATTTACCCATCGTCAGGATCGGCAATGCCGACCAAAGCAAGGTCGGCCAATGGGTGGTGGCGATCGGTTCGCCCTACGGTTTCGACAATACCGTGACCTCGGGCATTATCAGCGCGAAAGCCCGCTCCTTGCCGGATGAAACCTATACCCCCTTCATCCAGACCGATGTGCCGGTCAACCCCGGTAATTCGGGCGGCCCGCTGTTTAACCTGAACGGCGAAGTGATCGGGATCAATTCGATGATCTACAGCCAGACGGGCGGGTTCCAGGGCCTGTCATTTGCGATTCCGATCAATGAGGCGATGAAGGTCAAGGATGAACTGGTCCAGACCGGCCACGTCGAGCGCAGCCGCATCGGCGTGACAGTGCAGCAGATCAATCAGCAACTTGCCAAATCGTTCGGTTTGCCGACCCCGGACGGCGCGCTGGTCAGTTCGGTCGAGAAAGATGGGCCGGCGGCCAAAGCGGGCTTGAAACCGGGCGACGTGATTTTGCAAGTGAATCAATCCAAGGTGAATGATTCGTCCGACCTGCCCGGCGAAATTGCCGATATCAAACCAGGGTCGCAGGCTCAACTGCAAATCTGGCGCGATGGTGCGACCAGGACCCTCAATGTGACCACCGTCAAGTTGTCGGACAAGGCCCTGGCCTCGGCCAACGCCGACGAGCCGCAAGGCAAGCTCGGCGTGGCGGTGCGGCCTTTGACGCCGCAAGAAAAGCAGGACTCGTCGATTTCCCACGGTTTGCTGGTGATGCAGGCGAGCGGGCCGGCCGCCAACGCGGGGATCCAGCCGGGCGACGTGATTCTGGCCATCGATGGCCAGCCGGTGACCTCGGCCGACCAATTGCGTGACCGGATCGCCCACGCCGACGGCAGTGTCGCTTTGTTGATTCAGCGTGACGACGCCCAGATTTTTGTCCCGGTCGATCTGAGTTAAGTTGGCTTGAGGGGCGGTCAGCCCCTCTGCCGACAGCCTCGGGGTGCGGACTTTTACACCGCCTTGGAGCGGCGCGCGGCAAAGGATCCGGCTGCAGCGCTTTATTGAACTTCGTCCCTGGTTAGATGGTCTTATTGGCTTCGCATGCCGAATTAGGGCGCGTACAGCTCGCGGGCTGTACTCGACTATCGTATGATCTAGCCTGTGAGGGCCTGGCGACGCATCCCGCTGATGCGAGTCGGTTTGTTACCCAAGGAGTCATGACCATGAATCAACAGCCCCAGCGCTGGTTTGCCCTGCTTATTTTGCTGCTCGCATCCAGTTTTGCCTTGACGCAAACGGCTTACGCCCAAGATAGCGATGGCGGCGGTTTGCCGCAGGAATTGCATCAAGGCGACTTGACCTTTGTCACGGGCGGGGTGGGCCTCGATGAGTCGCAGGCACTACGCCAGGCGGCACCGCATTGGCCGCTGGCGATGCGTTTCACCGGCTCGGGCAGCGATTATCTGGCCGACGTTCATGTCCATATCACCGATGCCGGCGGCAACGCGGTGCTGCAAGCGGATTCGCGCGGCCCATACATGCTGGTCAAGCTGCATCCCGGACGCTACACGGTACAAGCCACTTACGAAGGTCACGACGAGACGCGCTCGGTGACCCTCAAGCGCGGCGGCCATGAGAAGCTCGATTTCTCGTGGAACCAGCCTTGATTTAAGCTTCGAATCCTGTCTCAAGCTGGTTTGTCGCTTTAAGCCTGATTTATCGCTTGAAGCCTGATTCTTGTCGTATTGACCGCATGCTGGCCGGGCCTTGAGGGTCCGGCCGTTTGTATTAACCTGCAGGTTAATGTTTGTATTAACCTGCAGGTTAATCGCTCACGACATCGTTGCTCGACGCCGCCAGGTGCAATGCCGGGCTCAGGTGCAGCATGTCGAACCAGGCATCGACGATGCGTTCCGCGTCGGCCGCCAGGTCGATGCAATCCGGGGTAAATAACCAGTCCCCCAGCATCCCGGTCACCGAACTGTGCAGTAGTGCGGCCGCGCGCCGGGTATCGAGATTGGCCGGTAATTGCCCTTTGAGGACCGCATTGCGCAAGCCGCCTTCGATGTGAGTGCGTCCCTCGCGTACCGTCAATTGATGGCGCAGCATGACCTCGCCCATATCTTCGGTAAATTCACATTTGTGGAACAAGATCTCAAGAATCCGCCTGCGTTGCGGGTCTTGCGTCGTGTCGCGCAGGCAGTGGACGATAAAGTCGCGCAAGCGCTCCAAGGGATCGGTTTCGCGGGTGTCCAGCGACGCCGCGATCAATTCGTCCAGCGGTAGCTTGACGCGTTCGAACATGGCGGTGAACAAATCGCTTTTGTTTTTAAAGTGCCAATAAATCGCGCCGCGCGTCACGCCGGCTGCGGTCGCAATTTCAGCCAGGGACGTGCGCGACACGCCTTTCCGATAAAACACATGCTCAGCCGTATCGATAATACGGTTGCGCGTCGCCAAAGCTTCTTCTTTAGTTTTTCTGGCCATGTCTCGTTGGTTTAGTTTTAGCCCGGGTTTGCGCCCATTTTTGGGCGGCGTAATGCCGGGTAATTTGGTAGACGGACTGGCTCAAGTGCCTTAAGCGGTTGTTCCGTCTGGTAATTTTCCGAGCCCAACCAAATTACGTTACGCTTGTGCTAGTCATGCACGCATACATTCATTGATGTATGTATAATACCTCACGCTTTGGAAACGACCTAACCGCAGTCTTCGGCTGCACGGCGCGGTGTGTTGTTTGCCGCAGCATTTGACGGGCGTCACCGCAGCGGAACCATGCGCAGCAGGCGAGCAGACTTTAGCCCTGCTAAAGACTCGCCGGATGCCATCGTCAACTTGAACCCTCAACTTAAACCCACATCACATTGCTGGTATCGGAACCGCACATCGTAATTTTGAGATAAAGTCGCGTCTCAAGCAGTGACCTGTTCTGTAAATTTATCGAACCAATTTGCGGAGCAGGGCGCCAGGTGGTAATGCCCTGGCGGCGCTATATAGCGAGCGTTGTGTCACCCAGGTACGTACGTCGCGACTTGGTCCACGGATAGCCGTTCTGTTAGCGGCGGCCGGACGGATCAGCCGCAACGTGCGGCATTCGAATTCATCCATTGAAACAGTCAGAGGTCGCTCCATGCGCGTCGATCGGGTTCCTTGCGGTTTAATCAATCCTGTTGCTTCAGTAGCGGCCGCAGTCGTCGCTATGTTTATGCTTGCCGGCTGCGGCGAAAAAGCCGCCGCACCTAAGCCGCAAACGCCGGAAGTCACCACCGTGACGGTTCAGCCGCAAAGCGTGGCGGTCACCACCGACCTGCCGGGCCGGGTGAATTCGTACCTGTCCGCCGATGTGCGGGCACGGGTTGACGGTATCGTGTTGAAGCGCGATTTTGTCGAAGGTTCGGACGTCAAGACCGGCCAGCGTTTATACCTGATCGATCCGGCGCCTTACCAAGCGGCCCTGGACAGTGCTCGCGCCACCTTGGCAAAAGCGCAGGCCAATCTGGTGTCGGTCGCAGCACAAGCCGCGCGTTATAAAACACTGGTTGCGGCGAATGCGGTGAGCAAGCAGGACTATGACAATGCGGTAGCGTCGCAAGGCCAGGCCGAAGCCGATGTGGCATCGGGCCGGGCCGCGGTCGAAACCGCCAGCATCAACCTGGGTTACACCGCGGTCACCTCGCCGATTACCGGCCAGATCGGTAAATCGCAGGTAACGCCGGGCGCTTATGTGCAAGCCAGCGCCGCGACGCTGCTTTCGACGGTGCAGCAAATCGATCCGGTGTATGTCGATCTGACGCAATCGAGCGTGGATGGTTTGCGCCTGCGTCGCGAACTGGCGAGCGGCGATTTGCAGATGGCCGGCAACAACCGGGCCAAGGTGATCTTGACCCTGGAAGACGGCACGGCCTACCCGGTCAGCGGCACGCTGCAATTCTCCGATATCACGGTTGACCCGGGTACCGGTTCGGTCACGGTGCGCGCAGTGTTTCCCAATCCCAAGCATGTCTTGCTGCCCGGTATGTTTGTCCGGGCGCAGCTTACCGAAGGCGTGAACGACCGCGCGATTCTGGTGCCGGAAGTCGGTGTGACACACGACCAGAAAGGTCAGGCGACCGCTTTGGTGGTGGGGGCCGACAACAAGGTGGCGTTGCGCCCCCTGGTGACCACTCGGACTCAAGGCGACGCCTGGGTCGTCGACGGCGGTTTGCAACCGGGTGAGCGCGTGATTGTCTCGGGCTTGCAGAAGATTCAGCCAGGCATGACGGTTAAAGCCGTGGATGCACCCATTCCCGCGTCTGCTCCTGCCGATGCAGCATCGGCTTCGGCCGCTTCGGCGACGCAAAAGGCGCAATAACAGGGAGCCCGCTTCATGGCTAAGTTCTTTATCGATCGCCCAATCTTTGCTTGGGTGATCGCGATTATTTTGATGTTGGCCGGTGGCTTGTCGATTCTGACCCTGCCGGTTTCCCAATACCCGACCATTGCGCCGCCTGCGATACAGATCAGCGCGAACTATCCGGGTGCTTCGGCCGAAACCGTCGAGTCGACGGTGACCCAGGTGATCGAACAACAGATGAACGGTCTCGATCATTTGTTGTATCTGGCATCGACCAGCGACAACTCGGGCACTGCGACGATTACCTTGACCTTTGCCGCCGGGACCAATCCCGATATCGCCCAGGTGCAGGTGCAAAACAAGCTGCAACTGGCAACCCCCTTATTGCCGCAGGAAGTGCAGCAGGCCGGGATCAAGGTCACCAAATCCAGCAGCAGCTTCTTGCTGATCATGGCTTTCGTCTCGCAAGACCATAGTATGACCAAGTACGACTTGGCCAACTATGTGGCTTCGCATATACAAGATCCCATCAGCCGGGTGAACGGTGTCGGTACCGTGACGGTGTTCGGCACGCAATACGCGATGCGAATCTGGCTCGATCCGCATAAGCTCACCAGTTATGGTTTGACACCGGTCGATGTGCAAACCGCCTTGTCGGCGCAGAACGTCCAGGTGGCAGCGGGTCAATTGGGCGGCACCCCGGCTTTGCCGGGTCAAAAGCTGACTGCGGCGATTACCGAAGCATCGTTGTTGCGGACCCCGGAGCAGTTCGGGAATATCTTGCTGAAGGTCAATACCGACGGCTCGCAAGTGCGGATCAAGGATGTTTCGCGGATCGAGCTGGGCGGCGAAAACTATTTGACCGACACCAAATACAACGGTGCGCCGGCCGCGGGTTTCGGGATTCAATTGGCCACTGGTGCCAACGCATTGCAAACCGCAACGGCGGTGCGCAAGCAGGTTGAGGCGCTGTCGCAATACTTCCCGCATGGCTTGGTGGTGCAGTATCCGTACGACACTTCGCCGTTTGTGAAAGTCTCGATCGAGGATGTGATCAAGACGCTGTTCGAGGGCATCGTACTGGTGTTCCTGGTGATGTATTTGTTCTTGCAAAACCTGCGCGCCACCATCATCCCGACTATTGCGGTGCCGGTGGTGTTGCTGGGTACCTTTGGCGTGATGGCGGCGCTGGGTTTCTCGATCAATACGCTGTCGATGTTCGGCCTGGTGCTGGCGATCGGCTTGCTGGTCGACGATGCGATTGTGGTGGTGGAGAACGTCGAGCGGATCATGGCCGAGGAAGGGCTGTCGCCGCGCGACGCAACCCGCAAGGCCATGGACCAGATTACAGGCGCCTTGGTCGGGGTGGCGCTGGTGCTGTCCGCGGTGTTTGTGCCGTCGGCATTTTCGGGCGGTTCGGTGGGCGCCATTTATCGTCAATTTGCCTTGACCATTGTGGCGGCGATGATCTTGTCGGTGCTGGTGGCATTGATCTTGACCCCGGCCTTGTGCGCGACCTTGCTCAAGCCGATTCCCAAAGGGCATCACGAAGTCAAGACCGGTTTCTTCGGCTGGTTCAACCGCAATTTCGAACGCGGCCGCGAAAAATATCATAGCGGCGTAGGCCACGTGATGGGTAGATCCCGCCGCTGGCTGCTGATCTACGCGGTGATTTTTGTCGCCGTGGCGCTGCTGTTTATCCGCCTGCCGACTTCGTTCTTGCCGGATGAAGATCAGGGCACCATGTTTATCCAGGTGCAGACGCCGGTGGGCGCGACCCAGGAACGGACCCAGGACGTGCTCGATGACGTGTCGAACTACCTGCTGACGGACGAGAAGGATACGGTTGAGTCGAGCTTTGAGGTGGACGGCTTTAACTTTGCCGGGCGCGGTCAGAATTCGGGCTTGCTGTTTGTGCGGCTCAAGGATTTCCCGCTGCGTACTTCATCCAAGCTGAAGGTGCAGGCTTTGGTCGGGCGCTTGTTCCATCGCTACGCCGGTTATAAAGATGCGGTGATCATTCCGATCAACCCGCCGCCGATTCCCGAGCTGGGCACCGCGTCCGGCTTCGACTTCGAATTGGTCGACCGCGCCGGCGTGGGTCACGACAAGCTGATGGCGGCACGTAACCAGTTGCTGGGTTTGGCGGCCAAAGACCCGATTCTTGCGCTGGTACGGCCCAATGGCTTAAGCGATATGCCTGAGTACCGGGTCAAGATCGACCAGGAAAAAGCCAGCGCCTTGGGCGTGTCCTTGAGCACCATCGATCAGACTTTCTCGATCGCCTGGGCCTCGAACTACGTCAACAACTTCCTCGATACCGATAGCCGGATCAAGAAAGTCTATGTGCAGGCCGATGCGCAGTTCCGCATGAATCCTGACGATTTGAACCAGTACTATGTGCGTAATGCGCAGAACAATATGGTGCCGTTCACTTCCTTCGCCACCGGTAGCTGGATCTTCGGTTCGCCGAAACTGGAACGTTACAACGGGGTGTCTTCCACGGAAATCCAGGGCGCTGCAGCCGCCGGCAAGAGCTCGGGTGACGCGATCACCGAAATGGAAAAATTGGCGGGCAAGTTGCCGCCTGGGATCGGCTACGAATGGACCGGCTTGTCCTACCAAGAAAAGCTGTCCGGTTCGCAAGCCCCTGCCTTGTACGGCATTTCGATCTTGGTGGTGTTCCTGAGCCTGGCGGCCTTGTATGAGAGCTGGTCGATTCCGTTCTCGGTGATCATGGTGATTCCGCTGGGGATTCTCGGGGCCTTGCTGGCGGCGACTTTCCGTGGCTTGGAGAATGACGTCTACTTCCAGGTCGGTTTGCTGACCACCGTGGGCTTGTCCGCCAAGAACGCGATTTTGATTGTCGAATTCGCCCGAGAGTTGCAGGCAACCGGCATGTCCGCCGCGGCGGCGGCCATGGAAGCGGCCCGCATGCGGTTGCGCCCGATTCTGATGACCTCGTTGGCTTTTATTCTCGGGGTGTTTCCCTTGGCTATCAGCAACGGCGCAGGTTCGGCCAGCCAGCACGCAATTGGTACCGGCGTGATCGGCGGGATGTTGACCGCAACCTTCCTCGCGATTTTCATGATCCCGATGTTCTTTGTGGTGATCATGGGCAAGTTCAGCAAGGACAAACCTGGCTCTACCGATACTGAAGCCGGCACTCACTCCGGCACTGAGTCCGGCCCGGCAGATAAGGAAGGACACTGAAATGCGTAAGCACTCTTTTCCCCTCGCGCTACCCCGCACGTTTCCTATTGTGCTGGCGGTGACGCTACTGGCCGCCGGCTGCACGCTGGCGCCGCACTATGAACGGCCGGCCGCACCCGTGGCGTCGAGTTTCCCCAGCGGCGCGGCGTATTCTAAAGACACGGCAAGCCAGGCAGGACAGACGGCAACCGTGGATATCGGCTGGCGCGACTTCCTCGGCGACCCGCAACTGCAGAAGCTGGTTGAGTTGTCGTTGCAGAACAACCGCGACCTGCGGGTTGCGGTGCTGAATGTGCAGGCTTCGCGGGCTCAGTATCGGATCGAGCGCGCGGCATTGTTTCCAACGATCAGCGGCACTGCTTCGGAAACCCGGTCGCGCACGCCGTTGAATTTAAGCAGCAGCCCTACCGCCTATGCCGCCGAATACAACGTCGGCATGTCGGCCCAGTGGGAGATCGATTTTTTCGGCAAGCTGCAAAGTTTGAAGAACCAGGCTTTGTATCAATATCTCGCTACCGCTCAAGCACGTAAAGCCGCGGAAATCCTGCTGGTCTCGGAAGTGGCGAACCAGTACCTGACTCTGCGTGCCGCCGACGAGCAATTGAAGGTGACCCAGGAGACGATGCAATCGGCTCAGGAGTCGTATCGTCTGGCGAAAGTGCAGTTCGACACCGGCACCGGTTCCGAGCTGGATTTGCGTGAAGCCGAGACCGTGATCGACCAGGCCCAGGCCAACTACCAGGCCCAGATTCGCAGCCGCGCCCAAGCCGAGGATCAACTCGTGCTGTTGGTCGGCCAGCCCTTGCCGGCTGACTTGCCGGCGCCGATGGCGCTGGACGACCAGAAGATTTTGAGCGATATCCCAGCCGGTTTGCCTTCGGACTTGCTGACTCGCCGCCCCGATATCATGCAGGCGGAAAATACCTTGCAGGCGGCCAATGCCAATATTGGCGCGGCCCGCGCGGCATTTTTCCCGAATATCACCTTGACCGCATCGGGCGGCAGCGCCAGCCCGACCTTGGGCGGTTTGTTCAAGGCCGGTACCGCGGCGTGGTCGTTTGCACCTGACCTGACGGTGCCGATCTTCAGTGCCGGCTCGAATCTGGCCAACCTCGACCTGGCGCATATCCAGAAGAATATTGCGATTGCGCAGTACGAGAAGGCGATTCAGACGGCGTTCCAGGAAGTGGCCGACGGACTGGCTGCGCGCGGCACCTATGACGCGCAAATCACGGCTTTGGAACACAACACCTATGCCAACCAACGGACCCTGGATCTGTCGACCCTGCGCTACAAGAGCGGCGTCGACAGTTATCTGACGGTGCTGACGGCGCAGACGGGCTTGTACACCGCTCAGCAAACCTTGATCACCACGCGTCTCGCGCGCTTGACCAGCCTGGTGAATCTTTATTCGGATCTGGGCGGCGGCTGGGTTCAGCATACCGGCGACCAGCCGCGTGAAGCCGATACGCCGGCGCAGTATGACGCGCCGGCCAGCGGGGCAGCGGCTGCTGTCGGCAACAAGGCGAGTTGAACGATGTCCCGTTAAACTTGCTCTGAGTGCCTACCTTGAAACAAAAACGGCGCGTCACTTCGGTGACGCGCCGTTTTTGTCAGAGGCATCTTCTTTGTGTCCGACGGGTATCGTTCCCGCTCCATCGTGACGTGAGGAGGTTCTCTCGCACACGTATGCTGGCCATGGGGTTTGTCAGGTTTTTGTCGCGTCGGGTCAGTATCGTCGTTGACACAAGCTTATCGACCGCTTCCGCTAGCTGCTGGGCTGCCAGCTATCTCAAAAATCATTTAAAAAAACGCCGGCTAAGGGGGTAGTCGCCGGCGTGAAACGATACTACGATAGCGGGCGCTTTACTCGAAACTGACTTCCGCAGCCATACGTCGTCAGTTTTCGGTCTTACGAAGAATCAGCGCTCTACGTTATTGGGTTGGCCTGCCGTTAAGACATCTCTATGCAAATCATAGAGGAAACTTGCGTTTGTGCAAGTTTAAATTGTTTATTTGCAATTTTCGTAATCTCATAATAATGAATATAGAGACAACTCTCATCGCGGATCGCATCAAAATCCTGATGCAACGGCAAAAGATCACGGATGCTGAACTGGCACGTCAAATTAACGTACCTCAGGCAACCGTCAGCCGCATTTTGTCGGGCGCGACCAAAGACCCGCGTGTCAGCACCTTACGGGAGATCGCCCGAGTGTTGGGGAGCACCATCGACCATCTCGTCAACGATGCGGGACATGCCATTCCGGTACTTGAATGGCATGAAATCAAAAATTTCGTGGAACAGGGCCTTGATGAGCTGCCGCAGCGTGACTGGATTTCAGTAACGAAGCCCATCGTAAAAGGCTGCTTTGCAGTGAAAACGACGCCGTCCATGGAACCGCGTTACAGAAATGGTTCGACCCTCATCGTCGAGCCCACCGAGGTCTATCGAGATTTCCAGGTCGCTATCGTGTCACTGGACGGAGACGAGCCTACCATTCGGAGGGTTATCAAAGATGGGTCAAGCATATTTTTGAAAAAATTGGCGGACACTATGGACGTGCCACCTGTTCCTGTTTCAATCACGACTCAAATTATTGGGGTTGTAACGGAGGCGAGGATGGTGGAGTAAAACCATCGCAACCTATTCAAGCTGAGCGACGACTACTCGAAATTGTGCGACTCCAAGCGCTCAGAATCCCAGTATTTTTCAATGACCGCGTATTCCAGCATTCCAAGTGTTACTGGGTATTTTTTGCGAGGTAATCGTTCATTTTTGTTGAAAAAAAATAAAAATCTAAATAACAGGCCTTCGCCTTCCATCAAAAAATATCGATGAAAATCAAAATCTCCTGATTTTACAGAGAAATTTTTAAAGAAGTTCCCCATGAACTCATTCGCGTCATCTCCGGCTTGACCCAGATCTTCATATAGCCGTGTCGAGCGAAGCAACGGTTTTTTATTATTTAATCCAATCTCTTGACGGATAAATAGTTCGAGTTCTTTAAAGATAGATTCGCTCATTTATAAAATCCGATCCTCAGCCTTGACCATGGAATTGTATTTTAAAACTGAATATTCTCCAATCAGAAAAACGTCATGCGCCAACAAAACCCACCCAACTCCAGGAATTGTTCGCCCAATAAATACTCCCAGTCTGCGTGTGAACAATATTTTTAGAGATTTCATACTGTTCAAAGTTAGCGTGGGTAGAATATTTTTCTTAAATTGGTACTTGAAGAGGGTTCGCGAGACAAGCGATGCAATGGAGGTGCCCTTGGTCGCCCCCGCGAATTTCTGGCGGGTTGGCAGGAGAGGGAGGCCTGACAATATCAGAATTACACTTTCGACATCATTTATTCCAAGCTGTTTACGTGTTTGGTCTATCATTATAAAAAAGAAAAGCTCGGTAGGTGTGAGGTCTTGGTGTGTGTAGTAGCGATACCTGTTGCTCATGGATTGTCTACGTGTTAATTTTTAAAAGAAAATGGATTGAATTTTGTATCGAAGTCATAATAATCAATCGAATCTTTGGATTTAAGGTATTTTGACAATGGTATGATTGCCGGGAAAAATAAAAATTCATATAGTATCTTTACCGATATTTGCGTGATAATTAATAAAATAATGTGGGTGGGGCTCAGTACTCCCAAAAACAAAACTAAGCAAAAGATGGTGCTGTCGATACTTGCTGCTAAACCGGTGCTGACTACTATCCTGAATATTTTATGTTTACCCGCCGTTGCAATTTTAATTTTTGCCAAGGCATATGAATTAATAAATTCACTAAATAAATAAGCGATTGACGATGCCGCGAACGTTTTGGCGTAAGCTTTGAGGATAATATGGTAGGCAGCATCGCTGAAGCCTGTGTGCACAGCCCATTCGATAGAGGTGGGAATAAGCGAGGTTGCCCATATGCCCATTATCAGCAAAATATTGGCGCCAAGACCTCCCCAGATAACCAGGCGACTGATGCTATAGCCGTAGACTTCGGTTAAAATTGTACCGAATGCGTAAGTTGCTGGAAATAATACAAGCCCTGCGGGAAAGCGCACGTCAGGACTGCCGATAACTGGTAACCATGATAGATTGATAGATGAAACCCTGAACGCTGTCATGTTTGACATGATTGAGAAGCAGACAAATAAAATGGCAATCAACACCACCGAATTGGTCAGGCGATGCTTTATTCTCGGGAAATAATGGATCGGAATTAAGCCATCAACATAAATTGCAGCATTTAAAAAACCGATATACGCTACGTCTTCATTGGAAAATTTCGCCAGCCAATTTTTGTCATACAGCTCCTTCGGTTTTTTAACAAATGACGCACGTGATGCAATAATTCTTACTCTAATTAAAAAATCCTGCGGGCCGCCGCCTTCAATAACCCCAACTATTTCATGTGTGATCATCACGTCTCCCGATAAGCCCGACCGTTGCGGTCGGGCTGATTTGAGCAGCATCAAGCAGGCAGATTACTGACGAATCAGGCGATGATTGAGTATCGGCGTGGTTTGAGTTGATCGTACTGGATTGATGTCGATACCGCCGCGTCGAGTATATCTTGCCCCAACGGTTAGTTCAGACGGGCCACAGTTTCTGGATATATCCATGAAAATTCGCTCAACACAATGCTCATGGAATTCATTGTGATTTCTGAATGAGACGATATAGCGAAGCAATGAATCATGCAAAATTTGTCGCCCGGTATAACTTACCCATAAACTGCCCCAGTCGGGTTGTCCGGTGACCAAACAATTGGATTTTAAAAGATTGGAACATAATGTTTCGGTAATAACATTATCTCCAATTTTAAGTGTTGTTGTATCAATTTCAAAGTTGTCAATTTCTATATCGAGATCATCGATTGAAATGGCGGTTAGGCACGACAGCGTTTGACTCAAGTCTTGTGTAAGTAGTTGGATGGAAACCGAAACGGGAGATTTCAAGCATGAACTTAAATCGCGAGTGACGATTTCTTCAACTGATTTTGAATTTTCATAGCGTGAATTGTTCAAGCTATTGAAATATAATTTCAAGGATTTTGATTCAATTATGTTTTGTGATTCACATGAATAAACAATTTGAGCTGTTGCGACTTGCGGTTTTCCTCGTAAATTAAGCCAGGAGACCTCATAGTGATTCCATATGTCATATCCTAAAAACGGTAAGCTATCTTTTATTCCCAAATCATGTCGATTCGGAGCTCGCTGGATAGCAAACAATCTGTCGGGATTGTAGTGTGAGTCGTAGGTCGATTTTTTTCCAAGTTCCATGATTTTCTGCCATTTATATTCGGTTGTTTACGCTATCAAAGCCCGATTTTTGCAACAACCAGCGTAAACACTTAAATAAATGAAAATCAGACTGGTCTTACGTTAATTAAAAATTATATGGAATGAGTATATGCGAAGGTGGCTGATTTAAAATCAATACTTGGTTTGGCGCTGCGTTAGTTTAGTCACTCCTGGATCTACGAATACCCGACGGACCGGGAATCTAAGTCACCCAGCACGAATCGAATGCCACCTCGTACCTGATCACGCTACGCAGGTTTGCTACAGGTTCAACGCCCTCCTCGGCCCGAAGCTAGTATGCTGACGGTTTGTCCATTTTGCTTGTTCCCTTAGCCCTTCTTGGTTTCGACACGCCAGACATGCCTGCTGATTTCCGTTCACGCGACTTCCTGATCGCCCATATCCGCCACACCATGGCGTTTTATCATCCGCGCTGTATCGACCCGGCCGGCGGTTTTTTCCATTTTTTCAAGGATGACGGCAGCGTGTATGACGCCCACACCCGTCACCTGGTCAGCAGCACGCGGTTTGTATTCAACTATGCGATGGCCTATCTGCATTTCGGCGACGATGTGTATCGCGAAGGCGTACGGCACGGCATCGCGTATCTGCGCGACGTGCACCGCAACCCCGATACCGGCGGTTATGCCTGGTTGCTCGAAGACGGACGGGTTGCCGACGCGACCAACCATTGTTACGGCCTGGCGTTTGTGGTGTTGGCGTATGCCAAGGCGGTGGAGGCTGGTTGCGACGAAGCGCGCGGTTATCTGAGTGAAACCTGGGATCTGCTCGAAACCCATTTCTGGGATCCGCAGCACGGGCTGTATGCCGATGAAGCCACCGCCGACTGGCAGGTGCTGCCGTATCGCGGCCAGAACGCCAATATGCACGCCTGCGAAGCGTTGCTGGCGGCTTTTGAAGCCACCGGCGAGCAACGTTATCTCGATCGCGCGGCCACCCTGGCCGAGCACATGGTGAATCGCCAGGCCGGCCTGGCGGGTGGCCTGGTGTGGGAACATTACCGCGAAGATTGGTCGGTGGACTGGGACTATAACAAGGGCGATCGCAGCAATATTTTCCGCCCTTGGGGTTTTCAGCCGGGCCATCAGACCGAATGGGCCAAGCTGTTGCTGATCCTGGACCGGCATGCGCCGGCCGATTGGCATCTGCCGCGTGCTCGTGCTTTGTTCGATAAGGCTTATGAGCTGAGCTGGGACGCCGAATTCGGCGGCCTGGTGTACGGCTTCGATCGCGAAGGGGCGTTCTACGACACCGACAAATACTTCTGGGTCCAGGCCGAGTCGCTGGCAACCGCCGCACTGCTTGCCGAGCGCACTGGCGAAGGCAAATATTGGGAACAGTACGACGCCTTATGGGGTTATAGCTGGGAGCATTTTGTCGATCACCAATATGGCGCGTGGTTCCGTATTTTGCATCGCGACAATAGCAAGGTCAGCGACGAGAAGAGCCCTGCCGGCAAAGTCGACTATCACACCATGGGGGCCTGTTACGAGGTGCTCAAGGTGTTGCCGCAAGCGCTCTAGGCGACGCGGTGTGCACCCGGGGAGGGCGCACACGCACAGCGTGCGGCCATTCTTTAGGCCGTCGCTGAAGCAGATCCGGCAGGTTTCAGAGCGCGATTCAAGCCGCTATTTAAGGGCTATTTAAGCGGCTATTTAAGCCGCCGCAGCGGCGAGCAAGGCTTCCACCTCTGCATGCGACGGCGCATGGGCGCCGGTACGGGTGCAGACTGCGGCTGCGGTGGCGGCCGCAAAGCGCAAATGCGTCTGATGCGGCGCATCGGGCGTGGCCAGCAGGCTGGCGATAAACCCTCCGATGCTGGCGTCGCCCGCGCCCACGGTGTCGGCGACCGTTACTTTGAATGATGCCTGCGTCAGCGATGCGCCGGGGATGTACAGCGTCATGCCGGCCGCCCCCTGGGTATACAGAATCAATGCGTTGGGGCTGAGTTCGCGCACAACAGCGAGCGACTCGGCGGCGCTGCGGTGCGGATAAATTTGCAGCAGATCTTCGTCGGAAATTTTGACGATATCGGTCAGCGCCATCATCTTTTCGAAAAACCGCGGATAGTCGGGGCCCATCAGATTGCGATAATTCGGGTCGTAGCTGATGCGCGTGCCTTGCGCCTTGAGTTGCGCCGCGATGGCAAACAAACGTTCGCCCAGCGGCTGACGCACCAAGCTGATACAGCCGAAATGGGCAATCTCGCAGGCATTTTGCCAGCCTGACGGCAGGTGGGCGCTGTCAAATGCCAGGTCGGCCGTACCTTCACCCAAAAAGAAATATTGGGGCGGATGCGCCTGGTGCACCATCGCGATCAGCGGCGGCCGTGTCACCACTTGCAAAAAACGCATATCGAGCTGGGCCGTGCGCGAGCGCTCGACGATTTCCTGGCCGAACAAATCATCGCTGACCGAGCCGCCGAAACCCGTCGGCAAACCCAGGGTGGCGGCCACCCGGGCTACGTTCCAGCAGGCTCCGCCGGCCACACTGCGCCACGGGGTGCCGCCGGCGGAGCCTGCAGCCGCATCGCTATCGCGCACAAAATCGGTCAGGGCTTCGCCGAATACCAGCAGGCGGGGCAGGGCGGAAGGTACGGCGTTGAGCGCATTCATCGGCAGAAAGGGTAGGGTTTGTTTAGAATAACCAGCATCATAACAATCTCGGCACGCATTGTACGGCCCATAGGAATCCCATGTTCGAATTGGTCTCGGAACACGCCAGCTTCGGTGGCGTTCAGCGTTTTTACCGGCATGCGTCGACCGAGATCGGGCTGCCGATGCGTTTTGCCGTGTACCTGCCGCCGCAGGCGCAGTCCGGGCCGGTGCCGGCGTTGTTTTATCTGGCGGGCTTGACGTGCACCGAAGAAACTTTTTTCATCAAGGCCGGCGCGCAAAAATTCGCGGCGCAATACGGCATCGCGCTGATCGGCCCCGATACCAGTCCGCGCGGGGCTGCTATCGAAGGCGAGGATGCGGCTTGGGATCTGGGTGTGGGGGCGGGTTTTTATCTTGATGCCCGTGCGGCGCCTTGGGCCCGGCACTACCGGATGGAGTCATACATCACGGGCGAACTGTATACGGCCGTGTTGGCGCAACTGCCTCTGGACGCAAAACGCATCGGCATCTTCGGTCATTCGATGGGCGGCCACGGCGCGTTGACTTTGGCACTGCGTCATCCCGATCTGTTTCGCTCGGTTTCGGCGTTTGCCCCGATCGCCGCACCCAGCCGTTGTCCCTGGGGCGAGAAAGCATTTTCCGCGTACTTGGGCTCAAATCGTGAAGCATGGAAGCAGCATGATGCGAGCGAACTGATGGTGCAGGCCGGATGTGTATTTCCCGACGGCATCCTGATCGATCAGGGCCTGTCGGATGGATTTTTGGCCGAGCAATTGCATCCGCACTTATTCGAAGCCGCGTGCAAACACGCAGGACAACCATTGACCTTGCGCCGGCATGCGGGTTACGACCACGGCTATTATTTTATCTCGACCTTTATCGAGGACCATCTGCGGCATCATGCCGCGATTTTGTGAGCAATCAGCTTCGCGGCTTATGCCGCAGCCGGCGTGTAGTCCCAAGCGCCGTCGATCTCGATCACGGTCTTCACCGAGTTGGCCATCTCGCAACTTTGGTGGGCCAGATGATGCAGGTGAGCCAGCACCGCGTCGCTGGGGACTTTGTCTCCGGAGAATGTGACCTTGGGTTTGAGCGTAACCAGCGTCATGGCTTTCCGGCCATTTTCGTTGGGCGCAAGCACACCCTCGGCGGCATCGAGATAAGCATCGATGCAATATCCTTCCTGCGCCGCAAGCGACAGGAACCACAGCATGTGGCAGCTCGACAATGCCGCCACATACGCTTCTTCGGGGTCAACGTTGGCTGGGTCGGAAAGCGGCACGCGCACCGAGTGCGGCGAACTCGATGCCGGCACCGTGACTCCGCCGTCGAAGTGCCAATGATGGGCGCGATGGTAACGATTGTCGGTAAATTTATCCTGCTGGCGTTGCCACGCGATTTCCGCGACATAGACGGACATGGTTCACTCCGGGTTGGACAAAATGGTGAGTGCTTCAGGTTCGGTGATGACGACTGCTTCAGTCTGCCGTGTTTGGCGTAAATGGTCGGCGAGTATGTTCGGTTGGCACGGTAACCGCGCCAACGATTCAGCCGGCGATGCAATCGCCCCATCGATTGTAAATGCCAATTTTAGATGCATTCTGATTTTTCGTTTGACTTGCTTCGTTTGACTCGCGCGCTGCCCGGGCGAGATTCCGATGCCGGCCAGGTGAAAAGTAATTGCCTAGCTAACTATATTCTTCTATACTCGTCCCATGTTCGATCACTGCCTATATTTCAATACCACCGCGCTCGCTCGCCTGGTCGAGCGTGAGTGGACTCTTGCGTATAAATCATTCGACCTCACTCCGCCCCAGGGCTTCGTGTTGCGTACGGTGCTGAATCAGCCGGGTTTGCTGAATCGGGAATTGGCTCAGTTGCTGGGTATCGCTCGGCCGACAGCGACCCGTTTGCTGGACAACCTCGACGCCAAACATCTGATCGAACGCCGTCCTTCCGAGGGCGACGGACGTGAGTGGAATATCTTCCCGACTGCCGCCGCATTGGCTTTGAAAGCGCCGATCAACAAAGCCAGTGCCGAAGTGGCCAAACGCGTCCGCGAACAAGTGGGCGCCGAGCGCTTCGATGAAGTGGTGGGGTCCATGCGTGAAATCCGTAATTCCTTAGCTTGAGTAATTGTGTTGCAGGTCCTGTTTTTTTTGGGCTTTATATAGTTGTTTAGCTAACCATGTATGAGTCTCGACTTTTCGTGTTGTAGCGCGTGCAGGCCAACCACGGTACGCCATTTTTGCCTTAGACCCGGAGGGGTTACCATGAATCATCATCGTATTGCTGTTTCAAAAACCGTGTCGCCGGATGCCCATCCCCGCGGCCAGAAATTTTGGTGGCGGCGCGGTTGCTACTGGGGGTTCGGCCTGGTGATCCTGGCATATGTGGTGCTGCTCTTTTGTCATGAAGCACCGCGCGCGATGAAAGAAAACCTCGATGTTTGCATGCAGCAATATGCGGCTGATCATGGCATACCTGATCGAGCATTAACCACCGATCTTGTTTATCAGCCAGAGTTTACCGAGGCGATTTCGCTATGCTCGGCCACACCATGAGTGTCAGGTTTTGTGTCTCAAAGGGCGCGCTTGGTGGATCGTGCGGATGCGCACGCGGCCTTGATCGATACCTCGATACCTCGATATCTCGCGGTTATGCCGGTGCGGGTCGCCGAACCGATGCCGCCGGCCAACTTTATCGCTTACGGGGCGATCGCTTCGCGCTCCAGCCACGCGCAAAAATCCCGGATCACCGGTACTTCGGCTTGTTGCCGCGGTACCACCCACCAGTAGCTGCGTGCTTGTATCGCGGGGGCGGCGATCGGCACCACCAGCCGCCCGCTGGCCAGTTCGTCGGCAATCAGAGGTAATGGCCCGAGCACGATGCCGAGCCCGTCGATGGCGGCTTGCAGCGCGAGATAAAAATGATCGAACGACTGCCTGCGTTTGAATTTGTTGGCGCGCGCGCCGGCTGCGGTCAGCCATTTTTGCCAGGCATCGGGCCGGGTATCCGAATGCAGCAGCGTATGGTGCGCCAGATCGTCAGCCACCTTGATCGGCGAGCGGCGCATCAACGCCGGGCTGCACACCGGAATTTCGCTTTCGCCGAGAAATTCGCCGCTCTCGCAATTGGGCCAATGGCCCGGTCCGCGCCGGATAGCCACGTCGAAGACTTCGTTGGATTCGGCAATCAAATGATCCGCGGTCGAGAGTTTTAATTCCACCGCCGGATAGAGCCGCTGGAACCCGCTCAAACGCGGCAGCAACCAGCGCATGGCAAAGGTGGGCAGGGCATTGATGCGCAAGGCGCGTACCGTGCCTGCCTCGCGCAGGTGGGTGGTCGCGGCGGCGATATTGTCGAAGGCGGCCTGGATTGCGTACAAGTAGCGCCGCCCGTCATCCGTCAACTGAACCCGCTTGCCGTGCCGATGAAATACCTGCACCCCCAGCCATGCTTCGAGCGCGGCGACTTGGCGGCTGACGGCACCGTGTGTGACGTGCAGCGTCTCCGCGGCGGCCGAGAAATTCTCGTGCAGGGCGGCGGCTTCGAACGCGCGCAGGGCGACCAGCGGAGGCAGTTTGCGTGACATGCTTGTGATTTTAAATCACAAATGACCGCCTCGTCCCCAAAAGTGCGCCGGGGGCGACCTTATCCGGCTTAAATCCAGCACAGAAATAAGCCGTCATGAAATGGGCATTGGTCTGATTGTCTATAGCTTAATTGTGAGGTGACAGATTGCTTGCCGATAATGCGGGCCAGACAGATTGGTCTGTTTTTCGGATAAATCGGTCTTTACTCGCCGTTGGCAGCATCGACGTCCATCACCTGCGCGGCTCATTTCGGCCGCCCGCATAAGACTTTGAATAAGCTCATCGGGCTTGGTCAAATGCATCCGTTCAACTTTATCGAATGAATCCCATGACGAACCACAAAAATGGTTTCAAGACTGCACTCTTACTACTGGCTGCGCCGTTGGCATTGCTGAATATCAATGCGCATGCGGCAACCGCCACGCCCAACTCGGTAGAGATCAATTTCCTGGGCTCGGTCCAGGGCGCGACTTGCAGCGCAGTGAGGGTAGTCGGCGGCGATACCGTCAATTTAGGTGCCGTTGCCACCACGCTTTTCACCGGCAAGGGCGTAGCGGCCGCCACCCAAAATGTGAATATCGCCTTGAGCGGTTGCGGTTTCACCGGCGTCACAAAAATCACGCCGCAACTGATCGCGAACGCTTCCTTGACCGATCCGGATGCGATTGCCAACGGCCGGCCCGATATCGGCGCCGCGGTCGAGTTATTTGACGCGGACGGCACCACCCATCTGCAGCCTAACCGCTTGGGCACCCCGGTCACGGTAACTTCCGGCGCGACCAGCGCGACCATCACCTTGCAGGCGAAGTTTGTGCAGGAAACGGCCACCACCCCAACGCCCGGCAGTTATCAGGCGACCACCATTATCTCCCTGACTTATTCGTAAGCGGAAGTAACGGCCCATTCTCTCGGGTTTTACGCGAGGGTGGGCCGCCACTATTTCAATACATGCCTGGTGCGTGAGCCTCGTGGCTTCATGCTGAGGTGAAGTGGCGCGCCATTGAGCGGCCTCAATGCAATACGGAAAATATGCAGTCATATGTCAAAGCAATGATGGCGCGGCTGACGGCGCTGACCTTGCTAGGTTGGGGCGGCACTGCCGTCGCGGACATCCAGGTGATGGCCACCCGCATTATCTACAATGCCCAGGATCCGTTTGCCTCGGTCAATCTGGCAAACAACGGCGACCAGCCTTATGTGGTGCAGGCCTGGTTGGAACCGGGCGACGGTCCGATCGGCAGTCTCGACCCAAAGCAAATTCCGATTATTGCGATACCGCCTATTTTTCGCATCGACCCGCACAAGGAGTCCAGCGTCAGGCTGCAATATGCAGGCGGCAAAGCGCTTCCAACCGATCGCGAAACCCAATTCTGGATTGACTTGCAGGAGATTCCACCCAAGCCGTCGGGACCGGGCGCGAACTCCAGCAGTTTGCAAATCGCGGTGCGTAACCGCCTCAAAGTGTTTTATCGGCCGGTCGATCTGAAAGGCGACCCGGCTTTAGCCGCGCAGCAAATGCAATGGTTTGTCGCCGAGCTTGATGGTCATACGGTGCTTAAGGTTCACAATCCGTCTGAATATCACGTGACGTTCGGCGCGATCCAGATCCTGGATCGCAAGCACCATCTCAGCGCGCTCGACGATACCGTACGCATGATCGCCCCAGGCGCCACGCTATCGATTCCCCTGTCGCCCGGCATGGCCGCAGCCGGCGAGCCGAGTCAAATCGATTTTGAATTCGTCACCGACTTTGGCGGCAGCCGCGCGGTTAAAAGTCCGCTGCTGCCCAACCCGGCTGACGCCGCCACGGCCGAAGCTCCAAGCACTGGAACCGATCCTGCGTCGGCAGCCCACTAGGGTTTGCGTATACGGCTGATGCGCCTTCGGTGCGCGCATCACTTTTACGCAGGATTTTCTTGTCACACCGGATTCCCATGGATCGGCCGGCACGCCGCTCCGTCAGGATCGGTGTCGTCCGCTATTTTTTTATTGCTTTGATTTTGCCTACCGTTAAAAACCGTCAACCGATACCTGTACCGCCGCCCTGTGCCGCAATTCGCGCCCCGCTGCATCGGATCTTGGTGCCCACCCTGCTGAGTTGCGCGATGGCCGCAGCCTACGGGCAAAGCGATGACAACGTCGAGTTTAATGCCGGTTTCTTGCATCAATCCGGCACGCAGGCTGTTGCCGATCTAGCCTTGTTCAAAAAGGCGAACCATGTGTTGCCCGGGTCGCGCCTGGTCGATCTCTATCTCAATTTGAGTCGGGTTGGCAGTCGTTCGATACGCTTTGGTACGGTGCGCGGCGATGCCGGCGGCGACGCGCTGCCTTGTATCGATAAAGCATTGCTGATCTCGCTGGGGGTCAACGTCAAAGCATTCACCCGGCTGGACCAAGCGAGCCCCAACACCTGCCTCGACCTGGCGCGAGCGATTCCGTCGGCTGGAGTCAGTTTCGATGCGGCGACGCAAAAATTGAGCCTGTCGATACCTCAGGCGGCACTGACTGATATCGCTCGCGGTGCGATCGATGTGAAACAGTGGAGCCGAGGTATCAACGCGGCTTTCGCCAACTATCAGATCAATGCTTCGAACAATGCCGGCGGCCAGCAAGGCGACAGCAATCAGATGTATTTGGGCCTGCAAAGCGGGATCAATTTCGATGGTTGGCGGGTGCGCAGCAGCGTGTCCTATGACCGCGAGTCGCACGATACGGGCCATTGGCAAACCATTAATAGTTACGCTCAGCATGATGTCACGCCCTTGCTCGGGCAGTTGACCGTGGGGGACAGTTACACTCCGGCGAATGTATTCGATACGATCCAGTTTCGCGGGGTGCAACTGGCCTCGGATAACAGCATGCTGCCGGACAGCCTGCAAGGCTTCGCTCCAACCATACGCGGCGTTGCCAATAGCAATGCCAAGGTCAGCGTCAAGCAAAACGGCTATGTCATCTACAGCACTTACGTGGCGCCCGGCCCGTTTGTGATTAACGATATTTATCCCTCGGGCAGCAGCGGGGACTTGCAAGTCACCATTACCGAGGCCGACGGCAGTGTGCGCAGCTATATCCAGCCCTATGAGTCGATCCCGCAAATGTTGCGCGCCGGGACCTGGAATTATGACGTAGTGGCGGGGCGGTATCGTTCGGGTGAAGTCCAGGCCATGCCGGATTTTGTGCAAGGCAGCCTAGCTTATGGCTTGCCGCACAATATCACGCTGTACGGCGGTCTGACGGGCGCCAGTTTCTACAAAGCGGCTGCGTTTGGCGTGGCCAAGGTGATGGGCGAGTTCGGCGCGTTGTCGGCCGACCTCACCTACGCGCAATCGACCGACTGGCAGCAACACGCGAGCACGGGTCAGTCGATCCGCCTGCTCTATGCCAAAACCCTGCAAGCCACCGATACTACCTTGCGCCTGGCCGGTTACCGTTATTCCAGCAGCGGTTATCGAACCTTCGACGAAGCGGTGCAGCAAAGCCAATTCTCCGGATTGGAAAACACCGACCGGCACGCGCGCGTCGAGTTGTCGCTGCAGCAAAATCTGTGGGGCAGCAGTTCCGTGTCGTTGATGGTGGGGCAGCAAAGCTATTGGAATGGCGTGGGCAGCGACAAGCTGATCCAGGTCGGCTTGAATACCACCTATAAGGGTGTCGGCATCAACCTGTTTTTATCCAATACCGACAGCTTGGGCGACGCCTCCAGCAAGCAGGTTTCGCTCAGCCTGTCGTTCCCGCTGGGCCGGATTGGCAAGCAACATCAGGCCTTCGCCACCTATGCCATGAGCGACGATCGGGCCACCGGCGCGCTGAGTCAACAAGCGGGCGTCAGCGGCACGCTGTTGCAACAGCAGAATCTCAATTACTCGGTGCAGGCGGCCAATGCCAATCAGGGGCAGGGCGCGGCCGGCACGGCTTCGCTCGACTATCGCGGCGGCGATGGCGAAATCAGCGGCGGCTACAGTTACGGCAGCCAATATCGCCAGGCCAATCTGTCCGCCAGCGGCGGGATTCTGTTGCATGCCCACGGCATCACGCTAGCGCAGCCGCTGCAGGAGACCTCGGTATTGGTTGAAGCGCCGGGAGCCGCGTCTGTCGGCATCGAAAACTATCCCGGAGTCAAGACCGACCGCGCCGGTTATGCGGTGGTGCCGTATGCGCAACCCTATCGCTATAACCGCATTGCGCTGCATGCCGAAGATCTGGACAAATACACCTCCATCGACGATACCGCCGAGCAGGTGGTGCCCCGGCGCGGGGCGATCGTCGCCGCGCCGTTTACCGTGGTGCGTGGGCGCAGTGCCTTGATTTACGCGACCCTTGGCGCACAACATACCGTGTTGCCATTGGGCGCCAACGTCTACAACATGCAAAATAAGGCGGTGGGCGTGGTGGGCAATCGGGGCGCCACTTTTGTGCCGGGGCTGACCCAGCATAGTTCGTTGACCGTCAAATGGGGTAAGGGCGACCAGCAGCAGTGCCAGATGGAGGTCGATTTGCCCAAGGATAACCATGACGGCCTAGCCTATGAAACCGTTAGCGCCGAGTGCGTTGTGTCGCACTCCCAGCGGCTGGCGCGCTTGCCGGTGGTGGCGCCGATAGTTGCGCCGATGGCAATGCAGCCTGCCGCTGCGACAACTCAAGCCATGCCGGTCGAGGCCACGCGCACGAAATCCGCCTTGAGCGTGATCGTGCCGTCCTCCGACATGCCTGCGCCCGTCGCTCGCGTCCAACCGGACCGGCAGGCTTCTGTCGGTCCTGAGCAACTGAGCCGGCAGAGCATGCCGGTCATTCTGCGCTGAGGTGCTTTCAACTTGGCCGGGTCGCCGCGCCGCTGCATCGGCCGCCCGCGATCCGCACCCTTTGCTGTTACAGGGCGCTGCATCCACGCGGCCAGCGCGGTGCATCGTCAACCACTCAATTCAGGAGGATTGCATGATTTCGTACCCTGTTTTACGCAGCGCCAGGCGCCGTTCCCAGGTTTTGCTGTGGCGCTACATGTCTCTATTGATCGCACTCGGCACGGCTGTGCCGGCCGTTGCGGCGGCGAGCACGTGCCAGCATGGAGTCACTGCATCGGCATTAATCAATCAATTGGGTATGGTCTACGGCTCGACGGCTATCGGCACGCGGATCCCCGGTTATGGCAGCAATAGCGGCTATTTCGGGCCGCTGTCGAATCCGGGCAATATTTGTGTCTTGACCGCAACCATTGCGGATACCGCTGGTAGCGCCCCAGGGCAAAACAATATCTTCGCCACCAACGTGCCCGGCATCGGCATCGCGCTGAACTTGTCAGGGTTCTTGAACACCACCCCCAACTATGCCGGCGGCACGAATATATCCAATACTCCGAAGCTGCAGGCCAGCGGCACGCTGTCGGACCCGGGTCTATATTCATATGTGGTTGTGCGCCCCGACCTCTACCGGATTCCGGGGCCGTTACCTCAACCCGGCAAGTATTCCATTACGAGTCTCACTTTAACGTACAACACCAGTGACGGCGGTTCATGGCTTATCCCGAATCAACTGGCCATAACTATCCAAGCCAACTGCGTGGTCAATGGGCCGGATGTCCAAGTAACTTTCCCCACCGCCAGCAGGTCGGACTTCAGCGGCATGGGCAGCATCGGACGCGGCTCCAACGTGCCCATCCCGATTTCCCTGACGTGTTCGAATCCCAACCCGTTCCCGGTTACAGCGTATTTAACCCCCGCCGGTGGCTCAACCTTGCTGCAAGCATCTCGCGGCATTATTGGCGTAAGTGGCGTCGACAATCTCGGGATCCAGATTCTGGGGATTGACGGCAGCACCCCATTCTCCTTTGACGCAGCGCACCCGACTTTATTGGGCAACTTCGCCGCGGGTACGCAAAATCTCAACTTGAAAGCGCAATTGATACAGATAGGCAGCAATCCCCCGACACTGGGCGATTTTGTCGCGGGCGCAACTTTGACGCTAATTTTTCCGTGAATGACGGCGGGCGGCGGCAAGCTCAAGATCCAGGCGGGGATTTCCTTCTCACGAAGCGAACGGCTAGCGCCTGGGGCGAAAAATGCGCGCCAGGCGTCAGTGCGTTCGAGTGAAATTACTGCCAAGCATGTTTTGGGCAAGCATCGTTTGGTTCTGCTGCGGCAAGCGTATTTTTATGTGCGGACTTTCGTCTCGCCGGGGAATCTGATCGCGGCGCTGATGCCCATCGTGATGAAGACAATGATTAAAAGTAGCTGCGGGACCAGGAATGACGGTTCAGGCAACGCTCCCACGACCTGCGCGATGAGTAGCGGCGGATTGGCGAGTGTGGGTGTCAGCGGCCGTAGGATCGGGACAAATTGGAACGCGGTCACCACCGCGGCAAAGACGTTCAGATAAAGAGCCGACACCGCACCTGTCACATAGATCCAGCGCCAGATTCCGATCAGGCGGCCCACGTAGAGCGCGCCTGACGTGATGGCCAGAATCATCAGGGATAGCACCCCCAGTTCATCGGCCAAGCCGAAGACTGGCGAGCGAAAAAGCAAACCGGTCACGCTGGTCAGAACCGTCGTGGTGAGAAATAGCGAAATCCAGATATCCCATTTTTTCCCGCAGGCCATACCGATCAGCGCTACCAGCCCGGACGCAAGTCCCGCGGAACTCAACGCGACGTGGACGATAGCAAAAGTGGCTATCGACATACCCAAGATCATGACGTTATCTCCATTTGCCCGTGCGCCCGGATTGGGTGATTGGGTTGTCGCCATTGTGTGATCTACGACCTATGTCGTAAGGGAATTTGATGAAAAAGCAGACCACTTCCTGGGGATAGCTAAATAGAGTATGACGGCCACCTTCGAACTGGAGGGGGCGGCTGGAAGATACATTTCTTATGCCTTTAATCCTCGTTACCGCAAGCGTTGCCCATGGCGCATGACAGACAATTTCCTCTCCGTCATTTAGTCCGAAAAATCGAGTCGACCGTCATGGGGACGTTAATTTCCTAGAAGCTTTGCGCACGCGTCTTAAACCAAAATTTGGAAACGACATGATGAAAAGATCTCGCAAACTTCTGCCGCTTGCCACGACTGCCATGCTGTGTGCCGGTTTTGCCGCGCATGCTTCGGCCGATGTGGTGGTCAAGATTGGTCACGTGGCTCCGCTGACGGGCGGTACCGCCCATCTCGGCAAAGATAACGAAAACGGTGCGCGCCTGGCGGTCGAGGAGATCAACGCCAAAGGTTTGGTCATCGACGGGCAGAAAGTCACACTCGAACTCGATGCGCAGGACGACGCGGCCGACCCGCGTCAGGCCACCCAGGTCGCGCAAAAATTGGTGGATGACAAAGTGGTGGCTGTGGTCGGTCATTTGAATTCAGGCACCACGATTCCCGCCTCGAAAATTTATAGCGATGCCGGCATTACCGAAATTTCGCCCTCGGCGACCGACCCGGCATATACCCAGCAAGGTTTCAAGACGGCTTATCGCGTGGTGGCCACCGACGTCCAGCAAGGCCCCGCGCTGGCGAATTATGCCGCCAAGGCGCTTAAGGTCAAAACCGTGGCGGTGATTGACGACGCCACCGCCTATGGCGAAGGTCTGGCCAATGAATTCGCCAAACAAGCCCAGGCCGACGGCATCAAGGTGCTGTCGCATGACGCGACCAACGACAAGGCGGTGGATTTTCGCGCCATCCTGACCAAGATCAAGGGCGAACATCCCGACGCCATCATGTTTGGCGGGATGGATTCGGTGGGCGGCCCGTTGGCCAAGCAGGCCCGGCAGTTGGCGATTCAATCGAAGATCCTGTCTGGCGACGGAGTCTGCAGTGAAAAAGTGGTCGAGCTGGCGGGCGCCGCAGCCAACAATATCGTCTGCTCCATCGCCGGCATGCCGCTGGCGAAAATGGCCGACGGCGCGGCGTTTGCAAAGCGCTATGAAGCGCGTTTCCATCAGCCTATCGAGATCTACGCGCCTTTCACCTATGACGCGGTGTACATCATCGCCGATGCGATGGAACGGGCCAACTCGATCGACCCGGCGAAGATCCTGGCCAAGATGCCGTCGACCGACTACCAAGGCCTGATCGGCGAAACCGAGTTCGATGCGCATGGCGATCTGCGGCATGGCGTGATCTCGATCTATGACTATGTAGCGGGCAAGAAGACGCTGCTCGATGTGGTGAAGATGTAATTCGTCGACTCGTCTGGACCGAGCCGCTGACGATGAATTACAGGATTTGTTTTTTCTTTTAGGATATTTAAATGAAACGTATTGCACTTTCTTCATTGGCTCTGGCAATGCTGGGCGCCACCTCGCTCGCGCAGGCGCAAAGTAGCGTAACCTTATACGGCATCATCGACAGTAGCGTGGCTTATAGCCATAACAATGCAACGCCGAATGGCAATGCCGCGTCGAAATTCAGCATGATGGGTAGCGGAGCCATGTCGGGTGACCGTTGGGGCATGAAAGGCGTGGAAGATCTTGGGGGTGGCCTGAAGACGGTTTTCCAGTTGGAAAATGGTTTTGACGAGGCTAACGGCAGTTTTAATCAAGGCGGCCGCGAATTCGGCCGGCAAGCTTTTGTCGGCCTGTCGAGTGACATTTCCGGCACAGTGACCTTGGGCCGCCAATACGATCCGGTGGTCGATATGGTTCAGCCGATGACCGAAGATAATTACTTCGGCTCGATCTTCGGCACGCCGGGTGACGTGGATAACTACGATAACAATTTCCGCGTCGATAATGCGGTCAAGTACGTGAGCCCGAATTACAACGGCTTGCAACTGGAAGGCATGTATGCGTTGGGCGGCATTGCCGGCCAGACCACCGCGGGTGAATCCTATAGTTTGGCCGCGTCGTATACCCATGGCGGCTTGGGTGTGTCGGGGGGGTATTTCTATACCAAAACTTCGTCGGATACGCTGTTTAGCTCGACGGCTGATACCAATGACGGCGATACGGCGATCAATTCGGCGTTCGCCGACGGCGCTCATTCGCTGGGCATAGGCCGCATCGCGGTCCAATACGCGTTTGGCGCTTTCACCATGGGCGGTTCGTATAGCAACGTCAAGTACCGTCCGCTGGCCAATGTCGGTCTGTTTTCCAACACGGAAACGTTTAACAGCGGTTCGACTTTTGTGAACTACCAAGTGAATCCGGCGACCCTGCTGGGTCTTGGCTACACCTATATGAAATCATCGGGTGTGACGAGCGCAAACTATAACCAGATCAGCCTGGGCTCCGACTATAACCTGTCGAAGCGCACCGATCTGTATGCCGAACTGGCCTATCAGAAAGCCAACGGTGACGCGCTGAATTCCGACGGCACCGCCGTCGTCAGCGCCGACGCGTCGATCGGCTCGTTTGGCAGCCCCTCGGGTAATAGTACGCAAGGACTGCTGATTATGGGCATCCGCCACAAGTTCTAAGGCTACTGCGGTAAAGCTCACGTTGCACGCTTGGCGATCGCCCCGCACCCCATGCGGGGCGATCGTTTTTCCGCTCGGACCCGATCAGACCCGTCAGACCCGGCGCTCAATTTTAGCGCTTACGCAGCACAACGCTGATGCCATACACCACAGCGCTCAAGGCCGTGATCCAGAAACTGGTCGGCCAGTTGGTATAAAACGCCAGAGTCAGTCCGCCCCAAGCTTGTAACAGCGCCAATCCGGCCGCGATGGCTATGCCCGTGCCGAGCCGGCTGGTCAGGTTCTGCGCGGCGGCAGCCGGGCCGACCATCAAGGTAAAGACCAGCAATACGCCGACGATCTGGGCACAGGCCGCGGTGGCCAGCGCGACGATGGCGAGGAACACCACCGATACCACGCGCAAGGAAACGCCTTTGGCCTCGGCCAGTTCGGGCTGCAGCGTGACGAACACCAGAGGCCGCAGAATAAACGTCAGCGCGGCCAGGCATAAGGCGCCCAGCGCCACCAGGATTTTCAAGGTGGGGCGATCGACACCCAGCACATTGCCGAACAGCAAGGCCGTGGCCTGCGTCGCATAAGCAGTAAAGAAATGCAGGAACAGCAGGCCAAAGCCCAGCGACAGCGACAGCACCACGCCGATTGCCACATCGCGCCCGGCCAGCTTTTCGCCCAGCATGCCCATCCCCACGCCGGCCACCAGCGTAAACCCAATCAAACCCCACAACGGCGACAGGCCGATCAATACCGCGCCGGTGGCGCCCGTAAAACCGACATGCGACAGCGCGTGTCCGGCGAAGGTCTGTTCGCGCATCACCAAAAAAAAGCCGACCACGCCGGCGACCAATGCCACTACGCCCGAAGCGGCGAAGGCATTGATCATGAATTCGTATTCAAACATGGTGCTGGTGATCCACTTTTTCTACCTCGTAAGCACCCGACATCACAAAGATGCGGCCGTGCATCCGTTCGACTTCGATCGGTGCGCCATAGAGCTGTGACAATACGGGCCCGGTAATCACTTCATCGACGGTACCGAGTGCCGCGCGACCATGCCCGAGGTACAACACGCGGTCCAGCGCGCCGAGCAGGGGATTGAGTTCATGGGCGCTGAATAATACCGTGATGTTCAGGTCGCGCTGCAGCTTGCGTACCAAGTCGACCACGCCCTTTTGATGGCTCGGGTCCAGACTGATCAGCGGTTCGTCGAGCAACAGAATTTCCGGCTCGCCCAGCAGACATTGGGCCAGCAGCAGGCGTTGCCGTTCGCCGCCCGACATGTCGGCCAAGGGACGTCGCGCCAAGGCTTCTGCGCCGACCTTTTCCAGGGCTTGGTCAACCGAACGGCGTACCGCCGCGTCGCCCCAGGGGCGGCCCCAGCGCTGGCCGTAAGCGGCGCAAGCCACAAAATCGCGGCCCCGCAGCCGACGCCCGGCCGGGGTGGCTCGAATCTGCGGCATATAACCGATGCGCGCGTTACCGCGGCTCAAGGGTTCGCCCAGCACCCGGATACTGCCGCCTGCCGGCGGCAGCAGGCCCAGCAAGGCGCGCATCAAAGTGGTTTTGCCGGCGCCGTTAGGCCCCAGCACGCCGATGAATTGGCCGGTCTCGATGCGCAAGCTGACTTCGCTCAGTACGGTACGTCCCGGCAACGCCAGCGTAACCTGCTCCAGTTCAACCGCGGCAATGCTCATGGAGCGTGACTGGCTAGCGCTGCATCCAGTGCATTCAGTTGCGACAACATCCAGCTTTGGTAATTCATATGGGACGGCTCGGTTTCAGTGACTTGCACGGCGGGGATCTGCACGCTCTTGGCCAGCGCCAGCATGCGGCGGGTCAAGGCGCCCGTAGCCTGGCTATTATAAATCAGCACTTGGACCCGGCGCTGTTTCAAGTCGTTTTCAAAGGCCGCAATATCTTTTGCGCTGGGCTCGGTATCGTTCATCACCGCTAATTGGAATTCGGGATTGTGCACATTCAGCCCGATCGCATCCGCCATATAGCCGAACACGGGTTCGGTCGCGGTGACCGGGCGGCCGGCGTATTGTCTTTTCGATTTGGCCACTTGCGCGGCGATGGGTTGGAGCGAATCGAGAAAGACTTGATAACGGTGATCGTAGTCGGCCTGATTCGCCGGGTCCGCGGTATCGAGGAAATGATGGATGGCGCGCGCCACGGCAGGCATGGTCTGCGGCGCATACCAGAGGTGCGGATTGTCGCCGGCTTTCTTGCCGGTCAGGTCGGCGGCCACCAGTATCGTGCGTTGGGCCGAACTGCTGGCCTGCAGCAGTTTGTCCATCCACGGGTCGTAGTCGGCCCCGTTATAGATCACCAGGCTGGCGTTGGACAAGGCGCGCGCGGTGCGCGGGTCGGCTTCGAATAAATGCGGGTCCTGGTCCGGGTTGCTCAGGATGCTGCTGACGGTGACGTGCGATCCACCCAATTGCATGGCGACATCGCCATAAAAGTTTTCCGCCGCCACGATAGTCAGCGGGTGGCTCAGCGGCGAGCCTGGCGGCATGAGCGGGGCGGTCGTATTTTGCGCCAGTACAGGTGTGGAGATGATGCAGAGCGAGGCAAACAAGGTCAGGAGTTTTTTCATGGACGATCTCGGGGGCGGGATTTCCGGCGCGGAGAGTTCCACTCGCCGAGGCCGGGTCAGTCAGGTTCATTGGCGGATCGCACAGGTGAGCATGCAGTCGGCCGTGATGTGAAAATCGCAAAAATCAAAATGATATAACATTTCATTGTGCGCTGAAAGCCGATTGTAGCGCCAGCCCGCCGAGTCGACCTAGGGTTAACAGAGTTTCCACTAATCGTAATTGATTTTACTATTCGTAATGCTGTCGGCGTTTGCCTTACCCGCCTTACCCGCCTTACCCGCCTTACCCGCCTTACCCGCCTTACCCAGCCTTAGACAGGAGAGCCGTATGAATCAAGACCAGCCGACTGCCGTATCGGCGCCGACCCAGGCCGTCCACCCGGCACCTGCCGGATATCAATCGGGCTTTGGCAATGAGTTTGCCACCGAGGCTTTGGCGGGAGCCTTGCCGGTCGGGCGCAACTCGCCGCAACGGGTGGCTTATGGTTTGTATGCCGAACAGATTTCCGGCACGGCATTCACCGCGCCGCGCAGCCATAACCGCCGCTCGTGGGTATATCGCATCCGGCCGGCGGCGGTGCATGCGCCGTTCAAGGCGGTCCGGCATGCCGGAATCGAAAACGGTTTTGGCGATGTGCCGACGCCGCCCAATCAATTGCGCTGGAACCCGCAGCCGATGCCGACCGCGCCGACCGATTTTATCGACGGCTGGATCACTATGGCGGGCAATGGTTCGGCCGCGTCGCAAAGCGGTTGCGCGATTCATCTCTATGCGGCCAATCGTTCGATGAGCGGGCGCTTTTTTTATAGCGCGGACGGCGAGTTGCTGATCGTGCCGCAGCAGGGGCGTTTGCACATTGCCACCGAACTCGGGGTGCTGCATGTCGAACCCTGCGAGATTGCGGTGATTCCGCGCGGCGTGAGATTTCGGGTTGAATTGCCGGACGGCAACGCACGCGGTTATATCTGCGAAAACTTCGGTGCTTTGTTTCGCCTGCCCGACCTGGGGCCGCTGGGTTCGAATGGCCTGGCCAACCCGCGCGACTTCCTGGCGCCGCATGCGGCGTATGAAGATGTCGAAGGCGATTTCGAATTGCTGGCCAAATTCGACGGCCTGCTGTGGTCTGCCGCCATCGGCCATTCGCCGCTGGATGTGGTTGCCTGGCATGGCAACTATGTGCCGTACAAATACGATTTGCGCCGCTTCAATACCATCGGCTCGATCAGCTACGACCACCCCGATCCCTCGATTTTCCTGGTGCTGCATTCGCCGACCGATACCCCGGGCGTCGATGCTATCGACTTTGTGATTTTCCCGCCGCGTTGGCTGGTCGCCGAAGATACCTTCCGCCCGCCCTGGTTCCATCGCAATGTCGCCAGCGAATTTATGGGCCTGATCCAGGGTGTCTACGATGCCAAGGCAGAGGGTTTTGTGCCGGGCGGCGCCAGCTTGCACAACTGCATGACAGGCCACGGCCCCGACGTCGCGACCTTCGACAAAGCATCGCAGAGCGACACCCGCCAAGCGCATAAGGTCGGTGAAACCATGGCATTCATGTTCGAAACCAAAACCGTGATACGCCCCAGCCGCGCCGCGCTCGAAAGCAGCACCTTGCAGCACGATTATGCGCAATGCTGGCAAGGACTGAAAAAACACTTTGACCCGGCCCGCCGCTAAGTCTCAAACATCAGGACCCAGCACGATGAATCTAGATGTCACACGTGATCCGCAACGCAAAAGCTGGATCCTCGCGGCGAACCACGCAAACTGCGATTTCCCGATCCAGAACCTGCCGTTCGGTATTTTCAGCGATGCGGCCAATCCGTCGCCGCGGGTGGGCGTGGCGCTCGGCGACCAGATCGTCGATCTTTCGGTATTGCAACAAGCGGGTATTTTGACCTTGGCGCAGCCGGTGTTTGCCCAGCCGCGGCTGAACGACTTTATCGCGTTGGGCCGCCCCGTATGGCGCGAGATCCGCATGCAACTCAGCACATTATTCGAAATCGCTGATCCGGTGTTGCGCGACGCCACCGAAGTGCGCCGTCGCGCGTTGGTTCCCATGGCGGCTGCGACGTTGCATTTGCCGGTCGAGATCCCCGGTTATACCGATTTCTATTCATCGAAAGAACACGCGACGAATGTCGGTTCGATGTTTCGCGACCCCAAAAATGCGCTGTTGCCGAACTGGCTGGAAATGCCGATCGGTTATAACGGCCGCGCTTCGTCGGTGGTGGTGAGCGGTACGCCCGTGCGGCGCCCCAACGGACAATTAAAGCTGCCGGATCAGGAGCGCCCGGTGTTGGGTGCCTGCCGCAAGCTCGATATTGAACTGGAAACCGGCTTTATCATCGGGCAGGGGAATAGACTGGGGGAGCCGATCAAGGTTGAGGATGCCGAAGCCCATATCTTCGGCATGGTGCTGCTCAACGATTGGAGCGCGCGCGATATTCAGCAATGGGAATATGTGCCGCTCGGGCCGTTTAACGCAAAAAGTTTTGCCACCAGTATTTCGCCGTGGGTGGTGACGCTCGATGCCTTGGAGCCGTTTCGCGTCGGGCAACCGGTGCAGCAACCGCAACCGCTGGCGTATTTGCGACATGCCGGCGCTCATGCTTTCGATATCGGCCTGGAAGTCCGGTTACGGCCGGCGGGCGCGGCCCATGCCTGCACCCTGGCGCGAACCAATTTCCGGCATCTGTACTGGACCATGGCGCAGCAGCTTGCGCATCACACGGTATCGGGCTGCAATACCCGGGTCGGTGATTTGATGGGCTCGGGCACCATCAGCGGGCCGCACGCCGATTCGTTCGGCAGTTTGCTTGAACTGACCTGGAATGGGCAGAGGCCGCTGCAACTGAAATGCGGCGAGGCGGATGCGGCAGCGGAAACCACCAGTCGCAGTTTTATTGAAGACGGCGACACCCTGACGCTGACGGGCGTCTGCCAGGGTGACGGTTACCGCATCGGCTTTGGCGCGGTCAGCGCGACGATCCTGCCTGCGCATCCCTTAGATTGAGGTTGGGCAATTGACGGCTGCGGCGGTCGGTATGGGCCGACCACAGCGTCAAGGCCAGCGCCAGCAGCGCCATCGCCACGCCGACAAATGGCAGCGAGGTCAGTGCATAACCGGCGCTGATTGCCGCTCCGCCGAGCCAGGCGCCGGTGGCATTGCCCAGATTAAAGGCACCCTGATTCAGGGTCGAGGCCAGGTTCGGCGCATCGCTGGCCCGATTCACGATCAGCATCTGAATCGGCGGCACAATCACAAAAGCCAAGATGCCCCAGACAAAAATTGTCACCATGGCGGCAATCGGCGAACGGCAGGTATACGCAAACACCGCCAACACCACTGCAATGCAGCCGAGAGAGGCGAGCAGCGTGGGCATCAATTTCCAGTCCGCCAGCATGCCGCCCACGGTGCCGCCGAGCGTCAGCCCAAGGCCGAACAACAATAACACCAGGGTGACGTGATGCGGGCTCAGGTGCGTCACATCTTCAAGGATCGGTGTGATGTAGGTAAACACGGTAAACAAACTGGCCGATGCCAAGCCGCTGATGCCCAGCACCATCAACACCTGCGGATGACGCAGGGTGATGAATTCATGCACCAGGCTGGTTTTTTGCATTTCGATTTGTGCCGGCAACCAGGCGGCCAGGGCAATTGCGGCCAGTACGCCGATTACCGTGACGGCCCAAAACGTGGCGCGCCAGCCGGCGTATTGACCCAACGCCGTGCCCAGCGGCACACCCAGCACATTGGCCAGGGTCAGGCCGGTAAACATCAAGGCAATCGCCTGGGCCCGCTTGTTCGGTGCCACCAGGCCGGCTGCTACCACCGAGCCGATGCCGAAGAACGCGCCATGACAAAAGGCCGTGATCACGCGCGCGATCATCAGCAGGGTGTAACCGGGGGCCAAGGCGCACAGCATATTGCCGATGATAAAGAGTGCGATCAGGCTCATCAAGGCCCGCTTGCGCGGCATCTTGGCGGTGGCGATCGCCAGGATCGGCGCACCGATGGTGACCCCCAGCGCGTAACCCGAAACCAGCATGCCGGCCGCGGGTATCGACACCCCTAGATCGCGGGCGACATTGGGCAACAGGCCCATGATGACGAATTCAGTCGTGCCGATGCCGAAAGCGGCAATGGCGAGGGCAAGCAGGGGCAAAGGCATAATGGGGTGACAAAGAAGATGACGAACTTAGGGGGCTATACGGGTGTAAAAGCAGCCGTAAATGCAGTGTAACGCCGGATTGACTGCCGTGCGTTCCGTGTTGTATAGCGCGCACAGCCGCATTCTAACCAAAGCTGGATAATTTTGCTGCCTTGCAGCCGGATTTTTGCCGATGCAGGGTGCCAGGCTGCCTTGCAGCAGAGCTGGAGCCGCTTGATCCCGGCCGCCGAGTCAGGCTTCGATTGCCGTTGAAGCGTCCTGGCGTTCGCGCCAGATCTCCAGCGCGAGGCCGCCGATGGCGATCTGCAGTTCGGTGCCCGGTGCGCACGGCAGGTCCGACTCGACGTTGATCCTGGTGCCGGCCAGATCCAGCACCAGGATCCGCGTGCCGGCCTGCCGCGCATCGTTGATCTGCTGCGCCGGATAACCGCCTTGCGCCACCACGCTGATGGCGCGACGCGGAAGGCGCCACAACACCGCGGTGCCTGCGTCGACATCGCGGGGGACTTCGGCGGGTGCGATGGCGAGCTGCAGACCGGCGCCGATATCGATTGCACCACGTCCCAGGTAGATGCCGCGGCCGATGTTTTCGATACCGAGCAGGGCTGCGACCTGCAAATTATTGGGACGGCTGAACAGCTCGGCCGTGGTGCCGACCTGTAACACCCGTCCCTGATCGAGCACCAGGATTTCGTCGGCCAGCAGGGCGGCTTCGTCCGGGTCATGGGTCACCAGCACGGTAGTCGCGCTGATTTCGTTTTGTACCGCGCGCAAGGTCTGCCGGAGTTGGCGGCGGCGCGGTGTGTCCAGCGCCGAAAATGGTTCGTCGAGCAAAATCAGGCGGCAGGGCCTGACCAGCGCCCGCGCCAAAGCCACCCGTTGCTGCTGACCCAGGGACAGGGCCGCGGGTTTGCGCGCCTCAAGCCCGGCCAGACCCAGGTGCAGCAGCCAGTCGCGGGCCGCGGATAGTTGCGCGCCGAGCGGAAAGGCCAGTTGCTGCGCCACCGTCATATGCGGGAATAGGCCGTAGTCCTGAGGCACATAGCCCAGTTGTCGCGCACTGGGCGGCAAGGCCGAAAAAATCTGCCCGCCCAGGCTCACCGAGCAGTGCACGGCATCGGACGCGCTTGAACTTGCCGCAGGAGCCGCCATTGAAGCGGCGGCTGAAGCCCCATGCCGCGCTTGATCGAGACCGGCGATCAAGCGCAAGGTCAGCGATTTCCCCGAGCCTGACGGCCCGACGATTGCCAGCCGCCGTGCTTGCGCCTGCCAATCGAGATTCAGTTCGAAGTTACCGATGCGCTGGCGTATTTGTACCCGCAGGTATTCTTCCGCCGGGGGCCGGCCGGTGTCGGGGCCGGATGCCGAACCGGGTGCCGCCATTCCGCTGAGGCCGCTGAGGCCGCTAATAATACCGCTGGCGCCGGATGCGCTCAGCGGCACCAGCAAACTATGCTGTGCCAACGGCGTATCGGCGATGTGGGCCGCCGCGGGCCGGCGGCGCCAGGCCGCCAGCAGCGCGACCCCCACGGCGATGGCGATGGTCGGCAGCAACAGCGGCAGCATGGCCGGTAAGCCTTGGCTGCCGAAAGCGACGTAGGTGTACACCGGCAACGAATAGGGGTGATACGCGACCATCATGGTCGCGCCGAATTCGCCGAAGGCGCGCAACCATGACAGCAGCAAACCGGCGCGGATGGTCGGCCAGGCGAGAGGCAGGCTGATCGCGATAAAATTTTGCCAGGCGCCATGACCCAGGGTGGCGGCGACATCTTCATAACTGCGATCCAGCGCGCCGAATGCCGAACGCGCGGCAATGATCAGGAACGGCGCGGCGACAAATACCTGAGCCAGCACGATGGCGCTGAAGGTATCGGTCAGGCCGCCGAATAAATTGGCCAAGGGGCTATACGGCCCGAGCAGAAATAGCAGCAATACGCCGCTGACCAGCGGCGGCAGCGCCAACGGCAATTGCACCACAAAACCCAAGAGCGCCATCCGGCGCGAACTCGAGTGAGCCAGTAAATAACCCAGCGGAATGCCGCCCAAGGCAATCAACAGGGTGGCGACTGACGCACTTGCGACCGAGGTGCATAAGGCGCGCGCCAGGGTGGTGCTGGCCATACCGTGCCAATCCGCCAGCCCGATTTGCGGCAGGCCGGCGACAAACGGCGCGCACAAATAGAGCGCCAGCAATAGGGCGAGCCAGTTTAGCGGCGAGGCTGCCCGAGCTTTCATCTCCCCGTATCGCACTATTGGGTTTTTTCGGCCGGGCCGGTAGCGGCATCCAGCAGAGCTTGCAGTGAGGCCGGCAGATCCAGGGGCGAGCCATGCACCACCGGCTTGATCAAGGTCAGGCCATGTTGCTTGAGCAATGCCTGGCCTTGCGGGCCGAGCAGGAATTGCACAAAACTCACAGCGCCGTCGTGATTGCGTGCATCCCCCAGGATGGCGATCGTATAGTCGGCTTGGCTGGCCAGTTCGGCCGGTAAGGGAATAGCCGGGATCTTGGCGTCGCTGGTTTCCGTCGAATAAAAGAACCCGGCGTCGAGTTGGCCCGATTGCAGCCGGCCCAGCAAGGTTTCTTCCGGCAGCACCTGGTCCGGATTCTCGGCGTCGCCCAGGGTATGTTGCATCAGGTCGGGCGTTTGATACAGTTGCTGGGCATGTTCGACCATGGCGACGGTCAGTGCGCCCTTCGGATCAAGTTTGGGGTCGGTACGGCCGATCTTGATGCCCGGGATTTGCAGTGCGGCATCCCAGCGCTGCGTTTGCAATTGGTGCGCATAACGGCTGTGCGGGTTATAGCCGAGCACCAGCGGCGATGCGGCAAATTGGACGTACCAGTGGACCAGGTCGCCGTTGGCGCTGCCGCTCAAACTGTCGTTGACCTTGGGGCTGGCGCTGATAAAGACATCGCCGCGGCGCAGTTTGCCGCGCAATTCGTTGGCAATTTTATTGGACCCCGCCGCATAACCGGCAAAATGTTGCCCGGTGGCCTGCTCGAAAGCCGGGCCGATGCTACGCTCCATCAGATTGGTCAGCGAGCCGGCGTAGAGTACTTGGACGGTGTTGTCCGCGGCCTGGGCCGAGGTGGACGGCAGCGCGAATAATAAACTGCTCAATAAGCCGGTGAATAAGGAGGTCGATAAGGAGGTCGATAAGGAGGTCGATAAGGAGGTCAATAAGCGGCCGGATAAGCCGGCCCGCAGCCGGGGTCTTGCCAAAAAGGGTGACATGCGTAACATTCCTTGGAGAGCGTTATATATTTGAACTCATAACGCTTCGAATTCTAGCGGTATTTTGGCCCGGGCGTTGACCGGCCTTGTTATACCGGGCCTCAGGACCGTCCGGCCGGGTTTTTCATGGCTTGTATTGTGAGCCGGGCCGGGTCATTATTGGGATAGTAGCTAAACCCTATTTTGCTCGCGGGATCGATCCCCATGAATTCGCCTTTTTCGCTTCGCTCGGCCTGCCTGCTGGCCTGCGCGCTCGCCCTGCTCGGCGGGTGCGGCGGGAGACCGTCCGCGCCGCTTGGGGAAGGCAGCAGCCCGCAGCAAAAACAATACAACGCGACGGCTGACGAGTACAAAGTGCTGGTCGACCAGCGTGTGCTCGCGGCCAATCGATCCGGCGCTGTGTCCGACCATTTGCAGCCCATGCTGCGCTCGGTGGTGGTGGTGGCATTTGCCGTCGACCGCAACGGCCATTTGCTGAGCGCCTCGGTGTATCGCACCAATGGCGACGACGAAGTCGAAAACACCGCGCTGGCCAGCTTGCGCCGTGCCGCACCGTTGCCGCCGCCGCCCGACGCCTTGCTGGATCGTAATGGCCAGGTGCAGTTGATGGAATCCTGGTTATTCAATTCGGACGGGCGCTTCCAGTTGCGCACCGTGGCGACATCCGCGCAATAGCGCCGCCGGCGCCGGCCGGCATGAACCCCGCCGCTGTCCACGCCGCGGCTCCGGTTGGCCGCACCTCGCCGGCCGCACCTATTTCCCCTGATTCGGGCTTGGACTTTTAAGTTTTGTTGAAGTGCCGGCGCAGTTCATGACATTATCTGGCTGCGCGATTGAGACCCCAGCCGAAACCCTTGCCGAGACAGGAGAGCTGAAGCGGGTGCCTGACGCTAAATGGGTCGTTCTTTGGTTAAATGTAGAGAGAGTGTGTCGAAAGTGATGGAACAGTCTACGCAAGCACAAACGCTGGAGAGCGTCTGGGAGGTTACTTTACCCACGCATGAACATTACCCCATGACCCGCCTGAAAGCGGTTTTCACGGAGCCGGGTGCGCGCCATCGGGTGGTTTTGGTCGACACCAGGAAATTGCTCGATTGCGCCGACCGCGATACCACCGATTATGTGCTGCCTGACGTGCCGTATTGGCATCCCGGCAAGATTCGCGGCATCCGTGAATTTCTCGATCCGGCTCAGACGCGTATTCCCGACATGCCCTACGTCACCTTCGATACCCGTCATCGGCGTAATTTCCTCGGCTTGCTGGGGCTGGCTCACGAAGGGGTAGTGTCGTTTCGCAACGGACAGCATCGCGCCCGTTATCTGGCCTATGCGGGGGCCAAGGCTTTCCCGGTCGAAGTCCACGAGACCGAAGCCGCCGCCCTGGCGCTGTACTGCGGGGTAAACGGCAAGCGTTGAGCGGCAAACCCCAAGTCTCAAATCCATATGGAACGATACTTTCCGGATAGCTACCGGGATGCGCCCTGATATTGGCGCGGTTTCCGGTATGCTCTAATCATCGGGTGAACAAGCACTACGTTTGTTACCAGGAGAGGTCGCCGCGATGCCATCGTTCAAGTCCTTTCTCTCGCTATTCAGCGTGCCGGCCGATAATCCCGAGTTGATTCGTTCGCAACTCCAGGCGCTGGTCAAGCAAGTTCCTCTGTTGTATTTCATCCTGGTGGTTAATTCGGCCGCGCTGGCGCTCACGCATCTGGCGAGCGCGCCGGCTTATCTAACCGTCTATCTGCCGCTGGCTTTCTGTTTGATCTGCGTCTATCGCCTGTTTTTATGGCAACGCATGCCGATCCAGGTGCTTAGCCATACGGCAGCGGTGCACCGCCTGCGCCAGACGATCCGTATGGTGTGCCTGGGCGGGGTGGGGTTTACCGCCTGGGCGCTGGTGCTGTACGGCTATGGCGATGCTTATGCGCAAAGCCATGTGGCGTTCTATATGGCGATCACGGTGGTGGGCTGTATTTTTTGCCTGATGCATTTGCGCCCCGCGGCCCTGCTGCTGACCATCGTGGTGTTGATTCCTTTCACCGTGTTTTTTGCGACACGCGGGGTGCTGGTATTGACCGCGATGGCCGCAAACGTTTTTCTGGTCTCGTTGGCGCTGATTTTTATCTTGTTTATTTATTATCGCGATTTTTCCAACTTGATCGAATCGAAAAAGGCCTTGCAAGCCAAGCAGCTTGAAACCCAACTATTGAGCGACGAAAATCGCCGTCTGGCCAATCTCGATAGCTTGACCAACTTGCCGAACCGTCGCCGTTTTTTTCATGAACTGGATGCGGTGCTGGCGCGCGCACTGATCGGGCAACGGCGTTTTGTGGTGGCGGTGCTCGACCTGGACGGCTTTAAACCGGTCAACGACGCTTATGGTCATGCATTGGGCGACCAGGTACTGATAGAAGTCGGGCGGCGTTTGCGGCAGCGCTGCGGCGACGGTGCCTTTGTGGCCCGTCTGGGCGGCGACGAATTTGGTCTGGTGGTCGATCGTGAAATGGGGCAGACCGAAGTGCTGGAATTCGGCAACAATCTCTGTGCCTTGCTGCAACTCCCGTTTGTGATGTCCGAGGTCACCGCCCAGTTATCGGGATCGATCGGTTTCGCGCAATTTCCGGAAGCGGCCCAGACCGCCGAGATGTTATTCGAGCGCGCCGATTATGCGCTGTATTATGCCAAGCAATACTGCCGCGGTTTTCCGACGATTTTCTCCAGCGAGCATGAAACGGCGATCCGCGAATCGGGCCGGATCGAGCAAACGCTGCGGCATGCCGATCTGGTGCGCGAGTTGTCGCTGGCCTTTCAACCCATCGTCGACCTGGTCAGTCAACGCACGGTCGGCTTTGAAGCGCTGGCGCGCTGGCATAGCCCAAGCCTGGGCCAGATCCCGCCGGTGGTATTTATCAAACTGGCCGAACGCTCCGAACTGATGCAACGTCTCACCGAAGTCCTGTTGCATAAGACGCTTGAAGCGGCACGGCATTGGCCGCCCGAACTGTCGGTGTCATTCAATCTTTCAGCGCGCGACATCGCCACGCCCGGCGCCATCGCGCGCATTCGCGATATCGTGACTTATAGCGGGATTGCACCGGGTCGTATCGAATTTGAAATCACCGAAACCGCGGTGATGCGCGATTTCGACCAGGCGCAGGCGGTGCTGCACGGCTTGAAGGATTTCGGCGTACGGCTGGCCCTGGACGACTTCGGCACGGGATACTCCAGCCTCAGTTATGTGCGCCGCTTGCCGTTGGACAAAATCAAAATCGATCGCAGTTTTATTGCCGAACTCGAAACGGACGCCACCTGCGCCAGCATCGTCAAATCGATGATCGACCTGTGCCGTAACCTTAAACTGAGTTGCGTGGTTGAGGGTACCGAGACGGCCGCTCAACTTGAAATCCTTTATCTGCTGGGCTGCACCATGGCGCAGGGCTATTTTTTCGCGCAACCGATGCCGGCGGACGAAATCCCGGCCTATCTCAGGCGTGTCGGCGGGGCGGCATGACGGCTTAACCGTGGGGCAGGGCAGCGAGCTGCGTTAGAATCAAGCGGACTCATCCCGACCCCCTGTTATTCATTTGACCATCATGTTGCGCGAATCGACTATCCACAGTTACGAAGAGCGGGCCTTCAATGCCTGGCCCGCATTGCAAACCGTCAGCGCCGGCGGCTGGCTGCTGCGTTTTGCGCAAGGCCATACGCGCCGTGCCAATTCAGTCAATGCCGCCGCCGCAGCGCCCGCGCTCGACGGGATCGTCGACTTTGCCACCGGTCTCTATGGCCGACAGGGCTTACCTCTGGTGTTCAGGGTCACGCCGCTGGTGCCGGACGCATTTGATGCCGAGCTGGAACGGCAAGATTTTGCTTTGCATAATCCATCGCTGGTGATGACTTGCCGGTTGGACCCGTCTTTGACGGGGGATCCGGCTGTCAGTTTGAATCATGGTCCGGACGCCGAATGGCTGCATGGCGTGGCCCAGGCAGGGCAGTTAAGCGCCAGCTCCAGCGACGTACAACACGCCATGCTGGCCTCGCTGCGGGTGCCGGCGGCGTTTGCCACCTTGGTCGAAGACGGTATGCCGCTGGCCTACGGCATGGCGGTGTATGAGCGTGGTGCGGTGGGTTTGTTCAGCATCGTGACGCTACCCCATGCCCGGCGGCGCGGCGCCTCGCGGCGCTTGTGCCGCAGCTTGCTGGCCTGGGGCCGGCAGAACGGTGCGCACGCCGCTTATTTGCAGGTGGAGGCAGCCAATCACGCGGCGCTGGCACTCTACCAGCAGATGGGATTTACCCTGCATTATCGTTACCACTACCGGGTGCGCGCTTGAGTTCGGCGCGCGACGCCGGCGCGGCTGATAAGGGTGCCCGACCCGCCACCGAATCCGGCAGCGAACCATACACCGTAGGGCTGCAACCCAGCGGCCTGCATTTTGCCGCCGCGGCCGAAACCACCGTGCTGGCGGCGGCGAGCGAAGCGCGGATTGCCTTGCCCAGGTCATGCCGCAACGGCACTTGCCGCACCTGCATGTGCCGTTTGCTCAGCGGCACCATTGCCTATCGCATCGAATGGCCCGGTTTGAGTGCCGAGGAAAAAGCCGAAGGGTGGATCTTGCCCTGTGTCGCTTATGCGCAATCCGATCTGGTGCTTGAAGTTGAACCCCTGGCAGCGCCGGTGCCGCGAGGGGCCTAAGCGCCCAGTTCCAGATCGTCGTAACGGCGGTACTTGTAAAACAGCAGCGAGACCAGCCAGCTCAAAGCAAACAGGCCGATGATCAGATAACCCAGTACGCCGAAATTGTCGTTCAGCGTACCCATTCGATCCCAGAACGCGCCGCTCAAATGCAGTTGGTCGCCGATCAAGCCCAGCACCTCGATGGCGCCTACCAGTATCGCCACAATGACCGATACCAAGGTGATGGTCAGGTTGTAATAGAGCTTGCGTATCGGCTTGATAAACGCCCAGCCATAAGCGCCCAGCATCAAGATGCTGTCGGTGGTGTCGATCAGCGTCATGCCGGCGGTAAACAAGGCCGGGAAAATCAGAATGCTCCAGATCGGCAGGCCTTTGGTGGCTTGCGCCGCCGAAATGCCGAGCAGGCCGATTTCGGTGGCGGTATCGAAACCCAATCCGAACAGCACGCCCAGCGGATACATATGCCAGCTTCGGGTGATCAGGCGAAACACCGGCCGCAGTATGCGCGACAACAGGCCGCGGTTCGCCAGCAAGGTATTCAGGTCTTCGTCGACATAGGGCTGGCCGCGGCGCACTCGCTGAAAGACCTGGAACACCGAACGCAGCACGATCAAGTTGATCAAGGCAATCGCAAACAGGAACAAGGCGGAGATCACGGTGCCGATGATCCCGCCGACATCCTTCAGCAGATCCATTTGTTTGAAGGCGAGTGTGGCGCCGGCAATTGCCGCGCAGGCCAGAAAGACAATGGTCGAATGCCCGAGAGAAAACATGAAACCGACGGCGACCGGCCGCCGGCCTTCCTGCATCAGCTTGCGCGTCACATTGTCGATGGCGGCAATATGATCCGCATCGACGGCATGGCGCAAACCGAAACTGTAGGCCAGAAATGCCGTGCCCAGTAACAGCGGATAGTGGCGGAAGGCGATCAGAGACCAGCCCCAGGCGCCGAGATTGAACAGCAGCACCAGCGCAAAGATGCCGGCGATCCGGCCTTTGAGGGACGGCGGTATGAGTTTGATCCAGGCTGGGATGGAAGCTGGCATAGTGTCTCCGGCAAGAGAGGCGCTTGGTTTTGGGGGGGATGGCACAGGGCCTGCTGGCGCTACCTTAGCGTAGACCGGCAAAATTGGCGAGTCGATTTTCGGCCGGCGATCGCGATAAATGATCCCGGTAAATCAAGTCGTTGGTCGGTTTGGCGGTTCCGCTAGCGCAAGGACGACGCTTGGCGACGCACTGGGCCGAGGGGCAAGGCTGGGCGCCAAGTCGTGGAAGAACGGCAGCAGCCGAGCGGCCACTTGAAGCGCTTGCTCCAAATGACACAGATGCCCCGCATCGGGCAAGAAATGAAACGGCACGCCGGGGAGAAGCGCTTGCAGTTGGCGGCCGATCGCGGGCGATGCGATGCGGTCCTGTTCACCCCACAGGGCCAGCATCGGTGTCGACAAATGCGGCAAGCGCCGTCTCAGCAGAAAGCGTTGCAGTAACTCGGGGTCGCCCGCGATCCTGCTTTGGAATGCGGCAAACGCGGCGTTGGCTTGGCGCACGCCGTCGCGTGACAAGGCGGCGAAGCGCGCCTCGACCAGCGCGTCGGTGACGGCGGCGGGGTTGTGACATTGCAGCAGCAGTGCGCGCCGGATACCGTCGCGGGTCCAGGCTGCATCGGGTAACGCTTGTGCCCCTGGGGGCGGCCCGATTTCCATGGCGGCGGCGAGTGTCAGACTGGCGATCAGCGCCAGGCCTCGAATCCGTGCGGGATCGTCGAGCGCGAGTTTTGCCGCCAGGTAAGCGCCCATCGAATTGCCCAGCACCAGCACCGAGTCCAGCCCCAAGGCGTCGAGAAAGGCGCGATTGTGGTCGACCATGCTTTGATGGCCTTGCCGCGGCCATGCGTGAGCTTGGGTTTCGGTATAACCGTGCCCCAACTGGTCGGGCGCAAAGACGCGATAGCCGGCGGCACTCAGCAAAGGGATCAGGCGGTGCCATTCGGTTTCGGCTGAAACGCCAGGCCCGCGCCCATGCAACAGCAAGACCGCCGGACCGTCGGCCCCCTTGGGCGCGGCCTGCAGATAATGGGTGCGCACCGCGCCGGCGCGCACCCAGGCTTCCTCATAGCCGGCCCCCAACATGATCAAGCCGCGCCGGGGCTGAGTTCACGCGTAGCCCAGTCGCGCCTGGCCATTTGCAGGGCGATAAAACACAGGGCGCCAATTACCAGTGCGCCAATCATAAACAGGAATCCGCCGGTAAATGAGGCCGTCTCGTTGACGATATAACCGACCACGATAGGCGCAAAAAAACCACCGATCTGCCCGCCGCAATTGACGAAACCCGAGAATGCGCCGCGTGCCGATTGCGGTGTCAGGTCGAGCACCAAAGACCAGACCGGGCCAAAACCGCCGTACAGGAACATCGCCGCCGCCGACAAACCGATGATGCTTTGCTCCGGCGTCGAGACGTTATAGGTGACATACAGACTGACGCCGGCCAATAAATAGAGCGTGGCCACCATCAGGCAGCGATAACGATAAAACACCTTGCTGCCCAGCAAACCGAAGATGATCAGCCCGCAGGTACCGGCGATATAAGGGATCGACGAGGCATAACCGAGGTTTTTCAGTTCGATATGACGCGCCATCGACAGATAACTCGGCATCCAGCCCAGAAAGCCCCAGAACGCCACATTAAACGCCATATAAGCGAAGAAGATCAGCCAGGACACCGGCCGTTTGATTACCCCGCCCAGATTGGTCGCGCTCTCGGCTTGCGCGGTGTTGGCCGCCCGCGCAAAATCGGCTTCCACGGTGGCGTGCGCGCGCGATTGATTGGGCGATGTCTTGGGAATCACGCGCCAGATAAACAAGGCCATCAGCAGACCGGGAATGGTGAACCAGAAGAACATGCCTTGCCAGCCCACCCGTCCGAGGAACCACACCGCAATCGGCGCCACAAAAGCTGGCCCGAGCGCCAGGGCGGACAGGTAGGCGCCGTTGGCCGCGGAGCGTTGTTCCGCCGGAAAATAATCGCCGATAAATTTGAAGCTGGGTCCGTTGGACAGCCCTTCCGCCATGCCGAACAGCACCCGGACTATGATGAGCGCGACCAGGGATGCGGCCAAGCCGGTCAAACCGGTGAAGGCGCTCCAGAGAATCGGGCTGACGATCAGCACCCGTTTGGCGCCGAAACGATCCGCCAGGTAACCGCCGGGGATTTGCGCAATCGCATAACCGAAAGTGAAGGCCGCCAGAACAAAGCCGAACAAATTAGGTTTGAGCGAGAGCTCTTTCATCATGGTGGGCGCGGCAATCGAGAGATTGATACGGTCCAGGTAATTGACAAACTGCAACAACCAGACCATCAGCAGTACTTTGTACTTGTCGCGCAATTTTTTGTCTCCCAAGAGATAGGCTGGCGCTGGATTCCTGCGAGCGCCCGAGTTGTCCCGGAATAATGCCTTAAATTCGGCCGAGGTCCGATAAGTGTTAAACCTTGTGCATAAGTGGAAATGCCGTTGCCCGGGCGGGTGCCCTGTGCCGCAATTTTTTCTCGAACGAATGTGCGGAGCTGAGTGCTAGGGGTTAACTATTAGCTGCGGCGAGCAAAAAAATCATGTTGTGTGGGTGGCGCCACCGCCAGCCGGGAAATCGGCCGTTCCGGGCGCGGTTTTGAGCTTCTTTATGTTGCATCGCAAAACATAAATCGATTGACTCTGATCCGGCAATAGTCCGAGAATCCGTAAGCGCAAACGTTTGCGTGCGTTCAAATACAGTCAAATATGACGTTCCGAGGAGACAGCACCATGAGCTTCACCAATCGCCGTCGTGTGCTTGCGGCCACCCTGATGGTCGCGGCCAGCGCCGCAATTCCGTTTGCCGCAGCTCAAGCGCAGACAGTGGCCAAACCCAAAGTTGCACTGGTCATGAAGTCGCTGGCCAATGAGTTTTTCCTGACCATGGAAAACGGCGCCAAGGACTACCAAAAACAGAATCCGGCGCAATTCGACCTGGTGACCAACGGGATCAAGGATGAAACCGATACCGTCAATCAGATCCGCATCGTCGAGCAGATGATTGTGTCGAAAGTCGATGCCATCGTGCTGGCGCCAGCCGATTCGAAGGCCCTGGTACCGGTGGTGAAAAAAGCCATCGATGCCGGCATTATCGTGATCAACATCGACAACCAGCTTGATCCGGGCGTGTTGAAAGACAAGGGCATCAAAGTGCCGTTCGTCGGCCCGGATAACCGCAAGGGCGCGAAGATGATCGGCGATGTGCTGGCCAAGAAGCTCACGGCTGGCGATGAAGTCGGCATTATCGAAGGCGTTTCGACCACCACCAATGCGCAGCAACGCACGGCCGGTTTCAAGGATGCGATGGCCGGCGTCGGCGCCAAGGTGGTCTCGGTGCAATCGGGCGAATGGGAAATCGATAAGGGCAATGCGGTTGCTTCCGCCATGCTTAACGAATACCCGAACTTGAAAGCCTTGCTGGCCGGTAACGACAATATGGCCATCGGTGCGGTGTCGGCGGTGCGCGCCGCAGGTCGTCAAGGCAAGGTCCTGATCGTCGGTTACGACAATATCGACGCCATCAAGCCAATGCTGGCCGACGGCCGGGTACTGGCGACGGGCGACCAGTTTGCTGCCAAGCAAGCGGTGTTCGGCATCCAGACCGCGCTGAAAGCGATCAAGGATCACCAGAAACAATCCGACCTGAGCGGCGTGGTGGAAACCCCGGTTCAGTTGGTGACGAAGTAATTCAGCCAGTTAAAACCGGTGCAGGGTGCGTGCCGCGCGGCGGTTTGCCGTTGCACGCACCTGGCTGTATGTGCCTTCCGTGCCGCGCCCCTTGCGGCACGGATAACCGCCCCAGTGGGCGGTTGAGCTGATGAATGGATAGTTCCAGACAGACCCGGAGAGACCCAAGTCATGTGTGCTACCCCAGTTATGACTGAGCGTGTCGAAGTCTTGACCGTGAGCGGTATCGGCAAAACCTATGCGGAACCGGTGTTGGCCGAGGTCGACTTGATGCTGTGCGCGGGTGAAGTGCTGGCGTTGACCGGCGAAAACGGTGCCGGTAAAAGCACTTTGTCGAAGATTATCGGGGGCTTGGTCACACCCACGGCGGGCACCATGCGCCTGGCCGGCACCGCTTATACGCCCGCCAGCCGTACCGAAGCCGAGGCGCTTGGGGTGCGGATGGTGATGCAGGAATTGAACCTGCTGCCGACCTTGTCGGTGGCCGAAAACCTGTTTCTGAACAAGTTACCGCAGCGCGGCGGCTGGATTTCGCGCGGCGTATTGCGCGAACAAGCGCGCCTGGCGATGCAGCAAGTCGGCTTGGAGGCGATCCACCCGGATGCGCTGGTCGGCGAGTTGGGTATCGGTCATCAGCAAATGGTCGAGATTGCGCGCAACCTGATCGGCGATTGCCGGGTATTGATACTCGATGAGCCGACCGCAATGCTGACCGCGCGTGAGGTCGACTTGTTGTTTGAACAAATCGCACTGCTGCAAAAACGCGGCGTGGCCTTGGTCTATATCTCGCACCGGCTCGAAGAGTTGGCGCGGGTGGCGGATCAGGTTGCCGTGTTGCGTGACGGGCGGCTGGTATGTGCCGAGCCGATCTCGCGGTATACCAGCGATCAATTGGTGACGCTGATGGTCGGCCGCGAACTCGGTGAACACATCGACTTGGGGCCGCGTACCCTGAGCGCGCCCAAATTAAAGGTCGACGGCCTCGGGCGCGGCAAGGTGGTGCGCGACGTGTCGTTCGAAGTCGGCGGCGGCGAGATCTTCGGCATCAGCGGTTTGATCGGCGCCGGCCGCACCGAATTACTGCGTTTGATCTATGGCGCCGATCAGGCCGATCGCGGCACGGTGTCGGTCACGACTGCGGACGGTTCGCTGCAAACGGCCAGGATCGACTCGCCGAAGGATGCGGTGAAGCACGGCATTGCGCTGATTACCGAAGACCGCAAAGGCGAAGGTTTGCTGTTGACGCAGTCGATCGCGGCGAATATTTCGCTGGGCAATATCGGCAAGCTGGCTTCCTACGGCTTGATCGACAACCGGCGCGAACATGCGCTGGCACAACGGCAAATCGACGCGATGCGGATTCGCAGCGCGGGGCCGGCCCAAACCGTGGCGGAGTTGTCCGGCGGCAACCAGCAAAAAGTGGTGATCGGCCGTTGGCTGGAGCGCGATTGCGCGGTGTTGTTGTTTGACGAGCCGACTCGTGGCATTGACGTCGGCGCCAAATTCGAAATTTACGCTTTGCTCGGCGCGCTGGCGCGTGAAGGCCGATCGTTGGTGGTGGTGTCCAGCGATTTGCGCGAATTGATGCTGATTTGCGACCGCATCGGTGTGATGTCGGCGGGGCAATTGGTGCAAACCTTTCACCGTGCCGACTGGACTCAGGACGCTTTGCTGGCTGCGGCGTTCTCGGGTTACGACAGTGCCGAGGGCGAAGCTGAAGCGGCTTAGGATGGTGCCCGCCATCTGGATTTTCGAGCTTATCGATCACCTTGTTCCGGCAAGGACGTTACACGTTTCAAGCATAAGGATTTCGTCATGACGAATCGTTCCGCCGAGGTCAAACCTCTGCTTTCCGCCGATGCCGCCGCCGCTTCCGTGGCCCGGCCGGCTGCCTTGCGTACCAGCCTGAATAGTTATCTCGGGCTGGCCGGGGCCTTGCTGGCCATCATCGTCTTGTTCTCTTTGCTCAGTTCGCATTTTCTGAGTTACGACACCTTCAGTACCCTGGCCAACCAGATTCCCGATCTGGTGGTGATGTCGGTCGGCATGACTTTTGTGCTGATTATCGCCGGCATCGATTTGTCGGTCGGTTCGGTGCTGGCGCTGGCCGCTTCGGCCGTCAGCGTGGCGATGCTTAAATGGGGTTGGGGCGTGTTCCCCTCAGCCGCCTTCGGCATCGCAGCGGCCACCATCGCCGGCACCGTCACCGGTGCGGTGTCGGTGCACTGGCGCATTCCCTCGTTTATCGTCTCGCTGGGTGTGCTGGAAATGGCGCGCGGCGTGGCCTACCAACTGACCAATTCGCGCACCTCCTATATCGGCGGCGCTTTCGATTGGTTGTCGAACCCCATCGCCTTCGGTATTTCGCCGGCCTTTATCGTGGCGATCGTGGTCATGATCGTGGCCCAAGCCGTGCTGACGCGTACCGTGTTCGGCCGCTACCTGATCGGTATCGGCACTAACGAAGAAGCGGTGCGCCTGGCAGGTATCGACCCGCGTCCTTATAAAGTCATGGTGTTTGCCTTGATGGGCGCGCTGGCCGGACTGGCCGCCTTGTTCCAGGTATCGCGCCTGGAGGCGGCCGACCCGAACGCCGGAGTCGGGCTTGAACTGCAAGTGATCGCGGCGGTGGTGATCGGCGGCACCAGTCTGATGGGCGGGCGCGGTTCGGTGATCTGCACCTTATTCGGTGTGCTGATTATTTCGGTACTGGCAGCCGGCCTGGCGCAAATTGGCGCCAGCGAGCCGACCAAGCGGATTATCACGGGCGGAGTGATTGTGGTGGCGGTGGTGCTCGATACTTACCGCAGTCGCCGCGCGCTGCGTCGCGCCTGATCCGGTCGCATCTCCATTTCTCCTGACAGGCACGGCTTATGGCGACCATCAAAGATGTAGCGGCACTGGCCGGCGTTTCGTTCACCACGGTATCGCACGTGATGAACCAGACGCGCCCGGTCAGTGCGCCGGTCGAGGCCAAAGTGCGAGCCGCCATCCTGCAGCTTAACTACGTGCCGTCGGGGGTCGCGCGGTCCTTGCGCGGCAGCCAGACGGGCACTATCGGCCTGCTGGTGCCGAACAACACCAACTCCTATTTTGCCGAACTGGCGCGCGGCATCGAGGACTATTGCGAACGCAATGGTTATTGTGTGTTCCTGTGCAACTCGGACGACGACGTGCGCAAGCAGCAAAACTATTTGCGCGTGCTCAGAGAAAAACGCATCGACGGTTTGATTGTCGCTTCGGCCGGCGACGACGCGGTGCTGGCCGATTTGCTGGCCGCCGCCCGGGTTCCGGTGGTGATGGTCGACCGGCAGATCGCCGGGCTTGAAGCCGATGCGGTGCAGATCGATCATGAAGCCGGTGCTTACCTGGCGACCCGGCATTTACTCGAGTTGGGGCATCGCAACATTGCCTGCATTGGCGGGCCGCAAGGAATGGATGTGAGCGCGCTGCGGCTCGACGGTTTTCGACGTGCGATGGCCGAGCGCGAAATATCGATCTTGCCCGAGGCGATCGTCCAGAGCGATTTTTCCAGCCCCGGGGGCTATGACGCGGCCAAGCGTTTGTTCCATACGGTCAAGCCCAGCGCTATTTTTGCCGGCAACGACATGATGGGTATCGGCGCTTTGCGCGCCGCGGCCGAATTGGGCTTGCGCGTACCCGGCGAGGTCTCGGTGATCGGCTTTGACGATATCGAATTGGGCCGCTACGTTTTTCCGGCGCTGACCACGGTCGGCCAGCCGATTCTGTTGCTCGGCGAAACCACGGCGCATACCTTGTTGGCGCGCATCGGCGGCAGTTTGTCGGGGCCGCCGCACCGGCAGGTCGTGCCGCCCCGTTTAACCCTGCGTGAATCGACCGGTCCGGTGCCGGCACGTAGCCGATCCATACCTGAATAGAACGGCACACAGGCATCGTGTGCCGCAAGCATTGATTGCGGCAAATAATAGGAAATCAATTCGTGGAAGCTCATTCAATCCCCGGTGCCGGCGACGCGGCTAAAGATCCGGCTGCAACTCAGCTTGCAGGTCACGTGGTGGTGGTCGGCAGCCTCAATATGGATTTGGTGGTGCGCGCCGCGCGCTTGCCGCTTCCCGGCGAGACCTTGTCCGGCAGCTCGTTTATGACCGTGCCCGGCGGCAAAGGCGGCAATCAGGCGGTGGCGGCGGCGCGGCTGGGGGCGCGAGTCGCCATGATCGGACGGGTCGGTGCCGATGCCTACGGCGAGCAATTGAAACAGGGGCTGGAAGCCGAAGGTATCGATTGCTCGGGAGTCGATATAAGCACAGGCACACCGACCGGCATCGCCATGATTGTGGTCGACGACACCAGCCAGAACGCGATTGTGGTGGTGCCGGGCAGCAATGGCGAGTTATCCGCCGTCGATCTGGAGCGGCATGCCGCGGTGCTGGCGGTGGCCGACGTGGTGTTGTGCCAGCTCGAAGTGCCGCACGCCACCATCAAGATCGCGCTGGAAATGGCTCAGCGCCTGGGCAAGCGGGTCTTGCTCAACCCGGCCCCGGTGTGCGGCCCGCTGCCGCCGGAATGGCTGGCGGCAGCCGACTATTTGATTCCCAACGAACTGGAAGCGGCGGCGCTTACCGGGATGCCCGCCAGCACCGTCGACGATGCCATTCTGGCGGCACAGGCCTTGCGTCTGAGCGGTGCGCGCAATGTGATTATTACCTTGGGTGCGCGCGGCATCGTGTCGGTTACCGATGACGGTGTGGTGCATTACCCGGCCGACAAGGTCGATGCGATCGACACCACCGCCGCGGGCGACACCTTTCTCGGCGGTTTGGCCGCGGCCATGTCCTGGGGCTGGGCTTTGCCCGAGGCGATCCATTTTGGCCAGGCGGCCGCCTCGCTGTCGGTGACGCGTGCAGGGGCGCAACCGTCGATTCCCTACCTGAATGAAGTGAGGTCCTGATGAAAAAAAGCCTGCTGATTAATATCGCCCTGTCGCGTCTGATTGCTTCGCTGGGACACGGCGACCGAGTGGTGATCGGCGACGCCGGCCTGCCGGTGCCGCCCGGGGTTGAGGTCATCGACTTGGCACTGAGCCGCGGCATTCCTGACTTCGCCGCCACTTTGCGTGCCATCGTGTCGGAAATGCAGGTCGAGAAACATATCGTTGCGTCGGAATTCCTGAAAACCGCTTCGATTCCGCTTGAGGCGGTCGACACCTTGTTGCGCCAGGAACAGCTTGGTACTCGCCAAGTGATCAGCCACGACGACTTCAAGCTGCAAAGCCGCCTCGCGCGCGCGATCGTGCGTACCGGCGAATATACGCCGTACGCGAATGTTATTTTATGTGCGGGGGTGGTGTTTTAAATTGCTTGTCACCATAGCGTCATGATGTTGTTGCATGTTGCAGTTTGAACCTCGGCTCAATCTCGACCCAACTTCAACTCCACACGCCATGAAACCCAATTCCGCCAGTGAACAAGAACTGCTGATGCAGCGCCTTCGCGATGATCTGATCGACAGCTACGACGAAGAGCTGGAAATGGAGATCGACGATCGCGGCTTCGGCGATGACACGGCCGATGCGATCGGCTTGAGCGGGGACCCGGAGTCGCAGCGCGAGGCTCGCCGTCATTATTTTCGCGAGTTATTCCGCTTGCAAGGCGAATTGGTGAAATTGCAGGACTGGGTGGTCAATTCCCAGCATAAAGTCGTGATCATTTTTGAAGGGCGCGATGCGGCGGGCAAAGGCGGCGTGATCAAACGCATCACCCAGCGCCTGAATCCGCGTGTATGCCGGGTTGCCGCGCTGCCGGCGCCGAACGATCGCGAACGCACCCAGTGGTATTTTCAGCGTTATGCCTCGCACTTGCCGGCGGCCGGTGAAATCGTGTGTTTCGATCGCAGTTGGTATAACCGCGCCGGGGTCGAACGGGTGATGGGTTTTTGCAACGACGACGAATACGAAGAGTTTTTCCGTACCGTGCCGGAATTCGAAAAAATGCTGGTGCGCTCGGGTATCCAGGTCATCAAATACTGGTTCTCGATTACCGACGAGGAGCAACATTTGCGCTTTCTCGGGCGCATCCATGATCCTTTGAAACAATGGAAGTTGAGCCCGATGGATCTTGAGTCGCGCCGCCGCTGGGAGGATTACACCAAGGCCAAGGAAATCATGATCGCCCGCACCCATATTGCGGAAGCGCCCTGGTGGGTGGTGCCGGCGGTGGACAAAAAGAAGGCGCGTTTGAACTGCATTGCCCATTTGCTGGCGCAGATGCCGTATCACGAGATTGAACGCCAGCCGGTGACGTTGCCGCAGCGGGTGCATCATGACGACTATATCCGTCAGCATCTCGCGGAAGGTTTGTTGGTGCCGGAAGTTTATTGAAGGTGTCGAGGTCGAGCGAGGTCGGGTTTAAGCCGATACAGGCTGCGATATTTTCGGGCCAGTGAAGCGTGCGCGCTTTTGCGCTATATTGATGGGCTGTCCGGTCCGTTTCTCGTGATTGATTTTTGATTGACGGGCCGCCGCGCGTGCTACCGACAGTGACCGTGCATTGTTACCGCGTGCACGAGCGCATTGCCTAAACCTGATAGCCACCGCTTTCTTAATCGCCGACGACCTTACCATGACCGCTAACCAAAATCCGCTGCTGCAGGCCTGGAGCGCTGCCGACCAATTTCCGCCGTTCGATCGCGTGCAAGCCGAGCATTTTGCGCCCGCCTTCGAGATTCTGTTTAAACAGCATCTGCAACAAGTCGAGGCGATCGCCGGTGATCGCACTCCCGCCACCTTTGCCAATACCGTCGAGGCCTTCGATCAGGCCGGCCGCCAACTTGCGCTGGTCGAGATGTTGCTGGAGAACCTGACGATGTCGGAAACCTCTCCCGCCTTGCAAGCGGTCGAGATGGAGATGGCGGGGCGGTTGGCCGACCATCACAGCGCTATTTCGCTGCATCCGGGGTTTTTCGAACGGCTTAACCTGGTGTATCAGGCACGCCAAGAGCTTGAATTGAACGAAGAGCAACGGCGGCTGCTGGAACGTCTGCATCTGGATTTTGTGCGGGCCGGCGCCATGTTGCAAGGTCAGGCTCGTGAACGTTATGCCGTCATCACCAGCCGTCTGGCGCAGTTGACCACCCAATTCAGCCAGAACATTCTGGCCGACGAAGCCGAGTATCGCTTGGTCCTGAAGGATGCGGACGACCTGGCGGGTCTGCCCGAGTTTGTCTTGAGCGCGGCCCGCTCGGCCGCAGTCGAGCGTGATCTCGAAGGCCATGTGATTACCCTGTCGCGCTCGCTGATCACGCCCTTTTTGACCTATTCAAAGCGGCGTGATTTGCGTCAAGCGATCTGGTCTGCACGAGTGGCTCGCGGCACCCATCCGGAGCGCGATAACCGCCCCGTGGCGCGTGAAATCCTGGCGCTGCGCGTTGAACAAGCTGCTTTGCTCGGTTACAAGAATTTTGCCGATTATGCTTTGGCGGATCGGATGGCGGGCCAACCTGCAGCCGTCTATGCCTTGCTGGAACAAGTCTGGGAGCCGGCCAAACAAAGCTTGGCGGCGGAGCGTGTCGCACTGGTCGAGGTGGCCCGCGAACTGGGTGAACCCGAAGCGATTGAGGGCTGGGACTGGCTGTATCTGGCCGAGAAAGTGCGCGCCGCGCGCTTTAATCTCGACGTTGCGGAGGTCAAGCCGTACTTCAGTCTGGAAGCCATGGTGGCCGCCATGTTCGATTGCGCTCAGCGGCTGTTCGGCCTGAGTTTTACCGAGCGCCATGATGTGCCGCTTTACCATGCCGATGCGCGGTTATGGGATGTCAAACGTCACGGTCAGGCCATCGGCTATTTCATCGGTGACAATTTTGCCCGCGCCAGCAAGCGTGGCGGCGCCTGGATGCACAACTACCGCGGCCAAGGTGAGGCTGACGGCAAGATGCTGCCGATCGTGGTCAACAACAACAACTTTGCCAAGAGCAGCGACGGCCGCACGCTGTTGAGTTTTGATGACGTACGCACCTTATTCCATGAGTTCGGTCATGGCCTGCACGGCCTGTTGTCCGAAGTGACCTACCAGCGTATCTCCGGTACCAACGTGCCGCAAGATTACGTCGAATTGCCGTCGCAGTTATTTGAAAACTGGGCCAAGGTACAGGAAGTGCTGGAACGCCATGCACGTCATATCGATACCGGCGCGGTCATCCCTGCCGCATTGCTGGACAAGATCCGTGCGGCGGAGACCTTCAACCAGGGTTATGAAACAGTACGCTACACCGCCTCAGCATTGGTCGACCTGGCCTTGCATCAACGCGACGATGCCGATGGGGTGGATATTGCCGAATTCGAAGCGGCCGAATGTGCACGACTGGGGGTCCCGGCCGAAGCCGGGATGAACCATTATCTGTCGCACTTCGGCCATATTTTCTCGGGCGATTCGTACGCGGCAGGTTATTACGTCTATATGTGGGCCGAGGTACTGGAAGCCGAGGCGTTCGAGGCGTTTGAGGAAACCGGCAATGCGTTCGATCCGGTATTGGCCGAGAAGCTGCATCGCTATATTTACAGTGCCGGCGACAAACGTGAACAGCGCGCGGCATTTCGCGCCTTCCGCGGGCGCGACCCGCAGGCCGGTCCGATGCTGCAAAAACGGGGTTTGGTACACGCCTAAGCCGGCACCGGGTTCCGTCGAGCATGGGTGGCGCTGATCGCTGCCTGTGCTGCCGGCTTGAGCGAAGTAATCATCAGGATAAGAAGCAAAATAAGCAGCAAAATAAGTACTAAACCCGGCGCTTCGATCTGATTCGAGCCGCCGGGTTTTTTATTTATGCATGTATCGAGGCGTGTTATCGACGCGCGCGCTGCATCAGTTTTTCGAAGTAAGGCACCACCGTCTCGTCGCTGAGCGCGAGCAAATGATCGCCCACCACCAGTTCGGTGGAACACCAACCGGGTACGGCGCTATCGCGGAACCCGCCGGCCACCCAGCAACTCTCGGTCTCGGCGATTGCATCGCGGGCAATCGCCATGGCCTCGGCATTGGCGTCGAAAAATAGATGCATCATCGGCGTTTGCGGTACGCCGGGATTGACCCGCAAACCCGGCACGCGGCGCAGGGCTGCCGCGAGGCTGACGGCGCGGCGGTAGTAGTCATCCATCCGTGCCATACGCTCATCGAAATGCAGGGCTGCGGCGGCAAGAAATGGGCTGATCTGGGGTAACTCGCCGCCGAAGCGCCGCTGCCACAGGCGGGCCTGGGCGATAAAGTCGGCATCTCCGGCCAGCACCGCGCCGCTCAAGCCGCCGATCACCTTATATACCGAGACGTAGACCGAATCGAAACCGGCGGCGATCTCGGCATAGGGACGGCCATAAAACGGGCCACATTCCCACAAGCGCGCGCCGTCCAGATGCAAACGCACATTACGCTGCCGGGCGCTCTCTTGCAGTGCCGTCAGCGTGTCCCAAGCGGGTAATTGCCCGCCGGCTTCGCGGATCGGTAATTCGACGATCAGCGCGGCCAGCGGCTCCACCACGGCCTCCAGGTCGGCCGCATTGAGCGGCCGATTCCAGTCGCCGGCCAGCACCCCTTGAAGATGCAGCAGCGATGCGTAGGAGCGCGCTTCGTGCAGTTCCAGGTGCGAAGTCGGGTGCATGGCGAAGCGCGGCAAAGCGGCGCGTTCGGTCCAGATCTTCATCGAGATCAATTGCGCCATCTTGCCGCTGGGCATAAAGACGGCGGCTTGCTTGCCCAGCAGCCCGGCAATTTTTTTCTCGAAAGCGGCCAGAGCCACGCCTTTGCCGTAGGCATCGGTATCGACCGCGTTATGCTCGCACCACTGCGCCATCAATTCAAATTCCTGGGCCGGGGTGCGCTTGGGAAAGCCGGGGAGGAGCACGCGGCATTGCTGCATCAGTGCTTTTCTTTGTTCCGCTGTGTTTGCCATTGCTTCTTGCCTTGTTGGTAGCGATGTCATAAGGAAACCGAAGCCCCGCGGCTGTAATCCGGTTGCCGGGGGAGGGTAGGTGTTTCCGCGCGCGGCAAGCCGGGCCTGGTCACAGCCCGCTCGCTTAAGTGCTAAGCGCTAACCGGGCCGTAGACGGCTTGCTCGGCATGGCTGCCATAAGCCCAGTATTTGTCGCCATAGGACCAATGCCACCATTCATACGGATAGTTGATAAAACCTTCCGCCTCCAGCGCGGCTGTTAGCACGGCACGATGCAACTGTGCCTCGCGGCTGATGTTTTGCGCGGCGGTATAACACGCGTTGTTCGAGGCTCCAGGAGATGCATCGTAGACCGTCCCCAGGTCAAGCTCAATGCCTTTATGGTTGAGCAGCGTGAGGTCGAGTGCGGCACCGGTGACGTGGGTCGCATATTCGGGCGGCGCGACGTATTTGGCTGCTTCATGATAAAGCGTGGTTTCGTCCAGTTCAGGATGGGCCGTGCGCAAACGTGAGAGATAACGATCGAAATAAAGGGTCTGGATCGCCAGCGGCCGATAACACTCTTTGATCAACAGATGATATTGGCCGTCCAAGCGGGTTTGAACCTGAGCGATGCGCCGCACCACCGCTTCGCGCAAACGGAAGTCCGGGGTGTAGCCGAGATGGGCCAGATTGGTCTCGGTGTGGTCAAGGCGCAAATCCGGAGCACCGATGCTGAGCTGGATTAGCGGCTCGCCGCAATCGGTCACGGGAATCTGTTGTACACGGGGGTCGGCGACAGTCGCATGCATGGGCCAAGCTCATTTGATGGAATAAATGGGCAGCTTAAAGCAAGAATGTGCGGTTGTGGCGGCGGGGCGAGAAAGTCAGGCAAAGTTCGAAGTGCAGCAAGGGCGGCCCGGCCCGGCATGGTGTCGGCCGCCCTTGATGCCGCAATCTCGATGCAGCAATGATGGAAGGAAATCAGGCGCCGCTGCCCAGTTTCTCTTTGATCTTGTCGACGGCCTCGCGGCTCACGCTCAGTTCAACCAGCGCGTCGTCAGTGCATGCGGTTGCGGTTTCACGTTCCAGGCGTGCGACGATTTCGGCCACTTTGGCGTTTTCCTGGCGGGGTGCGACAAACGCCGTGATCGAGTTGCCGGCTTTGAACGCATCGAACAAGGCATCGCGCACTTCTTCGGGCAAGGTCTTGGTCCAAATATGCTGCTTGCCGTTCAGCACAATGATCGGGCCGACCACGCGCTCTTTCTTGACTTGCGACAGCAAGCCGAAAGCCCGCGCCGCGTCGGCAATTTGCTCGCGAGTGAAGAGTTCTTCAGGGCTGATTTCGAATTGCACAATATGGGCGTCGATGGTGGTCATCGCCGCGGCACGGCTTTCGCGCTTTTGTTGGGCGCGCAGCACGATTTCGCGCAGTTCGTCGGCCTCCTCTATCGTGATCGAGAAGTTCGATTGCTTTTTCTGCAGTTCGTCAAAGCGGCTGAGTTCTTGTTCGGAAAGTAGTTTGGCCATGGGTCCTGGGCAACAGCTAAGGTCTTGAGACGGCGGTAGTCGGGTGCTGGCCATGCCGGCCGGGCGCCCCGCCAAGGATTTTGCGTGCCGCCGACCCTGAACGCGGGCGTGCGACGACGGGGCGCCATTCTACTGGAAGCGCGGCTGCCTGTGGGTACGAAGTAAGGAGCACGCCGTAATTGTCCTGCGCCGGAACTACCGTATTTAACGCTGGGACGGCCGTCGGCATTGGCTCGGGCGGATGTGATCCAGATCGGCGGGGGCGGCCCGGGAGGGCTGAGCCGAGGTCGATCGAGGGATTAGTGAGAAAAATGGAATAATCAATTTCGATAATCGTCATTTATCATCGATAGCCTAGGGAATACCATAGGTCCTGTCGACGTTGCATCACCTCCTGGTTTTTCCTCCTGGTGTTGGCATCGTCCCCTCACTTAAAAGACGACAGGAGCTTTACCATGAAAATCCAATTGATCGCAGCCTTGCTGATTTCCGGTGCCGTTATCGCCAGCCCCGCTTTCGCCGGCAACAATGCCTCGAATGCACCCTTCACCACGTTCTCTGGCGTGAGCACCAAGAGCCGTGCGGAAGTGAAGACCGAATTGGTCGCCGCTGTGCAAGAAAAAAACCTGGCACCGGAAGGCAATCAGGTTGACCCGTCGGACTCGGCTGTGTCGCGCCAAGCTCCGATAGCGCGTCAGACCGCATTGGCGCAAGGCAATGGCGAAGGCACCTACGCTCATCCGTAAGCCGGCCTGACGGCCTGGATTCTCGGGCTGGCTGTTACAGAAAAAATCCGTGTTCCGGTTTATCCGGAACGCGGATTTTTTCTGCTTAAAGTATTCTCTGATTATCGCAACAGGCGCATGCCTCGACGCTACTTAATCGATGAAACCTGCTGTCAACCTTCTTTGCCCTTTGTGCGGTGGCCCCAACGACTGCGCACCGGCTTGCAGTGGCAGCTTTGCCACGCCATGCTGGTGCGGCGCCGGCGGGAGCGGCAAGGTCGCCCTGGACCCTGCCGCGCTGACGCGCGTGCCGCACTCTTTGCGTGGCGTAGCGTGCGTCTGTGCCCAATGCGCCGGCAAGTCGTCTACCTCGGCGCCGGAATAAATAGCAACAGAACCAGGTCCGGTGCCGGGCCTCGGCCCAAACCCTCCACCCCGACCCTCCACCAAGCCTTTCCCAAGGCGTTGAGTGGCATATCTCCTGTTGCGTGACAGGCTCTCCGTTCAGCACAACATTTTCCATTGAGCGTGACCATTGCGCCGCAAGCTGAATGCCTGCAGGCCGGGCCGTTATCTTGTCCGATATTCCTCGTGTAGTGAGCGGGGATGAGGGGGGCAATGGCATCGTTCGATTTGTCTCAAAAATCCGGGGTTCGTATCGCCGGGGCAACGAGTTCGCAAGTTCTCCAGCAGAATTTTCCCAAGTCGATACCCCAGGCTGCGATGCCCGGTCGAGGCCTTGACATACCGGCCCGCGCTCCGATTCAGCTTTACTCCGCCGCCGCTTGTGGCAGACGGGATCTTTGGCGTGACTTGCTATTGGCGCAGGTCCGTCTCATCGGCAACGGTAGTTGCCCATTGAAGGATAAGTCATGGCGAAACTAGACCTATCGCGTCGGAGTTTTCTGAAAGCCGGCGTGATGGCAGGTGTTTCCGTTTATATCGCACCGTTTGGCAGCCGCGCATTCGCGGCTTTGTTCGAAGAGAAAATTCTCACGCCCCTGCAATGGGATGCGGCAAACGGGCAGGCAAAATTCCGCATTGACGGCATCGCGAAAGTCACCGGCGCCAAGGTCTTCGCGCGCGATATCCGTGCCACCGACATGCCGCACTGGCCCGAGCAACAGGCGCATGCATTGATTTTGCGCGCGACCCAGGCCGATCGTCCCTACACCGGCTTCGACCTTACTTTGCTCGGCGGCGAATTGAAGCCCGATCGTATCGTCACGGCGGCCGACTTGGTGCGCGACGGCCTGGCGTTTCCAGCGTTCTACGGCGAAGACATGTTGTTGCCTACGGGGAAAATACCCGCGTACCTCGGTCATGCGGTGGCGATTTTGATCTATCACGACTTTGCGCGTTTCCGTTGTGCCAAAGACAGGCTCAAATTTCACGATGAAGTAATTTGTTACGGCGCGCGCAGCGGGCCGCTCGAACGCGATCCATGGGGGGTATTCCGTTTTGTCCGCGTCGGCGGCGCGCAACCTTATGCCGACGACGTCTTCTCCAGTCTGAAGAATGCCCCGCTGTTTCCCAGCATGATGCGCAAGCATAAGCCGGTCTGGCCTGAGCGCCAGGAGCATGGCAAGCTCGATGAGCAAGGCATGTTCCACGCTGCACAGATCGAGGCTGAGCTGACCGACCCTCCCGGTGATTGGCTTGTGCTTACGCGCGATTACTCCACCTCATCGATCGACACGGCGGCGCTCGAACCCGACAATGGAAATTGCTGGTATGACGCGACTACGCACTCGCTGCACATGGTGGTGCCGACACAATCGCCGCAGGAAGTCGTGGAAAGCGCGACGGCCATGGTGGCGCAATGCCGCTATCCGGTCGGACAACTGTTTCTGCACCCCTGCTACACGGTCGGCTACGGTTCGAAAGATCACTATAACTTTCCGTTCTACAGCCTTGTCGCCGCACTGTATGGCGAGGGTCGGCCGGTACGCTTGGCCAATGATCGCTATGAGCAGTTCCAGACCGCGCTCAAGCGTCACGCCTTCAAGATGCACTACCAGATGGCAGTCGAACGCAAGACGGGATTGCTGCAGTCGTTCAAGGGCGAGTTTGAGGCCGATGGCGGCGGCCGTGCGAATTTCTCCGCCTCGGTGGCGATGGTAGCCGCGGCCGGAGCGCAGTCGATCTATTATTTTCCCAAGAGCGACTTGGCGACCACCGCTATCGCATCGCGTGCTGTCGATGCCGGTTCTGCGCGCGGTTACGGCACGCTGCAAAGCATGACGGCAACCGAGATGATGGTTGATGAAATCGCGCAGCAACTCGGCCTCGACGCGATCGAGTTTCGCTTGCGTAATACCCTGAAGACCGGGATGAAAAATACCGAGGGCGCGATTCCGGCAGGTGCGAGCCGCGCCGATGAAATACTGGAGCAAGCCCGGGTCCATCCGCTATGGACCCAACGCGCCGGGAAAAAAGTGGAATTCGAGGCGGGACACCCGGGGCAACGTTACGGTGTGGGCTTCGCCTGTGTGCACAAATGCTTCGGCACCGGCGCGGAAGCGTCGTTTGCCAAAGTGGAGATTGCACCCGACGGCAAGGTTACGCTGCATCACAGCGCGACTGAAATCGGCACGGGCACCTCGACCTCTCAAGCGCTCGTATGTGCCCGCTGGCTAGGCCGTCCCGCCGGCGAAGTGAACTTGCCGGTGCTGGACTGGGCCGATTTGCCGGTGATTACCAGCGGCGACCCCTATCTGATGTCACAGGCGGTCCAGGATCAGCTCTCGGCCAATCCACGTTGGTCGCCAAGCTATGCCGCGCCTGCCAGCGCCACCAATTCCGCATTTTATTTCAGCCACAGCACGCGCGAAGCGGCGCGCGTCGTGTTTACCCACGGTCTGTGGCCTGCGGCGATGTCGATCTGGACGCAAGGTATCGGCGGCGGCCAAGCCGCGCCGCTGGTGGTGCGCCTCGAAGATGCGCGCTGGGTCGACGGCAAGTTGTCCGCCGCCGGACTGGAACCCTTGAACGTCGAGCGGCTGGCCAAGCAGGCGCATGCACTGGGTCTGGTCACCGGCGCAACCGTACATGTCTTTAATCGCTGGCAATGGACGGAAGCGGACTTCGAGATCAATGGCGTCGTCGAACGCCTCCCGCTCGACGGTTTGTCGCTGCTCTACGGCGCGGGTGCGACACTTGCACCTCGGACGCACAGGCTGACGCCAGGCGGCTATCACGTGCTCGATCGCAAGCGGGTCCAATTCCCTCCGGTACAGCGCAATAACGCAGGCACCACCTATTACAGTGCGATCGGCACCTTGGTTGAACTTTCGGTAGAGGCCGCCAGCGGTCAGGTCGAAGTGCTGTCGCATCATTCGATCATGGAATGCGGCAACCAGATCTCGCCGCAACTGGTTTCCAGTCAATTGCAAGGTGGTATCGCGATGGGCATCGGCCACGCGCTGCATGAGTACTTGCCGCTCTATGAGGATGGACCCGGTAACGGGACCTGGAATTTCAATCGTTATCACCTGCCGCTGGCCAAAGATGTCGCGGTCTGGAGCCAGACCGGCGAAGTCCTGCCACCTTTGAGCGAAACCGATCCGCCCAAAGGTATCGCCGAAGTGGTGATGATTCCGGTAGTCGGTGCGATCGTGAACGGCATCGCCCACGCGACCGGCTATCGTTTTGCCGATTTGCCGGTAACTCCGCAAAAAATCCAGGAGGCGCTTGCATGAAAGCCCTTATACCCACAGCAGAATCAACTGCCGGCGCCGGGATGAATGACGCCACTGCGCGCATCGCTGAGCAGCCGCTGGTCTGGCATCGGACTCGTCCGATTTCATGCCGGGTTAACGGCCAGCAGGTTGGATCGATCCAGGTGCCGATCGGCCTGATGATGATCGATTTTCTACATGAATACTTGAATTTAACCGGTTCGCGGCTGGGTTGCGGACAGGGCATTTGTCACGCTTGCGTGGTGATACTGGATCATCCGGACGGCTCCTGCGAAGAAGTGCGTACCTGTATTACCGGCGCTCATTTTTTCGACGGCAAGCAGGTCCGGACCATCGAAGGGCATGCCACCCGCAACGCTCAAGGCGAAGTGGTCGAACCGTCGGCGATACAGCAAAAATTCCTCGAACACTTCAGCTTTCAATGCGGTTATTGCACGCCCGGCTTCGTCAACGCGGCGACGATTTTGCTGGAGAAACTTAAGCAACAGCCGATTGCCAGGGATCAAGTTGAAAGCACGATCGGCGCTGGCCTGGGCCAGCATATCTGCCGTTGCACCGGCTACGTGGGTTATTACGCGGCGGTGAAGGACCTTGTGCTGAACACGCCGGGACTGGTCAAGGACGTCAAGGTATGAAGCGGCGCACTCAATTTCTCTGCGCGGGGTTGGCGGTGGCGGCAGTGGCCCTGACTGTGACTGCGACATGGATAGACAAGATTGCGATGTCCTATGCCGAGCCAATGGCGCCGGCTTTTTACAAAATGCAGTCCATTTCTTCCCGGGATGCCTTCGCGCGCGGCAGGTACCTGGTCAAGGCGGCGGACTGCGCCGCCTGTCACACGGCGAGCGGCGGCGCGCCATTTGCCGGTGGCGTCAAGTTGGAGTCGCCGTTCGGTACTTTCTACGGTAGCAATATTACCCCCGACCGCGAGCATGGTATCGGCGCCTGGAGCGCCGGCGACTTCTATCGCGCAGTGCATGATGGCGTAACGCCGCACAAGCACTTGTACCCGGCCATGCCCTACACCTCGTATCGCCAGTTGTCGGCGACCGACATCGCGGCGATGTATGCCTTCCTGATGGCGCAACAACCCGTCAACCTCGCGATTCCTGCCCCCGTTTTGAAGTTTCCGTACAACCTGCGCTTCGGTGTGCGGTTCTGGAACATGCTGTTCCTCAAAGACACGTTACCCGACGCATCCAGCGGACAGTCGACGGCTTGGCTACGTGGCCGCTATCTGGTCAATGCCTTGGGGCACTGCGCCGAATGCCACACCCCGCGTGACGCCTTCGGTCAACTCGACAAGACGAAGCCGCTGCAAGGAGCTGCATTGGCACGCATCGCGGCGCCCGATATCACACCGGCCGGACTCGCCCGGCGCGGCTGGAACGGGAGCGATCTGCAAGCTTTTTTTAGTGGCGGCATTGCTCCCCAAGGCTCGGCATTCGGCGATATGTATCCGGTAGTGCATCTGAGTACTCAGTACCTGACGCATGACGACCTGAACGCCATCAGCACCTACTTGCTTGGCGACCACGCCGCCGCGCCGAAACACGCTTCACCCGCACCGGAGGATGCCGCCGCCTTGACCTTGGGACGCAACGTCTACCTGGCGGTGTGCGCAGGTTGCCACGGGGCGGACGGCGCAGGCAAGCCTCATGTCGCGGTGGCCTTGCAGGGTAATTCGACTGTGAGCCAGTCCGATCCGCATAACTTGATCGTGGCGCTTCTCGACGGCATTGCCGCGCAGGATTTCCCCAAGGGCGAAAGCATGCAGGAGATGCCGGGATTTGCCCAGCAGTTAAGCGATGCGGAACTTGTCGAATTAGTGAATTACCTGCGCGTCAGCGCGGGTGGGCAACGCGCTGATGTGACGGCTGACGCGGTGGCCGCTTTGCGCCCATAAGACACGAACCCGTGTAGTTGGGGAGCGTGGGTGAAATGTACCCTTTAATCGCAGGAAGATTTTGAATAGCACAATAAGAAATGTTTTGGCCGCAACCATAATGAGCGCTGCACTGTTTGCCAATCAGTGTTTGGCACAATCCAGTATCGATTTATATGGGCAGGTTGACGTGTGGGCGGGGAGCTTGAAGTTTTCCGGCAATCAAAGCGCGATGGTCCAGCAAGGCGGCGGTATGTCGACTTCGTACTGGGGTATGAAAGGTACAGAGGACCTGGGCGGTGGTTATCAAACCATCTTTTGCCTGGAGAGTTTTTTCTTGCCGCAAAGCGGGACTTCCGGGCGTTTCCAGGGGGATAGTTATTTTTCGCGCAATGCGTACGTGGGAATCAAGGCTCCATGGGGCACCGTCACAGCGGGACGCTTGACCACGGAACTCTATATTGCCACGGTCGCGTTCAATCCATTTCACGATTCCTACGTGTTCTCGCCGATAGTGAATCAGGTCTATCTGGGATTGAGTACGTTTCCGGTCTATACCACCGATCAAGGAGCCGTCGGCGATTCCGGCTGGGACAACGCGGTGGAATATTCCACCCCGCAATTCAACGGCTTGACTGCCAGCGTGATGTTCGGCATGGGCACTACCGCGGGCAGCAATGGTCAGCATAAAGATAGCGCGCAACTGCTGTACGACTATGGTCCTTTTTCTGCGACGCTGGTGTATCAGTACGTGAATTTTAATAGCCTGGCCAACGATATGAATTCGGTGGAGCCAGGATTGACCAGCCAACAACTGGGTCAATTCGGTGTCAGTTACGACCTGAAGTTTGCCAAGCTGTATGGTCAGTATATGTTTAGCTATAACCGCGATGCAGCAGGTAATTTCAAAATCGATACCGGGCAGCTGGGCGCATCGATAGCGGCGGGGGTGGGACAGGTACTGGCTTCCTATGCGTATTCGAAAGATCAAGGCGGTCTGGATTTGACGCATAGAACCTGGGCGCTCGGTTATGACTACCCGCTGTCGAAGCGCACCGATATCTACGTCGCATATCTGTCCGATCGTTATTCCGGTCCGCAATCGGCCGGCAATACCTTGGGCGCGGGATTGCGCCATACGTTTTAACCCATCCCTCGGTTGCTCACGAGTCTGAATTATTGATGTCACTCATAAGCTTCATTCATGGGCTTTATTCAACGCTACCTAGGTCGATCCAACATCATGCAAAAACGTTTGAATCCGCGCTTTAGAAAGACTGCTGTTACCGCTATTTTATCGAGCTGGTGCTTGAGTTCGCTGTGCCTGGCGGCGCAAACCGCCGTGCCGCCGCCCGTCGTCACCTGGGTTAACGATCAGGCAACCTGGCCCGCCAACAACCAGACCGCACCCAGCGACATTTCCCCGCAGGATAAAACCACCAAACTTCTGGTACTCGGTTCCGGCACGCCGATGCCCAATCCCTACCGCTTCGGCCCGGCCAGCGCGGTGATTGTGAATGGTTACCCGTATTTTGTGGATTGCGGCGAAGGCTGGTTCAGGGCTGTGAATCGTGCTGCCGTCAACCAGCACGGTATTGACTTGACCCAAGTGTTCGCGCTTGGCAATCTGAAATATATGTTTCTGACCCACTTGCATGAAGATCACACGGTAGGCCTGCCATCGTTTATTTTAGGACCTTATAAATATGCGTCCAGCACCAATAAAGTCATCATGGGGCCGCCGGGGACCGATCACTTGGTGAACGGTATTGTCGAAGCCTGGAGCGCCGACCGTCAGGAACAATTTGAAGGCATGCATGGCTCGCCGGAAGGCAGCGGGGCCAATGCCGGCGACATCGACCCGGACCACGATTTGCCCGGCCCGGTGTTTGAAGACGCCAATGTCACGGTGCAAGCCTTTAAAACCGAGCATGGCGCGTTCGCCTCGCCGCTGGCGTATCGTTTTACCGCCAAATCCGATGGCCGTGTGATTGCTGTCGGCGGCGACGGTCATTATTCGCCGGGGCTGGTCCAGGCGGCAAAAAATGCGGACGTTCTGGTGATCGAAGGGGTGACGTGGGATAACTTGAAATTTGCCAATTGGGGTGGCGGCAATCTTGATGAAAAAATCAAAAATATCAGCCGCTATCATATGTTCCCAGCGGATCTGAAGCGGGTCCAGGACGAATCCCATGTGAAGGAAATCGTCATGGTGCACGAACAGAATTTTGCGGCGCCCGGCAAGTACGATCCATTAGGATTGCAACACGAGATGGAAAAAAATGGAGTGAAAAATATTCACTCCGCGGTAGATGGCGATTTATTCTAAATCCGCCTGCTCACCCTCGCGCCAGACCACTCGGTTACGTCCTTCTTTCTTGGCGCGATAAAGATTATCGTCGGCGGCTTTCAGCAACTCGGCGGCCGATTCGCTGAGGCCGGGACGCAGGGTCGCGCCGCCGAAGCTGACGGTGATGCGGTCGGTGGCGCTTGACTCCGGATGCGGCATGGCCAAGCTACCCACGGTCTCGCGCAGTTGGTCGGCCAGCCGCGCGGCATCCGCGATATCGGTGTCGGGCATCAGCAGCGCGAATTCTTCGCCGCCGTAGCGTGCCACCAGGTCGTCCGTATGCTGTACCCCGTCGACCAGCGCCGCGGCCACACTTTGCAGTACCCGGTCGCCCATTGCATGGCCGGCGTGGTCGTTGTAGTTCTTGAATAAATCGATATCGAGAATTGCCACCGACAGCGGTTGGCCCAGACGCACGGCACGCGCCCATTCGACCGCATAACATTGGTCGAAGTGGCGCCGGTTGGCGATCTCGGTGAGGCCGTCGACATTGGCCAGGGTTTCCAGCATGCGCCGTTGCCGTGCCAGTTGCAGATGGCAGCGCACGCGCGCGCGCACCACCGCGAAATTGAACGGTTTGGTGATGTAGTCGGAGGCGCCCAGGGTCAAGCCGTAAGCCTCGTCCTGCGCGCTGTCGAGCCCGGTGATAAAGATCACGGCAATGGCCGCAGTGCGCGGGTCCGCCTGAAGCCGGCGCAAGACTTCATAACCGTTGACCAGCGGCATCACCACATCGAGCAGAATCAGGTCCGGCAGATGTTGTACCGCCAGCTCCAGCGCCTGTTCTCCATTTTTGGCGAGAATCACCGTATGCTCAAGCTTGAGCAGGTCGCTCAGCACTTGGCGGTTGACCGCCGCGTCGTCGACCACCAATATTTTTTGCAGTTCATTCTTGGGCATGGAAGCCCCCTGGTTGGATCCCAAGCGTGGCAGCCAGTTGTTGCAGTTGCTCCAGCGCCTGGCGATATTCGATTTCATTCACCGCGCTTCTGAGCGCCGCGAGCCTGCTTTGATTCGAGGTGGAGGCTGCCGACGTTTCCGGCGTATGTCCCAGCGCGGCTTGCAACTCTGTCAGCGCATCCTCGGCGCGAGCGTCATCGCGGCGCAGTAAATCGGCAAGCCGTTGCATGATCGGTGCCAGCACGGCAGGGTCCGCGGTGCCGGGCTGCAAGCCGTCAGGCTCACCACCCCATTGCGCCAGGCCCTGGATCAGCGCCGCGAGCGTCTCGACCAAGTCGGGCAGCAAGGCCAGCGCTTCGTCATTGGCTTCGCGCCGGACCGCCTGTTCAACCTCGCTCGCCAGCCACGACAAGGCGTTTGCGCCGAGATAGGCGGCCGCCGATTTTAACCCGTGAGCAATCCGCCCGATGGCTTTAAGGTCGCCGTCGCGGGCGGCAGTGAGCAAAGCCTGCGGCGACTGTTCGTGGTCTTGGCGGAAGTTGCGGATAACTTTATACAATAGCGCCGGGTTACGGTTGATACGCTCCAGCGCAACTTGCCAGTCGACCCCGGCGAGTTGCGGCAGCGGTTTGTGTTCCAGCGGCTCGGCCGGACGCGCCGAGCGCGGGGGCGGCGACGTGTCGGAGCGGGACGCTGCTTGCGGACCGATCCAGGTCAACAGGACCCGCATCAAGTCGTCGGGATCGATCGGTTTTGCCAGATGGCCATTCATTCCAGCTTCCCGGCTTGCGTCCTGGTCGCGCACCATCGCATGCGCGGTCAGCGCCACAATCGGCAGCGACGCAAAACCCGCCATGGCGCGAATCTCGCGAGTGGCTTGCAAGCCATCCATCACCGGCATCTGGATATCCATCAAGACCAAATCGTAATGGGTGCGTTGCACGCTGGCGACGGCTTCAAGGCCGTTGCCGGCGACATCGACCTCGATCGGCGCTTGCGCGAGGAACTCCAGCGCCACCTCACGGTTGATCGCATTGTCCTCGACCAGCAACACCCGTGCTCCGGCCAGGCGGGTCAGATGTCCCGGCGCGGGGGCGATTGATGGACTGGGCAGGTAGGCCGGCTCGGTACGCATAAATGGCGGATACAGCGTATCCATCAGCGCATCGTAGAGCAAGGACGGATTGACCGGTTTGGCCAGGAAACCATCCAGGTGCAGGCCTTGCGACGCAGCGACCACATCGTCACGCGAATAAGCCGTCACCATCAGGATTGCCGGCGTGGCGGCGATACGCGCGTCGCCGCGGATATGACGGGTGGTTTCGATACCGTCCCAGCCGGGCATGCGCCAGTCCATCAACACCAGATCGATCGGCCGGCCGCTGTTCGACGCGACCACCAGTGCGTCGAGCGCGGCAACGCCGGATGAGACGGTACTTACCTCCAGGCCGAACGAAGCCAGGGTCTCGGCCAGAACTTCGGTTGCCACCGCATTGTCGTCGACCACCAGGATTCGGCGCTCTTGCAGCGACAGCTTGGCGGTCCGCAACTGGGCGCCGTTTTCTTGGCCGACGCCTAGTTCCACGGTGAACTCAAAGCGGCTGCCGCTGCCGGAATGACTTTGCACCGCGATGGTTCCGCCCATCATCTCGACCAGTTGTTTGCTAATTGCCAGACCCAAGCCGGTGCCGCCGTACTTGCGGGTGATCGAGCCATCCGCCTGCGAGAACGATTGGAACAGTTTCGCCAATTGCGCCTCGGTCATGCCGATGCCGGTATCCGTGACCGAAAACTGCAGCACCGCGCTATGTTCGCGCAGCGCCAGCAGATCGACGCCGATCACAATCTCGCCGCGCTCGGTGAACTTGGCGGCATTGCTACCCAGATTGACCAGGATCTGACCGAGTCGCAACGGGTCGCCGATCAAGGGAGCCGGAATCTCGCCGCTGACACGAAACACCACTTCGACCCCGCTCGCCTCGGTTTTCAAGGCGATCAGGCTGGACAGGTTGTCCAGGATGTCGTCGAGCCGGAACGGGACTTTTTCCAATACCACTTTGCCGGCCTCGACCTTGGAGAAATCGAGAATGCCGTTGATGATGCCCAGCAAGTTTTCCGCTGAGACGGCGATTTTCTCGACATAGTTGCGCTGCTTGGGGTCGAGATCGGTTTTGAGCGCGAGCCGGCTCATGCCGATGACGCCGTTCATCGGCGTGCGGATCTCGTGGCTCATATTGGCGAGGAACTCGGATTTCATCCGCGATGCTTCCTCGGCTGCCTCTTTGGCCGCGCGGATCGCTTCTTCGGCATGTTTGCGTTCGGTGACGTCCAGCGCGGTCCATACCGTACCGGCGCTCAGGTCGTTCGGGTCGAGCGCCGCGCCGTGGTCGGCGCACCAGATGGGTGTGCCGTCCTTGCGCACAAATTTTGCGTCGCCGACATAGGTATTCTCGGCGATGGTGAGATAACCCGCACCGGCCTGCTGCCATTCCTCGTCGCTGGCATAGAGGATGCGGGTCGATTGGCCGACCGGCTCGCCCTTGTTGTAGCCGAACAATTTTTCAAAGCCGGTGTTGCAACGCACAATCACCCGTTCCTTGACGAAGCAGACGCTGACGGGCGTGTGTTCCAGTACCGCATTCTGTTCCCGCAGCGACTGCGCCAGCGCCAACTCGAGCCGCGCCACGGTTTCAAGTGCGCTTTGAGTTTGCGCTTGGGCCTGGGTCGTCGCAGCCTGCATCTGTGCGAGCAGCGCGCGATAGCGTTGCTCGTGATTCAGCGCCGCGCGCGCGGCGCGGCGGCTGCGCAGCACGCCGAACGCGGCCACGCCAAGCAATCCTGCCGATAGCAGGGCACTGGCGATCATGGAGCTGTGTCGCATCATCGGGGGGTGTCTTTCGGTAAATGGTTGGCGGCGCGAAGATACGCCGCGATGCGCTTCGCGCCGGTTTGCCGCCATGTACGGCCAATTGCCCGCATGCCCGAATTGCCGGGACTATGATCAGGATGCGCTTGCCGCTGGAGCCCGGCTATGTATGATGAGTCCGATTGCCGCGTGGTTTGATGCCGTCGCGTGATGTCGCACGATATTCGCCCGCGGCGACCAGCCTTCCGGGCTTGATCGGCGGGGCGCTGGGTCGATTATAGAACGATCCGATAGTAGCGCAAAGGGCCGCCACACCAAAGGGCGGGCAGCCGGGGGAAATCCTGTGGCCGGGTTCAGCGTTTAGGGTGCGGCGTTTAGGGTGCAGCGTTTAACCCGGCTGGTGATGGAGATGGCCGCAGTTGGCGTCATGCTGATGTGCATTGGGCCACGCGGAACCCAGGATCAGGCTGCAAAAATCAAGGCGTTTGTAGCTGGGATCCTTGAGCGCCAACACATCGGCTTTGACGTTGCCGAAGGTGGTTTCGGGTTTGTGGCGGGTTCCCTGGGCGAAAGCCTCGATGATGCCCTCTTTAAAATCCGGTTCGCGCGGATGGGCTTGGATCACCTGGCTGCGTTGTGCTTCGCTATAGTCGTGGTATGCCAAGCCCAGTACGTCCATTTCGACACCCGCGGTAACCAGCGCGACCACCGGTTTTTTATGCTCGGGTATGCCGGGTGTCGTATGCAAGGCAATCGCATCCCACACTTGTTCGATATCGGATTCGTTGGCCCCATATCCGCGCAGGAAGTCGCGTGCGGCATTTGCGCCATCGACTTCGAAGCGGAGATGTCGGCTGCTATAGGCTTCGACCAATCCCATATCGTGGAACATGGCGCCGATATACAGCAGTTCCGCGTCGTACTTGAGTTGTTTGCGTTCGCCGGCCAGCGCGCCGAATAAAAACACGCGGGTCGAGTGGTGAAACAGCAGGTCCGGTTCGGTGTCGCGCACCAGTTGCGTGGCTTCGCGCGCCATCTTGCTGTCGGGGATCTTGATCCCGGCGATAATGTGACTCATAAGGTTCTCCAGGGTGGGTGTGGTCTAGGCGATTCAACCCATGCAGTTTGAGCGCAGGCTTGTTGTACGACAACGCCAAGCGTGCGTCGATCCCTGCCAAGCACGCGCTTTTTCCTGCCATGCCGAACCTGCCGGCCGGTAGCGGGTTGCACCGGCCTATCCCGGTGTGGCGCCAGACCATCCAAATCCCGCCGCTAAAAGGTGTTTTCCATGCGTACCGTTGCCGTTGCAATCTTTCCTGGAGTCCAGGCGCTCGATGTGGCGGGGCCGCTCGATGTTTTCGCCGAGACCAATCATTTTGTGGCGGCGGACGCGGGTTACAGTCTCTCCCTGGTGAGTGCCGAGCCGGGCCCGATGCATGCTTCGAACGGCATGCGGATGCTGGCCGATACCGTGTTCGCGCAGCCCGGCCAGCGCTACGACATCGCCTTGGTCGCGGGCGGCCCCGGTTTGCCCGATGCCGCTCCCGATGAAGGCTTGACGAGATGGCTGACGGAGGTGGCGGCGCGCTGCGAGCGTTATGGTTCGATTTGCACGGGTGCTTTTGCATTGGGCCGTGCCGGGTTGCTTGATGAACACCAAGTGACTACACATTGGCAAAATGCGCCGCAACTGGCGCAGCAATTTCCGCGGGCGCGGGTCGAACTCGAGCGGATCTATATTCGCGACGGCAGCCTGGTGACTTCGGCCGGTGTCACGGCCGGTATCGATGTCTCGCTGGCGCTGGTGGCCGAAGATCACGGACCGAAAGTTGCGCTCGCGGTAGCCAAGCGTCTGGTGGTATTCGCTCAACGTCGCGGCGGTCAATCGCAATTCAGCCCTTATCTGACAGCGCCGTTGGACGAAACGTCACCGGTGGCCAAGGTGCAGGCGTACGTCATGGAACATATCGGCGAAAGCTTCGCCGTTGCCAAACTGGCTGAAGTCGCAGGTATGAGCCCGCGCAATTTTGCACGGATTTTCGTACAACTAAGCGATGTCACGCCGCACGAATTTATTGAACGTGCGCGCATCGATGCGGCGCGCAATCTGCTTGAGAGTACCGGCGCCGCGTTAAAAGCGGTTGCTTACGATTGCGGCTTCGGCACGGCCGAGCGCATGCGTATCGTGTTTACCAAGCGTCTTGGCGTTTCGCCTCAGGAATATCGCAGCAGCTTTAGGCAGGGATAATGCCTGCGGCGCTTAAACCAGCGCTTCGTTTTTGGTATTTTTTACCGATCTCATCCAGCGTCGGGGCCCCAAACAGATTTGCCTCGGCGGTTATGTTCTCCCGGCCGGCGGTTATTTGTTTGATTTTTTAAGGGTATATACTGGTCTGTCTTGCATTAACCGATTTCATTTGAAAAACAAAGCGTTAAGTCGATCTGTCAACTTTTTGACGCGGATGGTTATGTGGATTGTCATTTTTTATGTGACGAGTATTATCCGGTTATCAGCGGACGCATAAAACCCGCTTAATGGCGGACGGACCTTGGGGGTCGGGTCATGAATAGCTTGCGTGGAAGTTACTCGTACCTGCTCTATCCAATCTGCCTGGCGTGCGCCGGCGCCGGCGCCATGCTTTTTTTCAGCCATGCAAGCTGGGCCGGCATTCTGCTGTCCCTGGCGCTGGTTGCCGCCGGCCTTCTCGCCGGCCGGCAACTGGCTGCCGTACAAGCCCAATCACGCAAATCGATTGAAATCTACCTCGCCGGATGGCAGCAATTCGGCGGGCAATTGGTTCCCGTGTGGTCCGGCCACATCGAAACTTCACGCTCGCAGATGGAAACCGCCATCTCGTCGTTAGCCGCGCGTTTTTCCGGCATTGTCGACAAACTGGATCATGCCGTGACAGCGTCGAGTGCCGCGACCCAATCCGTTGAAGGCAGCGGCAGCGGCTTGGTCGCGGTGTTCGCCGCAAGCGAAAAAGAACTCGGTTCGGTGGTGGCGTCGCTGGAAGGCGCGATCGCCAGCAAAGCCGCGATGCTGACGAAAATTCAAAGCCTGGAAAAACTCATTTCCGAGCTGCAGGATATGGCGACCGATATTGCGGGCATTGCGGCGCAAACCAATCTGCTGGCAATCAATGCCGCCATTGAAGCGGCGCGTTCGGGCGAGATGGGACGTGGTTTTGCGGTGGTGGCCAAGGAAGTTCGCATGCTCTCCAATCGCTCGGCGGACGCCGGCAAAAGAATCTCCGAGAAGGTCGGATTGATCAGCTCGGCCATCATGTCCACTTGCCACGCGGCGGAACAGTCGATGGAGCAGGAAAATGTATCGATACGCGCGTCGGAGGCGGTGATCAATTCCGTCTTGAGCAACCTCAGCGGCGTGACCGACGCGCTGGAACACTCCTCGAATCTGCTCAAGGAAGAGAGCATCGGCATCAAGTCGGAAGTCGGCGAAGCGCTGGTGCAATTGCAGTTCCAGGATCGCGTGAGCCAGATCATGACGCATGTCAAACAAAACATCGAATTGCTGCCGGACTTCCTCGAGCGCAATTCTCGCCAATTCGAGCAAGATCACGCATTGCAGCCGCTCGATGCGGTCACCTTGCTGGCCGACCTGGAAAAGACCTACACCATGGCCGAGCAACGGGTGATCCATAGCGGCGGTCACGCGGAGGTCGCACCCAGCGACGAGGTAACATTCTTCTAAGGAGTCTGCATGGCCAAAACCATCATGATAGTGGACGACTCGGCCTCCTTGAGGCAGGTGGTCGGCATTGCGTTAAAAGGCGCGGGTTATGACGTGATCGAAGGCAGCGATGGCCGCGATGCGCTGAGCAAGCTTTCGGGGCAGAAAATCCATCTGATCATCAGCGACGTCAATATGCCGAATATGGACGGCATCAGTTTCGTCAAAGCGCTTAAGCAATTACCGAGCTATAAATTTACGCCGGTCATCATGCTGACCACCGAATCGCAAGACTCCAAAAAACAGGAAGGCCAGGCCGCAGGCGCCAAGGCCTGGGTGGTCAAGCCCTTCAAACCGGAAATCTTGCTGGGCGCGGTACAGAAACTGGTATTGCCGTAACTTGCGGTAATACTAGGGCCGTTTCATTTTGAGGCTACACCTTTTCACGGGGGCCGCATGTCAACTGAAAACCAGAATAAGACAGAAAAGTCTGTGATGCGCATCGACGGCGAGATCAGTATTTACCGCGCGGCCGAACTCAAGCAAGTGTTGCTGACTTCGCTGGAGCAGACGCAAGAACTGGAACTCGATCTCGCCGCGGTCACAGAGCTGGACACCGCCGGGGTACAGATCCTGATGCTGGTCAAGCGCCAGGCACTGGCGACGCAGCGGAAATTGCATCTGGTGGCGCATAGCCCGGCGGTGCTGGAAGTCTTCGAGTTGCTCAATCTCGCCGCGCATTTTGGCGATCCCCTGGTGATTCCCCGGTGATCGCCTGCTGATCACTCACCGCTCACGCCGGACCGCGTTGATTCCATCGAAGAGGTATTCAAATGGATCTTGATCAAGCGCTACAAACTTTTATTGTCGAAGCTCGTGAGCTGCTCGAGGAGATGGAGAACGCCTTGCTCGCGGTGGAACAGGCCGAGACCAAGACCGAGATGGTGAATGCGATATTTCGCGCCGCTCACACGATCAAAGGATCGGCCGGATTGTTCGGCCTCGATCATATCGTCGAGTTTACCCACGTGGTTGAAAGCGTGTTGGATCAAGTGCGGGACGGCACCATCGATATTGCGGACCGCCTGATTATCCTGATGTTGTCGTGTTGCGACCATATCGGCACCTTGATTAATGCCGTGGCGGCCGGCCAGCTTGAACCCGATGCGGAGGTTCAGCGCCGTGGCGTGCCGTTGACGGAGCAGCTCCGGGTCTATCTCGGTACGCCGAATCCGATTGGGCAGCAGGTCGCCGTGCCGCAAGCGGAAACCAAGAAGATCGAGCGCGACGATAACGATGACGACGACCGCAACCATTGGCATATCTCGTTGCGCTTCGGGCCGGACGTGTTGCGCAACGGCATGGATCCGCTATCTTTTCTGCGTTACCTGTGCCGCTTGGGCACCATTATCGGTATCGCCACCTTGCCCGATGCGATCCCCGATGCCAACGAGATGGATCCCGAATCGTGTTACCTGGGCTTCGAAATTGCCTTTGATAGCCAGGCCGAAAAAGCCGCCATCGAAAACGTATTTGAATTTGTGCGCGATGACTGCAGCATTCGTATCCTGCCTCCGCATAGCCGGATTTCAGAATATATCCGGCTGATCCAGGCACTGCCGGAGACTCCCGCGCGACTGGGAGAAATTCTGGTCTTATGCGGCAGCGTCACGGCGCAGGAAGTGCAGGACGCGCTGAGTGCGCAGTCGGAAGCGAAATTTGCCGGAGCGCAGATCGGCGAAATCCTGATCGAAAGCGGCGCGGTCGGGCCGGCAGTGGTCGAGGCGGCCTTGACCAAGCAGCAGAAGGTCAGCGAAATCAAGGCGCAGGAAAGCCGGTCGATACGGGTCGATGCCGATAAGCTCGACCATCTGATCAATCTGGTGGGGGAGCTGATCATTGCCGGGTCGGGTGTCGACCTGATTGCCCGTCGCGCCAATAACGCCGAATTGCAGGAATGTACCTCGACGCTGACGGGGCTGGTTGAAGAAGTGCGGGATAGCGCACTGCAACTGCGAATGGTCAAAATCGGCGCGACCTTCAATCGCTTTCAGCGGGTGGTGCATGACGTCTCGCGAGAAATCGGCAAGGACATCACCTTGGCCGTGAGCGGCGAGGATACCGAACTCGACAAGACGGTGGTGGAGAAAATCGCCGACCCGCTGACCCATCTGGTGCGCAATTCCATCGATCACGGCATTGAACCTGCGGAGGTGCGGACGGCGCGGGGCAAACCCGCGCAAGGCACGGTCAAGCTGAATGCGTTTCACGATTCCGGCAGCATCGTGATCGAAGTCAGCGATGACGGCGGCGGCCTGAAGCGCGAAAGGATCCTGGCCAAAGCCATTGAGCGCGGTTTGGTCGAACCCGGCCGCAGTCTTTCCGACGGTGACATATATAACCTGATTTTCGAACCCGGCTTTTCCACCGCGGAGCAGGTCACCAATTTGTCCGGGCGCGGGGTCGGCATGGATGTGGTGAAACGCAATATCCTGGCTTTGCGCGGCAGTGTCAGCATCAAGAGCGAAGAGGGTATCGGCACCACCGTCACGGTGCGCTTACCGCTGACGCTGGCAATTATCAATGGTTTCCAGGTCGGACTGGGAACCTCGGTCTTTGTGATTCCCCTCGACATGATCGAGGAGTGCGTGGAATTTTCTACCGAGGTCGGACACGACTACACCAATTTGCGCGGTCAGGTTCTGCCGTTTATCCGCTTGCGCGACTTGTTCGATGTGGCGGGTTCGCCGCCGCGGCGCGAAAGCATTGTGGTGGTCAACTATGCGGGACAGAAGGTCGGTCTGGTGGTGGATGCCTTGCTGGGCGAATTCCAGACCGTGATCAAACCGTTGGGGAAAATGTTCAACCAGGTTAAAGGCATCAGCGGTTCGAGCATCCTGGGCAATGGCGAGGTGGCGTTGATTATCGATGTCTCGGCCTTGTTCGGGAAATTTGTGGGTAAGGATGTGCCGCAATTGGCGGCATAAGCAGCAAGCGTCGGCTTCGATACAGGATGGCTTCAAGCTGTTTAAGCAACTTGCCGTGACGACGGGCAGTTGGACAGCGTGAAATTTATCGCATGTCAAGGAAACGCAATGTACTTTTCCGGCACTTCACAGTATTCATGAAGGAGCGAACATGTTTGGGAATATGAAAGTAGCGACCCGGCTGGGGCTGGGTTTCGGGGCGGTGGTCATCCTGCTGTTGGCATTGTCGGTGGTTTCGGTGTTCCGCTTGGCCACCCTCAACGATGGCGTCAAATTAATTGTGGAAAATCGCTATCCCAAAGTCGTCATGTCCAATGACATGATTCGACTCACCATCGACAACGGCCGGCAATTGCGCAGCATGCTGCTGTCCACCACTGATGAAGACCGTGATAAATACCAGAAGATAGTGGAAGGCAACCGGTCCCAAATCGGCGACATCCAGGCCAAGCTGGAAAAGCTGATCGATACGGAAAAAGGCACCGAGATTTTCAAGGCGATCAGAGACAAGGATGCTGTCCTGTCGCCTAAGTATGGCGAACTTTATGCCATGGCGAAGTCCGACCCCAAGAAGGCGGTCGATTTTTTATTAAACGATTTTGCCCCAGTCAACAATGCGTATTCGGAGCAAATCGAGGCTTTTGGCAAACTCCAGTCGGATGTGATGGACCAGACCGCGGAGCAAGCCAATCAAACCTATTTGGATACGCGCAAGATGGTGATCGCGCTCTCGGCTATTGCAGTGGTCGCGGCCATCGCGATTGCACTTCTGATCACCTTTAATTTACTCAAACTACTCGGTGGCGAGCCGAATTACGTCGCTGCGGTGATGAAAAAAATCGCCAACGGCGACCTGACCATGGACGTCGCGACCAAGAATGGCGACGATCATAGCTTGCTCTATGCAGTCAAGGAAATGGTCAACCGGCTCAAGCAGGTGGTGACCGAGGTCAACGGCAGTGCCGAGGCCCTGGCCAGCGCTTCGGAAGAAGTTAGCGCCACAGCCCAGGCCTTGTCGCAAGCCGCCAGCGAGCAGGCCGCCGGGGTTGAGGAAACCAGTGCCTCGTTGGAGCAAATGACGGCGTCGATTGCGCAAAATACGGAGAACGCCAAAGTCACCGACGGCATGGCCTCCAAAGCGGCGCAGGAAGCCAGCGACGGCGGCGAAGCGGTCAAGGCGACGGTGGCCGCGATGAAGCAAATCGCGAAGAAGATCGTGATCATCGATGATATTGCCTATCAGACCAATTTATTGGCCCTCAATGCCGCCATTGAGGCGGCCCGGGCAGGCGTCCACGGCAAGGGCTTCGCGGTGGTGGCGGCCGAGGTGCGCAAGCTGGCCGAGCGCAGCCAGATTGCGGCGCAGGAGATCGGCGAAGTGGCGACCAACAGCGTTGAGCTGGCGGAGACGGCGGGCAAGCTGCTATCCGAAATGGTGCCCAATATCCGGCGCACCTCGGATCTGGTGCAGGAAATCACCGCGGCCTCGGAAGAGCAATCGTCCGGCGTGGGGCAGATCAATGCCGCGGTCGGTCAGTTGAATCAAACCACACAGCAAAATGCATCGAGTTCGGAAGAGTTGGCGGCCACGGCTGAAGAGATGAGCGGCCAGGCCGAACAACTGCAGGAGTCCATGAGTTTTTTCAAATTGGACATGACACGTCGCATGCCGTTGAGCCGGCCGAGCCAGGTCAAACGTTCAACCTCGGCCAGGATGGGAGGCCACAAAGCGCCGGTCGGTATGGTGTTGAGTGCGGACGGCGCGCCGGATGAAGCGCATTTCACCCGCTTCTGAGCAAGCCTGAGGATGCTTGGTCTTGCGTTGTGCCGGCAAGCTCGAACTAAGGATAGCCAGTAGCTGTAGCGAAGTTCGTCGGATATGCAAGAAATATCCAATACGTTTCCGATGCCAATTACCTCAATCCGTGAGGAACACATCATGTTTGGAAAGATGAAGGTCGCTACCCGCCTTGGCTTGGGTTTTGGTACGGTGATCGTATTACTGCTGGTGTTGTCGATAGTCAGCGTGACACACTTATCCACCATCAACGATGAAACCAGGTTGATCATGGAAAATCGTTATCCCAAGACGGTTTTATCCAATGAGATGGCCAGGCTGACGCTGGACAATAGCGGCAAGTTGCGTGCGATGTTGTTGGCCAACACGGACGAAGAACGCGAGAGATACCGGCAATCGGTGGAGAACAATCGAGCCAGGATTTCCGCGGATAGTGCGCAACTCGAAAAAACTGTTGTGTTGGAAAAAGGCCGGCTGCTGATCAAGGAGATTAACGACAAGCAAGCATTGCTGGCGCCTAAATACGATCAGTTGTACGTCTTGATGAAAACGGACCCCAAGCAAGGTGGCGATTTTATGGCCGGCGAATTTTCCACCGCGAAAAATGCTTATTCGGATGCCATCGACGCCTTGGGAAAATATCAAGCGGACAACATGGAATCCGCAGCCGAAGAGGCGAATCAAGTTTACCTGGATACGCGTCGGCTGGTGGTGGAAATCGCTAGCGTGGCCGTGATTGCTGCCTTGTTGATCGCCGGTTTTATCACTTTCGGCTTGCTTAAGTTGCTGGGCGGCGAACCTGCTTATGCGGCCGACCTGATGAAGAAAATCTCGAATGGCGATTTGTCGATGGAGGTCGCCACCAAACGAGGTGACGACCACAGCATGTTATACGCCGTGCGGGAAATGGTCGCCAAACTCAAACAAGTGATTGAAGGCCAGCGCAAAGTGGTGGCCGCGGCCAACCACGGCAGATTTGACGAGCGTGTCGAATTGGCCGGATTGCAAGGCTTCCAGATGGAAATGGGCGACGGCTTGAATCAATTGGTAAGCACTACCGGCGCGAGTATTGCCGACGTGGTGCGAGTGATGGGCGCGATGTCCGAGGGAGATCTGACCAAGACCATAGAAAAAACCTACGAAGGCGCATTTGGTGAGCTCAAGGAATACACCAATAACACGGTGTCCAAGCTGGCGCAGGTAGTAAGCGAGGTCAACGGCAGCGCCGAGGGCCTGGCCAGTGCCTCGGAAGAAGTCAGCGCCACGGCGCAGGCCTTGTCGCAAGCGGCCAGCGAACAGGCGGCGGGGGTTGAAGAAACCAGCGCTTCGTTGGAACAAATGACGGCATCGATTGCGCAAAACACGGAAAACGCCAAAGTCACGGACGGCATGGCGTCCAAGGCGGCGCAAGAAGCCAACGACGGCGGCGAAGCAGTCAAGGCGACGGTGGTGGCGATGAAGCAGATCGCCAAAAAAATCGCCATCATCGACGACATTGCCTACCAGACCAATCTGCTGGCTTTGAATGCCGCCATCGAAGCGGCGCGTGCCGGTGCTCACGGCAAAGGTTTTGCCGTAGTAGCCGCCGAGGTGCGCAAGCTGGCCGAGCGCAGTCAGATAGCGGCGCAAGAAATCGGCGAAGTCGCCACCAACAGCGTGGAGCTGGCGGAGACGGCGGGCAAACTGCTGTCGGAAATGGTGCCCAACATCCGGCGCACCTCGGATCTGGTGCAGGAAATTACCGCCGCCTCGGAAGAGCAGTCGTCGGGCGTGGGCCAGATCAATGCGGCCGTCGGCCAATTGAACCAGACCACGCAGCAGAATGCCTCGAGTTCCGAGGAGCTGGCGGCGACCGCCGAAGAGATGAGCGGTCAGGCCGAACAACTGCAACAGACGATGAGCTTTTTTAGATTGGACATGAACCATAAGGCATCACAGGCGGTTTCTGCGCGGAGCAAAGGGCGGCAACCCAACTCGGCCTCAAGATTTCCGCCGGGAAGAGAGGGACGAGGGGGGGGCGGCGGTAGCGGCAAAACATCGAACAGCATGGTGTTGAACGCCGATGGGGCGCCGGACGAAGCGTATTTCACGCGGTTTTGAGGGAGCAGTCATGGCTGAGCAAAAAGACGACAAGCGCGCACTGATGGTACTGGATGAATCTTCCACAGACCATGCGCAATATCTGACTTTTATGTTGGGCGGTGAAGTGTTTGCGATCGGCATTCTGGTGATCAAAGAGATCATCGGTTATGGCAATCTGACTGAAGTGCCGATGATGCCGGCCTGCATTCGCGGCGTGATCAATTTGCGCGGTGCGGTGGTGCCGGTGATGGATTTGTCCGCGCGTTTCGGCCGGGAGTCGACCGTTGTCACCAAATATACCTGCGTCGTGATTGTCGAGATTGAAGTCGCCGGCGAGCAGCAGGTGATCGGGGTGGTGGTCGACGCGGTCAATGCGGTGTTGGAAATTGCGCCGTCCGAGATCGAACCGGCACCCAAGTTCGGGGCCAAGATCCGTACCGACTTTATCGTCGGGATGGGCAAGGTCAACGGCAAGTTTGTGATTCTGCTCAACGTCGACAGTGTTTTGTCGGTTGAGGAAGTCAGCGCCATGGCTGACCTCGGCGCAAATACGCAGGCATTGCCGGGGCCTGCCGTGGCGGCATAAAAATGCCTGGAGCGGCAGGCTCGCGCTCCGGCCGGTCTGATCGACCCGTAGCAAACCGGCTGTGACATGTGCTTGATCCGGCGCATGTTGCAAGCCGGAGGTGCGCCCGCTTGTCCGGACGCAACAAACCCATCGGATACTCAGGAAGCTCTACGCACTTTTCCGATGCCTATCACCCCCTCTATAGGGAAACAGTCATGTTTGGAAAAATGAAAGTCGCCACGCGGCTCGGCCTGGGTTTCGGCGCCGTGGTGGTGTTGCTGCTGATACTGTCGGCGGTCAGCATGCAGCGCCTGGCCACCCTTAACGATGGGATCAAACTGATCACCGATGTGCGTTATCCCCAGGTTGCGCTGTCCGACGAAATGATCCGCCTTTCGATCGATAACGGCCGGCAACTGCGCAGTATGCTGCTGTCGAATGGCGATGACGAGCGAGAGAAATACCAGAAGATCGTGGACAGCAATCGCGTCAAGCTAAGCGACGATAGTGCGAAATTGGATAAAACCATTGCTTCGGTAGATGGCCGGGCGCTGCTCAAGGATGTCAACGACAAATACACCGTCTTGGCCCCAAGATTTGATGAGTTATACGGCTTGATGAAGACCGATCCGAAAAAAGCGATCGACTTTTTAAAAACCGATTTCTCTTCCGCCAATACAGCCTACGCGGATGCAGTCGATGCTTTGGGCAAACACCACATCGAGCAAATGGATCAGACCACCGAGGAGGCGAACCAGACTTATCTTGATACTCGCAGGATGGTATTGATTCTCTCAGTGGTTGCTTTGCTTGCCGCGATTGCCATTGCCAGTTTTATCACCATGGGTTTGCTGAAGCTCTTGGGAGGCGAGCCGAACTACGTGGCCGACTTGATGAAAAAAATCTCCAATGGCGACCTGTCGGTTCAGGTCGAAACCCGGAAAAACGACGATACAAGCATGCTGTATGCGATCAAGGAAATGGTGGTCACGATGGGTGCCAGCATTGCCGATGTCGGGCGGGTGATGGGTGCGATCTCGGAAGGCGATCTGACCAAGACTATCGACAAGCCTTACCCAGGCGCGTTCGGTGAACTCAAGGATTACACCAACAATACGGTCTCCAAGTTGGCGCAGGTGGTGACCGAGGTCAACGGCAGTGCCGAAGCCTTGGCCAGTGCCTCGGAAGAAGTCAGCGCCACGGCGCAAGCCTTGTCGCAAGCGGCCAGCGAGCAGGCGGCCGGGGTTGAGGAAACCAGTGCCTCGCTGGAGCAGATGACGGCGTCGATTGCGCAAAATACGGAGAACGCCAAGGTGACGGACGGCATGGCCTCCAAGGCGGCGCAGGAAGCCAATGATGGCGGCGAAGCGGTCAAGGCGACCGTGGTGGCCATGAAGCAGATCGCCAAGAAGATCGTGATCATCGACGATATCGCTTATCAGACCAATTTGCTGGCCTTGAACGCGGCCATCGAAGCGGCGCGTGCGGGGGTGCATGGCAAGGGCTTCGCGGTGGTGGCAGCCGAGGTGCGCAAATTGGCCGAACGCAGCCAAGTGGCGGCGCAGGAGATTGGCGAGGTAGCGACCAACAGCGTGGAGCTGGCGGAAAGGGCGGGGAAATTGCTGTCGGATATGGTGCCCAATATCCGCCGCACTTCGGACCTGGTGCAGGAAATTACCGCCGCCTCGGAAGAGCAGTCGTCGGGCGTGGGGCAGATCAATGCCGCGGTCAGTCAGTTGAACCAGACTACCCAGCAAAACGCGTCGAGCTCCGAAGAATTGGCGGCCACCGCCGAAGAGATGAGCGGCCAAGCCGAGCAATTGCAGCAATCCATGAGTTTCTTCAAGCTGGATATGACCCATCGCATACCGGCCGCGAATGTGTCGCGGATAAAAGCCGGCCACCCCGACAAGATGCCGCGAGCGGCGCAGAGCAAGACACTGGGTACACGGATGTCGGGTGGCATGGTGCCGAATCCCGAAGGGGCGCCTGACGAAGCGTATTTCACCCGCTTCTGAGAGCGGCGGGAGAAATTTTATTAAGCCTGTCTGCCGGCCGAGATGGATGACGCCATGAGCACAAATATTATCACCGACAAGGAGTTCTCCCAGTTTCAGCGGTTTATTTATGACGCTGCCGGGATCACCCTCTCATCCGCCAAAAAAGCCATGGTGGGAGGGCGTTTGGCCAAACGTTTGAAGCAATATGAACTAGCCAGCTATGGCGAATATTTTCATCTGCTGACCAGCGGAGAAGCGCCGGCGGAGTTGCAGGTGGCGGTGGATTTGTTGACCACCAACGAAACCTATTTTTTCCGCGAATCGAAGCATTTCGATTTGTTGCGCGACTTGGCAACGGCGGCACATAACGACCCGATTGCTTCGAGAAAATCATTTCGGGTGTGGAGCGCGGCCAGTTCGACCGGGGAAGAGGCGTACAGTATTGCAATGGTGCTGGCGGATCGAATAGGGTCCGATCGCTGGGAGGTGGTGGGTTCCGATATCAGTATGCGGGTGCTGCAGCAGGCGCGGCTCGGGCACTACCCGCTTGAACGTACGCGGCATATTCCGCCCGCCTATTTGAAGCAGTTTTGCCTCAAGGGCATAGATGTGCAGCAAGGCTCGGTGCTGGTCGAGCGTAGTTTGCGCAACCGGGTGCAATTTATGCAAGTCAATCTTAATGCGTCACTGCCGACCCAACTAGGCGTATTCGACGTGATTTTTTTGCGCAATGTAATGATCTATTTTAACGGCGACACCAAACGCCAGGTGGTCGCTCGCGTGCTGTCCTTGCTCAAGCCGGGCGGCCACTTTTTTATCGGCCATTCAGAGACGTTGAATGATGTCAGCGACGCCGTGCAAGGGTTGGCCCCTTCGATTTATCGCAAAAGTTAACTTATGCATGCAGCTCAAAAACCCATCGAGATTTTTGTCAAACCCGGAGAATATTTCGTCGGCGATGGACAGTATCGGATTCATACTTTGCTGGGCTCATGTGTGTCGATCGTGTTGTGGCACCCGGATAAACATGTCGGTGCACTGTCGCATTTTCTGTTGTCCAATCGAGGGTCAAAAAAACCGTCGGAGCTGGATGCGCGTTATGGCGAAGAAGTGATGTGGTTGATGTTGGAGGAATTGAAACATTTGCATGTCGCGGCCAAAGACTGCCAGGGGAAAATTTTTGGCGGCGGCAATATGTTTCCCAAGCAGAGCCGGGTCGGCATGATCAATGTAGGGCAACGTAATGGCGAAACCGCCAGAAGCTTGCTGCATACCCATGGTATTTCGGTCACCTCTGAAAGCTTGTTTGGCGTCGGTCACCGCAGAATCATCTTTGAGGTGAAAACCGGCGATGTATGGGTCCGTCAGGTTGAACCGCCGGACACCCGTCAACCAGAAATAAGGATGTCAGTATGAGCGGTATCCAGGTTTTGGTCGTCGACGATTCCGCCGTCGTGCGACAGGTGCTGACGGCCATGCTTGACGCCGCCCCGGGGATTCAACTGATGCATGCTGTTGCCGATCCGTTTCTTGCGATGGAGCGGATGAAAGTCAAATGGCCTGACGTGATCGTGCTGGATGTGGAGATGCCGCGCATGGACGGGATTACCTTTCTGCGGAAAATCATGCAGGAGCGGCCCACTCCCGTGGTGATCTGTTCAACCTTGACCGAGAAGGGCGCGCAAACCACCATGGAAGCGCTTGCCGCCGGTGCCGTGGCGATCGTGACCAAACCCAAGCTTGGACTGAAACAATTCCTGCAGGAAACTTCCGACGACTTGATCTCGACCATTCGCATGGCCGCGCGCGCCAATGTCGTCAGTCTGGCACGGCGCAGCCAGGTCGCGCCGCTGCCGGTTGCGGCCGCCAAAAATACCGCCGACGTGATTTTGCCGCCGGCCGAACATCGTGCCATGGTGCAGACGACCGAGCGAGTAGTGGCAATCGGTACCTCGACGGGCGGTACTCAAGCGCTTGAAGAGGTGCTGACGGGTTTGCCCCGCGTCACACCCGGCATCATTATCGTGCAACATATGCCGGAAAAATTCACTGCCGCATTTGCCGCCAGGCTCGATGGTTTATGTCAGATTACAGTCCAGGAAGCACGCAATAATGATCGTGTAATTCAAGGCCGGGCCTTGATCGCCCCGGGCGGCAAACACATGTTATTGCGCCGCAACGGCGCCCAGTATTTTGTCGAGGTGGTCGACGGACCGCTGGTCAACCGGCATCGCCCCTCGGTCGACGTGCTGTTTCGTTCCGTAGCCAAATGTGCCGGTGCCAACGCGCTGGGTGTGATCATGACCGGTATGGGCGACGACGGCGCGGCCGGCTTGCTGGAGATGCGCAATAGCGGAGCCCGCACCGTGGCGCAGGACGAGGAGAGCTGCGTGGTGTATGGCATGCCCAAGGAGGCGGTCAAGCGCGGCGCCGTGCAGAAGACCGTGCAGTTGCAGCATATCGGTAAGGAAATACTATTGCAGCTCACCTCGTTTACCAATTGAAGCAAGCCGGGGTAGCGGCTGTCGACGTCGTGCGGAATACGGCCAAGGAGGCCGGCAATGGATAACTGGGCTAATCAGGTTGCTCTTGTGGTTGAAGACAGCTCGGTACAACGCGCGCATTTGGTGGGTTTACTGAAGTCGCTGAGCTTCGGCACGGTGCTGGAAGCTTGCGATGGGTTCGACGCGCTGCGCATTCTGGAACTGCATGGCGCGGATGCGGTTGACCTGGTGCTCACCGACCTCGATATGCCGGTGATGGACGGGATCGAGCTGATTCGCCACCTGACCGAGCGTCAATTGACCCGGCAACTGATCGTGACCAGCGCACGCGACCCGCGCATGCTTGAAGTGGTCGAAAAAATGGGCGCCGACGATGCCACGCTGCATCTGCTCGGTACGGTATTAAAACCGGTCAAACTCAACGACTTGCTCGCCACCCTGCAAAAAGGCGAGCAGCTCGTCAAACAGCGCGTGGGCTTGCCGGACCGCTCGCGCTTCGATGCCGGCGAACTCGAAGCGGCCTTGGCTCAAGGGCAATTCATTCCTTTTTTTCAACCCATGATTTCAGTCGCCACGGGACTGGTCAAAGGCGTGGAGGCACTGGCGCGCTGGGACCATCCCGATCACGGCGTGTTGCAGCCCTTGCACTTTATCCCACGCATCGAAGGGTCGCCGCTGATGCTGCCGTTTACCCTTTCCATCGTCGCTCAAACCCTGCATCAGCTCGCCGCTTGGCGCCGGGCCGGAATCTCATTGCCCACGGTTTCGATCAATTTGTCGGCGGAAAATCTGGCCGATTTGTCTTTTGTCGAACGGCTTGCCAGCCTGGCTTTTACCTACGGTGTTCCGCCCGAGTCGCTGATCTGGGAAGTCACTGAAACCATGGTGATGAGCAACTTGTCGCAATGCCTGGCCAATCTGGTCAGGCTGCGTCTCAAAGGGTTTGGTCTGGCGATGGACGATTACGGCATCGGCTATTCCTCGATGCAACAACTTTCGAGTTGTCCGTTTACCGAACTTAAAATCGACCGCATTTTTGTCGACGGCGCGGCCGAACGCCCTAACCGGCGTGCGGTCCTGGAAAGCTCGATCGAGATGGGGCATCGCCTCGATGCCGTCACCGTTGCCGAGGGCGTCGAGTCGTTGCCCGACTGGGGTTTGCTGCAGGATCTCGGGTGCGATATCGCGCAGGGTTACCTGATCGCCAAACCCATGCCCGCCGCCGAACTGCCCGATTGGATCGCGGACAACCGGATCCGCCTGCAACTGCTTGCCGAGCGCCGCGAATAAGTCGCACGGCAGGGTCCGGTGAGGGGCGGGGCAATTACGGTACCCATTCAGGTGCGGGCGAGCGCCGCCGCGCCCTGTTCCACAGATGATCAGCGGTATCTTCGATGAGCAAAGTGGTTGACACCGGCTAAGTACTACAACTATAGTACTAACACGTTAGTACTATAGTTCACCTCATTCAAAGCCCATCATGTCCGACACTCAAGCTACCGCAGCCGTATTGACCGCTCGCCATGCGCGCCGGATCGGGCAGCGCCGGGAGGTTATCCAATGCGCCTAGCACTGGACGTTTATTGTGGCGCCGCGTCGGTGCATGCGCGTTTATTTGCCCACTCGCTGTGGCTGGTCGCCGGTTTGACCGGTCTCGCCGCCCTCGGTTGTTTCGTGCTGAGGTACCGTGGCGCCTGGCTGCGCTATGCAATAGGCAGCGGCTGCTTGCTGAGCTTGATTGCTACCCATAGTCTGATCCTTGCCCTGAGTTGGCAGACACCGGCCCTGGCCTTGCAGGTCGGTACGCGGCATTTCAGCGTAGCCGTGCGGGGTCCATTTGACCCAGCCGGCCGATCCAGCCCGGCACTGGCATCCGGCATCGCCGATCAGGGTGCGAGCGCTGCCGGGCAGGTGCCGAACCCAAGCGATTCCTCATTGGCGTACCGCCGGGCGGGCATGCATTTGCGCTTGGGCAGCGATAAAAATATTGACATACGCTTTTTACTATAACTATAGTACTAAGGAATTAGTAATCACTGGCCGATCAACCGACTTTGCGAGACTTTCTTATGTCCGAGCCGCACCCCACCGAAGGCGAATTAGCCATCCTGCGCGCATTGTGGGAGCGCGGTTTGCCCGCCACCGTGCGCGAGGTCCACGATGTGCTGTTACGCAGCAAGGACACCGCTTACACCACCGTGCTGAAAATGCTGACCATCATGGCGGAGAAAGGTTTGGTGCGGCGCGACGAATCGGAACGCAGTCACCGCTATGCCGCGGTTTATACCGAACCGGCGGTGCAGTCGTCGATGTTAAAAAGCTTTGTGCAGAACGCCTTTGCCGGTTCGGCACTGAAACTGGTGCAGCGGGCTCTGGATGACGATGCCGCCAGTACCGATGACCTTGATGCAATCGCCCGGTTGATCGCCGAGGCCAAAGCCAAGCGAGGAGATCGCTGAGATGCAGGTCACCCTGGACGCTCACTATGGTTTTGCGCCGGCCATCGTCCGCGCGCTGGTGCACTCTTTATGGCAGGTTGCGTTGCTGGCATTCCTGGCCGCCGTGAGTTTTGCCCTCTTGCGCCGTCGCAGCGCCGGGCTGCGCCACGCGGTGGGAATGCTTTATTTGCTGGCCATGACGGTGGCGCCCCTGGTGACCTTTGCGCTGTGCTGGCGGGTCCCGGCGATGTCGCTCAAGGTCGGCGCCAGGGCCGCGGCGACGGCGCTCCCGGCGACCGGCTTGGGCGCGGTTTTGGATCTGAACCAATCCTGGAGCGATTGGATTCCGCTGGGGGTAACACTGGTATGGACCTTGGGCGTGGCGCTGATGTTGCTGCGTCAGATCGGCGGCTGGCAATTTATTCGTCGACTCCAGCAGCAACCTTATTCCGAGCTATCGCCGGCTTGGCACAAGCGGGTCCAGGTATTGCGTCTGGCTTTGGGTATTTCGCGGGCGGTGACGGTACGCCTGGCGGACCATGTGGTCTCTCCGTTTACCGCGCATTTCCTGCGGCCGCTGATCTGGCTGCCGGTATCGTTGTTGACCCAGTTGCCGCCGCAGCAGATCGAGGCCTTGCTGGCGCATGAACTGGCGCATATCCGCCGCCTGGACTGGTTGTGGAACGGCATGCAATGCGTGGTCGAAGCCATGCTCTTTTATCACCCCGGCATGTGGTGGCTGAGCCGCCGGATTCGTCAGGAGCGCGAACTTGCTTGCGATGACCTGGCGGTTGCGGTATGCGGCGACCCGATTGCCCTGGCCGAGGCGCTGGCGGCACTCGAACATCAACGGCTGCCCAACTCGCGTTTTGTTCTGGCAGCCCAAGGCGGATCGTTGATGAAACGCATCACCCACCTGTTGTCGAGTCAGCCCGCGCACCAAAGTTGGCGTGTGCCCGGCGCCTTGTTGGCTTTGCTCTGCTCGGGCACTTTATGCGCCGCACAGATCGATTCTTCGAGCCAATTCCTGACCCACCTCAAGTTTCAATCCACCATCGACAGCAGCGGCACGGTCCGCGAAATCACCGCGGAGGGGCTCGACCGGCAGCGCTACTATCGGGCCAGCACGGACAGTCAAGGTCACACCACCGAAATTTACCAGGAGGATGGGCGGCCCAAACCCATCGATAGCCGTGTGCGTTTGTGGTTGGATCAGGTCAGCCGGAGGAGCGTGGCACCGTCGCCGATGCCGTCGCCCTCGGCAGCGGCACTCGCCGGTATAGTCGCACGACCTGCTGCGCCGCCGCCCGCAACGCCAGCACCGACGGCTCCACCCGCGCCGGCAGCGCTACCGACGCCTGACGCACTGGTGTCCCCCGCCTTGCCGCCCATGCCGCCATCTATCGCGAGTGCCGACGAATTTAGCGGATTGCTGTCTTCGCTTAATACCGATCGCCGTCTGGTCGCTATTACCGGCAGCCCGGCCGTGGTCGAGCCGGACACTTTTCGCGGCCGCTTCGATACCGGCGCCGCATCTGGTTTTAATTTAGTGGATGGCGCCGCACCGCGCGCCGCACGAGCCGACTTTGTGCTGATATTTTCGGGGCCCAAAGGCCGGGCGGTGGTGCAGTATGCGGGTAAGGTGCAGGACGGTAGCTGGCATGTATCGAAACTGAGTTTTCAGCCTGCCGGCACGCGGGCCAAGGCCGGCGCATCGGTCGTGGCGGACATGCAAACTGAAATAAGCGAGGAGGCGGCAGCCCACGCCCGGGAGCAGGCTGAGGAAGCGGTAGCGCAGGCCGCCGAGCAAGCCCGGGAACAGACCAATGCTGCCGAGGAAGCAGGCAGAGAAGCCAAACAGCGGGTCGCGGAAGCTGTGGCGCAGGCCAAAGAGCAGGCCGCGGAAGCTGAGCAGGAAGGGAAACAAGCCATACAGCAGGCAAAGGAAGCGGTAGCGCAAGCTCAAGAGCAGGCCATGGAAGCCGCGCAGGAAAGCAAGCAAGCGGCGCAGCAGGCAAAGCAGGAGGTCGCACAAGCCCAAGCGCAAGCGGCGGAAGCTGAGCAGGAAGGCAAACAAGCCATGCAGCAGGCAAAGCGGGAGGTGGCGCAAGCCCAGGAGCAAGCCGCACGAGCTGCGCAAGCCGGAGAACGGGAGCGGCAGCGGGGGGCCGACGCGGTAGCACGCGCCGAAGTCCAGGTGGCGCAGGCGCAAAAACTCGCACAAGCCGCGATGCAGCGGGCCCACGCTGCTGCCGTACGGGCTTTGCAGCATCCGCTTGACAGCGCGACTGCGGCTGACACGGAGCAATGACTTGGAGCAATAATAGTCAGCCCGATCAGCGCAGGAAGATCAGCAGCAAACCGGTCGCGATCAGCGCGATGGACCAGAGGATATCGAAGTTGATCCAGCCGCGCCGCAGCACTTCAAGGCCCAGCCATTCGTAGACCAGCACGGCGATGCTGCCGCTCACGACCAAGGTTGCCAGCGTATGCAAGGCGACCGCGGCGATGGAGACGTAGAGCGGTCCTGCCGGGATTTGTGCCATTGAACCGCATAAAGGGATCAGCGCGGGAATTAACATCAAGCCGGCGCCGTGCGCCGTGGCCATCAGGAAGGACCACAAAACCAGACCGGCGAAGCCGGTGGTCATGCCGACCCGTACCCGGTGCCGATGACCGTAGCGCAGGTGGTAGATGGCCCAGCCGATCAGGATCACGCCGCTGACGCTGCGCAGCACCCCGCTGTTGCCGCCGCCCAAACCTAATGCGAGTACCGCTGCCGCTACCAACGCGATGGATAACGCATGCCCCAGCGCCATCGGCGGAATCGCCAGCAAGACCGCGCGCCGGCTGCGTCGATGCAGACCCAGCGCCACCGCAAACAGCCAGCCCATCGCGGGGTTGAGGCCGTGAAATGCGCCCAATCCCGCAATCGCCAGCCAGCGCCACAGGGTTGGCGTGTTGAACCAGACCCCGCTCATCGCCGGCAGGGCCGCACTGTCCGGCACCTGCATCGGCGCAGGTGCCGGGGGGCGCCTGAACTCAAGGATAGCAATATGAATCCGACGAGCAATCGCCGCCCTCAAGTCTGATCTGATGCGGCCGATGGCTGTCCGGCCATTCGATCAGGAAGTCGGGATCGAAGGCCAGACCGCCTTCTGGCGCAGCATCGAGTTTCACCATCCATCCCTTGATGCCGTCAGGATAAAACTGCTCGTCGATCGCACCGTATAGCGAGTTGGTGAAATAAACCCGGCTGCCGTCGCGGCTCACTTCGACCATTTGCGGGCCGCCGTTCAACGGACGTTGATCGGCCTTGGGATGGGTCGCGCGCTCGACGATACCGCCGACGCGCACGCTGCCGACCAGCTTGGGCGCAAACGGATCGGACACATCGTATTGCCGCATTTCGCCGGTGCCCCAGCATGCAACATAGAGAAAACGGTCATCCATCGAGAGGTCGATATCGGTCACCAAGGGCGGCACCGCACCGAAGCCTTGCAGCAGCGGCGGCAGCAAGGACGGATCGGCCGGCTCGGCGGGAATCTCGATGATTTTCTTGACCGCCCAAACGTCGCCGTCGCGATACCAGGTCCAGATCGAGGCGGATAAATCTTTCAGGCTGATTACGGAATTGACGAAGCCGTAGGCTTTGGTTGGGTCGTGCGCGGGGCGCAGTTCGAACACCAACTGGTTTTCCGCGCCGAAGTCGATGACCTGCTGGTGCTTGCGTGTATGCAAATCCCAAAAATGAAGCCGGTGGCCATATTTGCCGCCCAGCAGAACTTCGGGGACCAGACCGTTTTCAAAGGTGGCGGGCAACCCCCATTCGCTGGTCACCATGGTGTCGTGCCCGAGATGCCACCAGGCGTCGTACGACAGCTCCTGCGGCCCGCGGTCGACTTCCCAGCGACCGCGAATCTCGAAGGTTTGGTGATCCATCAGGAAGATGCCGCCCGGTGCTTCGCCTTGTGCATTGGCCAGACAGACCACATAGATGCCGTCCGGTCCGCAATGAATGGTATGCGGCCGGCTGTAACCGGCTTTCTCGGCCATTTCGTCGGCATTGATGACGTGGACGATTTTCGGCTGGCGCGGATTGTCCTTGGTGTCGAGCACATGGATGCGCGAGGAGCGCAGGCCCGGCACAATCAGGTAGCGGCGTTCGGTGTGGGCGTGAGGCGCATTCGGACATAAACAGGAACTGCATGCATTCCAGCCGAAATGATGCAGCTCGTCGCCGAGATTAGGCATGGCCACGTTGCCGATGACTTGGGAATAGGTGGCTGACTCGGGGTCGACGTCGACCACGGCAATGGCGTCCGGAACCTGGCGTGTGGGATCGAAACTCGCCACGTAGGCAAACGTTTCACGCGGTGCTTTCATGGCCATCCGGGGGGAGGGGTAAAAAGTCGGGTCCGGCGTCCATTTTGTCATGTCAAGTCTCCAATAGCGGCTGTTATGCAAAATCCATACAAGACGTAATTAATGAAAGCCAGTTGCAGGATTCATTAATTCTATGAATTTATGTTGGGGGATTAATTTACACGATGGCGATAAGCGACAATACCATGTAATTGGCATATCGTTATTCTATGGGGCGATAAGCTGGCAGGGGGTCGGATTGATTTTGATCCAAAATATAAAGGTTATTACGGATTAAAATAATCGTGTAATTATGATCTATCTCAATAATATGTAGTGCTTTGAAAATTCAATTTTATATCTCAAATAAAATAATGCCATTGACCGCATTGTCGGTCTTGTTGATTGACCTCTGAGTTTGTCATTATTTCAAGGCCTCATTTTTTTCAGGCCATGCTCGACCATTGGCCGGTCAGGGCGGTGGTCGGCGCCTGTTCGATAAACGACCAGCTCAGCGGCAAAGCAGCCTGGCGGCGCCAGCCGCGCCGCACGCGGAAGCGCCAATACCGCTGCGCACCGGCGAAAGCTCGCGCTGCGGCGTCACTCCAGTCAATCTCGACTTCACCTTGTAGTTGCAACAGTCCTCCGGTGTCGAAATCGATAAAAAGCAGTGCTGCCCTGGGGTCGCCCAGCAGATTGCCGAGCGTGTTGAAATAACCGTTGCCGCGAAAATCCGGAATCGATAGAACCTCGCCGTCGATTTTGATAAAACCTGGTTTGCCGCCGCGATGAGAGATATCCGTGCCGCCTTGAGCCTCGGACGTAAAGCGCGAACGGCTGGCGACAAAGAAGGTGTCACTGCCGCTGATCCATGCGCGCGCGGCGCTATCGAGCGAGGTCAGCCGTTCGGTTTCACCACTGCGGCGTATGCTGCTTGAGACCTCCCTGCGCTGAATATATTTAGGGCAATTGCCGAAGCTCTGTTGCACCGCGACGCTGATGCTGCGCGCATCGACCGATGCCAGTCGGCCATTGGCGCGATTGCGGCGGCGCGTGGCCAGATCGATCCCCAGCATGCCGATTTCCTGTCCCGCTGCTAAAGCTGCAACGGTCGCGTCATCGAGCTCGGGCGCCAGATCGATATGCAAGGTCCGCGGATCGGTGGCATGGACAAACCCGGGCGTGCCGGCCAGCATGGTCGCGACCGGCCAGCCGTCGGCAGGTACTGTGGCCAGCGTCACGTAAGGCAGCAGGGCGAAAAAACTCTGGTGCTGCTCCGGCATCTGGTCGCGGATACCCGCGCCTGTCACACTGCCGTGGGCAAGTTTTTGTGCGATCAGTTCGTCGGCGTGAAAGGGCGAGGTATCCATGGCGGCTTAACGCGGCAGTGCGGCAGGTGCCGCAGCCGGTGAGACCCGCGCCGCGGGCATGGCACGGAAGCGGGGCAATGCCTCAATGCGCCGCAGCCACGCCCGTACGGCCGGATAGGACTCAAGCGCCACACCGCCTTCGGGCGCCTGGGCGATATAGGAATAACAGGCCAGGTCGGCGATGGTCGGATGGGCCGCCGCCAAATAGGCCCGTTCGGCCAAATGCCGATTCATAAAAACCAGCAAGGTCGCCGCGATGGCGCGGGCCGAAGCCGGGTCGCCTGACTTGACCCCCAAGGCAATCATGCGTGCGGTGGCCGGCCCAAAAGCGAGTTCGCCGGCCGCAATCGACAACCAACGCTGTACCTGGGACGCCGCTACCGCTTCGTCCGGCAGCCAATGACTACCCTGGGCATAACGCCGTGCCAAATAAACCAGGATGGCATTGCTGTCGGTCAGCCACAGATCCCCGTCTTCGAGCAGCGGAATCTGTCCTAATGGACTGAGTTGCCGGAAGCCCTCGCTGCGGCGCAGTTCGGCAGGCGTCGGTACCAGCCGATAGGGCAGTTCCAGCATCAGCAAGAGCAATTCAACGCGGTGGGTATGCCCCGACAGCGCGGTGCCGTGCAAGACAATTTCAGGGCGGTTCATGGTGTCTCCTTGCTGTAGTGCGGTTGAATGGGTCGATTGTGATCCTTGCTCTTGAATGAGAGAATCTGCTTAAATTGAAAGTGATAATTTCAGTAACCGGAAGAATCTATGGATCGCCTGGATGAACTCAGTATCCTGGTCACGGTGATCGACGAAGGCAGTCTGGCGGCTGCCGCGCGACGCTTGCACCGTTCGGCTCCGGCCATCACGCGTGCCTTGAATGCGCTGGAGGACAGGGTGGGCGCGCGGCTGGTGGAGCGGACCACACGCCGCCTTTCCCCGACCGAGCAAGGACTGTATTTGGTGGAACGCGCGCGCAGCCTGTTGGCGGACTACGACACAGCGACCCATAACGCGGCGGTGGAACCGCTGCGCGGCCTGGTGCGCGTAACCGCGCCGGTGCAGTTCGGGCGACGCCACGTCGCTTCTTTGGTGAATAGCTTTCTCGACGCCTATCCGGCTCTGCAAGTTGAACTGGTACTGAACGACCGTAACCTCGATCTGCTTGACGAGGGGCTGGATGTGGCCGTCCGGATCGGGGCTTTACCCGATTCTTCGCTGCTGGCGCGGCGGGTCGGGGAGGTCACGCAGGTGCTGGTTGCCAGTCCGGCTTATTTGGCGCAGCGCGGCACGCCGGCTAAGCCGGGTGACCTGGCCGGCCATGACACGATCTGCAGCAGTCTGCGCTCGCGGCCGCGGGAATGGCGCTTCGAAACGGCGCGACGCGACACCATCGTCCGGCTTAGCCCGCGGTTGCTGGTCAATGAGGTTGAGGCGCAACTGGCGGCCGTGCGCGCCGGGCGCGGCATTGCGCGGTTGCTGTCCTATCAGGTCGCCCCCGATCTGGACGCAGGCTTGCTGGTGCGATTATTGGCGGAATATGAACCGCCGCCGTTACCGGTGCAACTCGTGGCGCTTGGCAGCCGGCACATGTCGCCCAAGGTCAGGGCTTTTTTCGATCATGTGGCGCAGGGGTTGCTGGCCTTGCCGGTGATTCACCGCGATGGCCGCGGCCAAGTTCACCGTTAAGGCCGCGGCCAAGTTGCGACTTAAGCCGCGTCAGGCGATTTGCACCGCCGCGAGCTTGCGCATGATGGTTTCATCCGCTTGCACCCGCCAGATGCCGGGCACCACTTCCCGCAGTCGATAGACGGCGCAGTTAGGCATGGGCAGACCCAGTTGGAACTGCCGGAAGGCTCTCATGCCGGGGCCATCTTGCGCGGCAAAACCCAATAACTTCCATACCAGCATGCTGATCCAGATGCCATGGGTGAATAGCACCGCTCGATCAGGTATCCCGTCCAACTGCTGCAAAAACGCCGCTACGCGCTGCTCGAATTCGTCAAAGGTTTCCCCCTGCGGCCCCATGCGCCGGGACGGGTCTCCTTCTTGCCAATAAGCTTGAGCATGAGGCCAGCGCTGCTCGCCATTCATGCCCGCCAGCAAGCTGGCATCAAACGGCGAAAACTCATGCAGCAGAGGGTGGCTGTGCGGCTGCATGGACATTTTTTCACAGAACGGCTGAGCGGTTTCCTGCGTGCGCTGATAGATCGAGACAAAGATGGTGGAAGGCCGGTCCGTCAGTTCGGCAGCCAAAGCCTGGGCATGTAATTTCCCCAGCGGCGATAAGGCGATGGCGTGGTCCGCCTGGGTGATGCCGCCTGCATTGGCGGTACTTTGGCCGTGACGAACGAAGGTAATGGTTTTCATCTAGCGGGGGTAGACCCATAAGGGCGCGACGGCGGTTGCGCGGGGCCGGCGCCTCCTTACCGTGGCGCGCACCATCTTACCGGTTTTCCCGCGGACGGGTCACACCGCTATCTTTACCTCGTTGCGGGCGCGCTCAATGTCGGGGCTGCGATACATCGCCTCTGGAATGCTGGACAAAGACGACTCGCGTAATGGTTGGCCGTCCAGGCCATAAAACTTCTGGAAACTCATGATCAGCGGGCGCCATTTGTCGGGGTCCACTCGATCGGCTTCGCCGTCCACCAGTATGCCGGGGTCCAGATGTACGCGAAGAACGCGCAACTCGAAGGTTACGATGCCACCACTCAGTAGTGCGTCGTTTTCCGCTATGCCATGAGAAGCCTCAACCACGGTTTCCATTTGTACCGGACATTCGCGCACCCGTGGAGCTATCACTGTCTCGGAGATGTCGGACGTCAGTCCGGCGACGCCGAACTTGTCGTGGACATGGCGGTAGCCGCGCGCCTGTTTCTTGGCGGAAACTGGATTGCAGCCGGTGGTCAAGGCCAGCCGATTCACGGCGTCCACCTGATTGACCGATGGCAAGTTCAGCACACACTCTCCGGTGCGCGTCATATTCTGTGCGGTTTTTGAGCCGGCTCCGATGCCGATCACGCAGCGCCAGCCCAGCCAGAAAACGGACGAAATGGGGGCAAGATTCGCTGATCTGTCATGGTTGAGGGTGCTGATGAGGACTACGGGTGTGCCGAAATAAAGAATGGCCGGGCTGCTGGAGATATGCATGATCCATGCTCTGAAAGTGAATGCGCTGTAGCGGTTGCATAGCGTTACAGCGCAGTCTAGTCAGCGCGGATGGATTTGGCTGGCCGTATTCGGCCATGTAATTCGGACTGGAAACATCCCGGAGCGTGACTATCCCCCGGGATGTGTGTCGACTTCGTTTCAAGCTAATCGCAGAGGCCGGCTTCAAGCCGCTATCTTCACCTTGAAACGCGCGGCGGGTTGGGTTGCGGACAGGTTTGGCCCCAGCGCTTTGCGCGCCGCGTCGACGGCATCCCATTGCGCGGCTTCCGGCAAGGATGGAATGGTGACCAGTTCACCCAGTTCAAGCCCCGCCAACGCAGCGTCCACCAGATTGTCCGCGGTCATGACGATAGATTGAGGCAAATTCTTGACCGGCATGCCGGCAATATCCCAGAACTCCGTGCTGATTGCGCCGGGCAGGACCACTTGAACACGCACGCCTTGCTTGCTCAATTCATGATGCAGTGACTGACTGAAAGCCAGCACAAAAGCCTTGGTGCCGCCATACACCCCGTTCAGCATTTCAGGCGCGATAGCGACGATCGACGCGATATTGACGATGGTGCCGGCACCGCGCTGCACAAATGCCTGTGCCGCGGCATAGGTCAAACGCGTCAGACTGACTACGTTCAAAGCAATCATGGCGTCCAACTGGTCCGGATCGGACTGCACCAACGGTGCGGTGGCGCCAATGCCGGCGTTGTTGACCAGCATGGTGATGCCGGCATCGGTGCGCAATACCTCTTCAACTTGGCGTATGCCTGGCGTCGAGCCCAGGTCGGCCGCGACCACTTCGACGCTGCGGCCGGTTTCGCGTTTCAAGCGGGAGGCCAGCGTATCGAGACGATCCTGGTTACGCGCCACCAGGATCAGGTCGTAACCTTGGCGGGCGAGCCGGTCGGCATAGACCGCGCCGATGCCTGAAGATGCGCCTGTAACGAGCGCCGTACCTTTGTGTGTGAGCGGGTTCATATCTGTTCCATCAGGTTGCCGAGCGGGGTGCCGGCTTGTGAAGAACAGGTTAATCCAGTAATATCGTGACCTCAATGTCATTGGTGCAACTTTTTAGGACATGCGCGAGAATCTCATGCTCAAGATAGGCATCGTGCTTTTCCCCGGCTTCCAAATTCTCGATTTGGCGGTGACCGCGGTGTTCGAGTTTGCCAACCTCACGTCGGCAGAGCCGGCTTACGAGGTCAAACTACTCTCCGAACAGGGTGGCCCGATTGCGTCATCGGCGGGGTTCAGCGTCGACTCCGTGCGGTTCGACCAGCAGGATTTCGACACGATACTGGTAGTGGGCGACAACTTTATCGCCCAGCCGTCGCCGGCGCTGCTCGCCTTCTTGCGCCGGGCCGGCCCGTCCACGCGCCGGATGTGCTCGGTTTGCACCGGGGCTTTTGTGCTCGCCGAGGCGGGTTTGCTGGATGGCCGTCATGCGACCACGCATTGGTGCCACGCGCGCGAATTTGAGCGCCGTTATCCGCAAGTCGACCTTGAGGAAGACCGGATCTTCGTGATCGACGGCCCAATCTGGACCTCGGCGGGGATGACCGCCTGTATCGACCTGGCGATCGCGCTGGTGGAAAAAGATCTGGGCATTGAGCTGGCGCGGCAGGTCGCGAAAAAGCTGGTGGTCTACCATCGGCGCGCAGGCGGGCAGTCGCAATTTTCCGCTTTGCTGGAACTTGATTCAAAGTCCGACCGGGTCCAGACCGCTTTGACTTACGCGCGGCAGAATTTGCATATCGATTTGTCGGTTGAAGTGCTTGCCACGGCGGCAAACCTGAGCCCCCGGCAATTCAGCCGCGTGTTTCGCTCGGAGACCGGGCAGTCGCCCGCCAAAGCCGTGGAAAATTTGCGCGTGGAGGCGGCGCGTTTGATGTTGGAAGGCGGGCGGCATCCCATCGACGTGGTTGCCCGAGAAACCGGCTTTGGCGACCGCGAGCGGATGCGCCGTTCTTTTCTGCGTGCTTTCGGCCAGCCGCCTCAAGTGATACAACGGGCAACCCGCTTGCACGGGATGCACACGGAGGCTTGAGCAGTTTGCGGAATTTCGTCTTGGCGAACGCCCCGCGACAAAATTGTACAGGGAACTTGTCGAAAAACTGCTAGATGAGAGACTTCGCCATAAATCTATACGCATGAGTCCGGGGTGTGCTGGACCCTACGCTGTGAAGCGTGGTTACGCAAATCCTGCGGTGCCATGTCGTAGGCACGGCGAAAGGCGCGCGAAAAATCCTGTGCACTCTTGAAGCCCAGCCCATAAGCAATTTCCAACACTGCCCGGTCGGGAAACTTGACCAATTCATCGGCAGCCTCACGCAGTCTACAGTTACGGATATACGCACCGAGTCCGCCTTCATGCGCAAACATGTTGTACAAGGTGCTACGAGGCAGTTGCAGGCTGTCCAGCAGCCTTTCCGGAGACAGTTGCGATTGGTGCAGGTTGGCCCGAATATAGCGCCGCACTAGGCCGAATAAGGCTGCACGGGCGGCTGCACGCGCACTGCCGTGCAGTCCTGCCTGTTTGTAGAAAGTCGCTGTAAGCAGCTCGACGGCGACCACCATGCCTTGGTTCGCGGCGCCGGCACTCATGCTTGGCAGCTGCTGATTGAGGGCCGTTACATGATCAATCAGTAGCTGCATGAGCGCAGTGTCGTCTTCAAGGACTCGACCATGCATTGATTCCGCATCGGGAAAGCTGGCTTCCACAATGGCACGCGGGGCGAACAAGGTCAACATGCGGGAGGCGGTGCGCTGCATGCGCACCGGCTGATTCATGTCCAGCACCAGAATACTGGCACGCGACGGCGCCTTGCCGGATATCTGGTAACGCCCCGCGACGGTAGCAATGCCGCCCTCCAGAAAAACATGAAAAGCGTACCCGCGGATGTTGTCCGTAGAGATGCGCGCCACCGAACGCTCTAGCAGCATCGCGTCGGAGCGGCAGTCAGTGAGCATCATGTTGCCGACTTCGTAGCGGTCGATCGCAGCATAGAACGGATTTTCGATCTGCGTGCGCGAGGGCAGCACGTCAATGATATGGCCGACTTGATCGCGCCAGGTTAGCAATTGCCGCTGCGGTATCACGTCGCGCACATTGAAATGGCGATGCGCGATGCCAGACGCAAGCACTGCATGTCGATGCGCGCCAGGCTGATCGTGCCGTTTTTTATCCGCAATTGCCCTATTTTTGTGCAATGTCATGACATCAGTATCTTCAGAGGATATACCACGCCAGAAAGCTAGAGGCTAATGCAGCAGGCCAGTTTTGTTGTATTTAAATGATTCTATCAAAACTTGGACGCACGGTTAAGTCCGTTAAAACAGATCAATTATATTTGCAGCAGTCATAAAGAAAATAACTGGTATGTGCAGCAAGGGTATGCCTGCCTGGCAGGGGATCGAAACGATACTCCACTAATGCCGTAGCGCAACGGATTCGACGCAAATTCAGACTGCTGCTGCCATCGATGGCGGTGCTCTTGCTGCGTTCGCGCGGACAACTGCGGCGTAACGCTGGGGCATTCATGGTGTCAAAAAACCACGATAGACAAGATTCAGCTTAACTCGTTGACGACAATAAAAAATACGGAAATCGAAACATGCACAAAGTAAAGCGTAGTACTTATCACACACAACAGCAACTGGTAAGTGCCGGCAAATTGACCGCGCTGGCATTGGCCCTGAGTGGCGCCTTGGCGGCAATGACAGCGGCGCATGCGCAGACGATCTCCAGCGCCGTAACGACTCAGCAAAGCTGGACCAGCGGCAACTTCACAGTCAATAGCGGCGCTTCGGTTTCGGTTTCCGGCAGCACGGCTATATCCGCGTCGGGATCGTCGCTTGGCACATTGACTAATAACGGTTTGATTAATGGTACTAAAGGCCTGGCCAACAGCGGCACGATCAGTGCGATCAACAATGATGGCACCATCAGCTACAGCACATTCGGCATCTACAACGTCGGCGGCGGCATCGACTCGTTGAGCAACAGTGGTACCATCAGCGGCGGCACAGTCGGCATCTACAACGTCGGCGGCAGCATCGGCTTGTTGAGTAACAGTGGCACCATCAGCGGCAGCTACGGCATCATCAACACGGGCACGATCAGCACGGGCACGATCACCACACTGAGCAACAGCGGTCTAATCACCGGCAGCATCTCATACGGTATTGAGAATACCTCGACTGGCACGATCAGTTCGTTGACCAACAACATTGGCGGCACCATCAGCGGCTCCGACGGCATCTACAACAACGGTGGCAGCATCGGCTCGTTGAGCAACGGCGGCACCATCAACGGCACCCCAATCGGCATCCTCAACACGGGCGCGATCACCACACTGAGCAACAGCGGTCTGATCACCGGCAGCACGTACGCTGTTGAGAATGCCGTGACCGGCACAATCAGTTCGTTCACCAATTCGGGCACCATCGCGGGCAATATCAAGAACCTCTCCGTCCGGGACCTGTCCATCGACGGCGGCACGGGATCGACCTTCGGCACCCTGGCCGGTTACAACGGTACCATCGGCACCATCACCAATACCGCCTCGAATGTCATCTTCAGTTCCGGCAACCAATTGCTCAACGATAAAATCAACGTCGGCACCAATACGGTGAGCAATCTGGCCGGCACGCTGCAAGTCAACAACCAGCTCAGTATCACCGGCAATTACAGCCAGAGCGCGGCGGCGACCCTGAAGCTCGGTGTGAGCGATAGCACCCCCACTACCTTGACCGGCACCACCAGCGATAGCGGCTACGGTCGCCTGACGGTGTCGGGCAGCGCGACGATTGCCGCCGGTTCCACGGTGGCGCTGGCGAAAGTAAACAGCTATGCCTTCGCCCAGGGCCAGCGCTTTGTCGTTGTCGTGGCGAACACCAGCGGTACCAATTACAACGCCGGCAGCCTGACCTACACGGTGGCGGGTTTCAACGTCACCGGCGCCAGTGTCGTCGGCAGCAGCAACACCGATCTGGTGCTGACCGTGGGCAGCGCTACTTCAGGCACCACCACGGGCACCACCACAGGCACTACGTCAGGCACTACGTCAGGCACGACCTCTGGCACGACCACAGGTCCAGCCAGCGTGGCCAACTCGGCCACGACCCCCAATGCGGTGGCTTCGCTCACTGGCTTGTTCAACTACAGCGGCACCAATGCCAGCCTATTGAATGTATTCAACTCGGCAGCCGCTTTGACGTCGCCTGCCGAAGCGACCAAGGCCGGCGCACAATTGAGCCCGACCGCCGTCACCAGCGGCGTGGTGCAAGCGTCTGCTGCCGCGACCCAGACAGTCTCCACGGTAGCCTTGTCCCATCTCGACCGTCTGCGCACGGAGCAAGCCGACGGCAACAGCGGCGTGGCCACGGGTGAGCATAACGACGATGTGGGCGTATGGGGCCAGGTCTTTGGCGGCCACGCCAATCAATCCGAACGCGATAATGTCTCCGGCTACAGCGCCAACTACTACGGACTGCTGCTGGGCGCCGATGCCGCAGTCACCGACCAAGTGCATGCCGGTGGTTTGTTCAGCTATGCCAAGACCAGCATGTCCAATACCGGCGACAACACCGGTACTTCGGCCAGCGTCAACAGCTATGGCTTGAGCGCCTACGGTAGTTATACCGGTGAGCCCTGGTATGTGAATGTGTTGACAGGCGTGGCAAAACAACGATACAGCACGACACGGGACGTCAGCTATACCGGTTTCTCGGGCGTGGCAAACGGCAACTTCAATGGTCAGCAATATACGACCGCAGTGCAGGCCGGATATCCGCTCAATGTTGGACGGTGGTTGCCAGGTGTGACCGTGACGCCGCTGATGGGCTTGAGCTACAGCACCTTGCGTCAGGACGGTTATAACGAAACCGGCGGCAACGGTGCCGGCTTGAGCGTGGGTGCCGCGAATACCACTTCGCTCAAGAGCGAATTGGCGGTCAAGGCGGAAACCAGCTTCGATACCGCCTACGGCAAGCTGCAACCTTTGGTGCAAGTGGGTTGGCATCATGAATATCACGACAGCCGCCTGCAATCGACCGCCAGCTTCGCCGACGACACCACGGGCACATCCAGCTTTAGCACGCAGAGTGCCAAGCCGATCAGCGATACCGGTGCCTTGGCCTTGGGCGTGACCTTGGTGGAACGCAAGAACCTCAAGGTATCGGCGCGTTACACGGTTGAAGCCGGCTCCGGCTATACCGGTCAGACCGGCGATGTGCAAGTGCGTTGGCAGTATTGAGGCAGTCTTGAACTAAGCGCTGCTGTTGTGCAGAATGCCCTCCCTTGGTTTAGCGGGGAGGGCATTTTTACTTAGTGCCTGTTCACGCTAATAATGGGCTTGCGAACACCCCTTTCCGGTCGGCAGGCAAGGAGTGTGTCGCGCCGCTTGGCCGCTCCAAGCAAGCGACGCGCGACGCGGCCAGACGGCCGGAAAGGGGTGTTCCCCTACTTTTAAAAATAGATTGACGGGTTGCCACCCACAAAGGGCGAG
>Ga0302316_10000040_pt1 | contig 106968 bp, 105 predicted proteins | sample III_Palsa_N3_2_FD_200456 | JGI IMG/M metagenome (GOLD analysis project Ga0302316, IMG submission 200456) | Peat permafrost microbial communities from Stordalen Mire near Abisko, Sweden - III_Palsa_N3_2 | ecosystem: Environmental > Terrestrial > Soil > Palsa > Peat permafrost | place: Sweden...
GGGCACGTTCATGGCGAGCGGCGCCGTGGCCGCCCACTTCGACCCCCTCGAGAGCTTTGCACGTCTCACGCTGCCGGAGCCCGTGACCAGCCAGCGCGGCCCCGATGGCGCACCCGGACCTGGGTATTGGCAGAACCGCGCCGACTACACGATTCATGCGCGGCTGCTGCCCGAGAAGAAGCAGCTGTTTGGGAATGAGCTCATAACGTATACGAACAACAGCCCCCAGGTGCTCGAGAGTCTGTGGCTGCAGCTCGATCAGAACATGTATCGCAGCGACTCACGCGCCGCCGGCGCCGGAGCCCGGGCGATGGTGCGACGACTGCATCTGCCGATCGCAGAATCGGTGACGCAGGGGTTTCAGCTCGACGCAGTGGAGGTCGAGTTCGCAGGCAAGTCCTCCACGGCAGACTATCTGGTCAGCGACACGCGCATGCAGATCAGACTCCCGCAGCCGCTCAGATCCCACGGCTTGGTGCGACTGCACATCAAGTATCACTACACCGTGCCGGGGGTGGCCGGCGGACGCACCGCCTGGATTGCCTCCAGGAACGGTGACATCTTCGACATCGCACAGTGGTATCCGCGCATGGCGGTGTTCGATGACCTGCGCGGCTGGGACACGCTTCCCTACGTCGGCGCCGAGTTCTATCTCGAGTATGGCGACTTCGATTATTACGTGACGGTGCCCGCGGACATGCTGGTGGCGGGCTCAGGCGAACTGGTCAATCCCCAGGACGTGCTCACTGCCCAGGAACGCGCCCAGCTCGAGCGGGCGCGCCACTCGGACACCACCGTGATGATCCGCGGACCTGAAGCGGTCAGTGACGCCGGCAGCCGACTTAAAGCCGGTGGCGAGGCGACCTGGCACTTCAGGATGCGGCATACGCGTGATGTCGCGTTCGGCGCCTCGCGGGCCTTCCTCTGGGATGCGGCGCGCATCAACCTGCCGGACCACAAAACCGCGCTGGCGATGTCCGTTTACCCGATCGAAAGCGCCGGCCAGGAGGCCTGGGGCCGCTCCACCCAGTACTTCAAGGACTCCGTGGAGCACTTCTCACAGCGCTGGTATCCCTATCCCTGGCCGGTGGCCTTGAACGTCGCAGGTCCCGTCTCCGCCATGGAATATCCCGGCATGGCCTTCGATGAGATGAGCGACAAGGGGAAGGTACTGTTCTATTACAGCGCCCATGAGATCGGCCATACCTGGTTCCCGATGATCGTCGGCACGAACGAGCGTCGGGATACCTGGATGGATGAAGGCTTCAATACCTTCATCGATATTTTCGAGTCCGATGACTTCAATCACGGCGAGTTCGGACCGAAACGCGACGGCGAGTACGCCCCGGGGGGCGGCAATCCGGTGGAAGAGATTCAAAGCGTGCTCAAGGATCCCGCCGCGCCCGCCCTGCTGACCAACGGCGATGCGATCAGCCAGAAGTACTCGCACACCACCAGTTATTTCAAATCGGCGCTGGGGCTGGTGCTGCTGCGCGATCAGATCCTAGGTCACGAGCGCTTTGACATTGCATTCCGCAAGTTCATCCGCGACTGGGCCTACAAGCATCCCTCGCCGTCGGATTTCTTCCGGGCCATGAACAGCGCCGGCGGCGAGGACCTGTCCTGGTTCTGGCGCGGCTGGTATTTCAACAACTGGAATCTGGATCTTGCCGTCACGAAAGTTGCCTACACCGACGGTGATCCGGCCAAGGGCGCGACGGTGACGATTGCCAACCTGGACCGCCTCGTGCTGCCCACGATGGTGCAGATCAGCTATGCCGACGGAACGCGGCGTCGCATCCAGGTGCCCGTGGAAGCCTGGTTCCATGAACACGAGGCGGAAGTCGTGCTCGAAGGTGGCGCAGCGATTGCCGAGGTGACGGTGGATCCAGATCAGGTCATTCCGGATGAGGACCGCGGCAATAACTCCCTCAAGGCCCCTTTTTCGACACCCTGATGGCAAGTCAGGGAATACGACGTTCCAGCTGCCGGGCGAGTTCCGCGATGTCCTGGAGATCCTCGGACTCGATCTCGGTTTCATCCAAAGCCCCGAGCGCGCGGGGTGGCGCTGTCAGCGGCACGCGTGCAGCGGGTGGCGCAGCCGGCGTTGCGATCGAGGCTGGCGCCACCATCGGCGCAATGACCCAATCACGATGCTGCTCCATCCAGCGCTGGTAACGATCGAAGGACCACATGCCCTCATCGCCCCCGGACTGAATGACGTTGGCCAGATGGCCGAACTGGCCGGCGCGGATCGTGCCCTTGGCGGCGGAGCTCGTCAGCAACAGCTCGCAACGGGGCACGCGCAATTGCTGTGCGCTCAGGAAGTCCAGTCGCTGGCACAGTACGCCCACCAGGCAGTCGGCAAGCTGCGCGCGGATGTTGCCCTGGATTTCCGCCGCGAAGGACATGCAGATTCGCGTCAGCGCTTCGGCGCAGCTGGCCGAGTGCATCGTCGCCAGGACCAGGTGACCGGTCTCGGCCGCATTCAGCGTGAGGCGCATGACCTCCGGAGTGCGCATCTCACCGATCACCAGCACATCGGGATTTTCCCGCAGGGCATCGGTGATCGCCTGTTCGAAGCTCGGTGAGTGGGTCGGAATTTCACGCTGCCGGATGAACGAGCGACGGTTGGCAAAGATGTATTCGAGCGGACTTTCGAGACTGATGATGTTGCAGGCCCGCGACCCGTTGATTTCCTCGATGAGGGCGGCGAGCGTGGTCGATTTGCCGCAGCCGGTGGGTCCGGAAATGACCACCAGGCCGGTCGCCGCGTCGGTGAGCCGATGCAGATCGGGATGCAGGTTGCAGGATCTTAAGTCCTTGATGGACGGTGTCAGCAGTCGCACCGCCAAGGCCACGCCCCTAATCGTCCGGTAGACGTTGACCCGGCAACGCGTTCCGCCGATGTCCAGTGAGACATCCGCCGAACCGCGCGTGAGAAACACACCCCAGCCTTCCTCGCCGAGCAGGTCACGGGCGATGCCGGCGATCTCCGCTGCAGTCGCCATCTCCGCCGTCGACTGCAGCGCACCGCGGGTGCGATACGCGAGTGCACAGCCGGCTTCGGCATGCAGATCACTCGCTCCGAGGTCGCGCCCGCGGAGAATCCAGTCCCGGATGTTCAGAAATCGCGTGCCAGTGCGCGATCGATCGCCGCGCGCGGCGAGCGCCCTTCGAGGTAGAAGCTGTGCCACGCGTCCCAGTCGACATCATCGATCTGGATGGATCGTAGGACACCGCTTACGTCCGCACGCAACAGCGCCAGCACCGCACGCTGCCACTGTACCCAACTCGGCAGATTCACATCGGCTGCCTGGTCGGAAGACTGTTGCTGTTCCATCTGCGTCACCTGTATTCCGTTTGCAGTTGGAGTGGATTGATGAACGAAAGGTTCCAGGCGCAAAAGTTTGCGCGTTGTGGCGATGCAAATGCAAATGCGGAAGCGTAACGAAACGTGTCGCGCAATCGTAATGGCGCGGCAACAGTTGTGTGATCGATCAGTGACTGCCGCGCCGCGCTCAGCATTCGATCTAAGTTCCAGAGCGCATCCTCGAAATGCGCTTCATCGTAATCGGCGCTCTCATCTGCGCCGAGAGCCTGTAACAGCGCATCGTGGCTCGGTGATGCCGTTGCGCACGGCACGGACCGCGCCAATGGCGTACTCGGTATGGGCGCCACGACGCCCGCGGATTTGATTGAGAGTGGAGCGCTGTCTGCACCGAATCAGCCTCGAGCTTGACCATTACGTTGCGCCGCTGCGGGACAGAATGCAGTTATGTCGCATGGAATTAATGAACGGATAGCGCCCTGCGGATGGCGGACTGAGTCGGTGCGCACATACGCGGCCGCGCCGATATAGTAATTTCGCAACAAGTTGAAGCGGAGGGAGCGCAGCCTGAAGCGGCTCGCAGGCGGGATGGATAAAGTTGCTGGAACATCCGGCGTGAGTGGCGCTGAAGATCACGCTCGGGATCTCGCAAACCCGCGGCGCGCTCACGTCGACTATCCTCTGCTCTTCGAAGAATCGGCGGACGTGCTGCTGGTGCTGCTGCCGGATGCGCCGCGGTTCACGATGGTGGCGGCGACCAAAGCCCGCTACCACGCCACGCACACGACCCGGGAGAGCCTCGGGCGCGGGCTCTTCGAAGTGTTCCCTGACAATCCTGATGATCCGGGAGCCACCGGCACCAGCAACCTGCGGGCGTCGCTCGAGCGCGCGCTGTACAGTCGCCAGCCCGACACCATGCCGGTCCAGAAGTACGACATTCGTGGTGCGGACGGTGCGTACGAAACCAAGTACTGGAGCCCCAAGAACATACCGGTGCTCTCCCCGACGGGCGAGGTGCTCTATCTCCTGCATCGCGTGGAGGACGTCACCGAACTGGTACGCGCGAGTGAACTGGGCGAGGAACTCCGCGGCCGCACCCATGCGATGGAGCGCGAGGTCATCAGCCGCAGCCACGAACTGGCCGTCGCACTGCGGGCCCTGCGCGACACGAATCTGAAGCTCGCCGAGGTCGACGTCGCCAAGACGGCCTTCTTCAACAACATCAGCCATGAGTTCCGCACGCCCCTCGCCCTCATCCTGGGAACGCTGGAGGATGAGCTGTCGAGCAGCAACAAGGCGCTGCCCGCACAAACCCGGATGCAGCTCAAGGTCGCGCATCGCAACAGTCTGCGACTGCTCAAGCTCGTCAACTCGCTGCTGGATTTCTCGCGCATCGAGGCCGGGCGCATGCAGGCGCATTACCAACCTACGGACCTGGCGGTGCTGACCGCGGAGCTCGCCGGCAACTTCCATTCGGCGGTCACAAAGGGGGGACTCACGCTCACCGTGGAGTGTGCGGCGCTGCCCGAGCCTGTTTACGTGGATCGGGCCATGTGGGAGAAGATTGTCCTCAATCTGATCTCCAACGCCTTCAAACACACCTTCCACGGCAGCATCACCGTACGGCTCACGTGGCTGGGTGATTCGGTCGAGCTGGCCGTTGCGGACACCGGTGTCGGCATCGCCGCAGAGAACATCCCGCGCTTGTTCGACCGCTTCCACCGCGTCGAGGGGGCCCCGTCGCGCACCCACGAAGGCACCGGAATCGGACTGGCGCTGGTGAAGGAACTGGTGAAGCTGCATTCGGGGACGATCGCGGTCGACAGCGAACCGGGCCGCGGCAGTCGGTTCACGGTCACCTTGAAATCGGGCACGGCGCACCTGCCGGAAGCGAATGTCGGAACCGATGCCGAGCCCTTTGCGGCGGGACTGGGTGCACCCTATGTTGAGGAGGCGTTGCAATGGACGCCGCCGACGGCGCTCGCCGGGGAGAGCGAGGCGCTGCCCGCCACGACCACCGAGGAGACGAGCGCGCGCCCAACCTGGACGGCGCCGCGCGCGCGGATTTTGTGGGTGGACGACAATCCGGACATGCGCTCGTATGTCACGCGACTGCTCAAGCGCTTTTACGATGTGACCGAGGCGCCTGACGGCCAGGCGGCTTTGGAGTCGGCGCTGGCGGCGCCGCCGGACCTCATACTTTCGGACGTCATGATGCCGCGGCTGGATGGCTTCGGGCTGCTGCGCGCCTTGCGCGCCGACACCCGGACACGGCGGTTGCCGATCATCCTCCTGTCCGCGCGCGCCGGTGAGGAATCGGCGGTGGCCGGACTTGACTCCGGTGCCGATGACTATCTCGTCAAGCCGTTCTCGGCGCGCGAACTGCTGGCGCGCGTGCGCACGCACGTAGAGCTGGCCTGGCAGCGCCGCGCCTGGGAGGACGAACTCGAACAGTGCGTCAGGAAGCGCACGACCGAGCTTGAAACCCAGATCCAGCGCATGAGCCTGTTGAACCAGATCACCCGCGCCATTGCCGAGCGGCATGATCTGCGCAGTATCTTTGAGGTCGTGATCCGCAGTGTCGAGGAGAACCTGCCCGCCGATGTGTGCTGGATCGGCCTTCCCGGTGCGGCGACCGACGGCTTTGAGCTCGGCAATGGTCTGGTTTACGAGCCCGACATCCAAAGCGGATCAGTGCGGCTACCCCCGGAGCTCGCGAATCGCGAACTGCGCTCGCTCGTCACCGCGCCGCTGCGCGCGCAGGGCGATCTGCTCGGGGTGCTCATCGCCGGACGGCTCAAGAGCGATGGGTTCAGCAGCGGTGAGTGTGAGTTCCTGCGTCAGTTGAGCGAGCATGTGGCCATTGCGGCCCGTCAGGGACAGCTGCAAGAGTCACTGCAGGCCGCCTACGATGACCTGCATCTGACGCAGCAGGCGCTGGTGCCACCGGAACGGCGCGCACCCGCCGCGGGCGTTGCGGCGGATGGGGAAGCGGGCCCTACCGTTACTTCCGGTGCCGCGATCGCGATGCCGCGGCCGGCGTCTCCATCGCGGTGACGCGATCGCGCCCCTCGCGCTTGCTGCGATAGAGCGCCGCATCCGCGGCACTCTGCAGCTGCGAGGACACCTCCGCGCTGTTCTCCTTGACTGCCCACAGTCCCGCGACCCCGAAGCTGACCGTCACGGCAATCCTGCGTTTGCCGATATGGAAGGGGGTGGCGCTGATGAACTCGCGGATTTTGTCGGCCATGCGGACCGCCGCTTCAAGATCGGTCTCCGGCAGGACGATGGCGAACTCCTCCCCGCCCACGCGCGCGATCCAGTCGGTGCCGCGGCGAACGCACTTCTGCACCCGTACGCCGAATTCCCGCAGTACGGCGTCTCCTGCGGCGTGGCCGTAGCTGTCGTTGACGACCTTGAAATGGTCGATGTCGCACATGGCCAAAGACAGTGAATGCCCATAGCGGGCCGCGCGACCCACCTCGAGCGGAAAATGGCGCGCGAAGAAATGCCGGTTGGCCACCCGGGTGAGTGGGTCCGTCGTGGACAGCTTGCGGTTCTCGTGCAGCACGCGCCGCAGCGAGACCTCGACATGGGCCGTGCGTCGTGCGATCCGCATCCTCGCCCGCACGATCGCCGGACTGCCATGGCGCGGAATACAGTCGTCCGCACCAGCCTCGATGCCCGCCTCAAAATCAGCGTCGGTGCTGCCGGTCAGCAGGACGACATAGCTTTCCGGACTCAGCGCACGCAGCGCCCGCGTCATCTCATGGTCGTCGGTAACCACGATGGCGGGTTGTTCGGTTCGCAGCGTCTGCAGCACCGCGGCCGGACTGTCCGGTGCCCGCATCGGGATGTCATCCGTCGCCAGGATTGCAGACAGCGCTTCCCGGACCAGCGGCTCGTTGATCACCACGAGGACATCGGGGTGCGGAGTGATGCGCAACAGCACCCCCACCGTATCGGTCCGTTCACCCAGACCTGAGGGCATATCCGCCAGCACGGCCTGCCGCTCCAGCAGCCCCAGCGCGATCCGGGTCGTGTTTTCACCTCTGCCCATGGCCTAACACGCTGACAGAAAGGGCCCCGCATATCGTTGCGGCAGCTCACACGGTTGTTGCGAAGTGTTGCCGCTGGCACTCAATAGCTACGCTTAAGGATAAGTTTACGGCCGCGTTGCCCGGCTCCATTTACTTATAATCGGCTGGCTCAAGGAAAAGGGATGGCTATGGCGATCAAGAAGGTGTGTGTCGTAACCGGTGTGGGTCCCGGCAACGGAGCGGCGCTTGGGCGGCGCTTCGCGCGGGAGGGCTATGCGGTGGCGCTCCTGGCACGCACCACCGAAACCAGTGGTCCGCTGGCCACCACCCTTGCCGACGCGCGGGCGTACGCTTGCGATGTGACCGACGCCGAGGCGGTCGCGCGGACCTTCGATGCGATCGCGAAGGACATGGGTCCCGTCCACACGCTCGTCTACAACGCCGGATCCGGCACCTGGGGGACTGTCGAGCAGATCGACGCGGCGGCCCTGGAAGGTGCGTTCCGCGTGAATACGCTGGGACTCCTGTTGACCATGAAGCGCGTGCTACCGGGGATGAAAACTCAGGGCGACGGCAACATCGTGGTCATCGGCGCCACCTCCTCGCGGCGGGGCGCGGCGCGTGCGGCAGCGTTCGCGCCCGCCAAGGCCGCCCAGAAGAGTCTCACCGAGTCGATGGCGCGGCACCTGTGGCCGCAGGGCATCCATGTCTGCCTGGTCGTCATCGACGGCGTGGTCGATCTGCCGCGCACGCGCGCGATGCTCAAGGACAAACCGGACGATTTCTTCGTCGCCCCCGATGATCTTGCCGATACCGCGTTTCACCTGACTACCCAGCCGCGGTCGGCCTGGTCCTTCGAAGTGGAGGCGCGGCCGTTCAAGGAGACGTGGTAGCCACCCGGGCGATCCACGTGGCCACTTCATCCAGCATGGAGTGCAGCACCTCGCTATCTGTAGTCCCGCTGCGCACCAGAACGTGAAACGAGTGATCGGCATGCTCGATCACTTTGAGCGTGACGGGCGCAGCCAGGTCCTGCACCACGCCGTGCATGAGCGCCAGGTCCGCCAGTTCATCCCGAGTACCTTGCAGGAACAGCATCGGTACCGTGATCAACGCCAGATGCTCCGCGCGGGTCCTCGCAGGTTGCTTTGGCGCATGCAGCGGAAATCCAAAAAAACAGATCCCGCAAACGTGGGGTAATGGCGCGAGGGCCTGCGCCTGTGAGGTCATCCGACCGCCAAAGGACTTACCGCCGGCGAACAGCGGCACTCCCGGCAGGAGTTCATGGGCGCTCGCCACCGCGGCGCGAACCGTCTGGTGACACAGCTTCGGCGGGTCAGGCCGCCGGGAACCACTCTCCATGTACGGAAACTGGTAGCGCAGCGTCGCGATACCGCGTGCGGCGAGTCCTTCGCACACCGCCACGAGGTAGGGCTGATTCATGCCACCGCCGGCGCCTGGGGAAAAGACCAGGCAGGCGCTGGGGGCGTGCGGAATCGTGGCCCGGGCGGACACGGCGGTACCCTCCTTGACGGCGACGGCGAGCGACTTTTCGCGCCACTTCCTGATTTCGGCCATGGCCTGAATTCTGCCCTAAATTTTCAGGACGTCCCGGAGCGGGACGCTTGAGTTGCAGTGCAGCATCCGCGCCTGAGTCCTACAGATTCGCGTCCCAAATATGGTGCCTGCGCCGGCACCTCGGTCTCCGCGCCCTAAAACTGTGCACTGCGCACATACCCCGCCTTTCCCCAATCGCCGAGACTGGCGTGCAGTTTTGGTCTGGAAACGCGGATAAATGGTGATTGCGTCGCTCCTCGTGGCCCTGATCCTGGCGGCAGCCGTCGCCAGTTTGTGGCTGCAGCTGCGAAAGCTGCGACGTACCAGCGATGAACAGCTGCTGTCGCACGCCAGCTTCGAACAATCGCCGCGGGCGTCGGTGTTGCTCGATGAAGCCTCGCTGGAGGTGATTTCCGCCAACGCGGCGTTCCTGAAGGAATCCGGTTACTCCACGGACGAACTTCGCGGACTGAATGCAACGCAGCTGTTTGTCGATGAGACATCCCAGGACGCCCTCACCGTCCAGTTGCGCACTCCCGGCGGCCACGCGGCCCTGAAAACCCGCCACCGCCGCAAGGACGGCAAGTTGATCGACGTGGACATGGTCGGTCACCGCGTCCGTGTCAACGAGCGTGACGCCCTGTCGTACACCTGCCAGGACATCTCCTTGCGGACACGCTTCGAGTCACGGCTGCTGGAGAAGCAGCAGCATCTGGATCACCTGGCACACCACGATCAGCTCACCGGCCTGCCCAACCGACTGTTCCTGGCCGCGCACCTGCCCGAGGCCCTGCAGACTGCCGCCCGCGGCAACCAGATACTGGCGGTGCTGTTCCTGGATCTGGATCGATTCAAGCACATCAACGATTCCCGCGGCCACGAGACCGGGGATCAACTGCTCAAGGCCGTCGCGCAGCGCCTGCGCGACACGCTGCGCGGCGAAGACATCGTGATCCGCATGGGTGGTGATGAGTTCGTCGTCATCCTCAAATCCGTCCGCAACCCCGAGGATGTCAACGAGGCGTCGCTGAGAATCAGCGAATCACTCTCGAGTCCCATCGTCATCGACGGCAGGCCGCTGCTCACCACCGCGAGCATCGGCGTGAGCCTCTATCCGCGCGACGGAGCGGACATGGGAGAGCTGCTGCGGCATTCGGATACCGCGATGTACCAGGCCAAGGAGCGCGGGCGCAACAACTGCCAGGTGTTCAGCCCGGTCATGGACCAGCGGCTCAAGCAGCGCATCGCCATCGAGACGCATCTGCGGCTGGCGTTGGAGAAGCATCAGCTGGACGTGTACTACCAGCCCATCGTCGAGATGCGCACCAGTCAGGTGGTCGCGCTCGAGGCACTCCTGCGCTGGAAACATCCTTCCCACGGCTTCATCGCGCCGGCTCGGTTCATCGGCATCGCCGAGGAATCCGGACTGATCGTGCCGATCGGGGAGTTCGTGCTGGAGCGCGCGCTGAACGATGCCGCACAGTGGCGCAAGGAGGGCTGCAACCTGGTGCCCATCGCGGTGAACGTATCGGCCGCCCAGTTGCAACGTTCGAATCCGGCCGGCCTCCTCGTCCAGCTGACCCGCAAACTCGGGCTGGATCCGAAGATCCTGCATGTCGAACTCACCGAAGGCACCATCTTTGAGCGCCGCGAAGGCCGTAACGGGGAGTCCAACGAAGATGCCGTCACCAAGCTGCGCGACCTCGGCGTCCACATCAGCATCGATGATTTCGGCACCGGCTATTCGAGTCTGTCCTATCTGAAGCGTTGGCCGGTGGATTCGATCAAGATCGACAGAAGCTTCGTCCGGGACCTGGGCTCCGATGCCAGCGATCTCGCCATCGTCGGTGCCATCATCGCGATGGCACGACACCTGCGCATTCCCGTCATTGCCGAAGGCATCGAGGGCTGGCAGCAGCTGGAGAAACTTCGCGAGCTGGGTTGCGCCCGTGGCCAGGGCCACCTCTTCTCCAAACCCGTCCCTGCCAAAAACTGTAAGCAGTTCCTGCAAGGAACACCGCTCGACCTGACGGATCGCAGCGGCGCCAGCGATGCGTTTATCGCCACGAACAGCTGGCCCAGCCGGGTGGGTTGACGTTCCGAGGCGGTTGACCCCAGGGGACAGGTCAACAAGGTATAGTGCGGTTCCCGCGCGCTTACCAACCCATACGGTGCAGTCATGACACGCCAAGCTCTACGTACCAAGAACAATTCGCTATCGTTGATGAAGGGCGGCCGATGGATAGTGTGTGCCGGTGTGATTGCCCTCGTAACCCGTATCGGCTACGCGGAGCCGCCGGCGGACATCGAGGCTTCACTGGTGAAGATCGGGCCGATCGTCGACCCCGTCTGCACGGCGAAGCTCTACCGGCCGCTCATGCCGAAGAATGACATCACGAGCGGGATAGCACAGCCCTACCCCGGTCTCACCGTGACCCGCAACCAGTCCTTCGGACCGGATCCGAAGGATGTCGTCGACATCTTTTGGAAAAAGAGCGCTGCGGCGAAGCGCACGGTACTGATTTACGTGCCGGGGGGCGCCGGCAACAAAATTGAAATTCAGGACAAGTCGGCCAACGCCTTCTACGACAACATCGGCCGTTTTGCGACGCAGCACGGCATGGTCGGCGTCCTGATGCAGCGCAAGGCCAGCCCCAGCTGGGACGGCGGTGCCAAGGACATCTCCGCGATGCTGCAATGGGTCGAAGCCCACGTCGGCGAGTACGGCGGTGATCCGCAGCGAATCTTCATCTGGGCCCACTCCGCGGGCAACGTGCCGCTGGGAACTTATCTGGGCCATCCGGAGCTGTGGGGCCCGATGGGTGTCGGCGTCAAAGGCGCCGTGCTCATGTCCGGCGCGCCGTTTGATATCGCGCCAGCCAAGGCGCCCGCGCTGGCTGCAGGCGATGTGCTCGGCGCTGCCGGCAAGACCTGCGGCGACAAGGTCGGCATGGCCTCCGCTGCGGGCAGTGACGGCGCCCTGCCCGGCGTAGCGGCGGGTGGCCCGGGGGGCCCACCGCTGAGCGCAGATTTCATTCCGCCGGCGGGCCCGCCCCCGAGCCCCGAAATACTGCTGGGGCGCTCCAGCCTACCGGAACTGAAGAAAGGTGATTTCAAGGTGCTGATCGTCAGCGGCGAACTGGACCCTAAGGCACTGCTGGCATTTTCGCAGACGCTGCATGACGCCATCTGCGAAGCGGGCAGCGCGCAGTGCCCCAAGTACCTCATCCTGAAAGGCCAAAGCCACGTGTCGCTGGTGTTCTCCATCGACACGCCCGACACCGCCGTGTCAGGGCCGGTGCTGACCTTCATCCGGACTACGCGATAACGCTCGGCGGCTAGCCGATGCTGCGCTACTTGCGCGCCGGCGCCGGGATGCCGGCGTGGATGGCGCGGCTGGCGAATACCCAGCGCCCGGTGCGGCGGATCAGCGTGTCGTCATACGACACGAAGAACACGATCCGCGCGCCGTTGTTGGCGAGATCCGGGATCACGTAGGCCCCTTTGCTCGATGCAACCGCACGATCGCCGTCCACCTGGATGGACGGGTTGAAGTAGAGATGGAAATCCGGCATCGGCAGGTGCGACGGGTTGCTGGTGATCTGCTTCTGGAGCATGGCCGCGATGGCGGCGCGCCCCCGAACCGGCTCACCGGGGCCGCCCGCATAGACCGCGTCCTCGGCGAACAGCCGCCCGAATGAGTCGAAATCGCGGCGATCGAGTGTTGCACCGTAGGCGGTGAACAGCTCCTCGATCTCCTGCCGGTCCGCCACCCGCTGCAGCCGCTGTGCGGCCGAGTCGCTGCCATCGGCACGCACGAACCGCGGCGCCGTGACGATACCCAAACCGGCAATGATGCCTGCGGCAAACCACGCGGCCGCCCTGCCCTTGTGAATGATCATGCATATCTCCGGCTAGGGTTGGCCATAGTATATATCTGGAGCGCGTCGTGCCCGCGGCCTGGCGTTTGCGGCGCACCATTCAGTGAAGGAGACTGCGGTGGCCACGAACATGCGCGGCGAGCCCTCGCCCGAGGACTATCGGCTGATCGCGGAGGGCAGTTACGACTGGGAGTCGTGGATCGCCCCGGACGAAACGCTGCGGTGGACCAACACTGCCGGGATGGCGATTTCCGGATACAGCGCCCGGGAGTGCCGGGCCATGGAACGGTTTCCATGGCCACTGGTGCTGAAAGACGATCACATCACGTTCGAGCTGTTCGATCATTTCGTCGGCGAACACCGGCCGGGCAACGACCTGCCGATCCGCGTGGTCCGCAAGGATGGCGGGGTCGTATGGGTGACCGCCTCGTGGCAGCCGCTGACGGATCCGGCGGGCATTTACCAGGGCGTGCGGCTGTCCATTCGGGATCGCAGCTGGAGCCTCCACAACCGCTACCTGGATCACTTTCGGCCCGTGGCGGTGGATCTGCTCGACGACATCATGCCGGCGGCCCGGGCCGGTGACATGCAGCGCGTCTACCGCCTGGTGACCGAGCGGGCAGCCCGGGCACTGGGTGTGGCGCGGGTCGGCATCTGGATGTTTGACGAAGGTGGCCAATCGCTGGTGGCCGCAGATCGCTTCAGCAGTATCGACCACCTGCACCTGGAAGGGGGCGTGCTGCCGCTGGCGAACTGCCCGCGCTACAAGGCCGCGCTCACCGGCGATCAACTGGTCGTCGCTCCTGATGCCCTGAACGATCCGGTTACCAACGAACTGGCGGACTCCTACTTGCGTCCATTGGGCATCGCATCCATGTTGGATGCGCCCATCGTCCGGGGCGGTCGCACGATCGGCGTTCTGTGCCATGAACATGTGGGCCAGATGCGTTCGTGGTACGAGACCGAGCTGGCCTTCGTTGAAAGCCTGTCGGACTTCCTCACGCTGGCCATGTATGCCAACGAAGGCACACAGCTGACCGAACGCAACCGCATGCTGGCCTCGATCATCGAGGTGATGCCGGATCCCGTGGTGACGGTCGCACTGGATGGCAATCCCGTGTACCTCAATGAGGCTGCCTACAAGACCCACGAGCCCGGCGAGCGAAGCGGACTCATGGAGTTTCAGCTACAGAACATTACCGGATCCTATTCCGCCGAAGCATTGCGGTTTCGCGATGAAGTGATCGTGCCGGCGGCGCTCGAAAGCGGTTACTGGCGGGGCGAGGTGCGGCTGAAGACGCGCCAGGGAGTGGAAATTCCGGTATGGCAGACAATGGTGGCGCACCGTAATCGGGACGGGGAGCTCAAGCTGCTGACGTCGATTCTTCGCGATCTGCGGGAGCAGAAGGCGACCGAGACCCGGTTGCGCGAGAGTGAGGCGCAGTTACAGGCGCTCAACACGCAGCTGCATCGGAAACTGGAAGATGTCTCAGCCTCCATCGCGCGGGAACTCGAAGCGCCGCTGCAGGCCATCGATCAGGATGCAGCGCGCCTGCTGGAGAAATTCGGTACGGCCGTCCCCGAGGCGGCGCGGCTCCTGATCCAGGAAATCTGCGCCTCGGCCGCCCGGATCCGCACGCTGGTGGGAGAGCGTATTACTCGCTCGCCGTAGGCGCATCCAGCGGCGGTTTCACCTGTGCCGAATCGGCGAGACACTTCGGGCCGATACTGCCGATGAGCGGAAGCTTCACCGCCAGGTGCAGCGGATCGACGCCGAAGGTGAGGCCCAGCAGGTTCACCTCGATGCCTTCCTCCCACCCGACGGCGATACCGGCCAGCCCGAGCAGGTTCAGTTGCGCGCCGGTGCCGCTGGGCAACTTCGCGATCGGCAGCGCCCCGAGGTAGTCCTTGCCGATGGCGGTGGGTGGCAGGTCGACGCGCAGCTCCGGGGCGGCGCGCAGCACATGCGCAACAAAAGTGTTCGAGTTCGGTCCGGGCCACACGTGGTACGTGCCCTTCCACGGATAGCTCTTCACGGCGGCTTCGATGCGGTCGATGAGGTCATCGACCCCCGCACCGCGCCGGTCCGCGAGCAGTGCGGGGCGGTTGCCGAACCAGCGTCCGTCAGGCGGTCGGTTGCTGATGAGGACCGAGGAGCCCATGCGCCCGAGCCGCCAGCCGTTCACCTCATACACGGTGAACGCCCGGGCGCCGGTGCGTTTCACGGCAACCCACGGATGCACGGCGAAGTAGCCGCGCCAGCTGAGCGCGCGCGCCGCATAGACCTGCACGACGGCTTCCTGCGTCGTCGCCGGATCAGGCGCAAGGCCGACGGAGTCGCGGCTGGCCGTGCGCCAGTCGGTCGCTGCCTGCGTGCGCGTGGCGTGCATGAAAAAGACGGCCGCGACTACGTACCCGATGAGGAAGACGAATAGGGAGAGGAACCAGTGCACAGGCGACATCTCCCGACAATGAGGGCGCATCGCCAAACCTCAAGGGACCCACTCTTTCACCGATGGCCTTGAACGGCCGGGGCGGGCGATACTCTATACATAATGGCTACACCCACCCCCATGCCGCTGCCGGCGCATGCCGCCCCGATCGCGCGCACCGCCGCGCTGTACCGCATGGTCACGCACGATCACATCTGCCCGTTCGGCATCAAGTCGCGTGCATTGCTGCAGCGCCGGGGTTTCGCGGTGGAAGAGCACTGGCTGACGACGCGAGAGCAGACGGACGCGTTCAAGGCGCAGTACGGCGTCAAGACCACACCGCAGACCTTCATCGATGGCAAGCGCGTCGGCGGTTATGATGATCTGCGCCGGTATTTCGGTCTGAGCGTTCGCGATCCCAAGGCCCTGAGCTACGCCCCCGTCATTGCGGTGTATGCGCTGGCGGCGGTGATGGGCTTGGCGCTGTCGTGGAGCGTTTCGGACACGGTATTCACGGCGCATGCCCTGATGGCGTTCGCGGGGATCGGCACGACTTTCCTGGCGCTGCTGAAGCTGCGCGATCTGGAACGTTTCACCAACATGTTCGTCGGTTACGACCTTCTGGCGCAGCGCTGGATCCCCTACGCGTACGTGTATCCGTTCGGCGAAGCCGCGGCGGGCGTGGCGATGCTGGCGATGCCATTACCGCGGCTGCCGCGCCTCATCGGCGCCGGGCTCGCGCTCGTACTCGGGACGATCGGCGCGGTCTCGGTGATCAAGGCCGTCTACATCGATCGCCGCTCGATCAAATGCGCCTGCGTCGGTGGCGACAGCAATGTGCCGCTCGGGTTCATATCGCTCACGGAGAACCTGTTGATGGTGGCGATGGGCGCCTGGCTGCTCGCCTGAGGGCTCGGTAAGGCCCTATCCACCCCTCACTTTCTCATGCGGGATTTTGACTACCGAGCGATATTCTTTGTAAATTAGTGACTTAGGACGCATTTATACAGTTATATTTATGTTGTTGATGCAGGGCCATCTGCGGCATCATTTTCCCATGCCATCCAATGCACGCTCCATCGCCTCCCTCACCCTCTCCTTTGGCCTGGTCGCCATACCGGTAAAGCTGTATTCCGCGACGGTCAGCAGCGAGCGGATCGCGTTCAATCTGCTGCGGCAGAAAGACGGCTCACGGGTGAAGCAGCAATACATTTCGGTGAACGACGGTAACGTCGTCGAGCGTTCCGAAATGACCAAGGGGTATGAGTTCGCGAAAGATCAGTACGTGATGTTCTCGCCTGAAGAACTCAAGGCGCTGGAAGACGCGACCACGCACAGCATCGATATCACCGAATTCGTACCCGTCGAGTCGATCGACCCGGTGTACTTTGACGGCACTTATTTTCTGGCCCCGGACAAGGGCGGCAACAAGCCGTACTCGCTCCTGACCAGCGCGCTCAAGGAGTCGCAGCAATGCGCGCTGGGCCGGTGGACCTCGCGCGGCAAGGAGCACATCGTCGTCGTGCGTCCGCTGGATGGGGGCCTGGCCCTGCACCAGCTGCATTTCAAAGCCGAAGTGCGCACGATGAAGGAGTTGGGGATCGAGTTGACGCCCGTGGCTGCGCCAGAACTCAAGCTCGCCAATCAGTTGATTCAGCAGCTGTCGGTCAAGCGTTTCGACCCCAACGAATTTGTCGATGAGCATCGCGCGCGGGTCGAGGCAGCCATCCAGCGCAAGGTGGAGGGCAAGGAAGTGACCATGGCAACCGCGCCGGAGAAGGTCGGCGGTGGCAATGTGGTCGACCTCATGGAAGCGCTCAAGGCAAGTCTGTCCGAGGGTGGCTCGGCGTCCAAGGACCGGGCGCGCAAGCCGCCCAAGCGTGCCGCCGAACCGGCCAGCGCGCCGGCGAAGAAGTCTTCGCGCAGATCCAATGCATGAATACTCGCAAGCGGACCTGACGCGGCTATTTCACCTCTCTAAAACGCTGCTTCGCTCGCTGGTCCAGGCCGGCTACATCACCCGCCCGGCGCGCACCGGCAAGACCCGGTACAGCTTCCAGGATCTGCTCATTCTGCGCACCGCGAGTGCCCTGCAGGGCGCCCGGATACCGGCTGCGAAAATCACCAAGGCACTGGGCAACATCCGCGCGAGTGTGTCGCCGGGGGCGATGCTCTCGGCGCTTGTCGTGAGTTCCTCGGGCAAGGATCTGGTCGTGCGCGAGGGCGCCCAGGCCTGGGAAGTCAGCTCGGGTCAGTTTGCGTTGCCGCTGGAGGCGACCCGAGCGGCCAGCGTCTCCAATCTTTCCCGTACCAAGCGCAACGCCGCACCCGTTGAGGAGGCGAACGCCCACTACGTCCGCGGCCATGCGCTCGAGGAGTCTGATCTCGAGGCGGCCCGTGCGGCCTACCTCTCGGCCCTCGATCTGCAATCGGATCACATCGAGGCCAGGATCAACCTCGGAAGACTGCTGCATCTGGCCGGCGAGCTGGAAGCCGCGGAGCAGGTGTACCGGAAGGCTAAAATCGCCAATGCCGTGCTGTCGTTCAACCTGGCAATCCTGCTGGAGGACATGAACCGCGAGACGGAAGCCGCCGCGGCGTATCGGGAAGCGCTGGCCCGGGATCCGCACCTCCATGATGCGCATTTCAATCTATCCCGCCTCTACGAGCGCACCCAACAGCCTCGCGAAGCACTGCGCCACCTGCTCGCCTATCGGCGGCACGTGCTGCAGTTCGGCGAGTAGCCGCCCGACGCAAGGTATCGACCGCGTTCGGCTACCCGGCTCGGCCCTTTTTCGATCCGCTCCCGACTATCCGGGCAATGGCCTGCTTCAACGGGCGCACGGCCTCAAAGTAATCCGACCAGGGCTTCGAGCGCTTCAACAATGCAGGGGCGGTGCGCACCGTAAATCGCTTCGGGTCGAGACCCTTGCGCACCTCGCGCCAATGAATGGGCATTGAAACCGGCGCACCCTCGCGGGCGCGAGAGGATAGGACGGCGACCGCGGTCGCGATCCGGTCATTTCGCAGGTAGTCCAGAAAGATGCGCCCCGTGCGCTGCGCCTTCGACATGTTGTCCAAATACAGTCGCGGCGAATCATTCGCCATCTGGGCGCACACCAGGTGTGCAAAGTTCTTGGCATCGGCCCAGGGCACCGCCTGCCGGCCGGCGCTCAAGGGCGTCACCACATGCAGGCCCTTGCCACCGGTGGTCTTGCAGTAACTCTCCAGGCCCAGCGTCTTCAGGCGCTGTTGCATCTCCAGCGCCGCGGCAATCACGGCGTCGAAGGCCACATCCGGCGCCGGATCCAGGTCGAAGATCAGTCGTCCCGCGACTTCCGGGTCATCTTCCGCGCAGTTCCAGGGATGCAGTTCCAAGGCCCCCATCTGCGCGACCGCGGCCAACGCTTCGACACGATCGATCTGGACATAGGCTTCCTTGTCGCCGCGCACCTTCACCAGCGTCAGCAGCTCCGAAATCCCCGCCATCGCATGGCGCTGAAAGAACTGCTGCCCTTTGATGCCATCCGGCGCCCGGACCAAGGAACAGGGGCGGCCGCGCACATGGGGCAGCAGCCACTCCCCCACCGACTCGTAGTAGGTCGCCAGATCAAGCTTCGTGACCGGCTTGCCATCACCGGCGTCCGGCCAGAAGATCTTGTCGGGTTTCGAAAGCGTCACGCCCATGACGACCGGGCTGCCTCGTGCCGGACGCGCTTTCCCCCCTTTTGCCGGGGACGCATCAGGCGCGGTTGCAGGCTCCGGCTGCGAGTCCTTCCTGTTGGAATGCCAGACGGCATCGGCCTTCTGCGTGGCACGCGGTGCAAGCATGAAGGGTTTGGGCGCTTTACCGGTTCCGCGGGCAATCTGCTGCATCGTGCGCCCGGAGGCGACCGATTTGTCTACGGCGAGCAGCGCCTCGGTACCGCCGGGTTCTGCATATTGGTCCTTATGCTTGATGAGCAGCCAATTCGTACGCGTGTCGCGGTCGCGATTGTGCTTGATGCGAACCAGCACCCAGCTGCCCTGCAGCCGCGAGCCGGCCAGAATGAACTTGAAATCGCCGTCTTTGAGGCCCGCCTGCGGCGACTTGCCGCCCTCCGGCGCCCAGAAACCCCGATCCCAAAGCTGCACCGTGCCGCCGCCGTATTCGCCCTTGGGAATGGTGCCTTCAAAATCTCCGTAGTCGAGCGGATGATCCTCGACCTCCACCGCCAGGCGCTTGTCGGCGGGGTCCACCGAGGGACCCTTGGTCACGGCCCAGGACTTGAAGACGCCATCGAGCTCCAAGCGCAGGTCATAGTGCAGATGGCTGGCGGCGTGCTTCTGGATCACGAACCGCAGATGTTCGGAGGCTCGCACCGTGGCGCGTCCGCTCGGCTCGGCCGTCTTGGTGAAATCCCGCTTTGCGCGATAGGTCTGAAGCTTCCTGGGTGCTTTGGCCATGCCGACTCCTTTTAGTTCTCTTCCCGCACCACCTTGCGTGGATCCTTATCGGTGCGCATGGCGATGTAGGTCGTGTGCCGCAGTTTGCCGGCGCCCGTCCATTCGGCGAACTCAATGCGCACGACCGCCTTCGGTTTGAGCCAGAAGCAGCTCTTCATCTTCTCCGCAGTCAGTCCCTGACCCCAGCGCCCCTCCTCCTTTTCAGGCAGATTGACGAAGGGACAGCGGGCGGCTTTCAGGTGCTTGATCTGGGCAAACACCTCGCGACGCGTCGCCGGAATGAATCCTGCGCGTACGCGGGCAGCAAAGTGCAGTTCCTTGCCGACATAGTAGCCGACGATCAGTGCATCAAACCCGTGAGTCCCGGGCGTATAACCGCCAATCACGAACTCCTGGCCCTGGTTGATGCGATGCTTCTGCCACAACCCGCTGCGCAGGCCCGGTTCGTAGATGCTGTCAATGCGCTTGGCGATTACGCCCTCGAGCGTATGCTTCCGGACGAACTTGAGCATTTGCGCCAGTGACGCACTGGCCACCGACAGGGCGACATGCTCATTGCCTACCAACACCTCGGCCAGCATGGCACGCCGAGCCTCCAGCGATTGGTTCAGCAGCGATTTTCCCTTGAGCGCCAGAAGGTCGAACGCGTAGTACCGGATCTGCGCCTCCGCCGAGCGGAAATTCTGCAGCAGGTTGAAGTCAGAGCGGTTATCAGCGCCGATGGCAACCAGTTCGCCATCGAGGATCGTGGCTGCGGGAAGCTTCGCAAGGGCGGTGGCAATGTAGGGGAACTTCTCATTCAAGAGATTGCGACGCCGGGAATACAGCGTGGTCCCTTTGCCCGACCGGATAGCCTCGACCCGGTAACCGTCAAGTTTGATCTCGTAGCTCCACTCGGGACCTTCCGGCAGAGCCTTGACGCCCAGACAATCCATCGTCTCAATGAAAGCCAGCGGCGCCTCTGAACGCTTCGTCTTCGCCTTTGCCATCACCGGACATTGAGCGGTGGGCCGTGAGCGCGTCAATAGCGGCGCGGGCCACAGCCGGGTCGGAAAGGTCCGGCACGGCGTGCGGTTCAGCACCGACACTGCGACTGCCCGCGAGTCCGCCATGATGCGGGTCATGGAAACCCGCAACCCCCACGGCGCCAAGAATTAGGATTGATAATGGAACCCTTCAAGCCCATGGCGCCGATGCGGCCTTTGCAGTTTTCCAAACCCGTACGCTGGTGGCCGCAGGAGCTGGGAAATCCAAGTTCCCTGGGCAGTCAGAACGATCTGCACTATGCGTATTTCCGCGAAGCCCGCCGTCTGCTGCTGCGCCACGGACAGGAGATCACGAGCTACGATACCGGTGATCACGACATCTCCGGGGTTGCACAAGCCAGCGATATCAGACACGCCAGATTTACCAGCAGCCACGGCGAGGTAGAGCTGGCCTCGCTGCGGCGGCTCTAGCTGAGGCGGCTTCAGCCGCGTCCTGCAGTTACTTTGACCCTTTCGCTTGCAGCGCCTGCATGGCATTTTTGACGTGACTGTTGCAGCTGACGCTATCGCCGTGGGCCATGTCGAGTTTGGCGCTGGCAATTTCCTTCTGCGCCGCCATCTTCTCCACCCCGGCCGCCATCCTGACAATCGCCGATTCAGCCTTGTCTATCATCTGCCGACAGGACGGCGCGGAATCACCGGGCTGCGACGGCTGCGGAGCGCCGGTCTGAGCCAGCACCGAAAGGGGCATTCCGAGCAGCGCGGTCGCGACCAGGGCCTTGGCTGAGAATGAAAGTGTCATGGCGGTACAAACTGTCAGATCAAGGCGATCGCGATAGCGGCGGACTGGGGTCATGAGTCGCCGGAATGCACCGACAGGCGATGAGACCTGAGGGTCTACTGGGACGGCGTGCCCGAGACTTCCAGGGGCAGCGGATTGTCATGGCTGAGTCAGCGGTAGATGCGCCCGACGCCATAAAGATGCTCCCACTCTTTACAAAATGTAACAATGGGGCATGAATACCAATTCCAGATGGTCGCTCCTTGGCGGCGCAGCATTACTGCTGCTCCTGACATTCGCCGGCACCTCCGCTGCCGTCGCCGATGAGGGCGATCCACCGACGCGCGTTGCGCGCCTCGCCTATGTCGAGGGCACCGTATCCCTGCAACCCGGCGGCACCGATGAGTGGGTCGATGCCCCGCTCAATCGCCCGCTCACCACGGGGGATGCGGTCTGGTCCGACGTCAATAGCCGGGTTGAGTTACAGCTTGATGGCTCGTTGGTACGCCTCTCAAGCCGCACGTCGATTTCGTTCCTGAATGTCGCTGACCATGTCACGCAGATCCAGCTCAGCGCCGGCACACTGATGCTGCGCGTGCGCCGGCTGGATGATGATGAGACCTACGAGATCGATACGCCGAATCTGGCACTGTCGGTGCTGCAGCCCGGCCTCTACCGCGTTTCCGTGGATGATTCCGGCACGGTGACCACGGTCGCGGTCCGCCGCGGACAGGCCCAGGTCACGGGCGGCGGTGCGGATTTCCCCGTCGCTGCGGGACAACAGGTCGCCTTCACGGGCGCCGACACCCTGAACGCAGATGCACAGCCGTATGGACCCGGCGCGAGCCCCTTCGATGTCTGGAGCGCCAACCGTGATGCGCGCTGGGACCACTCGGTCTCTGCGAACTACGTGTCGCCCGATGTCGTCGGATACACAGACCTTGATGATCAGGGTGACTGGAACTCGACGCCGGACTATGGGTACGTCTGGTTCCCCCGCCGCGTTCAACCCGGCTGGGCGCCTTATCACTTTGGCCATTGGGCCTACATCGCGCCCTGGGGATACACCTGGGTGGACGACCAGCCTTGGGGATTCGCGCCGTTTCATTATGGGCGTTGGATTGCGGTGAACGGCGCCTGGGGCTGGGTGCCCAACCCTCCCCGGCCGCGCGGTGGCGAAGTGTATGTCCGCCCGGTCTACGCACCGGCCCTCGTGGCCTGGGTCGGTGCCGGTGCCGGGGTGGCCTGGTTTGCGCTGGGTCCACGTGAGGTGTACGTGCCGTCCTATCCGGTCAGCCGTGCCTACGTGAACAACATCAATGTTTCAAACACCGTCGTGAATCGCACGGTGGTGAACAATGTGTACAACAGCACCATCATCAGCAATCGGAACGTCAACGTCACCACTATCACCTACGTGAATCGCGGCGTGCCCGGTGCGATCGCCTCCACCACCACCGAGGCGTTCACCTCGGCGCAGCCGGTCGCCACTCACACCGTCCAGTTTGATCCTCGGGCCGGCCGGGTCCAGGCGTTCGCGCCGGCAGCGGTGCCGACCCGACAGGCCGTGCTGGGCCTCGGGCGCCAGGGCGCACCCAGACCGCCGACTGCGCTGCAGACTCGTCCGGTGGTCGCGCGCACGGCCCCGCCACCCCCGCCGCCGACCTTCGAAAGGCGTCAGCAGGCGATCCAACAAAATGGCGGCCGACCCCTGTCAATCGCCGCCGTGCAGCAGATTCAGCCCCAGGCCACCCAGCGGCAAGCGCAGATCCGCATCGCCCCGCAGCTAACGCAGGGCGCCAACCGGCCCGGCATTGACCGCACGCCGTCCGGCGACCAACGGCAACACCTGCAGGAGCAACAGTCGCAGCAACAGATGCAACAGCGGCAGCAGCAATCCGATCAGCAAAGACAGCTTGCGGAGCAGCAGCGGCAGAGCCGAGAGCGTGACCAGCAGCAGTCCCAGCAGCAGGAGCGCGAGCGCCAACAAGCGGCCCGGCAACAACAGGAACAGTATGCACGCCGGCAGCAGCAACAGCAGCAAACCCAGGCTCTACAGCAACAGCGTGCTCAGGAGCAGCTGCAGCAACGGCAACAACAGGAACAGCAGCAGCAAAAACAACAGCCGCAGAAACCGCAGCAGGACAGCCAGACCAAACCGCCTGTCCGGCACGATGACAAGCAGCCAAAATCGGAGCATCCGAACGATACGGACCGATGAACATCGCTCACGCGCCCGGCAATTCGGGTATACCAACCCGGATGTCCGCCGAGAAATCCTCACTCCGATCTGCGGCCTTGGCCCGATCGGTGATTCGGCCGAGTCTGCGCAGCTCCCGAAGCGGATAACGGGTATCAAGACCGCCGACTTTGTAAACGTAGGCCGGGAGATAGCCGGACAGTACCAAGCGGTAATCGAGCGGCAGGTGGCCGATGATATTGCGCATCATGTGGTAGACGAGGGTCGTGCAATTGGCGGTGAGGGTATTGTAGAAGCGCGGCGCGACGATGAGTCTGTCCGCCTCACCCACGTAAGCTAGGAACAGCGCGCGCTTCGCCGCAAGCGGCATCCGGATCCGGTACAGATAGTCATCCTCGCCGCGTACGCTGGCCCTGACCCGGATGACGTCCCGCTCATCCGCAGCGATGACGCTCAGTTCGAACTCCTTGAAGAACCCCCCGACCTCGGAGAATCCGTCGCTCTGGCGGCGGCGGATTTCAACTGAAAACACCACATGCTGGCCGTCGGCAAAGCCGAACGACACCAGCACATGAGCGATTGCGGGACCGGACCAGTACGAGGTGATGAGATCCACGCTGGTCAGCTGCTCGAGGTCGTAGGTGCGGGTCTCCCAGCGCTGGGTGTAATCCGTGTTGGTGCGCCAGTCGAAATTGCGGACGTTGCGCAATATCACCCTACTGCCGCTCACCTCACCGGAAGTCATCTGCGCCACATCGTCCGCCCAGGTCCGGACATTCGAAGGCTCGATGCGCTGCCACCACAGCAGCAGGATCGCAAAGGCCAGCGCAAAACCGAGCATCGCGAGACCCGGCCGGTGCATCCAGAGCATCCCGAGCGCAGCGGCCCCGACGGCGACCCACAGCGCAATCGCCAGTCCCTTTCCCGCTACACCCCCCGGCACCTGATACCACAGGGCAAGAGCTCCCCACAGTGCGCCCAGTACCAACACCGTTGTCGCAAGCCCCATGGCAATGATGACCAGCATCCTTTGGATTGTGCCGTTCACGCGCAGTGATTTATACGGCTCAGCGCCCGGCCGGCGCCTTCGGGTCCTGATCCCTGGGTCGTCCTTGCGGGTGTAGCACTTCGTCCTGGATCAGCGTCTTGCGCATATACAGGAAGCGGATCGTCTCGTATTCAAACGGCGAACCCGTCGCGTAGTACCGGAATCGGACATTGGCGCGGGTATCGATCCCATCGACCACCGTCACTGCATACGTTTGGTCGCCCCGATACAGGTCAGCCACATTGACGCCGTAGGAAATGCCATAGTCGCCGAGCAGTCCGAGACTCTCCCGCAGCGTGGAAGGCCCCAGAAGCGGCAGCACCAGGAAGGGACCCGGATGCACGCCCCACCGGGATAATGTCGAACCGAAAGTGGCCGGTGCCTTCACCAGATGGAACCGGCTGGCGAAGTCGAACAATCCGCCGACTCCTATTGTGCTGTTGATGACAAAGCGCCCGATGCTGGTCACTCCGTTTTTGACCTGCAGCTGCAGCGCATCATTGACGACTGTGGGCACTTCGGCGAGGTTGCTGAAGAAGTTGTGTACCCCGGAACGCAACAGCCCGGGAAGCCGTCGGTAGCCGTCGGCCACGGGCAGGAAGACGTTTTCGTCGAACCGCGCATTGAAACGGTAGGTGAAGCGGTTCATGCGCTCCCAGGGATCATAGGTGTACATCGGCGGTGCGTCCGCCGTCGTCACGGGTGCAGCGTCCGGCGTGGCGGCGGGGGCTTTCACGTCGTTCTTCGCGGCCGCCAGGTCCGCGGCACGCTGGATAGCCAACGCATTGTCCGCTGCGGGTGTTTCATCAGGCAGCGTGCGCATGGAGAAGGACTGCGTGGCACAGCCGCTCAGTGCTGTGACGATCAGTGTCGTGAGGACGGCGCCTTTCATCGCTGCCGACCCTCCCAGCGTCCGCCCAACATGTCGAGCATGTCGGCTATCTGCTGGCGCTCGCCCAGGTTGCCCAGATGGCCGCCGTGATCGTAAACCACGATTCGGGACCCCAGTGTTGTCTTGAGCCACGACAGCTCCGCCTGGTCGAGAATCAGGTCATCGCTGTTGGTCTGTGCGTAGTAATCCGGGCTCAGGTGCAGTGCATTCCCGATGATGTTCAGATTGTTGTCGGCCAGCAGCGTTTGTGGCGTAGCGCCACGGCGGCGTGGGGCATAGTAGGGAACGAAAACCCGGGAGAAATACTCCGAAAAGGGCTTGTCACGCAGCCGAGCTGCGATGGCCTCGAGCGAGTCGCCCACCTTGGGGGGATGCTTAGGATCGATTACGACGCCGGTGCCCGCGTACAGGTCCCCAGCGAAGAAGACGTTCACCAGATCCATGCGGAACGTCAGTGCGATTGCCGCTGAGAAATCCGCGTCGGTCTTAAGGACCGCGCCCGCGGCGCTCAAGAAATCGGTGTCATCAACCTGTACCGCGTCGGACGCGCGATACAGGTTTGCCAGGCGTGCATAGAGCTTTCGATACAGCTTGTCGATGCCCGCCTCTCCAGGTCCGATGCTGACCGCAAATAGCTTATCCAGCCGCGCAATGGAGGCGAACAGGCTGACCGGCGGATTGATCATCACCACCCGGTGAATCTTAAGTTTGCCCTGAGTGTCGGCAATTGACTTGACGACCGCCGCATTGGCACCCCCGAGGCTGTAACCGACGAGGTCGATGTCGGTAAACTGGACGCGCCGCGGAAGCTTGCCGATGATCTCCTGCATGGCGCTATACAGATCGCCGCTGTCCTGTCGCAGATCACCCGCAACGCCGGTCCTGGATGCCGCTACGATGAAACCGGGGAACGTCGGCGAAGGCATTGTCAGGACGTGATAACCGGCTCCATAGAGCGCGGCCCGGAGTGTCGAGATGCTCGAAGTATTGCCATCGCTGCCGGTACCGGAGATCACGATAGCCAGCGGTGCCGGTTGGTCCTGAGCCGAGAACCAGACCCGCAACCGCCGGTCGAACCAGAACACCGCCGGCACGGGCCGCGCCCAAGGCAGCTTGATATTGATCTCCGCCAGCGGGACGGTCGCCGGCAGCGGCGCCCGGTCCTGTGGTGGTGTACCGAAAATGGTGGCCCTGAGCGCGGCGGAGTCAGCGAGGCCCGTCGGCGCTCCGGCGACGATCACCGTCTGGCCGTTCACGGTTACGTCTTCGGGAGCGGCCTGCACCCGGGCCAGCGTACACAGCGCGCATAACCACAGCACGCCCCTCGTCATTGACGGCTTCAAAACAGGCGCCTATTCGGGATCGTCCGCTGGATCCTGATAGTACGTCAGGTAAACCGTCTCGATCCCGTGAGTGGGATGCTCGATGCGGTATTCGATGCCGAAGGCAATCGCGCCACTGGGCGTTACGGAGCAGCCCGCACTTTGTCTATCCATCAGAATGACCTTCAGCGACTCGAGCCCCGTCGCCATGGATGGTTGAAAGTCGGGGACACCATTGATGACGAGAGCCACTGCCATAACAGAAGAAGTTAGCAGATCGGGACGGTCCCGTTACCGCCGGAGTGGAACCAACCCACGCAGGAATGCGCCGACAACAGACCGCGGTGGCACCCCGGTGCCGCTCATGGGGCACTTGCGATGCGGCGATCACGAGGTTCCGGCCTGCCGGTCAGCACGGCCCACATCGTCACATCCGGTATCGCCGGCACCATGGTGACGCAGGGTGCCGGGCTTAGGTATCAGGGGTGCTCGGGCTTCATGTCAGCCGCAGAATGGCTGCACCGCAGGCGATGATGCACACCGAGATCAGGCGTCGTAGCCCGACGTGCTCTTTGAGCACGAGACCTGCGATTACGATGCCGAAGAGGATGGAGGTTTCGCGCAGGGCGGCGACGATTGCGACCGGAGCGACAGTCATCGCCCAAAGCGCCAATCCGTACGATGCAGTCGTGCCAACTCCGCCAGCAAGCCCGAATCGCCAGTAGCGCCGAAAATACGGAAGAAACCTGGATCGGCCCGCAAAGCCGCCCCACAGAGTAAGCGGAAGCCCCGTCAGTAGAAATATCCAAAGCGTGTACGCAGCTGGCGCTCCGGACCGCCTTACTCCCGCACCATCGATCAACGTGTAGCCTGCGATAACCAGTGCGTTAATGAGCGCGAGGTATACGCCCCTGCGATCGTTGACCTTGTTGCCCAGTGCGATGCTGAAGATGCCAAGGCAGATTCCAACAATACCAGCCCAGGCGGTGGGCGATAACACCTCACCCATCTGAAACACACTCACGAGCGCAACAATGAGCGGCGCGGCTCCGCGCATCAGCGGATACGTCTGGCTCATATCGGCGATTTGATAGGTGCGTGCGACGAGAAGAAAATAAATTACTTGAAGGACCACGGAAGCTGCGACGTAAGGCCAACTGGCGGGAGCAGGGGCCGTCAGGAACGGCAGCACCACCGCGGACAGTCCGGATGCACACGCCGTCACCATGATCGTGGTCAGTAACTTGTCACCCGCCGATTTCACAATGGCGTTCCAGCTCGCATGCAGCAATGCGGCCGATACTACAATTGCAAAGACGATCAATGACATAGTGGCGGCAAAACTAACGAGCTCTTACTTTTGGCGAAGGTGCCATACGAAAAAAGATCTGGACGTCTGCATTGCGACAGCCTACCGGAGGCCACCGTCGTGCGCTCGCGGCTTTGCGGTCGCAACTGCTGGCCGCCGCCATGCTCAAACCAGTCGCCGAATCCATCATTCCTCCAGGCGTGCACCGCGCCCTTCGGGATGCGCCTTTTCCCATTCCCTCCCATTGGTTTCAGTCACGACTATCCTCTCAACAGTCCCCTCATCCACGCACCTGGCGTTGACACTGAAGCCGTCGGAATGTGATCGAGGCAGCGGCAGTACCCCTGCCCGCTGAATCGTGCGACTCTGCGGAACGGACGCCCCCGCGAGCGTCACCAGGAGGTCCTGTGGAATCGACTTTGAGCGCTATTGGGCGTCGCTGGTTACCTGCCCTCCTTTGCCTGATCGGTGCAACCAGCCAGAAGCCCTGGGCTGCGACGTCGGCGCCCAATCCCTACACTTACCTGCATCACACGGTTTCGACCGATATCCCCGCGGCGCAGCAAGCCTTCGATCGCGGTCTTACATTGGTGATCGCCTACGAAGTGGACGAGGGCGAGCGCGCCTTCCGGGAGGCGGCACGGCTGGACCCGTCGCTGGCCATGGCCTGGTGGGGGATCGCCCTTGCCGTGGGACCCAATATCAACGTTCCGCCCGAACTCAAGAGCACCGCAATCGCGGCGGCAGCGATGGAACGTGCCAGGCTCCTCGCCCAAAAACGGGCGACGGTGCAGGAGCGGGAATACATAGAAGCGCTGAGCGCCCGCTACAGCTCCGACGAGAAACCCGATTACGACAAACTGGCGGTCGCCTATCGCGAGGCGATGCGCGGCCTGGTGCACGCACACCCCAACGACGCCGACGCGGCGGCGCTGTATGCCGAGGCGATCATGGATCTGCATCCGTGGCAGCTGTGGAGCAATGATGGCGAGCCGGGGCCGGATACGACGGAGCTGGTCGAGGTGCTGGAGACCGGTATCAGGAAGAACCCGAACCATATAGGGCTGCTGCACTTCTACATCCACGCTGTTGAGGGCAGCTCCGACCCGGGGCGCGCCCTCAACGCCGCGCACCGGCTGGCAATGATGCCCATGGAGCCCGCCGCACATCATCTCGTTCACATGCCGGCCCATACCTATCTGCGTGTGGGGGATTGGGCCTCCACCATCAATGCCAACGAACATTCAATGCACCAGGGATTTGACTACATGGTCGCGGATAATCCCAAGGCGGAACCCGGGTGCGGCCACTACGTCGCCTTCATCACCTACGCCTACATGATGGTCGGAAACGAAGCGGGAGCACGCGACTCGGCGCTCAATTGCAAACGCGTCAACAATGATCCGACGCGGGCGCTTTCCGTACTCCTGCGCTTCCACGCCTGGGACGACGTGCTCGCGTTTCCGGAACCTTCACCGGATCCCAAGGATTATGGGAAGCACGTGCACGCCGTGATCGGCTTCTGGCACTTCAGTCGAGGACTTGCGTTCACGGCGGAGGGACGATTCGATCGGGCGGACGGTGAGATGAAGTCGCTGCAGAACGAGGCGGCACTCCTGCCGGCACCGCCTGACACTCATGGGGCTCTTGACCTTGAGCACTGGAGCGAGAACTCGTGGACGGTCACCAACCGCGGTTCGATGGCGGTCGCAACGGCGATCCTCAGCGCCCGTCTGGCACAGGGCCGCGGACAAATGGAACAGGCGATGGAGCTTTTACGTACCGCGGTGCAGGTCCAGGATGAAATACCGTATGACGAGCCTCCGGCCTGGTTCTATCCGGTACGCGAGAGCCTCGGCGCGCTGCTGCTGAAACGTGGGGATGCTGCCGATGCCGAGCGCACCTTCCGAGAGGGTCTGCGCCTGTCGCCGCATGATCCGCGCCTGCTGCTCGGATTGGCCGAAGCCCAAAGCGCTACCGGACATGCAGCGGATGCTGAAGCTGCGCGCAAGGAATTCGCGGCCCTGTGGCAGGGCCAAGGCGAGCCCAAAGCCATCGATTTCTAGTTTCAAGGGAATACTCATGCACCGGACCCATTCGTTTAGCCCGATGATCCTGGCCGCCTGCGCGCTCGGCTCTGTAGCGCCGGCCGCACCCGTTCCGCGCCTGACGCCCGCTGATGTCGCCGCGATCAACCACAAGATGCATGCCCTGGTGGATACGAGTCAGGCGGCCGGCGTGGTCACCTTGATTGTCCAGGATGGCAGGCGCGTGGACCTCGATGCATATGGGTCGGCGGACACGGCTGAGCATAAGCCAATGCGTACCGATTCAATCGGCGCGGTGGCCTCGATGACCAAGCCGATCACCGGTGTTGCGATGATGATGCTGTATGAAGAGGGCAAGTGGTCACTCGATGACCCCGTCGAGAAATACGTGCCGGAACTCAAGAATCTGAAGGTCATGGACGAGGCTGGCCACCTGGTGCCCGAATCCCGGCCTGCGACGATGCGCGAGCTGATGAGCCATAGCGCGGGATTCACCTATGGCGTCTTCGCGGACACCGCCGTCGACCGGCGGGTGCGGGCGGCGCAGCTGACCGATCCGAACAGCAGCCTTCCGGGCATGATCGGCAAGCTCTCCCAACTCCCGCTCAAGCACCAGCCCGGCAGCGCCTGGGAATATGGCGTCAGCGTTGACGTTCAGGGCTACATCATCGAAGTGCTCTCCGGCATGCCCTATGCGCAGTTTGTGCAGCAAAAGATCCTCAAGCCGCTGAAGATGCGGGATTCGGGCTTTGCGGTAACGGGCGCCGCCCGCGAGCGTCTGGCACTGATTCATGTCCCGGACGGCACCGGCAAACTCGTCCCGTCGCTGCCCGCTGGCGGACGCGACGCGGTGGCAAAGAACATTCCGCGGCTGCCCTCCCCTGGCGGCTCGCTGTACTCAACCGTGCCCGACTATGCCCGCTTCTGTCAGCTGATCGTGAATGGGGGCATCCTCGACGGCGTCCGGCTGCTCAAGCCCGAGACCGTGAGACTTATGCACCGCAACGCACTCGCCCCTGGCGTGTTCGTGAGTATGGGCGGCCCAGGAACCACGTTCGGGCTCGATTTTGCGATTGCCGGCGACCCTTCGAGCACCAAGGAGCCGTGGCCTGCCGGGACGTACTACTGGTCGGGCATCTACGGCACATACTTCTGGATCGATCCGGTCAATCACCTGATCGCCGTGGGCCTAATCCAACGTGCCTGGGTTCCGGGCACGGATGCGGCCGGCTCGCTCGTTGCCCGAAACACCGCCGGTGCGGCAATCTACACGGCGCTGCGCGCGCATCACCCCTGATCAGACCTCGGCGATCGGAACCATCTTGCCCGTGGCGCGGATACGGGCCTTTCCGGAGTTCGGGAAAACAGCAATGTCATCAGGATGATTGTCCCCAATGGTCATGAACACGCAGTTCTGCTTCGTGTGATTCATCAGGTGATGACCGGCCCGCTGCCCCGCCGGGAAGCAGCAGTAATCGCGTTCCTTCATCACGTACTTGCGGCTGCCGAGAATCAGGGTCGCGCTGCCCTTCAGGATGAAGACATGCTCCTCCTCCTTAAGGTGATAGTGAAACCGATTCGAGTATTGCCCGGGTTTCAGGACATCAATGCCGACGCCAACCTGCGTACCGCCGCCGTAGGCGCCCAGCCGCTTGAAGGCGGTGGATCCGGGCAGTCGCTCCCAGGGGACGCTATCGACATTGAAGGGTTCGTGAAAACCCTCGGGACTCGTGCGCGGCTGCGGGGCCACTGCGCCCACCTTGTCCGACCCTTGCTTCTTTGCTGCCACGACCGGGACCCCGTGAGTTGCGTCTGACACCCGCGCCAGTTTAAGGCGACGCTGATTTGCGTGTAAAATGGAAAGTGTTGTATGAATCCACTCGTAACCAAGGTTCATGGCAAGGAACGGCACTGGAAGGCCGAATATGCCGCGCTGCGCCAGGTGTGCCTGTCTGCGGGCCTCAATGAAGAACTCAAATGGGGGCAGGCTTGCTACGATTTGGAGGGCGGCAAAGTAGTCCTGATCCATGGCTTCAAGGAATATTGCGCTTTGCTCTTTATGAAAGGCGCTCTACTCAAGGACCCCGACGGCATTCTTGTTCAACAAACCAAGAATGTGCAGTCCGCGAGACAAATCAGATTCGCTTCGCTTGCGGACATCAACAAGCACAAATCCGCGATCAAGGCCTATATCAAGGAGGCCATTGCTATCGAGGAATCCGGCGCCAAGGTGAAGATGAAAAGTGTGGCGCAATTCGATGTGCCGGAAGAGTTTCAAAGGCGCCTGGATGATGACCCTGCCCTGGAGGAAGCCTTCCATTCCCTCACTCCCGGAAGGCGCAAGGGCTATTTGCTGCATTTTGCCGGGGCGAAGCAATCTGCGACTCGCACCGCGCGCGTGGACAAGCACGCTCCCAGAATCCTCAAAGGGCTGGGCCTCGACGATTAAAGGCCCCCATCCCCGCCTTGAAATCATTCCCTGCGCCCCAAAGGTGATCGCATGCCAGATTCACCGCACATCGTTTGTCCGCACTGCGACACGATCAACCGCATCCCCGCCGCGCGCCTCGGCGAGGCACCGAAGTGTGGGCATTGCCATCAGCTTTTGTTCACGGGCCATCCGCTCGAGCTCAACGGCAGTAATTTCCGCCGTCACGTCGACCGTAGTGACATTCCGGTGGTCGTGGACTTCTGGGCTACGTGGTGCGGTCCGTGTCAGGCGATGGCACCGCAATACGCTCAGGCTGCCGCAGAGTTGGAACCCACGGTTCGCGTGGCGAAGCTCGATACCGATGCCGCGCAGAGCGTCGCCAGTGAGTTTGGCATACGCAGTATCCCCACCCTGATGCTCTTCAAATCAGGTCGCGAAGTTGCGCGTCAGGCGGGTGCAATGGGCAAGGCCGATATCATCCGCTGGGTGCGGGCGCACGTTTAGGGCGCAGCCGGCAAACTGTGGGCCTTGAAGAATTGCCACATGAGCTGATCGGCATTGATTTCGGTACCGGGAACATTCGCGCGAAGCTGTGCGACTGAAAGGTTCCGCGCCATCGATGCTGGAATGACGGCTCCGGGCCAGGCGTGGCCTCCGCCTTGCTCACTGGTCGCATCGGTGCGATACAGCCAGATCTCCGCACCTTGCGCGCAGGGGCCATAGCGCACCAGCGTGACGTGCGCGGCAACGCGCCGGTCATGGGATTCCCCCTGGCAGTGATCGATCTCGACCCATCGCTGGAGTGCCGCTGGAATGCTGTATCGCCAGCGCGGCGTGCTGTCGCCGTTGTAGGGATTCACCGAATCCCCGGTTCCATGGAAAGCCACGATGGGGACGGCCCGCTGTGGTTGACACGTGGCCGGGTCCGGCTGCGAAGGGTTGTCACTTGATGGCAGTCCCGCTCGCAGGCCGGATACCGGGGCGATCGCTGCAATCCGGGTGGACAATCGGCAGGCCAACAGGGACGCCATTCGGGCGCCGCCCGACATTCCGGTAACGTAGATGCGCCGCGGGTCGATGCAGGTTTTGCTGGCAATCGTGTCGATGGTATCGTTGATGAACTGCACATCATCAGGTGCATCGGCAGGTGTCGGGGCGCCTCCGGAAAGGGGCACACCCGGAATGTTCCAGTAGTGGGCATTGGGGGCACCGGCCAGTACCACCCCGCCACTCGGATTGGCGACGACAAATCCTGCTTTCGCGGCCAGCTCCGACAGGCGTGTCATTTTAGCCTGCTCTTCCCCGCTGCTGCCGCTGCCATGCAGATCGATGATCAGTGGCAATGCACGATGGGTTGCGGCCGCGGTAGGCACATAGAGCAGCACGGAGCGCACCTGCCCTGAGGAGATCACCGCAATTGATTGACTGCCGGCACTCGGGTTTTCAGTTGCACAACTGACGTTGGGACCACCGTGCGCGAGCGCTGAAGCAAGAACGCCGTATGACAGCGCCAGGATCATGACCAGCGATGTCGGTATAAACCTCATGGCCATTCTCCTCCGCCGCGCTCCGGAAATTCATTCAGGGCCTACGCACGAGTAGGATAGCCGATCCTTTGGTCCTGCAGGATGGGAGCGAACATCGTCCACAGCAGCACCGAGCCTATCGCGAACCCACCCAGGATCAGGAATGTTGGTGCGTAGCCCTGCCATTGGGCAAGCCATCCACCGATCGCGGGACTCAAGGCAGCACCCACTCCCTGCGCGGTCATTACAGCTCCCTGGCCGACGTTCACCCGACCCGTTCCATTCAGGATTCGTACCACGAGCGCCGGCACCGCAACGCTTTGGAGGCCCGCGCCAATACCATCGAGGATCTGGACCGGGAAGATCCCCCAGCTCTTAATGATGCAGGCTGCGACCAGACCCCTGATGGGCAGGGCTATGAATGAAACGAGCATGACGAGCCACAGACCGCGCCTCTCTGACAGGCGCATCGCGACGAGCGCGGTGAGGACCATCGTCGCCTGTGCAACGACGATCGTCGCGGCCACAAGAGCCGCGGGATTTCCTTCCCTCGCTGTTACGACTGCCAGACCATAAAGCGGCAACATGGCGCCATTCCCGAGATGAAACAGGGTCAGGCATGCGGCCACCACCAGGAGCGGTTTACAGCTGAGAAGCACAGAAAATCCCTGAGTTTTCTCATGGGATGCGGCGTCCGCGCGCAGCCCCCGCGCCGCACTGTCATCGATCGAGTTCCGAGGAATGCAGAAGACAGCGACTATCGAGGCGATCGCGAAGATGACCGCCAATCCGAACACCGCGGGCAGGCCGAACTTCCATCCGAGTAGCCCGGAAAGTGCGGCCCCTACGGCATTTCCCGCATGGTTGTAGGCCTGGTTGAGTCCATATTGACGATTGAAACCTGATTGCCGGAACATGCCCAGGGTGATCCCCGCAACGGCAGGACCGATGGCCGCTCCCGAAATGGCCGTGGCGACCTGGGAAAGCGCCACGGGCCAGAAGGATTGGGAGAGCAGAATTACGGCAGAGGCGAACACGGTACAAAATCCGGGCCCTGCAACGAGCCAGCGCTTGTTGCGACTCGAATCGACCCAGGCCCCCGCCGGAACCGTCATGAGAACTCCGGCGACGCCACCAAGGGTCATGACCGAACCGATCCCGCCACTTTTCCAGCCGTGCGCCAACAGGAACACGCCCAGAAATGGACCGATACCTGCCTGCATATCGGCCATGAAAAAGTTAAGCGACTGAAGTGCAGGCCGGCCGCGGGGTACTGGAATTGCCTCGCTCATGCCACATGGACCCAGGAACCACACAATCCAAGTACCCATGCGGACTGCAAATGGCTAATTCCTATAGCATTTCCGACACTGCGGCACCGTGCGCCTGAGCGATCTTTCCACGATTCCCGGTCGCATGCATTCGGTGTGCGCAAGTCTCCGCGCGTCAGCAGTGACGAACGCCCGTTGTCAGACAAGTCTCATTTGGCGACGGCAGCGCAGGTTGTAGCATGCACTCTCCATGCGACAAGCCACCACGATTCTGAGCATCACCACCCTGCGGCGGGGATTATTGGAGATCAGCGGCGAAGTCAGCTCCTGGTTGGAGGCGCAGGCAGTGGACACCGGACTGCTCACCCTCTTCTGTCGGCACACCTCTGCAGCGCTGCTGATCCAGGAAAACGCGGCGGCCGAGGTGCGAGCGGATCTGGAGGCGTTCTTCGAGCGCCTCGTGCCGGAGCAGGCGGACCTTTACACGCACAATGATGAGGGATCCGACGACATGCCGGCGCACATCCGCACGGCGCTGACGCAAGTGCAGCTTGCGGTGCCGGTCATGGAAGGGCGATTGGTATTGGGAACCTGGCAGGGAATCTATCTATTCGAACACCGTCGCCGCCGCCGTGTACGCGAGATCGCCGTGCATTTGATCGGGGAATAAAGCATGCAATTCACTGGACGTTGTGTCCTTGGCTTCCTGAGCGTATGGAGCGTATTGCTGCCACTGCCCGGCTTCGGTCAGATGACGCAGTCTCATGCGCCGCCTAACACGGAGCACATCAAACGTTTCGAAGGTACGGTTGCCCGCCTCGACGGGAACGAACTTCTGCTCAAGGCCAAAGGTGGCACGACCGAAACCTATCAACTCTCCCCTGCGCTCCAGATCGTCCGGTCGCGCCCCGGTCAGGTCTCGGATCTGAGCTCAGGCAAGCTCGTGGGTTGCACCAACCTGTACGGAAAAAGTGAGAAGCTGGTCGCTGGCGAGTGCCATGTTTTTGCCGAAAACATGCATGACCCTGCCGGGGATCGGAACATCGCGGACGCGACGAACTCCTCGCAGATCAACGGCCTGATTACCGACGTCAAGGATGATGCGACGGCAGTCCCGGGGAGCGGACATCGGATTCTGATCCAGATCTCGCGCAAGGAGGGCATCGTCACGATGGCAGCCTCTACCGTCACGGTGGTCACCGTTCTTAGCCCCGGTGATGCGTCCGCCCTGAAACCCGGGGCGAAGGTCAGCGGTATCTCGCAGCAGGCTGTCGACGGAACTGGGGTGATACAGACGCTCACGATCCTCGGTGGCGTTGCGGAATGAGTCGGCCGATACCCACATGAGCGCACGCTCTATCCTGACTCTCTTCCCTGGAGCCTCGATTACCCTAATGCCCGAAACTCCTCGAAAGGACATCGGCTATGCAAGCAATCGAGATGCCAAATAAATTTGGCGTGGATTTAGCGGGACGGAGTATCCGTTTGCTGAGCCCGCCCCACGGTCCGTTCAGTGCGCGCGATGCCTACTTGCTGGCCGCCTATCTCGTCAACGCGGCAGAAAGAGTCGCGGATCCGGAGCAGGACGGCACGTTCAGCGGCTGGCTGACGGCAATAGAAGTAGTGCCGGACAAGAACGCGGCGTAGCTTGGGGCCAGCTCAAGCTGGCCATTACGACAAGAGCGGATGTCCAGCGGGCAGCTGGTGCGCATACCACGCCGCGAGCCGATGCCGAATTGCCTTCTCGCTCACGTCCTGTTCCGGCATGGGCGCGATGAGTTTGTCATGGACGAGCAAGCGGTACACGTACAGCGCCTTGTCACTCGCCGAATCGGTTGCCTCGAACTCCACTGCCTTGCGCCGCACGGCGTATTCCATGCCCGATTGCAGCGCCGCCTTGAACAATTCGGCTTCGTGTTTGAGGTTTTTCACGCGCTACCCACCACGACCGCAGCCGACTAGTTGGCTCTGGTGCCAGCACCGTTGGAGCCCGGAAGCATCGACGCCAGCAACTCATCCGTGCCGGCACGCGCTGCAAGCAAAGCGGCCGCCGATTTGGGATTGATCACGCGGTCGATTCCGTTTTGGATCTCCGTGAGCCAGACGGTGCCCTTTGCGACATCCGCCCCGCTCCCGGCAAACATGATCATCAGATCATCGACCCTGCGCGCCGCCGCTTCGAGCTTGTCACGATCGACCCGGTCGTCCTTATAGTGCATCAGAGCATTGCGCGCATCGGCGAGGCTGTCGCGGAGCAATCTGAGATCGGCCAATATCTTCGAGCGGTCAAACGGGGATGATGGTCTGCTGTTCACTGGGTCAAGCGCCTGGACCTTAAGCGGGTCCGTGCAGGAGCCCGATGAGGATCAGCGGGCAACGATCTCTCGAGTGTAGCCCTTAATGGCATGGAATGCGCCGAGCCCTGTTAATTCAGGCTCTTAGGCGCGCTCACCCGCTAGCCCTGATCCCAGACCTTGATGGCCTCCGTCACATCGGCTTTCGGACCCAACGCAGCCGATGCCGCGCTCATCTGCGCCGCGCTGAGTTCGAGCATCGGCGCCTTGATCTTGAGGGCCGCGGCGAGACCTGCGGCAATCCTCACGTCCTTCGCGGCCAGCGCCAGCAGAAACCCTGCTGCATGCCGGCCCGCGATGACGTGATCCTTCATCGACAGTTCGCTGTGGAAGGTCCTGCCGGTGGAGACATTCAGGATATCGATCAGCTGCGTCGGGTCGATGCCGAAGCGTTTGCCGATCAGCAGCGCCTCCGAAGTCGCCTCGAAGGCGGCGGCCGACACGTAGTTGTTGAGCGCTTTCATCGCATGCCCGGCCCCCAGGGCACCGACCTCGAACAGCCGTTTCCCGAGGAGTTCGAGTACGGGTCGTGCGCGCGCAATGGCTGCTGCCTCGCCCCCGATCATGATCGTCAGGGAGCCCTCCGTCGCACGCGGCACCCCGCCGGACACCGGAGCGTCCACCAGCGCCAGGCCCATGCCGGCCAGAGCTGCGCCCAGCTCACGCGTGCCCTCGGGCTCGGACGAACTCATGTCGATCACGAGGGCGCCCTTGGGGAGCGCGGCGGCAATGGCGTGGGTTCCGACCAGGACGTCGCGAACGATTGCACCGGTGGGCAGCATCGTCACGACAACGTCTGTCGCTTGAAAGTCCTCCGGCCCCTTGGCAATGCGCACTGTTGCATCCGCGGCCACGCGCTGCGCTGCGGCCACATCGACATCAAACACAGTGAGCGAGTGCCCGGCGCGGGCGATATGGCCTGACATTGGGCGCCCCATCGCGCCCAGCCCTATGAATCCGATATTAATGTTCGCCCCCTCAAGTCATTGCAGGCTTGGCCTGTCGATGCGCAATTGTCGTAGTATTGGTCGTGGGGTAGAACGGGTCAATAACGATAAGCATCGGACGTAGCAATGAAACTGACCACAGCGGGGATTCTGATTTTGGGTGCAGTGGCAGTCTTCGGCGGGCCTGTTCGGGCCGCCGACTGCGACAAGGCCTGCCTCGAGGGGATCGCGGCCGCCTACCGTACCGCCTATCTCAAGCATGACGTGACGCTCGCGCCGTTCGCGCCTCACGTGCGCTATTCCGAGAACAACGCCGAGATGACTTTCCCGGACGGCACCTGGGACACCGTCACCGAGGAGGTCGACACGCCCCTCGTGCTGTCCGATCCCGCCACCGGCCAGATCGGCATTTATACCAGCATTTTGCAGCGCCAGACGCAGGGCTTCCTGGCCGTGCGGCTGCAGGTGCGCGACCGGCACATCACCGAGGTTGAGCACGTCATTGCCACCAAGCGCAATGTCAGCGCGCCGCCCGTGCCGATAGCCGACGCCCTGCAGTACCATCGCGATCCCGCCCTGCGCGCGTCGGTTCCCGAAGCGCAGCGTCTGTCGCGGGCCGGGATCCGACAACTCGCGGACGGCTACTTCTCGACCCTGCAATACAACACCGGCGAGATCCGCGGCACAAGGTTCGCCCCGGGAGCGGTGCGGCATGAAAATGGCGTGATGTGGACGGACATCGAGCAGGGGTTCAAGACCGGCCACTACCGCTACAACAACCGTGTGCGCGATCGCGACTGCTTCCTGGTGGATGAGGAGCGCGGCTTTACCATGTGTCGGGGCTTCATCGACCACAAGGGTGTGCTGGATGAGTACACGATGACCGACGGCACCACCGCCAAGTCGAACTACCAGGAGCCGCAGTCCTGGGGATTCCTGGAGTCATTCAAGGTCACCAAAGACGGCATCGTTGCGGTGGAGGCGACCTTCAGCGCCGTACCGTACTACCTGCGCTCGCCCTGGACGAAAAAACCCGATCCGACCTACGACGCATCCAAGTTCCCGGTTACACCGGGCGCCGCGCCCGTGACAGGGCCAACATCGAAATAACGCAGACCACCGCCGGCACGGCGAGTCCGGCAATCACCCGGGTCGGTGCCACCCCGGCTGCAATCAGGGCACCGCCGATCAGCGGACTCAGGAAGGCACCGATGCGGGCCACAGCGGACGCCCAGCCACTGCCGGTGGCGAGGATACCCGACGGATACAGCGCTGCAGCCAGCGTCACGATCGCAAACTGCGCACCGCCAGTGCAGGCACCGATCATCAGCAGCAGTGCGCCCCACGACAGAAGTCCCGACGGCACCACCAGAAACAGCGACAGCGCCACCGCGTTGATCACGAACCCGGTGGCGAGCGAGCGCTCGGCGCCGAACCGGTCCATCAGCGCCGCGAGCGAGATGCCTCCCAGGATACCGCCGAGTTGGTTGAAGGCCATGGCCCGGATCGCCTGCGCCGGCAGCCAGCCGGCCCCGATCAGCAGCGTCGGCAGCCAGCTCACCAGCAGATACAGAATGAAGGAATTCATGCCATAGCCGAGCCAGAGCAGCAGAGTCGGCGCCCGGAACGGTCGCGTGAACAGGTCACGCACCGATCCTGCGAGGATCTGCGCGGGCGGCCTGAGGTAGACGCTCTCGGCCGCGACACCCGGCGCGATGCTGCGCAGGATTTTTGCAATCTCCGGGCTACCGGAACGCCGCGCGAGCAGGAACTTGATCGACTCCGGGCCCGTCGCGAAAAGCGCTGCGCTCAACGCCAGAGGCAGCGCGCCCCCCACCACGAAAGTCGCCCGCCAGCCGTAGTGAACGATAAGGCTGGGTACCACCATGCTTGCCAGCAGCGCGCCGGTCGCCGTATTGCAGTACGACAACGTAATGAGGGTCGCGCGCCGCCTGCGCGGCATGAAGTCGGCATTCAGGACGTAGGCGTTGGCAAGGCTCGCGCCGAGCGCGGCACCGGTGAAAAACCGGCACAACGCCAGTTGTAACGGGCTATGGGCCAGCGCGGCAGCCAGCGACGACACCCCGACGATCGCCATCGTGCCGGCCAGCACCGTCCGTCGCCCATGGCGATCCCCGAGCGGACCCAGTAGGGCCGCGCCAATCCCCATCCCCAGGAGTGACGCTGACAGCGCGACGCTGAACGCTGCCGGCGCGATCCCCCAGGCCTTGGTCAGCGCCGGCACCGACAGGGCGAGAACCTGAAGGTCATAGCCATCGAACAGTACGGCCAGGGTCGTCAGGACCAGTACGTACTTCTGCAGCCCGGACAGCCGCTGGGCGTCGAGAAGATCGTCGATCTCGATACTGGGGAGCACTTCAGTGCGCGGTCAGGCCGCCGTCTGCCACGACTCCCTGCCCGACAATGAATGAGGCGTCCTCCGAGGCGAGGAACAGCACGACTCTTGCGATCTCGGCCGGGTCGGCGAAGCGTCCGAGCGGTGTATCCGCAGTGGCCGCGCGCTCGACGGCGGGATCCTTGAACCACTCCATCAGCATCGGCGTGCGCGTTCCGCCAGGACACACCGCATTGATGCGGATGCCGTCCTTGATGTGATCGAGCGCGGCCGACTTGGTCAGACCCATGACAGCGTGCTTCGTCGCACAATAGGCGGTGACCCCGGCGGTACCGATCACCCCGCCGACCGAGGCGGTATTGATGATCGCCCCGCCCCCGCCGCGCTTCATCGCCTCGATCTCATATTTCATGCACAGGAATACTCCTGTAAAATTGATGGACAGAATGCGCTGCCACTCGGATTCCTCCACGTCGCCGATCGGCTTCGCTGCAAGGTTGATACCCGCATTATTGAAGGCGACGTGCAGTGCGCCGAATACCGTCGTGGCATGCGACACCATGGCCTTGCAGTCGGCGGCGCGCGACACATCCGCCTGGATGAATTCCGCTCGAGCCCCAAGCTCTTGGGCCATGGCGGCGCTCGCGCGGCCGTCGGCGTCATTGACGTCGCTCAACACCAGCTGCGCGCCCTCGGCAGCAAATGCCAGTGCCGTGGCGCGCCCGATACCAGAACCGGCGCCCGTCACGAGGACACACTTGTTTGCGAAGCGCCTGCTCATTGAACCCCCCTCCTTTGTCATGTCACGCGATCTTCGGCGGCACGTTGGCGTTCAGCCGAAACAGGTTATTCGGATCGTACTTGGCCGCCTTCAGGACAACCAGCCGTTCGAAGTTCCCCCCGTAGTTCTCGCGATAGCCCGCCGTCGTGATGTCTGAATCCACGTAATTCGTATAGAAGCCCTGGGTGAGCGGCGCCGGCTGCGCCCGTATGCGAGACGGTACCGGCGGTGGTCGCCAGTTTGAAGGCGGCGCTTTCGTGGTCGAGTTGCCCCAGGAGTGAGCCCGACTCGAGATAGGCGCGCCTGGATTCCGGATCGACGCGCACCCCCTGCATCGGCTGCAGGTCGATCATGAGGCCGCCGTTGCAGCTGGATTTACCCGAGTAGCTATGGCCGCCGGCGCGCACGGCCGTCAACAGGTTGTGCTCGCGGGCGAAATTCACGGCCCGCTGCACATCGGCGGCGCCCGTGCAGCGCGCAATCAGCGCCGGCTTGTTGTCGAACGAAGCGTTCCAGACGCGGCGCGTCCGGTCGTAGTCCTGGCTTCCCGAAAGCAGAACCGCACCACGCAGGCAGGCAGCGAGGGCTTCGATGTCCGAGCCTTTCAGCACAGTTTCGGCGCCGGTAAGGCTTCTCGCCGGCACCTCGCCGAGCCCCTTGAGCATTGAGGTGAAACCGCGCAGCGGCCAGGTCGCACCCAGCGCGAGACCTGACCCGACAAACTGACGTCTTTTCATGAATGACCCCCCGGCATCCATCGATATCACAATCACCTGGAGCTGTCACAACTTGGATGCGCGCAACTGAGCCCGCCGGCGGCGGTGCTGCATAGCGCAATGACGTTCCTCGGGCCCGAAATGGAGGAAGAGTAAGATGCGGGCTCGCATTTGATCGTTGATTCAAACAGCCAATCACAATCCCCCAGGAGGGAGTCATGATCACTTTCACAAGGACCGGCTCGATAGCGCCAGGCAAGACCCGCGAAGCCATTGCCTTTGCGCATCAGATCGCGAAGATCATCAAAGAAAAACACGGTGTGACACTGGAGATTCTGATGCCGGTTGCAGGCAACCCGTACCGGATCGCGTGGCGCACACGCTATGAGGGTCTGGCGCAGCTGGAAGCATTCTCAGCGAAGGTTTTGGCGGACGCCGACTATATGGCAACCATCGCCGAGAACAGCGCGAACTTCCTGCCCGGATCGATGCACGATGAGATCTGGCGAACCCTCTGATGCTCGATGTGCATCCACCTCACGCCGCCGCGCACTCGTGGAAAGATTTCCTCATCCACACCTCTGACCATAGATAATCGAGCCACGTGCCTGATCTCTTGCTAAGTCAAGTCACCCGGGGGCCAAAGGACAGCTGATGAGCGAAAACCTGATCTATGTATTGGGCGCGGTAGTTTTGGTAGCGCTCACATTCGGGTACGTAGTCGCCCGCAAATGGCAGGCCCGGGAAAAGTCCGCCGCGAATGAGGCGGCGATGTTGCGGACCCTTGTCGATAACCTCCCTGACCTGATCTACCTCAAGGATGTCGATGGCCGGTTTCTCCTGGCCAACGTCGCGGTCGCGCGCATCATGGGCGCAAAGTCACCGGGCGAACTCCTGGGTAAGAATGATTTTGACTTCCATTCCAGGGAGCTGGCGACTCTCTATTACGAGGACGAGCAGGTCGTCATCCGCTCCGGCAGGCCGCTGTTGGCCCGTGAGGAGGAATGCCGGGCTCCCGCGGGCCATCGCATGCACCTGGAGACGACCAAGGTGCCCTTGCGCGACGGGGCCGGGAGCGTCACCGGACTGGTGGGGATCGGGCGCGACATTACGCTGCGTGTCAACCAGGCGCGGGCCCTCGATGAGGCGGTGCGGGAATCCCGGGAGGTCATCCAGGCGGTCCTCGGCGGCAGCGAGCGGCGGATCGCGCTGCACGGCAAGAGCGGAAATCTACTGCTGCTCGCGCAAGGCATCAACGAACTGATCGACAGCGTTTCGCGAACCGTTGCCGAAACGATGCAGGTCATGCGACGTGCCGTGGACGGTGATCTCACGACGCGCATGAAAGTCGATGACAAGCTAGGCGACTTCAGAACGCTCGCCGTGTCGGTCAATTCCCTTATTCAAGCGATGATGGGGGTTGTCGGCAGCCTATCGGCGGCGTCGCGCGCCGTGCAGGTTGGAGCCGAGGAAATCTCCCGCGGCAACCGCGCCCTGAGTAGCCGCACCGAGGAGCAGGCTTCAAGCCTCGTGCAAACGACCGCCGCGATGGATCAGATGACATCGATGGTGAAGGACAACGCGAACAACGCGGCGCAGGCCAGCCGGCTGGCGGAGGCGGCGCGGGAGCAGGCCGAAGGCGGAGGCAGCGTCGTAGGAACAGCCGTGACAGCGATGAACAAAATCAATGCGGGCGGCACGGGCCGGCGAACAGGGTCAAAGTTTCGCGGTGGTCGCCTCCGAGGTGCGCAGTCTCGCGTCCAGAAGCGCCATATCCGCCAAGGAGATCAAAGCGTTGATTCAGGATTCGGTGGCCAAGGTGAATGAGGGCAAAAAGACTGGTCGACCAGTCCGGTGATGCCCTCGGTGAGATCGTGACGCGGGTGCAGGAAGTGACCGACGTGATGGCACAGATAGCAAACTCAAGCCGCGTACATGCCTCGGGCATCGAGCAGGTCAACAGCGCGGTGACCGCGATGGACGCCATGACCCAGCAGAATGCGGCACTAGTTGAGCAGGCCGCGGCAGCGGCGGCGGCCCTGAACGAACCGGCTGCCAGCATGATGAAACTGATCGGGCACTACAGATTGTCGTAGGACGCTGCGCCGACACGATCCGAGGGTGAATCATCTTCGGTGACATCATCGGGCTCGACATCACCCAGGGCTCCCGTCCAATCCTCGGGGGCCGCGGCGACCTCCAGCGACAGCTGATTCCAATCTTCCGCCTCGATGCTGTCGAGCTCGCCATCGAAGGATTGGGTTTGCACGGCACCGGATGCTGCGTCGACGCTGACCACCTGAAATGGCTCGCCTTTGTCCGAGCGCTGATACCACTCGCCGACCCGCGGTAGTTCGACCGAACTCATGAGTGTCTCCCGCCTGAAGGTAACGCGGATCAACGGTAGTCCACCTTGTCTAAGCCGGCGTAGGCGCCCCGGCGGTATCGCTGTCAGCGCTCACCGCGCAGTCCGGATCTTTAGATCTATATCGTTGATTAACAGGCATTTACGAAGACACCGGCCCGGTCAGTGGCGAAGGCGCTGTGCAGAGGGCTTGCGAGCGGTTTCGTAGCTGTATATATATACAGTCCAGCGAATTTGAGGCGCGATCCATGATCACCCAGCCATCCATTCTCATCGACGATTCCATCGACAAACTTGAACAGCTCTCGGCTCTCCTGGCGGAGGAACTTAGCTCAGGTGCTGCGCCGGAGCGGTTGCCTCCGGAGCGACGGATTCGCAAGGAAGTACTCCTGACCATCAGCGTGCTGCTCCCCAAGCTGCATGCCGCGCGTTCGTTGCCGAGCCCCACCGTTTCGCTGCCGCGTTTCTGTCCCAATTGTGATGATTAGAACCGACGACTCGAGGACGCTCAGGTCGCTTGGCGTCGCGCCACCGGATTACGACAGGCCGAACTTGAGCGCGCGGGCGCCACGAGCGGTGACCAGCACCAGGACCGCGCCGAAGATGAGCGCCCCTACGATAGGCGCGCCGAAATCGACATAGAGAAAGGCATTCACGCCGTGATGCGTGCGCGCCCAGCCTTCAATTGCGGCCAGGTACGCGGTCGGGATGTTCGCAAGACTCGCGAACACATTGTATTTGGTCGCCGCCGCGCCACCGCCGATGGCCTCGAGGGTCACGGCTGAAAACCCGGCATAGCTTAGGCCGCTGATGAAAGCGTACAGCAGGACGAAGATAACGTAGTGGGTCTGATCGTGAGCACTCAGGGCCATTGCCAGCGCGCACAATCCGAGCACCAGACCGTAAGCGACGTAGGCCAACTTGCGGTTGAAGAGATCGCTCAGGTAGCCGCCGATCAGACATCCGAGCAGCGAGATCACGCCACTCAACGTGCCGTTGGCCAGCGCCACGGCCGTCGCCGAAGTGTGCCAATCATCGGGAATCACGGCAAAGAGCGCCGAAGCGCCACCGGAACCGATCGGCATGAACAGCACGAGCAGCGCCAGGTAGCCGCGCGCCGATCGCGCTACCTCCCAAAGATCACGCAGCACGCCCCGAATCCCTGGACTGGGAAGACGCGGTCCGCGCTGCGTCTCGCGGATGAAGAGGAGGCCGAAGCAACACAGCAGGAAGCACGCTCCCAGGACGGCGCCCGTGATCCACGCATGCCCCACATGGGTGCCCAGCCAAAGCGCCGCGCCACCGCCGATGCCGCCGCCGGCGAAATTGCCCGCCTGCAGCCAGCCGCCGGCGCGGCCCTGCTGTTCGGGGGCAGTCGAATGCGCAATCAGCGATTCCACCCCCATGCCGAGAAAGGTGGTCGCGACGTTCGCCATGACCGCAGCCACCGTGAGCACGGTCAGGTTGACGGGTGGCGCAGTGCAGGCGGCCATGGCTACTACGCCGAGGGCGCTGAGCACCGTACCGATCACGTACCACCGCTTGGCGCTCAGCGTGATATCGACGAGCGGCGCCCACAGGGGCTTCCAGATCTGCGGCATCAATGAGAGCGCGATCAGCGCTCCGATACTCTCGGCCGACACGCCGGCCTGCGCCAGCTGATACGCGATCGCGGTCGCGAGGTAGCCGTTGACGGCACCAAATGGCAGATCCAGGACCGCATAGATGCTCGGATGCGTGCCGGAACGCGTCAAATCTGTACCTTGAATCCCTCGCGACGCGCTGCAATCGTCAGTCGCGTATCGAGGCAAACCATTTCGAGCGTCGTCGGATCATGATCGGCAGCGACTAACGCTGCGGCAAGCTGCAGGCTATCCGCAGCGCGAAGCGGATGGGCCCGCAACAAACGCTCCGCAGTGTGGCGCACCGCATCCGATGGCAGGATCTCATGCCATCCGTCAGCCAGTTGTCGCGTAGCAGCCAATGCAGCTTCAACTTCCACAGCCGTGATCAGGTTCTCACGTTCACGCCGCGCCAGCGCCGATGCGATGTCCACCGTAGTACCCCACCACGCAATGATCTGGGGACCGCTCAGCTAAGAGGTTAAAGCGGAATGCGAACCCCGCCGGGTACCACCGTCGCGCTTTGAACCCGGAAACGACGCGTCGCCTTCAATCCAATAAAGACGAACACCAGCAGCACGATTCCCTGGGCAATCGCAAACGGCGGCTCCGACCCATTGGGCGCCAGGGCATGCAGGGTTGGGACTTTGAGGAACGCCTGCGCGACCAGGACAAACACGTTGAAATAAAGGCTCAGTGTGGCCCCGACCACGTAGACCGCCCGCCACTTGCCGCGCAGCCCAAACGAGTACAGCGCCAGCGCCGTAACAGCAAGTACCACAAGCGAAATGCCGCCCACGATTTGCGACGGCAGGATGTGCGGGCGATGAAACAGGAATCCGGTGAGGCTGGTTGCCGCGGTTGTCGCCAGGAACAAGGCGGTGATTCCGCCCAACAGTCTCGCGGTCAGGAGACCGTAGATGGCAATGAAACCGGTGACGATCGCGACCAGGCTGACGCCAACGTGGAACACAAGCAGGGCGTTAGAGTCCATGTGTGAGTACCTTCGTTTTTGATTTTCGCGTGGGGGCTCTGCTCGAGTGTAACTGCCGGTGGCCTCCAAGGGCGAACGCCCGTTTTTTGTGTGGCGTCGCAGCATCGAACGGGAATGGCAAGACTCGCCGGCGCAATTACGGCAGGCGGCGGTGCGTCAGCTCGCCGGGAACGGCAAATCCTCATACGAGGCCCACGTGCCGTGCACCTGGGCGGCGATCTGGAACGGCAGGATGACGCGCGCAACTTCCTGCAGCTTTTCCGCGTCAACGACCAGTAGCTCCGAACGCCGCTCGAGCAGGTTGCTGTACACGCCCAGCAGGTATCCCGAGCCCTCCGGTGATTTCGCGTTCCGGGGCGCGAAGCAAGCCTCCTGCAGGGAGCCTTCATCCCCGACGAACAGTGTTTCGAAGGTGCCGGTGTTCATGTTGAAACGACCGAGGCTATTGGTGAGCGGAAAACTGGGCGCACCAGAAAGCTTGACGCTCGGCGGCCGGCTGAAATCGGTATAGCCCAGATACCCGTACTGATAGGGCAAGGAGATGAAGCGGTCGTCGATGCGCGGCAATCCGCCGATCTGCGCCGGGAACAGACGCTGTTCCTCCCAACCCTCGTTCTTGGAATTCAGATCCAGGACCCAGCGCCGGATACTCGCGCCGCCGCTCATCGGGGTCCAGGGCGAGCCGTCGCGATTGGGGAAGAATGGATACGGATTACCATCGGATACGGTACCGTCGACTATCAGCTTATTGCCTTCGACGGTGGCGTTCATTGTATGGCCCATCGCCCGGGGTGGCCCCTTGATCCAGCGGGCGTCCTTGGCATCCCCGTTGCGGGGCAGGACCAGCAGGTAACTCGGCAGGCGCTCGTCCCAGTACCAGTGCAGATTGGCGGGCGAGGCCTCGAGCCACTCCTTGGTCGTCGTCAGCGGAAAGTGCGGAATCACGATGTGGGTCGGTGTGATCGCCATATCGTGGTTTTCACTGACATAAGGCGCCTGCAGACGGACCTCCTTCGTAATCCGGCCGCCCTTGTCGATGGTATAGACAAAGATGTCGGTGGACGCCTCACCAGTCGCCTCATAACCAAAGGCGATCATCTCGCCGGTGGCCGGGTCGATCTTCGGATGCGCCGTGAACGTCAGACTCGAGAGCCGCCCCCCGAAATCGTATTCGCCCCGCGTCGCCAGGGTGTGGGGGTCGATCTCGAAGGGGCGCCCGTCCTCTTTGGTCGCAAACAGCTTGCCCGCATGCACCACGGGTGTGGTGTTCGACACCGTACCGCTGAGACCACTCACGGAAGCATCATCGCTGCGGCGGTTCCTGTAGATGCCGAACAGCTGCTGCCCCGCCTTCTGGTTCGCGAGGTACCGCGGCGTCTCGACGAAGCGGCCCTTGTAGTCCACGCGCCCATCCGCAAACCGGAACATCGAAATGTACCCGTCGGCACTGAAGGGCACATCGTGCGGATACTTAGGCGCGTAGGCCCAGTCGCCCCCTAGCCGGTAGAAGGTCCCCCGCAGGTCGCGCGGGATCTCGCCCTCGACTTCACAGTCCCGGATCTCTCCCTCAAAGCGCAGTGTCTGAAAGAAATCTCCACCCGGTTGTTTATTGCCAAAGCGCTGAACCATGTTTTCATTACTCAGTAGTTTTTGAGGGTGCGAGGGAGCAGGCCCCCATCGATCGGTGGACGCTCAACGAATGGGACCGGGGCCGCCGAACGCACAGGATCAGGGGCGACTCGACGCTGCCGCCCTTCCGGGGCGGTGCCGGCGCAGGGCTCCGAGCGCAGTGAGACCCGAAAGCAGCACGGGGAATCCTGCGGGGAGCGGGACCGGGGTCACCCCACGGCGGAGAGCTTTCCTCCTCAGCCGCATCGTTCTGTTCGGCGCCATGTCCCCGCTGCGTTCCTGCATATTGCTGCTGCCCTTAATGTAACTTATAGAGCGGCCCCCGGGTAGTCAGGCCGTTGTTGCATCGCGCCCCGCGAGTGCGTTCGCGTCATTTTCCGAACAGACCGTGTAACTGATCCTTCAGCTTGTCTTGGATCAGGTCCTGCGCCTTCTTCTTGAGCGCTGATTTCACCAGGCCCTGAATATCCGGTCGCACCGTCGGTGATGCCATCGTCCCGCCGATTTGTACCGGGATATCCGCCAGTGTCAGCTGGGAAAGGTCCGTCCCCTGTCCGCCCGGCGGCGACTTCAGGATGGTCGTGTCCAGGTGCATGTCGAGCGCCTTGGACGCGAGATTCGCCGTGCCCTGCCCGGTCAGCCGCAGATAAGGCGATGCCAGCGTGAGGTCGTGGGTCGTCGCCACGCCGCCCGCGACGGCTGCAGACATTTTCATCACATCGAACTGCGTGCGCTGGGTGTTCGGCGTCGACGGCAGTGAATGCTGCTGCAGAAGCGACTGTGCGGCACCGATGGCATACCACAGGTCCACACCCTCGATCGCGCCGTTGTCCAGGCTGAATCCCAGCTGCCCGCCAAGGGAGCGGATGAGCGCATCGCTGGTGCGGCCTGCGCCCACCAAAGTGGCATTGGCATTGCCGTGACCCGTTACGCGCTGGCTCCCGGCAGCGTCCTTGAGGAGCGCTCCGATGTCCACCGCTGCCAGCTGGTGTTTCATTGACAGCGCCGGCACATCACCGTGGGCATCGTAACTGATGGTGCCCTCGTACGTGCCGCCATAGAGTTGCGCCTTGATGGGCGCCAGCTGTAGCACCCCGCCATGATCGGCGAGCGTGGCGCTCGCATTGGTGAGCGTCATGCTGGCCACCTTGGCCCGGCCGATGGCGACGTCGCCTTGCGCATCAAGCGCGCGCACCGGCGCGGTGGGCAGCTGCGTGGGTCCGGTGTCAGCGGCCGCGTGCGGGGCGGGCGACACGGCGGGCGCCGCGGGTGCGCGGTAGCGGTCGAGGTCAATCTGATCGAGCTTGAGATCAAAGGTGAGTGCGTAAGTATCGAGATTCGTGATCGCCAGGGCGCCCTGGAGCGTGGAGTCATCGAGCTTCGCTTGCAGCTGATCCAGATGCACGGCATTCCCGCCGTAACGGTACTGGCTCGAAAATGCCAGCGTCGCCAGCGTGTGCGGGTCGCGCAGGGTCGGTGGTGTCATGCCGAGCTGTGTCATGAAGGTCCGTGGCGCCATCGCATCGAGCTTCACCGCACCGGAGAACGCCGGTGCGTCGGTAATTCGCGCGCCCTCGAGCGAACCGGCCAGCTGCGCGTTGGCGAAGGTGGCCGAGAACGCCGCTGCGGTCAGCGTCTGCGCGCCCAGATCAACCTCGACGCTGGGCGCAGCAAATTTCCAGGCCACGGCTGCCCGCCCGCCGCTTTGCTTGACCTCGCCGGACATCGACAGGTCGTGCAGGCCGTAGCGCTTGTCAGCGACATCGATCACCGCCTGCATCGAGGCCGCAACGGTGATCGGCGCCGCCTGCGGACTCGAATGAATCTCAAAGGCGAACTGCACCGGTACCGTCGCCGATTCGGACGCAGCGCCGACAGTGATGTCCACGTTCTCGATCGAAACGGCACCGTAGCGGATATGGCTGTTCTTGAGTTCCACACCCGCAAGGCTGCGCAGGCTGGTCGGGGTGCTGCTTTGGGTCACGGCCGGGGGTGGCACCTGCGCGGCGGGTTGGCCGAAGTCTTCCCAGTTGCCCTTGCCTGCCCCGTTCTTCTCGAGGTTGAGCTCGAGCCCCTCGAGCAGGATCTTTCCAACCTCAAGCTCGCCGTGCAGCAGCGGCAGGACCTTCACGCGCAGATCGGCTTGCTGAAATGACACGAAGTTGTTGTCAGGGAACCCTGCCGGATTGCCCAGACTCGCGGGCCCCAGCTTCAGCGCGACCCACGGAAAGACCGACAGCTTGATGTCCCCCGGCAGCGCGAGCTCGCGTCCGGTCGTGGTCTTCACCTCGCGGATGATCCGGTCCTTATAGGCGTTCGGATTGACGAACAGTACGGCCAGCAGCGGCGCCACGATGACGAGTGCAACCAACCCGCCAATCGCATAGGCGACGAATTTCAGTGCGCGCATGATGCCTTCGCCTCAGGCTTTCGGTTCGATCGCGAAAGACTAGCACGCCCGGCAACGCCGGACGCCCGCGCAGGGGCGCACTCACGACAGGGTGCTGTCTACTGGGGCGGCTGCTGCGCCGCGAACTGGGTGCGATACAGCTGCTCGTAGAGGCCGGGCACGGCCGCCAGCTGCGCGTGCGTGCCGCGCTGGACAATGCGGCCCTCCTGCACCACCAGGATGAGGTCGGCCTTGAGCACGGTGGAGAGCCGGTGCGCGATGATGATGGCCGTGCGTCCGGCAAGGGCTCGCTCCAGGGCCCGTTGCACGGCCGCCTCCGACCGGGAATCCAGGTGCGCAGTGGCCTCATCCAGCACCACCAGGTCCGGTGCCTTCAGCAACAGCCGCGCGATGGCGAGGCGCTGCTTCTCCCCACCCGAGAAACGATAGCCGCGCTCGCCGACCACGGTGTCCAGGCCTTCGGAGAGGCCCTCGACCACATCCAGGATCTGCGCGTCGCGCAGTGCCTCACGGATCTCCTCGGCGCTGGCCTCGGGCCGCGCGTACAGCAGGTTGGCGCGCAGCGTGTCGTGGAACAGGTGCGCCTCCTGGGTCACCACGCCGATACGCCGCTGCAGCGACCCCAGTCGGGCATCGCGCACGTCGACGCCATTGACGCGCACGCCGCCGGCCAGGACGTCATACAGGCGCGGGATGAGCTGCGTGATCGTGGTCTTGCCCGCCCCTGACGGACCCACCAGCGCCACCAGGGTCCCGGGCGCGACGCTGAAGTCGACGTCATGCAATACGGTTTGCGGCGCGCGCCGCTCGGGGATGGCGATGGACTCCAGCGAGGCCAGCGACACTTCCGCCGCCGCCGGATAACGGAAGGACACGTGCTCGAACACCACGCCCAGGGGCCCGGCGGGCACGTCCACGACATCGGACTTCTCACGCACCATGGGCTCAAGGTCGAGCACCTCGAAGACGCGCTCGAAGGCCACCAGGGCCGTCATGACGGTGACCTGCACGTTGGACAGGCCCATCACCGGCGCATACAGGCGCACCAACAGCGAGGTCAGCGCCACCACGGTGCCCAGGTCCAGCGCATGGCGCGCGGCGAGCACGCCGCCCCAGCCGTAGGCCAGCGCCGTGCCGAGGCTTGCCATCAGCAGCAGTGCCGTGGCCAGGAGCCGCCCGTACAGCGCCGCGCGTATCGCGAGACTCGAGAGCTCGCGTGCCTTGCCCTCGAAGGTGGCCGTGTCGGCATCCGGGCGTCCGAAGAGCTTGGCCAGCACCGCACCGGCAACGTTGAAGCGCTCCACCATCATGCTGCTCACACTCGAGCCGGCATTCATGAGGTCGCGCGTGATGGCCTGGATGCGCCAGCCCCAATAGCGCGCCGGCAATACGAACAGTGGCAGCAGGACCACTACCGCGAGCGCAATGCGCCAGGACAGCGCGAACATCGCGCCGATGATCAGCACCACCGTCACGATGTTGCCGGCGACGGTGGAGAGGATGTCGGTGAAGGCGCTGCGCGCGCTCATGGTGTCGGAAAAGAGCCGGTTGACCAGCGCCCCGGTCTGGGTGCGCGCGAAGAACGCCAGCGGCATGCGCTGGATGTGCTCGAACAGCCGGGTGCGCAGGCCCACCACCACATCCGCGCCGACGCGGGTACCGAGGTAGGTCTGCAGCAGCCCCAACGCCGCATCGAGAACGCCCAGGACTGCGATCAGGACCGCGAGACGAATGATCAGTCCCGTGTTTGCGCGCAGGATGCCGTCGTTGATGATGCGACGGTAGATCAGCGGATAGGCGATGCTGATGCTCGCATTGACGACGACCACCACCGCCAGCAGCAACAGCCAGCCGGTGTAAGGTGCGGCGATCCCCAGCGTCCGCCGCAACGTCCCCGGCTTGATCCGCTGTTTGAGCACGGCAGGATCCTGCCTCAGGGCTCGCATCGTGCCGACCATGCCTCGCATAGGAAATCTCCCAACGCATTGATTTTATTAAAGTCATCAACTTTTGCCGCGTGACGGCCATGCCATCCTTGCCCAGGTGTTGACGCGTGCCAAGTCCAACTATCGGGACTGGATTAAGATAGGGCCGCCAACCCCGAGGAGATCTATGGCATTCACCGACAAGAGCTTCCTGCGAACGATTCGGGCCGGTGGGCTCATCGCCTTGGCCTTTGCGACCGCCGCCTTGGCCGCACCGCCGAAAATTCCGCAATCCATGCACGCCATCCGCGCTGATGCCAATGGCGCGCCCGGCGCAGTGAAACTCGAGACCGTGCCGGTGCCGCAACCGGCCGAGGGCCAGGTGCTGCTGCGGGTCTACGCGGCGGGCACGAATCCGGTCGACTGGAGTATTCGGGCGCCGATGCCTGCCGGTGGCCAGGGTGCCGCCGCGCCGCCGCCAAGAGCCGCCGCGCCCCCGGGTCGCGATGTGGCCGGCGTCATTGTTGCGCTGGGCTCCGGAGTCTCCGGCTACAAGGTCGGCGATAAGGTCTATACCGCGCTCGCCGGCGGTGGCGCCTATGCCGAATACGCCGTGGCAGCGGCCGCGGAACTTGCGATGAAGCCGCAGAAGTTCACCTTCGAGCAAGCCGCGGGCATTCCGATCGCCGGCTACACCGGCCTGCGCATGGTCGTGATGGCCAATCTGAAACCCGGCGAGCGCGTACTCATTATCGGTGCCGCGGGTGGCGTCGGCAGTACGGCGGTCCAGGCGGCACGCGCGGCCGGGGCGCACGTCATGGCCGTGGCCTCCTCTCACCACGACAAGTACCTCGAGGCGCTCGGCGCACAGGAGCTCATCGACTACGACAAGGAACAGGTTGCCGGGAACGCCAAGGCTGTTGCAGTGGTGCTCAATACCGTGGGTACCGAGAACGCCAACGCCCTCACCTATGTGCAGCCCGGCGGCCTGGTGCTGGATGCGTCCGGCCAGGTGGATGAGAAGGCCTGCGCCGCCGCACGGGTCACTTGTATCCACGTCGCCCGTCAGGGCCTGTCCAACGCGGAGCTGCTGAAGCGGCTCACGCAGATGGCAGATGACGGCAAGTATGCCGTCAAGGTTGAAAAGAGCTTCCCGCTGGCGAAGACCGGGGAGGCACTCACCTACGGGCGCACCGGTGATCGAGAGGGCAAGGTGATCATCGATGTGAACAAGGACGCGAAGAAGACTTAACCGCGCGTGGTATCTCAAGCCCCCGGGGTAACATGGCAACTCTCAACCTCAGGCTTGTATGCGTACTCGCTTGCCTGCTGACTGCCGGGGAGAGTGCGGCGGCGGATAACCGCCTGACCCTCGACGATATCGCCGGCATCATCCAGGTGTCCGATCCACAACTCTCACCAGACGCCAAATCGGTCGTATTCGTAGTCGCGAAGCCGAATTTGAAGGAGGCGCGCTATGACCGCTCGCTGGTGCTCGTCGATATTGCCAGCGGCAGTCAGCGTACTTTGACCTACGGCAGGCGCGCCGTCGATTCACCACGCTGGTCACCGACCGGCGATCGCATCGCCTTCCTCGATACGGCACCTCCCGCACCCGTGGTGGAAGGCCCGTCGGTGCCGGGTCCCGCCGAGGTGGACAGTGGCGATCATGAGCCGCACAGGCAGGTGTTCGTGATGCCGATGAGCGGAGGTGATCCGCACCGCATTACCAACGCGGCAGGGGATGTCGAGCAGATCCTCTGGAGCCCCGATGGCAGGCAGCTTGTCTTCGTCACCGCGGATGAGAACCCGGATCGTAAGCAGATCAAAGAGCATCGCGATGCATTCGAGGTCCACGACAACGGTTACCTTGCCACTGAGGCGGAAATGCCCTCGCACGCCTGGCTTGTGGCGGCTGATGGCGGTGCCGTACGGCGAGTGACCGCGGGCAGCTGGAGTCTGCCCAAGAGCGCACCTCCGAGCGCCCCGGCCTCACCGCTTTCCTGGTCGCCGAACGGTAAGGCGATCGCGCTCGTGCAGCAGGCAACGCCCTATTGGGGTGACACGGATCAGTCCGTGCTGGCAACGCTCGAGGTGGCCAGCGGGCAAATACGCAAGCTCACGGGGCGCACGATGCTCGAGGGTTATCCGGTATTTTCACCGGATAGTTCGCAGATTTCCTATTTGTTTCAGCGTGACGGCGATGCCAACAATGAAAGCGATCTGTGGGTTACCGCCAGCTCGGGCGGCCCAGGCCGCAACCTCACTCGAGCGCTCGACCGGGACATCGTCCACGGGGTTTGGGCTGCGGATGGCAACGCACTGCTGGTGGCAGCCCATGACGGCACGCGCGTAGGGTTGTGGATGCAACCGCTGAACGGCAAGGCCAAGCGCATCGATCTCGGCGATGTTGATCCCGCGTGGAGTTTTTGGGTCGACTTCTCCCTCGGTCGCGACGGTGCGTTGGCGTTTGCCGGCAACACGCCCAGACACCCGAATGAAATCTACTACGTGCCACCAGGCGGTTCACCGCGACGACTGACGCAGTTCAATCAGGGGATCGAGGCGCGCGATCTCGGGCGCGTCGAGCAATTTGATTGGCAGGGGCCCGGCGGCGTACAGCAGGACGGCGTCGTGGTCTATCCGCCCGGCTTTGATCGCGCGCGCAAATACCCACTCGTGCTCGTCATCCATGGTGGGCCGCAGTCGGCATCGACGATGAGTTTTTCTTCACTCTCGCAGCTCCTGGCCGCGCACGGCTACGTCGTGTTCTCGCCGAACTATCGCGGCAGCGACAACCTCGGTAACGCGTTCGAGCACGCGATCGACAATGATGCTGGCGCCGGCCCCGGGCGCGACGTGATGGCGGGCCTCGCGGCGCTGGAGCGCACCGGTTGCATCGATGAAGCACGCATTGGGGTGTCGGGCTGGTCATATGGCGGCTATATGACGAGCTGGCTCATCGGCCACTACCACTTCTGGAAAGCGGCGGTCTCCGGCGCGGCAGTTAATGACCTGGTTCACGCCTACGCGCTGTCCGACTTCAATGTCACTCAGCGCTACTCGATCAATGGGCCACCGTGGTCAGCAACGCAAGCTGCGGCCTATCGCGCACAGTCACCGATCAGCTACGCGGCCGACATTCGAACGCCGACATTGATCCTTTCGGACACCGGCGACGCGCGCGTGCCCATCACGCAGTCCTACCTCATGTACCACGCGCTCAAAGATAACGGCGTCACGGTGCAGTTTTTTGCCTATCCGGTACCAGGGCATTCGCCCGGCGATCCGGTGCGACAACCGGATGTGTACCGGCGCTGGGTAGATTGGATGGATCGCTATTTGCAGCCGGCGGGTGCGACTCAGGCAGGCGGCTCGAGGTAGCCGCGGCAGCCCGTCGCTCTTAAGTACTTGACGAATCTTGGAAATTTGGTGCCGGCTGAGGGATTCGAACCCCCGACCCCCTGATTACAAATCAGGTGCACTACCAACTGTGCTAAGCCGGCATCGGTGGCGGGGTGGGATTATAAACCAGACGGTGGCGGGCGCCGTCGCCTGTTGCGTGCGCCGCAGCAGACCACCGCGCATGCTACTGCCCAAATGCACCGGGTCAGCGATTTGTTTGGCGCTAGCGCATTGTCGATAGCACTGGGCAGTTCACGCCTCGCCTGTCCCGCCAGGTAGCACGACCACGAGTCTGAGTGCATCGGCGAACCGGCCGTGCCTGAGCCTGGCGGCGGGTCCACGCAGCGCAATGTGTGACCCAGCTCTCCTTCTGCAGTCCACAAGCTTGAGGCCCGGTGCTATCTTCACTCGAGATCATCGCAGGGCGTCTTTCCCCATGAGTGCACAGTCAAGCACGGAGTTCGCCGAGCCCCCAATCTGGTCGGGGTGGCAGAACGCGGTCATCAACGGGGTGTATCCCTTGCTCCGTCTGGTGCAAGGCTCGCAGCACAGCGCGGTGTTCCTGACCGAACGCAAGGGCGAGACCGTTGCGAGTGCTGCGCTGAAGATCATCCCGATTGAGCGGGTCACCCTGGCGCAGCTCTCGCATTGGAAGGTGGCCGCGGGACTGACCCATCCTCACCTGATTCAGCTTTTCGATGCGGGCCTGTGCCAGCTCGGAGGGCGCCAATATCTCTTCGTCGTCATGGAGTACGCGCAGGAGACGCTCGCTGAAGTCCTCAGCCAGCGGGCGCTTACCGAGGAGGAGGTTCGCGAACTGCTCCCGCCCACCCTCAAGGCCCTCACGTTCCTGCATCGTCAGGGTCTGGTGCTGGGTCATCTGAAGCCGACCAACGTTCTGGTCGTCGACGATCAAGTGAAACTCGCCAGTGACAGCATCCGTCCCGCCGGCGCACCGCGGGTCGGCATCGCCGAGCCCTCCTTCTACGATGCTCCGGAAGCGAATCACGCGCCGTTCTCATCGGGCGACGACATCTGGGGTCTTGGCGTAACACTGGTCGAAGCCCTGACACGACGCCTCCCCGGGCCTGATGAGCGCTCGGGCGCGGCTGGCTTGCTCGACACCGTGCCTCCGGCATTCGCGGACACGGTGCATCGATGCGTGAGCTCGGACCCCGACGCTCGTCCTTCGGCCACGGATCTGCAGGCCCGGTTCGGAGGCCTTCCAGAGGCGCCGGCATTGCCCGTTCCTGAGGCTGTCGTGCTGGAAGCACCGCTGCCTGTCGTACCGACTCACGAGAGTCGTGGCCAGCGCGGGCGGATGCCCGCCTTCGTTGCGGGCGCGTGCGTCATGGTGCTGGTCGCTGTTTTCGCAGGTTTGCGCATCTTTCACACTCACCCCACCTCCCAGCAGTCCCCGTCAGTGACTGCCCCGGCATCTGCGCTGCCGCCCGTTGCCGCGCCGCAGGTTGCCGCACAGAATCCGACGGCGCCACGGCCGCGGCTAGGGCGCGCTGCGATCCATGAACAATCACCTGAAGTTTCGCGCAGCGCACTCGGGACAATTCACGGTCGTGTCAAAGTCGAGGTGCTGGCGGTAGTGGATCGCACGGGCGCTGTCATTGTGGTCCGCCTGAAGAATCCCGGGCCGAGCTCGTATTTCGCCAACCGGGCAAGGGAAGCGGCCAAGAAATGGCGATTCGCGCCAACGGACGAGCAGGGGACCCGCAACTGGTTGCTGCGGTTCGAGTTCACCCGCAGCGGCGTCACCTATGGCGTCACCGCGGGGTCCTAGGCCTCGCCTCAATCGTGGGTGGTATCGTTCCAGGCGCCGGCCGGAGGCGTATCGCGCACTTTCTCATCGGCAGAGCCCGTGCGAGCAACCTTGTCCGCCTTCGCGACATCATGCTGCACACCCCGGTTACCGCGGTCGGGACGCGGCAGCGGCGGTCGCGGAACCAGGCCAGCGGATGACCTACGGCGGGACCTATGCATGCAATGTCATTGCCTCTGGGGCAAGCCGTCCATGATGTCGTAATAGTCGCCCTTGCTCGACACGTGAATGTGAATAGCCAGCCTGGTACCTGTGGGTAAATCGAATGCGCCCATCGCAATGCCAATCCAGTCGCTATGGATCGGATCCCAAAACAGGGAACAGCCACACGTCGTACAAAACCCGCGCCGCACTTTCTCGGAAGAGCGAAACCAGGTGACATTGTCGCCGCCGTGAATGGACACGGCGGCGCGGGGAACGTCAGTGGAGGCGAACACATGGCCTGAGTGCTTGCGGCACTGAGAACAATGGCAGGCATCGGGTGGGGGTAGCTCGCCGTCGACCTCGAACCTCACAGCGCCGCAAAGACATGATCCCTTGTGCATGCCACTCCCTATATCTAGCCGTAGCTGTCGGCAGTATAGCTTTTGACGCCACATGAGCACGATCGTCACCGCGCCGCTGCCGCGGAAAGCCGCTCAGAAATAGAACTTTCATCGCGTCATAACGTCGATTCGTTACAAACATAGGTAACAGCACGTCTGCCGCACTACCTTCACCGTCGATGACTTAGCCGACGCGCTGCAGAGGGGATAATCGATGCGAACACTCTTTCTACTCGTAATCGGTGTCTACGGTTTCGCGACCTCACCATTCTTTGTCGCCGCTGCTGGGCCCGTGCCAAGTACGATGCGCGCGGCCGCGTTCGACAAGGCCGGCGGCCCGGAAGTGCTCTCGATTCACCAGCTACCGGTCCCTTCGCCCAGTGCTGCAGAGGTGCTGATTGCCGTGCACGGGGCCGGAGTCGCGGTGTGGGAGGCGGATATGCGCCAGCATATGAGCAACCGCGCACCATTTCCGTTGGTTCTCGGCAGCGATGGAGCGGGCACCGTCGTCGCCATCGGATCCGACGTGCAGGGCTTCAAAGTGGGCGACGAGGTATACGGCACCGGCATGGGCTTCTATGCCGACTATGTGAAGGTGCGGGCGGACCGCATCGCTCACGTTCCAAAGGGCCTCGATCTTACCCAGGCCAGCATACTTGCAATCAGCGGATTGTCCGCGCTCCAAGGGATCGATGATATTTTGCAGTTGCGGGCGGGCCAGACACTGATCATCCATGGCGCCGCCGGCGGGGTCGGTACGGTTGCAGTCCAACTGGCGAAACTGCGCGGCGTAAGAGTGCTCGCGACTGCATCTACCGATGAAGGTCTCAGGCTCGCAAGGCAACTGGGTGCGGACGCCGTGGTAAACGGCCGCACGGGAGATATAGCGGCCGCCGCAAAGCACTTCGCCCCTCAAGGCGTGGATGCGGTCTTGGGACTGGCGGGTGGCGACGCCCTTGAGCACTGCATCGATGCGCTTCGACCCGGACAAGGCCGTGTCGCGTATATGTATGGCCTGGAACCTATTCCGCGGCCGCGGGGCAACATGCGCATGATTCTTTTCAGTTTCGTCGGGGGCACGGGCGAACTGGAACGCCTGAACAAGGCGGCTGAAGCCGCGAAGCTGCGCGTGCCGGTTGCGGCGGAATATCCCCTTGCGGATGCAGCGCAAGCACACAGGCGCCTCGAGGCCGGACACTTGCTCGGTAAGATCGTCTTAATAGCGACGGGAGAAACTCGATGAGAATGCTGAAAATGGACCATTGGTCAATCGCGGTGGTGCTGGCCCTGAGCGGGCCGTTTGCTGCAGGTGCTGAGCCCGCTGGAAGTGCACCAGAGGCGAATCAGCATTATGCGTACGCGACGAATGGTATTGCCGATCACATTGGGAGCGGATCGGGCGCCGAGTGGAAGTTACTCCTTAATAAGTCAAACCTTGGCGGCGAGGAACTCCAGATGGTCGAAGTGACCCTGGCGCCCGGAACCACCGTCCAGAGCCACACACATGGAGCTTTGGAGGTCGTCTATGTTCTGTCGGGAACCTACGAACATGAAGTGAACGGCAAACGCTATTCACTGACGCCAGGCATGGTAGGCATTGTCAGGCCCGGTGATCATGTACGTCACCTGGTGCCGAAGTCAGGGCCAGCAAAACTACTGATCATCTGGGTGCCGGCTGGCGAGGCCGAGCGAGTACTCAGAAACGCAAAGGGCACTCCCGTCGATCCGGTGCCGGAAGTAAAGTCGCCATACGCAGACAATTCGTCACAAGCGTCAACCAATCTGCAATGACCCCGTTTCACCGCTGACTTAACCAAGAGGTTCGTCATGGCGGGGAGAGTCTGGGGGAGCTTGGCCGTAACGGCGCTGGCCAGTGCGGCGGGACTGTTGGTGGCGTGCGGCGGTTCAACGGCACCCACGGGCGCCGCCTCGACGACGCCCCCTGCTTCCACGACACCGACTGCGCCCGCTACCCCGACCGCGCCCACTAGCCCGACCCCGCCCACCAGCACCGGCCCCTCAGCGGCAGACACCGCGCGTTTTCTGGATCAGGCGACGTTCGGCGCTACCGCCGCAGACGTGAGCCACGTGCAGGCCGTAGGCTTCAGTGCCTATCTCGCCGAGCAGGTCGCCGCGCCGGTGACCCAGTACACCGGCTTCAGCTATACACCCCACACCGCCCCGACCACCTGTCAGTCCCACGCGGCAACACCCACCGACGCCTCGAGTCTGTGTGCCCGCGATGAGTACTCCCCCTTCCAGGTGCAGCGGCAATTCTTCACGCACGCCCTGGGTGATACCGACCAGCTTCGACAGCGGGTGGCGTTCGCGCTGTCGCAGATCTTCGTGATCTCCAGCGACTCGGTGTACGAGGCCTACGGCATGGCGGATTTCCAGAACCTGCTGTTGCGCGATGCCTTCGGTAATTACCGGCAGCTGCTCGAAGATGTGACGCTGAGCCCGGGCATGGGGCGCTATCTGGACATGGTCGACAACGACAAGAGCAACGCGACGCTGGGCACCCACCCGAATGAGAATTACGGCCGGGAAGTGCTGCAGTTGTGTTCGATCGGCCTGTATCAGCTCAATGCCGACGGCTCGCAGCAGCTGGATGCGACTGGCGCCCCCATTCCGACTTACGACCAGAACGTAGTGATTGGATTCTCCGCGGTGTTCACCGGTTGGGGCTATCCACCGCTGGCCGGCGCCGCTGCCGCCTGGAACAGCACCAACAATTACGACGGCGTGATGGTCTCGTTCGACGCCCACCATGAGCCGGGAACCAAGCTGCTGCTCAACGGCGTCACGTTGCCCGCCGGCCAGACGACGCAGCAGGATCTGGAGGCCGCACTCGACAATATTTTCAACCACCAGAACGTGGGTCCGTTCATCGGCAAACAGCTGATTCAGCATCTGGTCACCAGCAATCCCAGTTCCGCCTATGTGGCGCGCGTCTCGGCAGTGTTTGCCAACAACGGCAGCGGTGTGCGGGGCGACCTCAGTGCAGTGGTGACCGCCATTCTCACCGACCCCGAGGCCCGCGGCGATACCCCTGCCAGTGATGCCTTCGGTCATTTGCGCGAGCCCGCCCTGTTCGTGTCCGCGGTGATGCGACAGCTCGGGGGCACCTCGGACGGCGTCTACCTGCGCAGCGCCGCATCGGCCATGGGCGAGGCCGTTTACAGTGCGCCGTCGGTGTTCAACTTCTATCCCCCAGGCTACACGCTGCCCGGATCCACGCAGTTGGCCCCGGAGTTTGGCATCCAAAATGCCGCCACGGCCCTGGCGAGGGCTAATTTCCTGAATACCGTCATCATGGGGACCGGCGCCGCCGCCGACACCACCGTCACCGGCAGCATCGGCACTCACATCGATTTGACGCCATTTGCTGCACCGGCCTCGGCCAGTGGGCTCATCGCGCAGCTGAACACGCTTCTGATGCACGGCGCCTTGCCCGACGATGCCGCCAGTGTCATCACCTCTGCCGTTGATGCGCAATCGACGACGGACCCATTGGCGGCAGCACGCACGGCGAATTACTTGATTCTTTCCTCGGCGCAGTATCAGGTGGAGCGTTAAATGAACCGTCGCAACTTCATGAGGCACGGTGGCGCGCTCACCGGCGCCGCCGCCTTGGGCCAACTGGGTGTGATGGCGGCACGCGCGGCAACCCCGACTGACTACAAGGCACTGGTGTGCATCTTTCTCGCCGGAGGCAATGACAGCAACAACATGCTGGTGCCGATCGATACCGCGGGCTACGCCAATTACGCGAGCGTACGCTCCGGGCTTGCGATCCCGCAGGCGCAGCTGCTGCCGTTGCAGGAACAGGGCGGCGTCCTGCGCTATGGCCTGCACCCTGCCCTGACCGGGAGCCAATCCTTGTGGTCCAGCGGCAACCTCGCGGTGGTGGCCAATGTGGGTACTTTGGTGCAGCCCCTGACGAAGGCGCAGTACCTGTCGACGACCACCCAGAAACCGGCGACGCTCTTCTCGCACATCGACCAGCAGCACGAATGGCAATCCTCGATCAGCACGGGGGATGCGAGTACCGGCTGGGGCGGAAGGCTTGCTGATCAGTTCGCCGCCGCCAACGGCAGCGCCGCGTCGCTCGCCATGATCTCAACCGGCGGCAACAATCTCTTCGTGACCGGCGCTGCCTCTCAGGCTCTGGTCATCCCCACCAGCGGCTCATTTGGGCTCAGTGGCTTCAGCACCTCTGCGGGCGACCAGGCGCGACGCTCGGCCCTGGTCAGTCTTCTCGGGCTGGATAGCAGCGCCGACCTCGTTGCCGCCGCACAGGGCGTCATGAGCGATGGATTGGCCGCGAGCGCCTTGCTCAATCCGGTCCTCACGTCCACGACCTCGACCGTTGCCCAGCGCTTCCAGGGGCTCTCCTCCGGCACGGCAGCGCAGCTGCTGGCCATCGCCAAGGTCATTGAATCACGCAGCACCCTGGGCGCGCAGCGCCAGGTCTTCCTGGTGACGCTCGGCAGCTTTGATACCCACACGAATCAGCTCGCGACGCAGCAATCCCTGTTCGCTCAGCTGGATCCCGCGTTGGCGGCATTTCACGCAGCAATGGGCGACATTGGCGCGGCCAGCATGGTCACCTCGTTCACCCTGTCCGATTTCTCCCGAACCTTGGGGGGCAACACCGGCGGCGGTACCGACCACGCCTGGGGCAGTCACCACCTCGTGGCCGGCGGCGCCGTGAAGGGCGGGGTGATTTATGGCTCCGTGCCGACCCTGGCATTGGGTGGCCCGGATGATGAGGGCGCGCAGGGCCGGTGGATCCCGACCATCGCCGTGGATCAATATGCCGCGACCCTCTCGAGCTGGTTCGGCGCGAGCGCCAGCGCCTTGAGCTCCGTGCTGCCGAATCTTGCGGCATTCAGTCCCAGCACCATTGGGTTCATCTAAAGCGTTTGCTGCTGCAAATTAGAGCTGCGGGCGCCAGCCACGCGGCTTGAGCACGAATCGATACCACAGCAGCCCGAGTCCGATGCAGGCGGCCAGGAGCAGCACACTGGGGCGGCCCACGTCCTTGTCCTGCAGCGCGGCGACCAGAAATGCGATCGTGAGGCTGATACCGACCAGCGGGGCCAGGGGAAAGAGCGGCGAGCGCCAATGTCGCTGCTGGCCGGTCAATCCTTTCAGGCGGCCGGCGAACACTGCGCAGGAAATCAGGCCGAGCGCGAACGTCGTCAGCCCGGTACCAAAAATGACCAGCGCATGGGTGCCGAAAACGCAGCACGCTGCAGAGGTCACGCCGAGCGCGATGGTCGCGTTGCGCGGCACGCCGGACCTTGAGTGGATCGTTCCCAGCCAGGACGAGGCGCGCCGCGGCAGGGTCTTGTCGCGCCCCAGGCTGAAAGTGATGCGGGCATAGAACATGTTGCTGGCGATAGTGGCATTGAAGATCGCCAGCGCGACGCAGCCGCTCATTACGCGGCTCGCGAGAGGACCGACCTCCGCCGTAAAATAGGCGCTGAAGGGAGCTGAGCTCTGAAGCACGCCGGGAAGGTCGTGGGCCCCCAGGACGACGCACACGACGGGAAGGGCTGTCGCCAGAGCCCCGATGGAGGCTGCCACCAGGATCACCCGCCCCATTTTTTGGTGCGGCTCGTGCATTTCTTCGCCGAAGGCGATGGCCTGGTTGCCCCCCATCGTCGCATAGGCCGCCCCTACGGCTCCGAGTGCCAGCGCGCCGAGTGAGACCTGCACAAGATTACCGGAGCCGTCGCTCATCATCGGCTCGCGCAACACCGCTGCAATATCGCGGGTCGGGTGCCAAAGGCCGGTGGCGATCAGTGCGACGACGCCCAGCATCTCGATGGCAAGAAAAATCCCGGTGATGACGGCGCTGGTGCGAACCTTCGGTAGCGCGAGCAGGATGCTCGCCAGCAGCACCCCATAAGTCGTCGCCGCAAGCGGCAGCCCCGGAAACACCTGCGCCAGGTAGATGGCGTTGAACTTGGCGGCCAGCGCCGTAAGCGGAATTCCGGTCACCATCCATACCGTCAGAGTGCTGAATCCCGCCCACGGTCCGAGGATTGTCCCCACCGCGACGTAGTCACCCCCCGCATAGGGAAAAGCCGAAGCGATTTCCGCATACACGAATGCCCAAGCCAATGCCGGAATCAGCGCGAGGAGAAAGAGCAGTGCAGCACCGGTGCCGGCATGCTGCAGGACATCCGACCCGACGCCATAGATCGATTGGATCGGCGAGAGGCAGGAGAGCGTCAGCATCAACACCGCGAACGATGAAAGTTCGCGGCGTAAATGGGGCACGTTTGTAATGGCATCCGCGGTCGAATTCACCAAAAAAAAACCCTGAACCGACACCTACGCCGCATCATCGCGGATGCTCTTATCGTTCGCAACGCCGGCGGCGAATGTTGCGAATTGCGCTGCTGCGCGCTGTTACCATGGAAACAGCCACTTGGGTATTGAGCGATGTCAGACACATTTCGGTTAACTGAGTACCTCAAACGCATCGGCGTTGATGGTGCGGTCAAGCCCGATCTCCGAACGCTCACAGCCATTCACGCGGCGCACGTTGATGCGATCCCGTTTGAAGGCCTGGACCCATTTCTCGGGCGGCCGGTCACTCTCGAGCTCGTCGGGCTTCAGGAGAAGCTTCTTTCCAGCCGTAGGGGCGGATATTGTTTCGAGCAAAATACGCTGCTGAAGGCGGCTCTGGAGGCGATCGGCTTTTCCGTTACCGGTCTGGCCGGCCGCGTTCGCTGGATGGCACCGCCCGATAGCCCGCCGGGACCCCGAACCCATATGTTGCTCAAGGTCGATCTCCCCGAGGGGCCCTATTTGGCCGATGTGGGATTCGGCGCCTTCCTGCTGGATCGCCCGCTCCCCTTCCAAGCTGACGTGGAGCACCGCACAACAATGGGTACGTTCCTGTTGACCCGGGCAGGCGGCATGTTCTCGCTGAACGTGAAGCAACCGGCCGGCTGGCGGACCGCGTACGTTTTCAATCTCGAGCCGCAAATCCCGGCGGACTATGAACTCGGCAACTGGTACACCTCGACGAATCCGAGATTGCCATTTGTGGGCACCCTCATCATGGAGCGACTCACTCGTGACCGGCGCTATCAGTTGGTCAATAACCGGCTCACCATCCAGACCCGCGACGGAGAAGTTGCCGATGAACGGGAGATCAAAAGTGCCGATGAATTCGGCCGGGTTCTCGAGCAAACGTTCCACGTCAGTCCGCCCGTGCCGGCGCAGGAGATTTTCGCGCGCCTCAGCCGCTAGAGCCATTGTCGAATACTTGAACTCGATTACATGAATGAAGACCCGGTAGCACCGCGCCTGAAGGCGGGCGTTATCGGCCCCTGGGGACTTGCCGCGCTGGTCTTCCTCGCAGCCCTGATAATCACCCTGCCAACGGTTCTGTCCTACGCCAGCCTCAGTCGCCACGCGCCCTCAGCCGGGGCCGCAGCCGCTTGGCTTTGGACGACCGTCAATCCGACCACGGGACTGGTCGCCGGAGTTGTGTTGCAGTCCACGCTGATCGCTTGGGTCTGCCTCAGGGGAGCCGAGGCTTCGATCAAGACGACAATACGCCTGATGTTGATCGAAACGGGCGTCGTGCTCGCGATGTGCTGACGGGCCCGGCGCCGGTTAGCGTTGATACAATGGCGCAGAGCACCGCTTAGTAAACCACCGGCTCCACCACCGGATGCCAGCCGCAAGTAACGATCACTTTCCGACTGGATCTGTCTCGGCGGAGTGTTCGGCTTTCATTCGTTGAAACGCCTTCATGGTAGCCGGCAATCGATCCATTTTCACGAATGGCTGTCGGAAAAAGCGATCGATGGTCTCGTTGAACAATTTCGGATCCTCGAAGGGAATCGCGTGCGTGGCATTCGGAAAGATCGCCAGCTGACTGTTGGGGATATGGTGGTATATATCGAGCGTATGGGCGTCGGCGATTAGATCGTGATCGCCGGCCAACACCAGGGTCGGCGCCTTGATCGCGAGCAGTTCGTCGGGCCTGATGTGCGGCTCGTTGCGGTCAAGCGCCGCGACGCGCTCAGCGCGCGTCGGAATACGGCCCGGCTCGGGGTTTGGTGCGGGCTGCTTCGGCCCGATCACTCCAGGCACAAGACCCTCCGGATCGAGGTTGGCCGCCATGGCGGCGATTTTTGCCACCTTGTCCGGATGGCGAATGCCGAGGAGCAACGCCTCGATGCCGCCGTCGCTCCAGCCGAGCACCAAGGCGGGACCAGCGCGGACGTGGTCGAGCAATGCGGCCAGATCATCTGACATCGCCTCGAACGTCAATGCACCCGCCGCGTCGGCAGAGCGGCCGTGGTCACGGCTGTCCATCACAATGACGCGATAATGTCTGCGGAAAAATGTGATCTGGGATTTCATGGCCCATATGCTGGCGCCATTCCCGTGGATCATCAGGAGGTCCGGGCCCTTTCCGTACACCTCGTAGTAGAGTTTCACACCATCATGTTCGAAGTAACTGCCTGCGGCCGGATTGGCCCCATAGACTATATGGCGGGGCGGCCGCCGTTCGCTCGACGCAGCTGCCGCCATCGCGCAAACAGACACCCCGATCAGCGCCATTGCCGGCAAGGCAGTTCCTCTGAATGTCATCGCAATTATCCCGCCTCTGGAGCAGACGGCCGCACGTTTGCGTTGAGCCTGAACAGGTTCGTGGGATCGTACCGGTTCTTCAGTTTGAGGAGCCTTGGGTAGTTGCCGGCGTAGTTCTCATCGAGCTGCTGTTGGGACTCCTCGATCGCGTCATTGGTGTAGAAGCCATTGGTATGCGGAAAGATTCCCGCCCAGAACTGGCGCAACCACTTGACGTGCTGCTCGGGATCGGAGGTCGCCGGCCAGTCGGCACTCAGGATGGTCGTGGCCCGTATATCCCGATACGGAAAGGCGGTGGCATCGGCAGCGACACGTGCAATCGCGCCTCCGGCTGATTGAAATCCAAGTGTCGTGGAACGCTCCGGATTCTCTTCGAGGCCTGAGGTCACGATGTCGATAAGCTGCGGAGAAATCTTCCTGACAAAGCCGGTCTTCGTGTATGAGCCAATCGCGCGCCGCTCATTACCATCGCCCGATCTCTGGAGGGCGACGTAGTCGATCGGCCCGAGATTATCCACCATTGCTTTGCCGACACTGCGAATGGTCCGCAACAGTTTCTCAGCGCCGGCAGCGGAGCCCGAGTAGCAGAGCAGTAACGCGATTCCGCTGGAGCCGGTGAAGTTGGTGTTGCTGCTTAAACCTGCGTCAAGACATACATCGTCGGGGGCGGCTTCCTGGAATTCGGAATAGAAATTCAGCGCGCTGCGCGCCTGTGCCAGCGGGAACACGATCTGGCCGCCGAATACTTGCCGTTGCATCGGATGCAGCCCGAACTCGAAGGAGGTTACGAGGCCGAAATTACCGCCGCCGCCACGCACTCCCCAATAGAGGTCGGAGTTCTCGTCCGGGCTCGCCCTCAGAATCTCACCGTTGGCAGTGACGATCTCCACGGCAAGCACGTTATCGAGCGCCAGTCCGAAACGTCGCGCGACCCTCCCAAAGCCACCGCCGAGGGTGAGCCCGCCAACTCCCGTGTGCGACACAGTCCCGGCCGTAGTCACCAGCCCATGTGCCATTGTCTCGTGATCGAGATCCCCCAGCAGGCTGCCACCGGCGACTCGCGCGATGCGCGCTTTTGGGTCAACGCCGACCCCTCGCAGCAACGACAGGTCGATGAGCATCCCGCGCTCGCAGGTGGATTTGCCCGACGGACTGTGCCCACCGCACTTCACTGCCAGGAGCAGATTCGACGCGCGGGCGAATTGCACCGCGCTACTCACATCGGCGGCGCCGCGCGGCTGCACGATCAACGCCGGATGCTTGTCCATCTGGGCGTTCCGAACACGACGGGCTTCCTCATAGGCCGGAACTCCGGGCAACAGCAGGTTGCCTCGTAAGCTGTCTCCCAGTTCCTTCACCGAGGCGCGAGTGAGCGTCACCTGCCTACCATCGCCGGTCACCGCCTCGAGATCGTGATCGACGGTCGATGACGGGCTGAGGATCGCCGACCAGGCGCCGGATGTAGGCAGCGCGGCCACCCCGAGAAGAGATGAACGGAGAAGAAAGCCTCGTCGATTCAGCACGATGAACTCCTGCGTGGATGGCCATTGGATAATCGGGGCCTTTCCATGCTGCATAGCGTCACTACTTCGTATCCGGCACCGGTATCGTCAGTGCAATGTGGTCGACGTCGCCCACGGCGCGCGTGATGTGTCCCTTGCCCGTCAGGTCGTCCATCAGGACGATGCTGCCAAGCCCGAAGCGCCGGACCTCGCCGTCCCCAGCGGTCACCTCGGACATGCCTTGCACCGCGATCAGGTACATGCGCCGCGGGGCCCTGTGCCAGTCCTCGACCGCGGCGCGCTTGAGGTACAGGAAGGTGGCGCCCGTTGCGCCGCGCAACGGCAGGGCGACCAGGGCCTCGGGATCGGGGTTGGTGCGTGCGGACGTGCCGGCGGTGGGATTCTCCGGCGCCGCCGCCTCGAAGCTCAGCTTCTCGTCGCGGAAGTGCGAAACGCCCTTGGCATCAGCCCACAGGTGAGTGAAGGACAGCACGCGGGTGGTCATCGCAGGCGGATGGGCTTCGTCGGCATGGGGAAGAAGGCCCGAAGTGCCGAGCAAAATGCCGGCCGCAACCAGAGGGAGGAGTGGAGACTTCATGGTTCAACTACCTTTCAGTGGCTTGAATTGATGGGAAGTGTCGCGTGACGCGGCCGAATTAAAGCACAGAATGCAGCCCTCCTCCTCCGCACAAAGCGTTAGTGCGCGCCGCTCGCGAGCGGTACCCCAAATGTTTTGCCGGCCCCCTGGAACTATAAAAGACATCCTGCTGCCCAAGGAAGGCCATGGCGCCGCCTTCAATAGAGGGACTTCCGATGATGTGTTTCCTACAGCGACTTGTCATTGGAGCCACGCTTCTGATCGGCGCTCAGGATCTGGCGTCGACCCCGGACATCGCAGGCAACTGGCAAGGAATCGCTCAATTCGGGTCGGTCTCCCTACGAACTGTCGTCAAGATCGGTCCTGACGGCAATGCCGGGTGGAAAGCCGCAGTGTACAGCGTCGATGAATCGCCGACGCCCGTCCCGGCCGATTCGCTGCTCCTGAAGGGTCATCATGTGACCGTTCTTTTGAATGCCATGCACGCCAGGATCGACGGAGTGATCAGTGCCGATTACAAAACAATCACCGGCACTATGACCCAGGGAGTCACGGTGCCGCTGATACTGCACAGAGCCACGGCGGCCACAGCCTGGATCCTGATCCCGAATCCGTATACCGCTCATTTCGTAACCATCGACAGGAATGTTCAGCTGGAGGTTCTCGACTGGGGCGGAACCGGCCGCCCGCTGATTCTATTGGCCGGACTGGGTGACACTGCACACCGATACGCTCCGTTCGCATCCAAGTTGACGCCCAACTATCACGTGTACGGAATCACGCGGCGCGGCTTCGGGAACTCCAGTGCTTCGCCATCCGGCTACTCTGCCGACAGGCTCGCGGACGACGTACTCACGGTCATGGAGGTCCTGAACATTTCCAGACCCGTGCTGGTCGGCCATTCCCTTGGGGGAGAGGAGCTGAGCTCAATTGGCTCACGTCATCCGGAGAAGGTTGCGGGACTCATCTATCTGGATGCTGCGTTCGGCTACGCCGCCTACGATGCCAATCGTGGCGATATTCGCGTCGATCTGAACGACCTGATTGCCAACCTGCAAAGTCTCCGGCGCGCTTACGTCACGGGGCAATACGCAGATCTCGAGAAGGAAGTCCTTGAGAATGGTCTTCCGCACATGATCCGCGACCTTAAGGAGAAGCAGAAGCAAGATGTGCTACTTCCGCCGACGTTGAAGGCCGCTCAGACCCAGCCCATCGAGTCATCCGAGAACGGTCCGATCGCCGGAATCATCGCTGGGATGCAGAAGTACACGCAGTTGGGGAACGTTCCGGTGCTCGCTATATTTGCCGTGCCCCACAACTTCGGACCCGCACAATGGCAGGACCCTGCGGCTTGGGCCGCCTACAACGCCGCAGACCAGGAGACTTCAGAGGCCCAAATAGCTGCGCTGCTGCGCGCGGCACCCGCGGCTCGGATTGTCCGGTTACCGAATGCCAGTCACTACGTCTATCTGACCAACGCAGCGGATGTTCAGAGGGAGATGAGCGCCTTCATCGGCTCTGTGCCTTAACTGTTACCTGCGAGCCCCAAGCCGCGCGAGCATTTCTGAAAGTTCCTCGGGGCTGATGTAGAAATGCTCGCAAACGCGGCCCCACAGCATCGCCGTCGGGACGTTGCGATCACCCCGCTCCTTTTGCGTCTGATGCAGGACATATAGAACGACGCGCTCGCGCTGGTTGAGGCCGTCGCGAACGTCCGCGATGTCGGCATACCCGGGCGACGTGGTATCGCCCTTCGGCGTACTCATAGACGCAGCCTCAGTGTGAGGTGGATCCGAGTTGATCGGCGCGACCGTATTGGCGCGGCGAGCAGCCCATGACACGCCTGAAGGCGGTACTGAACGCGGCTTCGGATTCATAGCCCAGCGCCAACGAGATGACCGACACCGGCTCGGTGGAATTGACCAGCTTTTCTCCGGCCAGGAGCATCCGCCAGCGGGTCAGATATTCCATGGGAGATTCACCCACGGTGTCCTTGAATCGCTGGGCAAATACCGAGCGCGACATGCCACTGCGCTCGGCCAGCTCCTGCACCGTCCAGCGATGGCCGGGCGCCTCGTGCAGGGCGGTAATCGCCGCACCCACCTGTTTATCCGCCAGGGCGAAGAGCCAGCCCACTCGACCCTGCGACCCATCCGACAGGTGCAGGCGCAGGGCCTGGAGCAGCATCGTGTGGGCCAGATGCTGCGCGATCAGGCCGCCCCCGGGCTGTGGCTCACGCAGCTCATCCATTAACCGCTCGATCGACCAGCGCAGCACCGCCTTGTCCGACTGCTTCTGCAGATGCACAAAAGGCGGAAGCGCTGCCAGCAGGATGCTCGCGTGATTGGCGGATAGCGCAAAATGTCCGCCGACAATGAAAAATTTCCCGCCGCCGCTGTACGAGACGACGGTACCGATTTTTGCGTCCCCGCGCAGCGTGCGGAAATCGACCGGCGGCAGGCCCAGTGCGGTAGCAAGACAGAAGGGGCGCCCGTGCGGCAGCACGAAGCAGTCTCCGGCCTTCAGCTGCACCGGGTCCGCTACGCCCTCGATCGAAAGCCAGGCCGCGCCGGACACGAGGGCATAGCATTTGATGCCAGCGTGCTTCCCGAACTGTAGGCAGAGGTCTCCGCCCACATCAAAGCCCCCACACGCGTAGCTGTGCATTTTGAGGAGGGAAAGCACGTCTGAAAGTGGATCCATACACCGTCCGGGACGATCGCAAAGGTAATCCGGACGTTACGGCATAGCCCGTCCGACTTCAATCGCAGATCCTGTCCGCAGACAAAGGAAGGAGAAGTTTCATGCGTGTCTTCGTAACGGGTGCTACCGGCTTCATCGGTACGGTTGTGGTTCAGGACCTCATTCGCGCCGGTCACCAGGTGCTCGGTCTGACACGCTCCGATGCGGGTGCCAAGGCATTGATTACTGCCGGTGCACAGGTGCATCGAGGCGACCTCGAAGATCTGGAGAGTTTGCGTGCCGGTGCGGCCATGTCGGATGGCGTGATCCACACCGCGTTTGTGCACGACTTTTCGAAATTCAAGGAGAACGGCCAGATCGACCGCCGCGCGATCGAGGCCATCGGGCTGGTCCTCGCCGGCTCCGGCCGCCCACTCGTGGTCACCTCCGGCACCTTGATGGTCAATCCCGGTCACATGGCAACGGAGGATATGCGCGTTCCCGACGACAGCTCCAGTCCCCGGGTCTCAGAGCAGACTGCCCTATCGCTCGTACCAAAGGGAGTCCACGCCTCCGTCGTCCGGCTGCCCCAAGTGCATGATCACGACAAGGCGGGGCTCGTCACCTACCTGATCGCGACCGCGCGCGAAAAAGGCTTGTCGGCCTATATCGGCGAGGGTCGCAACCGGTGGGCAGCGGTACATCGGCTCGATGTGCCTGCGGTATACCGGCTGGCGCTTGAGAAGGCGCCCGCTGGAGCGATATACCACGCCGTTGCTGAAGAAGGCGTACCGCTTCGAGACATCGCCGAGGCCATCGGCCGGGGACTGAAGCTACCGGTCGTGTCCAAGTCCGGGGACGATGCGACGAACCATTTCGGACTGACGGCGATGTTCGCCGCAATGGACGGGCCCGCCTCGAGCGCTTTGACGCAGCAGCGTCTCGGATGGCGCCCCACGCAGTCGGCGGGGCTCATTGCCGATCTCGATCAGTTCAACGAATTTCGAGCCTGATTTTCTCAGCGCGACTTGGTCGTATCGACCTGATAGATAGGCAGGTCCCAGTGGTTCGCCGTCAGCTCCCAGCGACGATTCTCCTCGCGCTTGCGCGTCGCCGCATCCGGGAACAGGGCATCGGTGATCTCCTCCTCATGCCGGGAGCCGTCCACGTCGCGATACGTGATCTCGACGCGATAGTCCCAGCGCGCCGCCTCGTCGGTATGGAACTGCGGATGATAGATCCGGTAATCCAGAACGTAGCCGAGCGCCTTTTCCCGATCGAGAACCGGAATCTGGTACTTGCGGAAGATATCCCACCACTCATCGATGAAGCCGTAGCGCACGCGGTAGACCCACTCGACCTCATAACCTTTGACGCCGGGCTTCGGGGATTGAGCCACTGCGGCGCCGCCGACTAACGAGGAAAGGACCAGCGCGAGGACCGCACATCCTATTTTGTTCACTTGCAGCATCGAATCGATCTCCCGGCAGCCCCAACCGCTAGTGCGGATTGGAGCACCACCTTGCCCTGATTTCAATCCGATGTGCTTGCGCTGTACGCCCTATTCCTGAAATACGCGCCGTGCAGACTTTATGGCCTCATCAACGTGCCTGATGGCGCGATCGCGCAAACCGTTGGCAAAGGCATTGTCTTCGCCACTCGACATGTCTGCGCGTGCCTTGCGCAGGTAGTCGATGGCCTCATGAATGCGGCCGCGGTGGTCCGGGCGCTCATCGACCGGCGGGTGGTAGCCGGGATTCCTGCCATCATCAATCGCGGCCTGCCTGATCTCGTTGATGGCCGCATCGATTCGGCGCACTGCATCAACTTCGTCAGTCGTTTGCTGCCAATCCCCCGGGCGATGCTCGATGAGCCAACGAGCAGAGCGCAGGTCCGATAGAGCGTGGAGATAGGCGGGATGAGCGGCTACGGGTCTGGGCCGTGCCGGCGGTGGCGCCACGACGCAGCCTGCCAGAATCACCAACACGACGCTTGCTGGGGCCATCAGCCTGAGATTCAATAACTTCATCACCGTGATCTCCATTGCCCGACGAGCGTCGGCATCGTACTCACCTCACAGACATAAGAAGTAGTCTCACGCGCCGAAAGTGTGACGCGTGCGTCATTCACCGGCCCGCTCGAACGTCCCGCAATTCTATTCAGGCGCTTTACGTGGCAAAGTTACGGGGTGTATGGTAGGCGCCAGCCGCAGTGCCTGGCTACAGGACGGAGAGCTATTTTGCGACATATCAGGCATGTCACGTCGAGGAGTCTGGTTACCGTCACCACGGCCGTCGTGGCACTGTGGAGCAGCGCAGGTGCCGCGCAAGGTTCATCGACCACCAGTTCCGCCGCAGCTCCGGCCGCGAGCGCGTCTCCCGACTATCATCCGAGTCTGGGTGACTTGATGACGATGGCGGTTCAGCCGCGTCACATCAAACTCGGTCTGGCAGGGCAGGAGAGGAATTGGCCTTATGCGCAGTACGAACTGAGTGAGCTGCGAAATGCCTTCGCCCGGGTCGGGCGGACCATTCCGGTCTATCGGACGATCGATATGGCAGCGGTGATCGGCGCCTTGACCACAGATCCGCTGAAAGCCGTGGAGCAGGCGATTCACGCCCAGGATGCCCGTCAATTCAAGGTGGCGTATGCGGCACTGACGACTGCCTGCAACGCCTGCCATCTGAGTCAGGACCACGCGGCTGTGGTGATTCGGGTGCCGAGCGCGAATCCCTACCCGGATCAGGATTTTCGCCGCCCCCTGCCGTAATACCCCGAATGCTTGACCACAAACGCGGCAATCGATAGATGCGGTATCGCCGTTCACATCCTGGAGTGCCGTATGCCCCACGATAGAGAGACCGAAATCCTGAGCGGACGACTGCAGCAGCTCCTGTTCAGCCCCAAAGGGGGTATCGAGGGCCTGCTCCTGAGCGTGAAGTCGAAAATCGTGCAGGTTTCGATGAAACAGGAAGACGCGCATCCCACAGCGCTGCAACAGGCCATTGGCAAGACCATCGAGTTAAAGGCAGCACGGGATCATTCGCCAAAGACCAAGCACGGCGCCCATCCCGTCTACAAGTTACGCGCCATTTCGAAACTGGCGGGATCGGCGGCCACCGCGAGCGACGGTGCCCCGGCCGTTCACGGCGTAGTCGCCGCAATCCATTACTCCAAGCATGGCCGTCCCAATGGCGTGATCCTCGAATCCGGGGAATTCATCCACACGCGACCGCCGGGAATGCAGAAACTGAAGCTCAAGGTGGGCTCCAAAGTCAGCGCCCATGGCGAGCTGCGCATGACCATGCTGGGGACCTCCCTGCTCGAAGCGCAGGAAGTGAATCGCGTGCGCATGGAATAATCGGGCGATCACTTAAGGGACAAGCGACGTATATGACGAATAATACGCCACAAGGTTCATTGGACAACTCGCAATTAATGACGATTTATGTGTGATATGCCGCCTAACTCGCTAGATGTGACGAGTTATACTGACAAAGACATCCCCCTGTATCGCCAGGAGATCCGTACGGCGAAACCGAATCTTCGTCCCCGGCCTGGACGGCCGCTGTCCGCCGGAGAAAAGGACGCACTGTCACCCTACATTGCAGCCATCGATCTGGAATCAGCGGTGCTGCACGAACGCAAAGTGCCTTTCTATTTGCTGCGCAGGTACCAGGCTATCGCGCGCGGCAACCACATCTACGTCAGAGCGGGCGCCTTTGATGCCACACGAGCCTTGGGTCTCGCCCTCCTGGGCCACGAACTCGTTCATGTCGGCCAGTACCGCGGCGGGATGACCTGGCTGCACTACCTGTGGTCGGTGCGGGCGGGCTACGCGAAGAGTTCGTACGAACGCGCCGCGGTTGCGATACAGGCGCGGATATTCGCGGACCTCAGCAAAGTGTCACTGAACTGAAGGTACGAACCGCGCTTTCGTAGCGATGGCAGTGTGGTCATCCCCTCCACATGAAGGCCGTCAGCGCTGCCGCCAGTGCAAGTGGCATCAGGACGCAGCCCAACCTAAGAAAAGCCCACGCGGTCACGCTCTGCCCCTCCCGGCGCAGCGCGACCAGCCACAAAATGGTTGCGAGCGAGCCCGTCACTGACAGGTTGGGTCCCAGATCCACGCCAAGCAGCACCGCTGCGGTGACATGAGGCGGCAGGTGCGCGCCGCTTACCGCCGTGCCGGCGATAAGTCCCAACGGCAGATTATTGACCACGTTGCAGAGCAGGGCCGCCGCAGAGGCCAGCACCCAACTGGTCACCTGCGGCGAGGCTGCCGCACGGGATGGCAGCGCGGCCGTCAGCGGTTGCAGAATACCGGTGCCCTCCACTGCCGCCACCAGGACAAACAGTCCGGCGACCAGCGGCAGCACTTTCCAGGAGATGTGTCGCGCAATGTCCCAGGGCGCGCGGCGATTCAGGATCAGAATCGCCGTCGCCACACCGCAGCCCGCCAGAAACGTTGGCAGTCCCAGTGGCCAGTTCAGGCTCGACGCGACCAGCAGTACGAGTGCGGTCACCGCAATGCCCAGCGCCGCGGCACGACCGCCGCGGGATAAGGTCGGCACGGTGATGTCTCGCGCGATGTCCCCGGCGAGGTCAGCACGTTGCAGCCAGCGCAGGCCCACGAACGTGACGATGATCGACAGCACGGAGGGCAAACCGAATTGCGCCAGCCAGGCGCCAAGGGCCGGCATATGAGCGCCATAGACGACGAGGTTCGCCGGGTTCGAAATTGGCAGCACGAAGCTTGCCGCGTTGGCAATGAAGGCGCAGATGAAGAGATAGGGGAGCGGCTGGGCCCTGGCGTGCCGGGTCGCCGCATAGACGGCCGGCGTGAGCACGACCGCCGTTGCATCATTGGAAAGGAAGATGGTGACGACCGTCCCGACGATGTAGATCATCCCGAACAGGCGGCTGGCCGACCCGCCGGATTTCTGGACCGCATAAGCGGCAAGCCAGTCGAAAAGGCCCTCATGACGAGCGAGTTCGGCGAGCACCATCATGCCGACGAGAAACAGATAGACGTCCGTACCCTTCAGAACGGCCTTCCCGGCATCGGGCACGGAAATGAGCCCAAGGACCAGCAGCGCAACGGCCGCGAGCACGGCCCAGAGCGCTTCCGAGAACCCCCAGGGGCGCACAATGACACCGAGGATGGCAAGCCCGGCGATGACCCACGTGGCGATATGCGGCAGAATGAGTTGCATTGATCCGGATGATAGCGTGCGACCCGGCATTCGAGGTTGATACCTATGGCGGCTGTTACCAGCGCGGGCTTACTGCTTTATCGGCGGCGGGGTTCAAGCGCGCAGGTCTTGCTCGTCCACCCCGGAGGACCCTACTGGACGAAGAAGGATGACGGGGCCTGGTCGGTACCGAAGGGCATCGTCGATCCGGGCGAGGATGAGTTGGCGGGCGCGCGGCGCGAATTCCTGGAGGAGACCGGATTTGCTCTCAATGCGAACGCTGACGCGCGTGATCTCGGGACGTTCCCGCAACCCAGTGGCAAGCGGCTGCGCATCTGGGCGATCGAGGGCGACTGCAATCCCGTTGACTTGCACAGCAATCTGTTCGACCTCGAGTGGCCGCCCAAATCGGGCCGCATTGTGCAATTCCCGGAGGTCGATCGCGGCGGCTGGTTCGACAAGGAGCAGGCCCTGCAGAAGGTAACCGAGGGGCAACGACCCGTCATCGATAGGTTCTACATCGATTTGGATGCAATGCCGGCCCGGACGGAAGAATAGTCCGCTGCCGGAAACGTCCGACAAGGCGACGGCGCGTTGGCGCATGGAGGAGCGTAATCAGTCGGCAAATAATTGCGCATGGATGAACGTCGGATGGACAACCGCTTGGGCGAACGGACTTCGATACAGCTTGCTATCCGGCTCGTCTCGACGCGTCCGCGCACGATAGGCCTCGGTCTCTTGAAGAACCTAAGCCGCAGCGGCGCCCTGATTGTCAACTGCGATCTGCAGCTGTATTCCCTGATCCACGTGGTCTTCAAGTCCCAGCCAGGACTGAAACAGGATGATGCCTCCGTTTCCGCATACGTGACACGCGTGAGCGACGATGGCATTGGGGTCGAATGGTGCGAATTTGCCCCCCCGGCGGTGGCGGAGTTGTTGCAAACCGTAAGCGGGTCATCTGCGGCACTGGGGGAGTCCCAGGGCGAACCAGTCACTTCCGAGATGACCGCGGCGCCGATATTAAATTACGCCAGCTGATTCCGATCACGCGGCCGCCGCCGCAGGCACTTCCAGACTCAAGTCCACATGCTTCGTTTCCGGGCCCGCGAGGGCACCGAGACTGAGCATCAGTCCGCCCAGCACCAACAACACAATCGGGCTGAACTGATAAGGCATGACCTTCGCCAGGCCGAGCATATAAAAGGAGTAGAACCCCGGCAGGATGGTCGCCGCGCTGTAGCTGATGCCGTAACCGCACGAGCGGATTTCAGTTCGAAAGCTTTCCGCCAGATAAGGGGTGATGATCGCCCAGACCGGAATGGTGAGCACCAGGATAAGCGCGACCAAGCCAATGAGCATGGCGGAGTCGTGATAGGCGCCCGCAACCAGGATGTAGTACAGCACGCTCACCGGAAACAGGTTCAACGCTCCGAAAACCGCAATCATCGGTCGGCGCCCGAACCGCTGCCCCAGAATACCCACCAGCGGCAGCATCGGCATCGCAACCGCGGCGCCGATGATGATCCCCGTATTGACGTCGGTGGACTTCACGCCAAGCACAGTGTTGATGACGCCTGGAAGCGTCGCGACGGTCGCATCCAGGGTAAGCCACGCGCCGCTCACAACCACGATGAGCTGCCCCAGCCGACGTAACTCCGCGCCCGCGAAGATTTCCTTCAGCGGCGCCACGCTCTTCTTTGACGAGCGCCAAACGTCGGATTCGGGGACCAGCAGATAGTAATAGAGGCAAAGTGCGGCGGCGAGCAGTGAGCCGATCACGAACGGAATGCGCCAGGCCCAGACCGCATACGCCGAGTGGGCATCACCGGCAGGCGCCAGTTTCAACAGAAAGGCCGTCATCAGCGACGCACACACCAGCGCGCCCGGATAGCCCACATGAATCAATGCGGCATTGAGTCCGCGCTTCTCCTTGGGTGAATACTCCATGGCCAGAGGATTGGCGGCCGTATATTCCCCGCCGATGAATATGCCGTTGGCCAGGCGCAGGATCAGCAGCGCCGCGATGGATGCCCCACCCCACATCGCGTATCCGGGTAGGGCCGCGACCAGCAGCGTGGCAACGGCAAAGCCGCCGATTGATATCAGTGTGATGCGGCGGCGGCCCATCCGGTCCCCGAAATGACCAAAGACCATCGAGCCAATTGGTCGCCCCATCAGTGAAATGGCAAACACCACAGAGAAAATCGTCGCATTGGTGGCCGCGCTCAGGCCCGCCGGGATGAAGTAAACGAGCGCCGGCGCCAGAACGGCAACCGGCAGATAGACCTCGAACATGTCGACAAAGAACCCAACGTAGGCCGCGCGCACCGCTCTGCGGGCGATGAGCTCCCGGGAAGCTGTCGGCATTGCGAGATTGGGGTTCAAATATTCCGTCGTCATTTGCGAAATCCCGTGTTCTTATCTCTCGGGCGCGGCGTGCACCGCAAAGGCTGCAGAAACGGCATACTCCTTATGAATGAAATTGTCACTGCGGCCGCTGCAACAGCACCAGATACGCAATGAGGCGCCCTCAATGCTGTATTGCGGCATGTACGAACCTCAGGACGGCCGGATGCAGCTCACTCGGGTTACCTTTTCTGGGAGAACATATCCTGAACGCGTTTGCGATAGCGTCGGCTCAGTCGCAGGCGGGCCCCCGAGTCCAGCGCGACCTCGTACTCGCCGCCGCTCTGCAACTCCAGCCCACCGACCCTGTCGCGATTCACGATGATCGAGCGATGGATGCGGACGAACTTGTTTTCGTCTAGATCCTGTTCAAGTTCCTGGAGAGTCCGGCGCACGATGTGGGTGGCGTCGCCGACATGGATGCAAGCATAGTAGCTTGCCGCTTCTATCCAATCGATCTCCGACACGTTCAGAAACAGCGTCCGGCCCCGCTTCTTGACGGCAATGCGAGTCAGGGCGCGACGCGCTTGCGGTGCGCCGGAGATGAGCCGGTCCTTGGCCCGCTTCAGCGCGCGGGCGAAGCGCGCGTCGTCGAAAGGCTTCAATAGGTAGTCGAGAGCGCCCGCTTCGAATGCACGCAGGGCATAGCTATCATACGCAGTCACAAAGATCACGGTCGGCGGCATGTCGCCGCCCAGCATTTCGAGTACGTCGAAGCCACCGCACTCGGGCATCTGCACGTCAAGAAACATCAGGTCCGGCTTCGAACGTTTCGTCTCCTCGATCGCCTCCCACCCCGATCCGCATTCGATGATCGTCTCGATGTCCGGGTCGCGGCGGAGCAGGACGGTGAGATTGCGCCGCGCCAATTCCTCATCGTCAACCACCAAAGTCCGTAGCTGCGCCATTCACGCCTCCATGAGCGGCAGGGTTACCACCACTTCGACGCCGTCGGGATCGGCGCACCCCAACGTCAGCTGGGATCGACTGCCGTAAAGGATTTGCAGACGCGTCCGAAGATTGCCGATGCCGACGCCGGTGCGCGCTGCATCGAAATCCTCCTGTGCGCACGGGCCATCGTTGTACACGCACAGGCGCAGCGCGCCGTCATGTTGCGAGCCGCTGACGCGAACCGTGCCTCCGGCTGCGCGCTTCGATATACCATGCTTGATGGCATTCTCCACCAACGGCTGCAACAACAGGTTCGGAACCTTCGCGCCCAGGAGCTCCTGCGGAATGTCGAGACTCACCTGCAGGCGTTCCCCGAAGCGGACTTTCTGGATGTCGATATAGCGCTGCAGATACTCGACTTCTTCCGCGAGGCTCACCCGCGCTCTGTGGGAATCCTCCAGAGCGCGACGAAGGAACTCGCTCAAGCCGACGATCATGTCGACCGCCGCCTCATTGCGCCGGTCGCGCACCAGTCCGGCGATTGCGTTGAGAGTGTTGTACATGAAGTGCGGCTCTATCTGCCGGCGCAGCGCCGCGAGCTGTGCTCTCGAGAGTTCCATGTTGAGGCGCATGGTTTTAACCAGCTCGGTGGCAAGCCCCTCGCGCGCATCCACGACATAGGTAACCGTCAGTATCAACGCATAAGCGATCAGGAGAATGAGCGCCTGCTCGCGCACGAACATGCTCCACGTCCCGGCAAATGTCGGCGACATTTGTTCTTCAAAAGGATTGAACTGTACTAGAAGCACGGTGTACCAGATTTCGGACACCGCAGTGATGGCGGCGAACGCCGCGAGATGAATCGCGACGGCGCCCACCTTGACGCCGCGTCCAATCGGGTACTTCCGCGCCAAACCGATGACGAAAGGCGTGGCAAGCGCCCAGGGCAGCCATGACGCGAGCGAGGTACCAAAAATCGGCAGCCACGGCAGATGTCTCTGGCCGGCTTGCATGTGGAGCACGGATTGAATTGCGTCGACCAGGCCGCCCGCGCTCCAGATCGCGGCAATCCAGAGCCAACGGGTCGAGCGCGCGTGGACGGGGCCGTCGGTCATGGTCGATACAATACACAAAGACACGTGGTCGGCGCATATATGCAGCGAACCGCCGGCCCGGTGCAGTAAGCGGTCTTGGTCCGTCCAGCAGGCACGCGCATATTTGGGCTCTGGATTTCAAGCGAGGTTCGCCGGATGAGAGCTGCAACAATTGTATTGGCGGTTCTAGTGGGTCTCATCGTGATGGCGGCAATCATGAGCGAAATGTATGACAAATGCCGACCGCCCTGCCGGCAAGGACTGCTCCAGGCACACAGAGCGTTTTATCAGGTCAAATCGTGATGAAACTCTATTCCGCTGATCTCAGCCCTTATTCTGCCCGCGTCCGCATGCAGATCTACGCCAAGGGCATTACGGACATCGTCTTCGAACTGCCAGAACACTGGGGCATGCCGAAATTCCGCGAGAGATTTCCGATCGGGCGTATTCCGGTTCTCGATATCGATGGCGACATGATGCCGGAATCCGCAGTGATCGCGGAATATCTCGAAGAGATCCATCGCAAACCTTCGCTGCTGGGAATCAGTCCGCGCGAGACCGCGCATATCCGCATGCTTGCCCGCCTTGGCGACATCTACATCATAAACAACATGTTCATGCTGTCCCGTCTGACGGGCGCTCTGTCCCGTCGAACACCCACCGCCGCACGCAGCGATGGACTCAGCGCGCAGCTCGCCGGCGAGGTGGTGCTGAACCTTAAAGCGCTCGACGAACTCATCGGCAAGGATGGCTTCGCCTGCTGCGGTCGCATCACGCTGGCGGATTGCGCGCTCGTGCCTGGACTCTTCTTTGTCGAAAATGTCATGCCGGCCGCGGGCGTCGACACGCCGATTCCGGCAATTGCAAATGTCGCTGCCTATTGGGCTGCAATCCAGAAGAACGAACACGCGGCAAGAGTGTTGATCGAACTTCACCGCGGCCTCAAAGAACGCCGTGAAATGATCCGCAGCGGCGCGGCGGATCGGTTCCGCGCCGCGAGGGACGCGGCGCAGAAAGCAGCGGACGCGCAGAATTGATGGATTGCCAAAACAGGAGGAGAGAAAATGGATGAGCGCGCGTATTCTGAGGGCCCGGTCACTGAGGTGAACTACATACGAGTTGAGTACGGGAGATTTGAAGACTACATCGATTGGCTAAATTCGACATGGAAGCCGACCATGGAAGCCACGAAGAAAGCTGGGCTAATCATCGATTACAAGGTCTTCAGGCTCACTCCAAAATCACCGGATCAGCCCAATATAATTTTCATGATTACTTATGAAAACATGGCGGCTTTAGATAAGGGCATCGAGCTAGAAGCGGTGGCCAAGAAAGTAATCGGTAGCACCGAGGTTCAGAACAAGGCCAGAGTGGGCCGGAGTGAATACAGAACGGTTCTGGGCAGTGAATTGATCCGTGAGCTCATTTTGGACGGCACCCAGGCCGCCACCTTCACGAGTACTGGATAACCTGGGGTGCCGAGCTCGCGGGAGGCGCCGTATCGCTTGCGCCTCTTTGTGCACCGATACCCAAAAAGCCCGCAGCCAAGGCCGTGAGGATGCCGACGATAACTGCCTCCAGGTAGCGACTATTCATTTCAGTTTCCCTTCTCATTCTGGAACGGAAGTATCCGGCGGCGGACCGGCTCAGACCATTCACCAGGCGGTGGAGGGGTCGGACGCCGTTGAGGGTGCTGGCAGGTCTCCCTTTAGGGGGAGAACGAGTAAGCTTCGGGCACGGGGGGAGAAGAAAAATGCATGGTGAGCAGCCTGGTAAATCAATGTGGTGGCTGAGGCGGCCCATTTGGCTGATCCGCCTCGGATGGACAGCGGGGGCCGTATGTTGTGCGAGCACCGCGAGCGGCCAGTCGCTGTTCGACCACGGGCCTGCCGGCTTCACGGACCAGCAGGCCAGGCGCGGCCAGGCGGTTTACGCAGAAAGTTGTGCGCTGTGCCATGGCCGGCACCTGAACGATGGCCAGTTCGGGCCGCCCGTCAAGGGCGCGGCGTTCAAGGCGCATTGGCACGATCAGTCCGCCGCGGCCTTGTGGGCGGTAATCTTCAAGCGCATGCCGCCTGCCAGTCCGGGCAGTCTGGATAGCCGCGCCTACACCGACGTCGAGGCTTACCTGCTGCGGGAGAACGGCGAAAACTCAGGCGCCGCAGAGCTGGCGGTGTCGGGAGCGGCCATGGTCGCGGCGGCGGGAGCTGCCTCCGCGCCTGAGCACCATCCGACTGCGCGTGGCGCCGGGGCCTCGCGCCTCGACAACGAGGACGCGGCTTATCATGCCGCTGTATCCGCAAGAAAAGCCCTGCTCGGCAGGCTCACACCGGTCTCGGATGCAATGCTGCGGGATCCGCCCGCCGCCGATTGGCTGATGTGGCGCGGCACCTACGCTACCCTCGCCTACAGCCCGCTCGATCAGATCAACACGCGCACCGTGCGCCATCTGGGTGTTGCCTGGACCCTGGCGCTGCCGCCCAGCGCCAACGAGGCCGCGCCCCTGGTCCACGACGGCGTGCTGTTCATCGAAAGCGCCAACACGGTGGAAGCGGTCAATGCCACCGACGGCACCATTCTGTGGCAATACCTCCGCGCGCTGCCGGATGAACTTCACGGCGGCCGCGAATCGCGGATGAAGGGTCTGGCAGTGTATGGGGACAAACTCTATGCACCCACCGCGGATGGACACATCGTCGCCCTGGACCTCAAGACCGGCGACCTGCGTTGGGACCACGCCGTTGTGACTCCAGCACAAGGCGTGCGCCCCGGCCTCTTTGACGGCGCCTACTTCCATATTTCCGGAGGTCCGCTGCTGGCTCACGGCAAGGTGATCGTCGGTGTCAGTCTCGGCATCGAAACCGGCGGGGGCGACTACATCGTCGGCCTGGATGCGCAAAGCGGCAAGGAGCTCTGGCGCTTCAACACCATCGCGCGGCCGGGACAGCCGGGGGGAGACAGCTGGAACGGCGCCCCTGTGAACGAGCGCTTCGGTTCCGGAGTGTGGTCTATCGGCAGCTACGATCCGGACCTGAACCTCGTGTATTTCGGGACGGGTAATACCTATGACGTCGGCACCTTGCTGACGGCGCGCGCGCAGAAAAGTCTGGCGAACAACGATGCGTTGTACACGGATTCGACCGTGGCGCTCGATGCCGATACCGGTAAGCTCTCCTGGTACTACCAGCACATGAACCGTGACGTCTGGGACCTGGACTGGGCATTCGAACAAACGCTGGTCACCGTGCCGGTGGATGGCAAACCCACCAAGCTGCTGGTGACCGGCGGCAAGCTGGCGATTTTCGACGCCGTCAACCGGGCTGACGGCGGCTATGTGTTCTCCAAGGATGTAGGTATCCAGAATCTGGTCGCGGGCATCGACCCGAAGACGGGAACGAAGCACATCAAACCTGAACTCGAGCCGCAGGCCGGTCGGACCGATCTCATCTGCCCCACGGCGACGGGCGCGCGCAGCTGGCCCACGACGGCGTTTGATCCGGCGTCCGGTTATCTCTATGTGCCGCTGCTGGACAACAATTGCATGGACTATAACTGGGTTGAACGCGATGCGACGGACATCGCAGCCGGCGGCCAGGACATGCGCCTGCGGGCGCGCCCCAAACCCGGTAATGACGGTAATTTCGGACGCATCGAGGCCATCGACCTCAAGACCCGCCAGGTCGTGTGGACGATGCGTCAGCGCGCACCGATTGCCAGCTCGCTGCTCACCTCGGCCGGTGGTCTGGTATTCGGCGGCGCGCGCGATCGACGGTTTCGCGCGTATGACGCGGCGAACGGCGATGTGTTGTGGCAGGTCGTGCTGAATGCCTCGCCCAGTTCCTCACCGGCGACCTACAGTGTCAATGGCGTCCAGTATCTGGTCATCGTCGCCGGCGGCGGCGGCGCCCTCGACTCCGGCAGCCGCAGCCTGACGCCGGAGATCATCGATCCGCCCGCAGGGACGACCTTATGGGTATTCAGGCTGCCGGCGCACTAATACGTTTCAGCGGAGACGGACGTCCCAAAACGGACGTCGCGGTGAACTGTGTACGTTATACGTCAATGATTTTCAGTCCCGCTTGTACGGCCGCTTCGCGCATCCGGCGGTCGAAAGTGAGGACATGGGTAGCCGAGATTGAAAGCGCAAGCGCGATATGCAGTGCATCGAGCGTGCGCAAGGACAGCGAGTCAGTTCCAAGCAGCAGACGCTCTGCTTCGCGGTGTACTGCCGGGCTCAGGTCCAACCGTTCGAACGACCCGGAATCGGCATCCGCCAGCACCGCATCGCGAATCTCATTCGCCTGATCCGCTCGCAGTTCCCGCTCCCGTTTCCTGCGGGCAACAGCAGATAGCACTTCCGTGATCACCAGATCCGAGATGAACAGGCCACGCCTGCCCTGCAGAAAGACGTCGAGCCGTTCGCTTTCTGCTTCTGGGACATAGAGCTTGGCGAAGGCGCTGGAATCCACATAGATGCCAGCATCATCCGGCGGAGCATGCGGACCGCCTGGCATTATTTAGTCTCGATCGGCGCGGCCATCGAGAACCGCTGCCGATAGCGCAGGTGTCAATTGCGGCATGCGGCGCCGAAACGCCGCGCGACCGCGGAACGGCTGGGTCTCGGGGCGACGCGGCGGCACCAGTCTCGCCACCGGCTTACCCCGATCCGTAATGGTGATCTCATGACCCTTGCGAACTTCGTCGATCAACGCTGACAGGTTCTGCCGGGCTTCACGTATGCCTGCTTCTTTCATAGCTTCATTGTGCTACATGTAGCACAATGCTGCAAGGGGTACTGGCAATTACCGCTCAGCCGATCACAGGGGTTCCAGCAGGCCGCTGCGGACGACCGCCGGCTTCACCGTCTGTACCTCGCCCTTGGCGCCCTATACGACAATGCTCCAAAGGAGTCTCGCCGATCATAAGCAGGCCAGCTCGTAATCACGGCTCAGCCGGTGTGAGCGCGTCCTGCCAGATACGCCGCCACTGCCGGGACCAACGCTTCCTTCTGTGACACATTCAGGCGTGCTGCCTGCATGCCCTTTTCAAGGTCAGCGTTCATACCGGCAGGCAGGTGCGCCTTGACCCATCCTTCAAGCTGATCCGGCGGCAGGCTGTTCCAGAACATCTGTGGGGTTCGTTGCGCCAGCATCGTCGCAGCCTCGTCCCCCCACGGTGCGAGCAATTTCTCGTGGCTGACGGTGAATGAATCCCAGGCCAGCTTCGGGTGCTCCTTGCGCAGATTTCCGATCATGCGCATCGGCAGGAGGCCATCCTGAGGCGGCAACTCCTTGGATACCGCAATCCGCGCAGCCTCCGCGGCCAGGTTCGGATCACGAACACCGGCCAGGGCCACATACAACCGAGTCCGCTCCGCGTCATCCTTGGAATGTCGCCCCAGGTCGTGCAATTGCTCGAACGTTGCCGGATCGGCGTAGAGACCGACGATCGACAGTATCATCGTCTGATCGTCGGGATTGATCGCATTGCGGTCCCCAACGAAGGCACTGAAGCGCTTTCGCGCCCGAGCGATCACGCTCTGGTCGCCCCACACACCCAGGTTCTGCAGCACCGTGCGCCGCAAGGTCTGCTGAGAGGCTGTTTCCTGCAGCTTCCCATCCCATCCAAGCCGGTCGGCGAGCGGTTTCAGCACCGAGCGCGCGTAGCCGGCAAAGGCTTCGTGGTGTGCGCTACCCCGCAGGTCATATTCGATGATTCCCAAGGCGGTCGCGATCTGCATCCAGGCCCGCGCGTCGAGGTCTTTGCCCATGCCGAAGGCGAGGGCCAGATAGCTGGCTAACGGGGCCGTGCCGGCTTCGACAAGCGCCCACTGATCGTCCAGCAGCGCGATACGGTCGCCGTCGGGGAGGGAGGCGAAATCGCGCGTATTGATCGACAGCGTCGCTGCATCGTACTGCGAGCGGAAAAATCCGATGGCGTCCGAGTTGATGCTCAGGGGCTCGCCGCACGATCCAGCGGCCTCCCGCTGACCGTCGTGCGTCAGAAGCACGGCTCGAGGAGTGGGGTTGGAACCTGAACGTATCTGAAGCGGCACGCTCCAGTGCGGCGGCGCCGCGGCTCGAACGTTACCGTCCGCCGGACGCAGCAGGAAGCGCCGCTGTGACAACGTGATCGTGCGTTTGCCGTCCGGCGCGCACGCCGATGACACCGTGACGAGCGGGAAGCCGGGCTGCTCGGTCCAGCCGGTGGCGATCGCGCCGACATCCTGGTTGCTGGCGCGCCCCAGAGCCTGCCACAGGTCAGCGCCCGTAGCATTGCTGAAAGCCCGCGCCTTGATATAGCGTCGAAGTCCGTCGCGGAAGCCATCGGCGCCCAGATAATTCTCGAACATGCGCAGCACCGCCTGGCCCTTGCTGTAGGTGATCTCCGGGTCCGAGGCACTGTCGATCTGCCGTTCATCGAGCACATGCTGCTGAATCGGCTGCGACGTGGACAGCGCGTCGGCATGCATCGCGGTCTCCTTGTCGGCATCCTGCCGCTCCCACCATTTCCAGGTCGGGTTACGCAGGGCGGTTTCCTTCGCGGCAAGCCACGACGCGAAACTTTCGTTCAACCACAGGTCATCCCACCAGCCCATCGTCACCAGATCACCGTTCCATTGGTGTGCCATCTCGTGTGCCTGGGTGGAATAGACCTCCTCCCGATCCGAAAGAGAGCTGTCCTTCGATACCAGAAGGGCCTCCGAGGTATAGGTAATGGCGCCCCAGTTCTCCATGGCACCGGCGAAACCGCCCGGAATCGCAATCGAGTCGAGCTTCGGTAGCGGATAGGGATACGCAAAATAGCGGTTGTAGTCGGCCAGGATCTGCTGCGCGTTCGCAAGCGCCGTCGTTCCCGCCTGCTCGTGGCCCCGCACTGCCCACACACCGAACTTCGTGCCGTCATGCGCGGCGGTCACTTCGCGCAGATCGCCGGCGTTGAAATCCACCAGATAGGTGGGCATGGGGGGAGAAGGACGGAACGTGACCGTCAGCAGCTTGCCGTGCACCTCCTGTTTGGAGATGGGCATGTTGGAGACGGTCCTCCAGGCGGCGGCACCGTCGCGGTGAGTTGAAACGTCGAGCGGAAGGCCGGTTCGTCCCAGCACGGGAACATGCGCCGTGCGTCGGTGGCTTCCATTTCGGTCGACAGCATGACACCGCGGCTGCCATCGGCGTTGTGGTAAGGCTGTACAAACAGCCCCTGGGGGCGCCTCAGGATCACCCCGTCGTAGCTCATCGTGAGCGTGTGAATGCCCTTCGGTACCGGCGCCGCCAACGTCACGGTCGTGAGCTGAGCGTTGTTGTCGGTTGCAACCGCCTTGACAGCAACCCCATCGAGCTTCACGTCGCGCAAATGCAGATCGATGGTGTTGAAGATGATATGCGTGGTCGCGACTCGCACCTGCAGTGTTACGGATTCCTGCCCGGCGAACGTGAGCTTATCGATGTCGGGAACGAGGGTGATGTCATAGGCGCTCGGCACGACATCCTTGGGAAGGCGCCCCGGTACGCTGTCGAAGGAAAATGGCTGCTCCGCGGCCGAGGCGCCTGGCGTCATTGCCGCCGACAGGAGACACATCGCAATCACATAAGCCGGATGGCACATGACTTTCACGGAGAGTTCCTCGGCGCGTGCAGGGCGCTCTCGGGCACCCAGTTTCCATGCACTGCGCCACGCAGACGCAGGGGCATGTGGAGGGTGGCGATGGGACCATGCTCGATGCCTTGAGTATCGAGCACGATGACACGGGTGTGGGGCACCGGGTCATAGCAGGTCAACACCGCCAGCACATAGCCATCGCCCTCGGGGGCGCTGGGCGAGCGCGGCACGAAACACGGCTCGCCCGTCGTATTGTTGTCGCCCACGTAGTACCGCTGCAGGCTCCCGGTGGCCAGATCCAGGCTTGCGATCGTGTTCCAGCCGAAGCCGATCGTACCCATCGTATTGAGCGGCCGACTCCGATCCAGGATCGCTGCAAAGCCGCGGCGATAGGGGTGCAGCCCATAGCGTGCGTCGATAATCGGCATTTCCATGAAGTCCTGGTAGAGGACTTCGGCCGAATAACGATCTGCGGGATCCGCGAGGTCGAACTTGAAGCGCGTCAGCCGGGGCACCGCCCGCTCACGATCAAACGCGGAACCGTCGGCGTTCTCGATGAAGGGAAACTGATTGCGTTCACTGACATGCATATCGACGTAAACCGTGTCCCCGTCGCTGAAGGCATTGAGCACATGTCCCAGGCTGCAGTTCGGGACGCGGAACCACCGCAGGTCGCGCGCCTCGGCATCGCGGCGCAGGATACCGAAGAACGCATCCAGCTCAGGCTGGAACATCCAGTGCGCGCCGCCGCGGCGCATGCGCGCATCATCGGCGGTCGTAGGCGTTACCGGGAAGATCACGTGCTTCGCAGTCGCCGCCCAGTCGTGCATGAAGCTCGGATACGGCGCCTGCACAAACTCCTCGCGCGTCAGTGCGCCTTCTGCTGAGATGAACTGCAGGGAAATGTCGCGCGTGGCGAGGCCCCGCGCCTCATAGCCGTGGGACAGCAGTTCGCCTGTGGCCGGATCGAGCTTCGGGTGCGCGGTACGCGTCAGGCTTTGCAGCCGGCCCTTGAAATCGTGGCGGCCGATCGTGTCGAGGGTGTGCGGATCAAGCTCGTACGGCAGGCCGTCTTCCTTGAGTGCGAACAGGCCACCTGCGTGGAAGACTACGTTGGTATTGGCCGTGGTGGCATCGCGGCCGGCCACCTGCGGGTCATTGGTATACGGGTTTCTGTACATCCCGAAGAGTGCACGACGCGCGGCGCTCTCCAGCAGGTATTTTTCGGTCTGAACGTAGCGGCTGCGGAAGTCGACGCAGCCCTCCCCGAAGCGCAACAGGGTGACCATGCCATCGCCGTTGATGTTGATGTCATCACCCAGCAGCGGCGCAAAGCGCGGATCCGGGCCGCAGCGATAAAACGTGCCGCACAGGCCGGCGGGCAGTTCGCCCTCGTACTCCAGATCGTTGATCTGCCCTTCGACGCGGCAGGGCTGGTTCAGTCCCGTGAAAGCCGGCGTATCAGGAAAACGTTTTGGCATGGATCCCCCCGACGCCCGTCATATCTTGTAAAGCTCGAGCGCACCGGGATGAAACAGCTCATCGGACGTCACGCGCCGCGCGGACAGGCCCTGTGCATGGTGGTATCCCAGAAAGGTATCAAGCACCTTGCGGTTGCCTGCCGTAAATCCATAGGACCAGAAATCCTGGCCCAGTACCCGGCGCGCCGCCACGAGTTGCTCTTCGACGAAAGGCAGGGTGACCTTGGCCGCCGAGGTATCGCTAAGCTTCTGCAGCGCCAGCGTTTTCGCGGCGCTGAAGGCCTTGAGCAGTGTCGCGGGCAGCCATGGATGCTCTTCGGCCAACGCGCGCCGGACGCCAATGACGTGCATGATCGGGAAGATGCCCGTGCGCTGAAAATACTGCGACGCCTCCTGGACCGTATCCTTGAAGAGCCAGCCGACATTCGCCGCCGGATCCTCGAAGCAGGAGGGCAGACGGGGGCCGATGATGCCGTCGAGTTCGCCGGCGGCCAGCATGCCGGAGAGGGTGCGATCCACCGGTGCCGCTTCCAGCCGCACGGCAGGCGGCAGATTCAGAGTGATTTTTTCAATGCGCCCCGGGTCCTCCATGCCCCCGCGAACCCAGGCGATGTCCTCGGGCCGCACGCCATAGTCGTCCTGCAGGATGCCCCGCGCCCAGACGCAGGCCGAGAGCTGGTACTCGGGCGTACCGATGCGCCGGCCCTTGAGATCCTGCGGAGAGTCGATACCCCGGTCGCGCCGGACGACGATCGCGGTATGCCGAAAGGCGCGCGAGGGAAACACGGGAATGCCGATATAGGGATTGTCGCCGCGCGCCGTGCGGACCGCAAAGCTGCTCAACGATAATTCGCAGACATCGAAATCGGCATGGCGGAAGGCCCGGAAGAACATCTCCTCGGGCGAGAGCAGCAGGAACATCGGCTCGACCGCGTCGATGGCAACGCTGCCGTCGGCCAGCGGGCGCGTACGGTCATAATCACCCACTGCAATCGAGAGACTGAGCTTGGACATGCCCTACCCCCAGATCTCGCGCGCCACCTCGACCAGCAGCGCGAGCTTCGCAAACTGCTCCGCCTGCGTGAGCTTGTTGCCGCGCTCGCCGCTGGCGAAACCGCACTGCGGGCTCAAGGCCAGCTGCTCGAGCGGTATGAATTGCGCAGCCTCATCGATGCGGCGCTTGAGCTCATCCTTGCTTTCCAACGCCCCACGCTTGCTGCTGATGAGTCCGAGCACGACCGTCTTGCCTTTGGGCAACAGCCGCAGCGGTGAGAAGTCTCCGGCCCGGGCGGTGTCGTATTCCAGGAAATAGCCGGTCACGTTGATCTCGTTGAAGAGCACCTCGGCAACCGGCTCGTAGCCGCCTTCGGCAAGCCACGCGCCCTCGAAGTTCCCCCGGCACAGGTGCATGCACACGGTCATGTCGGCCGGGCGGCTCGCGATCGCGCCATTGATGAGCCTGGCATAGGTATGCGGCAACTCATCCGGATCCTCGCCATAACTTTGCACCTCGCGCCGCAGCGTCGGATCGCACAGATAGGCAAAATTCACCTCATCCAGCTGCAGGTAGCGGCAGCCGGCCGCGCCCAGGTCGGCCACCTCCTCCGCATAGACCCGCGCCAGGTCCGCGTAGAACTGCGCAAGGTCCGGATAGGCCTCCCGATCGATCACTCCCCGCCCACCGCGAAAATGCAGGATCGACGGGGAAGGCAGCGTCAGTTTGGGCATTACCCGCGCAACCGACTGCAGATAACGGAAATGCTCAACGAAGATCGGGTGGGGACGCGCGAGCCTGCCGGTGACGCGCAGCGCCGAGGGCGCCCGGTGGATGTCCCCCTGCTCGGTGTGAAAGCTCACCTTGACGGGTGAGCGGGTCACCTCGACGTTGGCGAACTGCTTGAGAAAATCGATATGCCACAGCGTGCGGCGAAATTCGCCGTCCGTCACGGCCTGCAGACCGAGATCCTCCTGGCGACGGACGACCTCTTGAATGGCGTCGTCCTCGAGCGCTTTGAGCTGTGGCGCGGTGAGCGTGCCGATCCGATATTGCTCACGCGCCGCAAGCAGCTCGGGCGGCCGCAGCAGGCTGCCGACGTGATCGGCGCGGAAGGGAGGCGCGCTCACAGGACCAGGTAGTAGCGCATGAACAGGCATTCCTTCTGCCGTTCACCGATACCCACGAAGCAGTGATCCGCCAGCCAGCCGTAGGGACCCGGCGGCGCCTCGAACAGCGGCGTCGTGCGGATGTAGTACTCGCCAGGATCCACGAACTCATCCAGCGCGTTGAGGCGCTGCATCACCTCGGGGGGTGCCCGCCGGTAGCCGCGGTTGCGGATATTGATGTGCACCCCATCGTGCGAGCGGAAGGTGTAGCACGCATCGACCATGCCGACGCCATCGGGTCGGTAGGTCGGCCATTCGATGCCACCGGGCAGAATCGTTCCGCGCAGCCGCGGCCCGTCGATATCGCCGCCGGCGATCTGCACCATGAGCCGCTCTCCGGCCCCATAGGCCATGCGCAGCACGTCCCCCGTGACCACGCGGGTCTGGAATACATATTCGAAACGGGGCAGCATCTGCTGCAGGCGTCGCGGCTGCAGGCTGGGATCCAGATCGACCATGGGTGTGCTCCGTGTGTAGTTCCGGCCCTCGAGGCGTTATTGTATAGGATGGATTCGCAAGCCACCGACATCGGGCCGCTCTTGGACCGGGCGCCCTTCGGGCCCCTGCAGACCACGGTGTTCGTCCTGAGCATCGTGTGCATGACCTTCGAGGGCTACGACACCTACTCCGTCTCCTACATCGGCCCCACGCTGTTGGCGCTCTGGCACCTCTCGACGGCCACGCTGGGCATCATTTTCACGGCCGGCACGGTCGGCAGCGCGCTGGGATACCTCGCGATCGGACCGCTGGCGGATCGCATCGGTCGACGCGTCCCGGTCATCGTGGGCACCGCGGCCTTCGGCGCCGCCTGCCTCCTCAGCACCAGCGCCTCGGGAGCCACGGCGTTCATAGCCTGGCGGGTTCTCGTCGGCCTTGCCCTCGGCGCGGTATTGCCGAACATCGTAGCCATCGCCGCGGAAGTCACCCCGGCGCGCCGCCGCTCGCTCGTGGTCGTGGTGCTGTACAGCGGCTTTGCGATCGGCTCGGCGCTGGCCGGTCTCATCGCCGGACGCCTGATGCCATCCTTCGGCTGGGCCTCCGTACTCTGGGTCGGAGGCGCGGTACCGCTGGTGTTGGCACTCGCCATGTGGCGCTGGTTGCCCGAATCCCCGCGCTTCATCACGTTGCGCAATCCGCGGGATCCACGCCTGCCGGGACTGATTGCGGGGCTGACCGGTGTTGCGGCACAGCCAACGGCCCACTTCAGCCTGCGCGGCGAGCACCTGCGCCGCCAGCCGATACGGGACCTGTTCGCTGACGGCCGTGCTCTCAGTACGCTCATGATCTGGCTCGTGCTCACGATGGACGTGACGACCATCGGTGCGCTGGTGTTCTGGATCCCGACGCTTCTGAATACGGCCGGTCAGTCCGCAGCCCAAGGCATCAACTTCTCGGTGGTGCTGCTGCTGGGCGGCATCGTCGGCGCGTTCATCATCGGCTGGTGCATGGATCGCTTCGGTACTTACCGGATCCTGATCCCGGCGCATCTGTGCGCCACGCTGTTTATCGTGACCTTCGCGTTACTCGTGAGGAGCTCGCCCGTGGCGGTGGCGTTTCTGATCGGTCTGACCCTCAACGGCGGTACCTCAGGCACCCAGGGATTGCTGGCGCGTCTGTATCCCACGGCGCTGCGCACCACCGGAGTCGGTTGGGCCTCGGCGGTCTCACGGCTGATCGGCATCGCGCAGCCGCTGCTGCTCGGGGTCATGCTCGCCGCCCATTGGACCGCAACGACGACGCTCCTGGTCTGCAGCGTGCCGGCGGTGATTTCCATGCTGGCCCTGAGCGTCCTGTCGCAGGACCGATTCGGCATTACGGCCCGTGAGGCACTCCCATGAGCCTGCAATCCGAAGAGCCCGTACCCGCAGTGCGCCTTCCCCAGGGGCGTGATCTTTACTATGGCGGAGCGTGGCACAAGAGCGTCGGGGACCTGCGGGCGAGCATCGAAAATCCCGGCACCGGCGAGGTCCTGGCGCAAATCGCTCACGCCACGGGTGCGGATATGGACGCCGCTGTGGCCGCGGCACAGGAGGGCTTTGCGCACTGGCGTCGCGTACCGCCTGCCGAACGCGCGCGCATTCTGCGACAGGCGGCCGACGCCATCCGCGGGAACGGAGCTGAGTTGGCCATGCTGGATGCCGCCGACAGCGGCAATCCTTACCGCGAAATGCGCAAGGATGCGGATGCCGCGGCCGCACAGGTCGACTTTTTCGCAGGATTGGTGACAGAGATGAAGGGGGCCTCGATTCCGATGGGGCCGGATCGGGTGAACTTCTCGGTGCGCGAGCCGCTCGGTGTGGTGGCGCGATTGCTGCCCTTCAATCATCCCCTGATGTTCGCCGCAGGCAAGACCGCGGCGATACTGGCCGCGGGCAATGCCGTGATCATCAAACCGGCCGAGCAGACGCCGCTCTCGGCCCTGCGGCTGGCCGAACTCATCGGCCCGCTGTTCCCCGCGGGAGTCTTCAATGTCCTGCCGGGGGATCGGCTCGCCGCCGCGCATCTGGCAGCCCACCCCGGCATTGCCAAAGTTGCGCTGGTGGGGAGTATCCCCGCGGGCCGTGCGGTCGTGCATGCAGCGGCCGACACCATCAAGCCGGTGCTGCTGGAACTCGGCGGCAAGAATGCGCTGATTGCGTTTGCGGATGCCGATCCCGAAGAGGTCGCGCAGGCGGTGGTCGAGGGCATGAATTTCGGCTGGTGCGGCCAGTCCTGCGGTTCGACGAGTCGTGCCTTTATCCATGCGTCCCTGCACGACGCAGTGCTCGAGTGTATCTGCCATCGTCTGACCGATTTTGTGGCGGGGCTACCCACGGACCCTGCAACCCGCATGGGCGCCCTGGTCAGCCGCGCCCAGTACGAGCGTGTGCTGGAGTACATTGCCGTGGCACAGCGCGACGGCGCCCGCCTCGTGCGCGGGGGGAAACGACCGGCGCATTGTGCGCCGGGCCGCGGCTACTTCATCGAGCCGACGGTGTTCGCCGAGGTCACGGGTCAGATGCGCATCGCCCGCGAGGAGATTTTCGGGCCCGTGCTGAGCGTGCTGCGCTGGCAGGATGCCGAAGCAATGTTCGATGAGGTCAATGCGCTCGAATACGGCCTCACCTGCTCCATCTGGACCAGTGATCTCAATACCGCGCACCGCGCAGCCCAGCGTGTGGCAGCAGGCTTCATCTGGGTCAATGAGGTCGCCAAGCACTTTCTGGGCAGTCCCTTCGGCGGCTACAAGCAATCCGGACTCGGGCGCGAGGAGTGCCTGGACGAACTGCTGGCGTTCACGCAGGAGAAGAACATCCACATCCGCCTGAAGCCGCTGCCGCGCTAGTTCACCGTACGTGAGCGGCCGATCAGGTCAGCGAGGACCAGGATGAGCTCGCCCACATCGAACGGCTTCGCCAGATGCGCCTGGTAGCCGGCGACGAGGGAGCGCTTTCTGTCCTCTGCCCGCGCAAAGGCGGTCAGTGCCAATGCCGGAAGCCGCTCGCTGCGGGACTCCTCGGCCCGCAAGGTGCGGATGAGCTGATAGCCGTCCATCTTCGGCATGCCCACATCGCACACCAGCACCGTCGGCCTAGTCGTTTTCAGCGCGGCCAGCGCGGTCTGCGCCGAGACAAAAGTCGTCACCTGAGCCCCCTGGTCTTTCAGGACCGTTCGCAGCAGCTCGCGCGCGTCGGGTTCGTCGTCGACGACAAAAACATGCGCACCAGCGAGGCTGGGGAGCGGGACTATCTCTCCGGGGTGAGTCTCCGCCGTCGGATGGATGCGGGGCGCACCCTGGTCCTCCAGCTGCACGATCGATAAGGGCAGCTGGACGGAAAAAGTCGCGCCCTTGCCCTCCCCCAGACTCGCGGCCTTGATGGCCCCGCCGTGCAGTTCGACCAGTTGTTTGCAGATCGCCAGGCCCAACCCCAGGCCACCGAAGTTCCTGGTTGTCGAGCTGTCTTTCTGCGAGAAGCGTTCGAAGACCTGCGGCAGGTAATTGGGCGGAATGCCAATGCCGGTATCGCTGACGCTCAGCTCGAGGTGGGAATTCACGCGCTGGAGCAATACCTGTATCTGGCCGCCCTTGGGTGTGAATTTGATCGCGTTGGTCAGCAGATTCCATACCACCTGCTGCAGGCGCGCGCTATCAGCGCTGATGATGTCATTGCCGGTGCCCAGGATCGCCTTCAGCCGGATATTCTTCGCCTCCGCCGCGGGCGTGGCGGAATCCACGGCGGCCTCGACGATACTCAGAAATGGGACCTGGTGCAGGTCGAGCCGGATCTTGCCGGTCATGATTCGGCTCAGGTCCAGAAGGTCATCAATCAGTTGAACCTGCGCCCGCGCGTTGCGATCGATCACTTCGATGGCGCGTTGCAGTGCATCAGGAGAGGACGTACCTCTGAGGAGTACCTGCGTCCAGCCCAAGATGGCGCTCAGCGGAGTACGCAATTCGTGCGACAGCGTCGCCAGGAACTCATCCTTGATTCGAGTGGCCCGCTGCGCGGACATGCGCGCGCTGCGCTCCGCTTCCAGCATTTCCTCGCGCTGCTGATTGGCGATTTCCATAGCCTCGACCCGCTTGGTTTCCGTCAGGTCACGGGTGAGCTTGGCGTAGCCGAGAAGATGCCCTGTGTTGTCGTGAATGGCAGTAATCGTGACATTCGCCAGAAACGTTGTGCCGTCCTTGCGCAGGCGCCATCCGGTATCGACAAAACTGCCCTGCTCCGCGGCAACTTGCAGCTCGTGCTCAGGCCAGCCGCTCTCTTTTACGTCCTCCGGGTAGAAGACCGAAAAGTGTCGCCCGATGATCTCGCTCGCGGTGTAGCCTTTGATCCGCTCAGCGCCGACATTCCAGGTGATAATATTCCCATTGGCGTCGAGCATGAAGATTGCATAGTCTGTGACGCCTTCGACCAGCAGTCGAAAGCGCTCTTCGCTGCGGCGCAATTCCTCTTCGTGCGCGCGTCGTTGCGTCAGATCCCGCGTCACCTTGGCAAAGCCTACGAGCTGACCGTCAGCACTTCGCATCGCGGTGATGACTACGTTTGCCCAGAACAATGAACCGTCTTTGCGGACGCGCCAGCCTTCATCCTCGAACACGCCCACATCACTGGCCACCCGGAGCTCGTGCTCAGGCAGGCCGCGTGCCAGCGCTTCAGGAGGGTAGAATCGCGAAAAGTGGTGCCCGATGATCTCTTCGGCCCGGTAGCCCTTGAACCGCTGGGCGCCCGAGTTCCACGTCAGAACGATCCCATCCGGATCAAGCATGAAAATCGCGTAATCGCGAATACTGTCAACGAGCAGCTTGAAACGCTCCTCGCTTTGTCGCAGATGTTCGCGTTCGATCTGGGGAACCATTGGACTTGCCAGCCTAGCACGCCCGGCGCGCGCGCTCGCTCTATTCAAACATCGGTTTTGAAGTCAGGCGTCTTGCCGGACAAATCCCACGCACTGATGCGTGCTCTGGGAATTCCCTTCAATGGGTGAAGTAGCGGCGATTCAATAGCGCACCGACCTTCGCGTGGCGCGCTTCCAGCTGGACCTTGGTCGTCTCCAGGAACTTCTTTAAAACCGGGTTGGTTTCAAGTCCGAGCATCACGCCGGTAAGATGACGTTGCTCGTTGAGCGCGTCGTAGAACATCAGCAGCGCCTCGCGTTCGAATTGAACTCCAGTCTTGCCCGTGATGGGGGTGAAGTCCTTGGCCTGATCCTCGCCAATGGCTTTACGCTCGTCGGCCTCGATTTGAGACATTGCCGTAGCATCAATGCGCATCGCGGGATATTGCTTGGACAGCTTGCGCATGGTGTCGGCCAGCCGCTCGTAATAGCTGACCAGATCATGGGTGACTCGCCCCATCTCTTCGGGTTTGTCCTTGAACAGGAGGATCCACTTCAGCTTCGGAATCCCATCGGCCTCCTGGTAGAGTTGGCTGTAGCCGATGGACAGCTGCGCGCGTGGCGTGTTCTTGGCCGAGGTCGGCTCTCCCGCATGGCTTGATTGGCCATAGCCCACAAGCGTCAGCAACAACCCGATCGCGAGGCGCCGAATCACGGCTCACCCACCAGCTGCTCGCTTAATTGCCACAGACGCTCCGCGGCGGCATCGTCCTGTGCAGCGACCGAGGGCGTTGCCAGTTTGCAGTCGAAGTAATAGCCACCGGATGCACCTGCAACGTCCGCGGAGGTGGCGAGATAGACCAGGGTTTCCGCACCCTTCTCCGGCGTGCGCGCGAAACGCGAAGCCCACCGGAATACGTGTTTGGCAATGGGATTGGCATCGAAACCGCGTCCGAAACTGGTACGGACGAAGCCGGGGTGAAAGCAGGTAGCGGTCACCGTGGTTCCCTGCAGACGCTTCGCCAGCACGCGCGTGAAGAGAATGTTGGCAAGCTTTGAGGTGCCGTACGCACCCATCGCGGAGTACTTGTGTGTCGCCTGCGGATCATCGAACGGGATCCGCGCGCCCTTGTGCGCATGCGAGGACGTCGTGACGATGCGTGACGGCGCGGAATTCTTCAAAGTGGTGACCAGCAACTGCGTGAGGAGAAACGGCGCCAAGTGGTTGACCGCGAGGGTCATCTCATACCCGTCTTTCGAAACCATCCGCTTGGCGAAGACGCCGCCGGCGTTGTTGACCAGCACGTCGACACGGGGGACACGCTCCATCACCGCCGCGGCGAGCCGCCGCACCTCGGCCAGCGAGCTGAAGTCCGCCTGCAGGAATTGGATCGCCGGATTCCCGGTGTGCGCCTTGAGGTCCTCAACCAGCCGCGCCCCCTTGTCCGGGTCGCGCCCATGAAGCAACAGTGTTGCGCCTTGCGGCGCGAGATCGTACGCGGCCGCCTTGCCGATTCCGTCCGTCGCGCCGGTGATGACGCATACTTGGTCTTTCATTTCCTACGGTGGTCCCTAGTCTGGTTTGAGGTCTATATTTAGATCGTAGGCCTTAGCCAACCTTCCAATGGAGAGATCCAAAATGAAGCTCGCAAACATTTTTTGCGGCTATGCCGCATTCGTGCTGGTCGCCTCGACTGCTGCAGCGCAATCAACACCGTACACCACTACCGGCACGTGTTCCAAACCGGACGTCGAGCAGCACGTCGCAGCAGGCGACCGCCCGGACCACGTGTTCGCCATCGCACAGGGCAAGTGCAAGGCAACGGGCACGGTGGGTGGCGCGACCAGCGAGGTGGCTGTCTATTCCGAGCACCGTGAAATTACGGCCACCAGCGTCAAAGCCTGGGGCGTGTATGTGGCCACTTACGATAGCGGCGGCACCGCTTCCTATCGCTTTCAGATGTCACTGCCGATCAAAGGTGGTGCCGCACAACCCGGCGGGGGCACCTTCCAGGCCACCCTGGGTACCGGCAAAATGAAGGGCATCAAGGCGTCCGGAACCTGCAAGTACACCCCCGGCGCGGATGACGTGGTGAGTTACACCTGCTCGGGCGAATACACGCTCGCCGGGGCACCAGCTGCGAAGTAATCATCACTCGCGATCCCGTGGGCCAGTGCTCCTCAGGTCGGCGCGTCATTTCCCATGAACACGGCCTGGGCCCCACCCCGGCCGCTGCGCTCGATGATGACCACGCCATCCCCGGGGATGATGCGCAGGGTCGGCTCGGGCCGCGAGATGGTCGTGCCGTCGCGCCGGTTGACGGCAACGATGAGGAAGGCGCCGTCCGCCTGGTGCTCGATCTCCTCAACCGTCAAGCGCGCGAAGCGGCTGCTCGCGGCAACGGTCACGACGACCAGGCTCAATCCGAGATTGTGCAGATTGTGGCCGAAGCCCTGCATCTGCTCGGCGCTGCGGATCATGTTGGCGCTGTCCGGATAGAGGATCATCTCCGCGATCCGCTCGGCGCCGATGTGGGCCGGCAGTACGACCTGGTTGGCGCCCGCATGAATGAGCTTGCCCTCGGTGGTCGGCGCCTCACCGCGCGCGATGATGGTGATGGTCTTGTTCAGGCTGCGCGCGCTTAAGGTGATGAACACGTTGGCGGCATCATCAGGCAGCACGGTCGCGAGGATGCGCGCCCGGTCGATGCCGGCCTCCTTGAGCGTCTGTTCGTCGGTGGCTTCACCCTGCACGCACAGGTAGCCCATGCCCCTGGCGTTGACGATGCGGTGTTCGTCGCGCTCCACCACCACGAATCCGGCGCCGGCGGCGGTCAGATCCCGTGACAGCAGGCGGCCGATGCGGCCGAACCCGCACACGATCACATGGCCCTTCAATTGGTCGATCTCGTTTTTCATGCGCTTGAGCCCGAGCAGGTTCTGCAGTTGGGTGGCGGTAAAGAACTGAACGATGGCGCCGGTCAGATAGATCATGCCGGTACACCCCAGCACGATCAGGCAGATGGTCAGCGCGCGCATGCCCGGGGAAACGATCGGATGGACCTCATCGTAGCCCACCGTGAACAGGGTGATGATCACCATGTAGAACGAGTCGGACAGGTTCCAGCCGGCCACGAGGTACCCGGTGGTTCCGAGGATGACCACGATCAGGATATAGATCACGCCATTGATCAGCGGCGTGACGGGCGACTTCTGCGGGAATTTCACTTCGGCGGTGCACCCGGGCAGTCACGGATCTCGATATGTCCGCCCTTGATGGCGGGCGGCAGCAGGCCTTCGGTCGACACACTCTCGCCGGGAGAGGTGAGGTTGACGTCCACCCAGTAGGTCGCCTGCGAGGCGTGCTGCTCGGTGACCACCGGGGTCACTCCCAGGCCAGCCTTCACCGCGCGCGCACGCCGGTCCGCGCCTTCCTTTTCGGTGAAGAGGCCCACCGAGACGCGCCGCGCCTCCCCCGCCGTGGTCGTGGGCATCGCGTGCACATCGTCAAGCCCGATGGCGCGCAGCATCAGCAGAAACCGATTGGCGGCGGCCTCCGAAGGCACGTTGTCCAGGTAGACCCAGTACGAGACCACATCCTGCCCCGGTTCATCCCGCTGGGTCGGCTCGAACCCGCGGCTCTGCAGCAGCGCTGTCGCGGCGGCGGACAGCACCAGATCGCTGAAAGGTCCCACCGTCACACAGTGGCCGCCCGACGCCGGGCTGGCACCAGGCTCGGAGCCCGGGGCCGACGCGGGCAGCGGGTCGCTGACCAGCACGAGTCCGGGCAGATGGCTGATATCACGCGCGATGGGCGGGACCGGCGCCCGATCGATCAGCAGCGCCCAGGCCGCGAAGCCGAGGTTAGCGAGCACCAGTATGATGATCAGTGGACGCATTCGTTTACTTGATGGACAGCCCGGAGCGCAGCGCGACGCCACGCAGCACGAGGTCCGGCACGCTCACATACGAACACTGTAACAGCGGTTCGATCTGTACGGCAGCGCCGCCGGTGAGCAACACCAGCGGCGTGCGCTGCAGCGCCCGCTGCGCCTCGGCGACGGCGCGGTCGACGATGGCGGCGGCGGCGTACCGGGCGCCCTGGTGGATGGCAGCGCGCGTGTCCTGCGCAAAGAGGCTCTTGTTCGAGAGCGCGCCGCTTGCTCGCTTGGCGATGCCCGCCGTGTTCTTGAGTACCGAGCTCACCATCAGCTGCGGCCCCGGCACGATGGCCCCGCCCAGATGCACGCCGAGAGCGTCCACCAGGTCGATGGTCATGGCGGTGCCGAGATCGACGATGCAGGCACCGCGGGCCCGGGCCATGTGATAGGCCGCGATCACCCCCATGAACCGGTCGACGCCAAGGCGCCAGGGCTCCTTGTAGCGGGTCGTCAGACCCGCCGCATTGCGCGCGGAGGCGACGAACTCGCACTTGAGGCCGGTCTCGCGCCGACAGGTCGCCGCCAGCATCCGGTTCAGGCGCGTGCCGGCAACGCTTGCCGCAATGACCCGGGTGAGGCCCGGGGTCCGCGCGAACAGGTGCCGCTTGAGCTCACGGGCCGTGAGCCCGGCATGCTCGAGCGCCTTCTGCCGTCCCATCCTGTCCCCGCGCAACACCGACCATTTGATGCGGGTATTGCCGATATCCACCAGCAGCACGCTCACCGGCTGCGCCTCACGATTCGGCTCTCACGCTGACCTCTCCCGATACAAAGCGGACCAGTCCGTGGGGGGTCTCCACCAGCAGCGCGCCGTCGAGATCGATGCCGCGCGCCACGCCGCGGGTCGTCTCCTGGACGGTGGTCACGTTCACCGCCCTGCCCAACAGCGCATCGGCGCTCTGCCATTCCTCGCGAAACGGCCGCAGACCCTCGTGCTCAAAGACCGTGAGCCCCCTCGCCAGGCACTCTATCAGGCTTGCCGCGACCGCATTGCGCTGCAGAGTCGGGACCTCCAGCGACTGCAGATCGCACGGTTCGGTGCCCGCCGCATTGATCTGGGTGCGGGCCGTGGCATCCAGCGCCACGTTGATGCCGATGCCGATCACCACGTAGGCGGGGCCCCCGGCCTCGGCGCGCATGTCGATGAGAATGCCGCCCAACTTGCGATTCTCGCAGATGAGATCGTTGGGCCACTTCAGCTGCAGCGGGGTGGCCGCCTGGACACCGGCCGGAACGTGCGCGCGCAGCGCCCGCAGTGCGCACACGCCGACCACCAACCCCAGGGCTCCCATGTCGCGCGGCATCTGCCCCAGGCTCCACCCCAGCGACAGGCACAGGGCGCCGCCCGGGCTCGCCAGCCAGGTGCGGCCGCGACGGCCACGACCGGCGCTTTGAACCTCGGCCAGCAGCACATCGCAGTGCTCCGGCGGCACATCGGTGCGCGCGAAGAGCGTGGAGTTCGTGGACTGAAGCTCCCAGGCCACTTCCAGCTGTCGCAGCCGCGAGCGCGCGGTGCTGTTCAACTGCTCGCGGATCAGCTTCGCATCCAGCGGTGCGGTCGGCACGGCCAGTCGGTAGCCGCGGTTGCGCACCGCGTGAATGATGACGCCCAGCGCCTTCAAGGTGCCGACGGCCTTCCAGATGGCGTTGCGGCTCACGCCCAGTTGCGCCGCCAGTGCCGCGCCGGAATGAAAGCCGCCGGGTGCGAGCTTGCGGAAGATACGCGCGACGAGCGGCTGGGCCGCGAGGGCGCTCACTTCGATCCCCGTCGCGGTTCGGTGCCCGAGCACATCCGGGCAATGTTGGCGCGGTGGGTGAAGATCATGAACACGGTCGCGGCCAGCAGGAAGACCGTCAGCGGCGAAGGCGTCGCAGTGAGAACCTGCCAGGCGGCGGCCGTCGCGACGGACGCCATGGAAGCCAGGCCGACAAAGCCGCTGATGCCCAGGACCAGCAGCCACGCGAGCGCGAGCGGTATGAGCAGCACGGGTGCGAGGGCACCGAGCGTACCGACGAGCGTCGCCATGCCCTTGCCGCCACGCAGGCCGAACCAGACCGGATAGACATGCCCTGCGACCACCGCGGCCGCGCAGGCGACCGGGAGCCAGGGTGCCAGCGGCGCACTCGGCCGGAACAACGGCCCCAGGCTCGACCAGGCGGGCGCCGCGGGTGCAATGGCGCGCACCGCCAGCCAGCCTTTGCCCGCATCGATGATGAAGACACTCAGTCCGAACGGGACGCCGCGCGTGCGCCAGGCGTTGGTGCTGCCGGCGTTGCCACTGCCCAGCGCCCGGATGTCCGGACCCCCGCGCAGCCTGCCTAAAATCAGGCTACCGACGAGGGATCCCAGCAGCCAGGCGAGCACGACCTTGAGGGCGAAGTCCATCACGCCGGCGAGAATACCTCAGCCAGCATGCACCTCACGCTGCCGCCGCCGAGGCGCTCGATGGTCGGAATAGAGATGGGCAAGAGGTGATCGGTGCCGGCGGCCAGCCGGTCCCAGACGTGAGCCGGCAGGATGCGTTCGGCGCGCGCCGACAAGGCGTAAACCGCTTGGCCCTCGGCACCGATGAGCTCGAGCATGTTCCCGGCAAAGCCCGCGACGCCGACCTGGTCGATCTCGATGACGTCCTTGGCGCCGCTCGTCAGCGCTGCAAGGACGCGCTCCCGGTCGGCCGGCACGATGGCCTCGGCCGCGACGACGGCGACCCGGTAACCGATGCTGAGCATGACGTTGGTGTGATAGAACGGCACGCCGGCGGCGTCGACCGCGTCAAAAACCACCGGCTCGTAGCCCAGCTGCGCGGCCCAGTGGCGCACGAGTGACTCGTCCGTGCGGCTTGAGCGGCAGGCAAAGGCCCGCCGCGCGCCATGGTCCAGGACCAGCGAGCCGGTGCCTTCGAGGTAGCGCCCCTGATTCTCGAACGGCGACAGGTCCAGGACGCGGCGGATCCGGTAGCGGCACTGTGCGGCGACCTCCTCCAGCATCCCGCGCCGCCGCTCCAGGCGCCGGTTCGGGGCCTCCATGGGATACAGCACCACGGTGCCATCCTCATGCCAGCTGACCCAGTTGTTGGGAAAGACGGCATCGGGCTTCGGCGGCAGCGGCTCATCGGCGACGACACAGACGCGCACCCCCGCCCCGCGCAACGCGGCGACGGCCGCGTCGAACTCGCGGATGGCCTGGCTGCCGGCATCGGCGGGCGGGGCGCCGGTGACCTGCAGGCGGTTGCTGGCGGCGGTCTGCGAGTTGTAATCGAAGGCCGCCGGCCGGATCATCATCACTGCCGCAGCGCACTGTGTCCGGATATCCATGAGCGATCGACTACCTCTCATCACTGCCACCAAACGGGGATTGTATTGCCCACCGGGCGATTTCTACATTGACCCGAGCAAACCGGTGCAAACGGCGATCGTGACGCACGCTCATGGGGATCACCTGCGCGAAGGCAGCGCCCGCATGCTGCTGGCGACCCCGGGTCTGGGGGTCGCGCGCAAGCGCCTCAACGACGCCCGCAACATCGTCCCGGTCGAATATGGCGCGCCCGTGACGCTGGGGCCGGTCAAGGTGTCGCTGCATCCGGCCGGGCATATCCTGGGCTCGGCGCAGGTGCGCCTGGAGCATGACGGGGAGGTGTGGGTGGTCTCGGGTGACTACAAGCGCCAGGCGGATCCCACCTGCGCGCCCTTCGAGACCCTGGAATGCGATGTGTTCGTGAGCGAGACGACGTTCGGGCAGCCGCATTTCGTGTGGCCGGACACCGCCGCGGTGGTGGGCAACATCGTGCGCTGGTGGCACATCAATCGTGAACGCGGCAAGAACTCGGTGCTGTTCTGCTACGCCTTGGGGAAAGCGCAGCGGGTGCTCGCCGAGATGCTGCAACACACGCGCGAACCGGTCCATGTGCATGGCGAAATCGGGACCCTCGTGGAGGTGTATCGCGCCGCCGGCATCGAGATGGTGCCCACCCAGCAGGTGACGGCGACCTCCGCGGCGGACCTGCGCGGGGCCCTGATCATGGCGACGCCGACCATGACCCGCTCGTCCTGGCTGCGGCGCCTGGGCATGGGCGCAC
>Ga0302316_10000042_pt1 | contig 105427 bp, 87 predicted proteins | sample III_Palsa_N3_2_FD_200456 | JGI IMG/M metagenome (GOLD analysis project Ga0302316, IMG submission 200456) | Peat permafrost microbial communities from Stordalen Mire near Abisko, Sweden - III_Palsa_N3_2 | ecosystem: Environmental > Terrestrial > Soil > Palsa > Peat permafrost | place: Sweden...
CAAAGACTGGTTTGCCTCGACGGAGATCTGCGTCCTCGCCATCACCGCGGTGATTGGCTTCGCGGCATTTCTGATCTGGGAGCTGACCGAGGCGAATCCGATCGTGAACCTGCGTGTGTTCCGCCACCGCGGCTTCTCCTCCTGCATGTTCGTGCTCGCACTCGCCTTTGGAGCCTTCTTCGGTCTGAACGTTCTGACACCCCAATGGCTGCAGTTCAACTTGGGTTACACCACCACTTGGGCCGGCATGGTGGTCGCCTGGGGGGGTGTGCTGTCGGTGATCTTTTCCCCGATCGCGGCCAGTCTCGCCAACAAGAAGGATGCCAGAGTACTGATCTTCATCGGATGCCTGTGGCTCGGGCTGGACACGTTCTGGCGCTCAATGGGAACCTCCGATATGAGCTACTGGGCAATCTGCATCCCGCTCTTCTTCATGGGCGTGGGCATGCCCTTGTACTACGTGCCCCTGACAGGTCTGGCGATGGGGTCGGTGACCGAAGAGGAGACGGCCTCCGCGGCCGGTCTCATGAATTTCGTGCGCACGTTATCCGGTGCTTTCGCCACCTCGCTGGTCACGACCTCCTGGCAAAACCGCAGCATCCGCGCCCATGCGGAGTTGGCGAACGTGGTCGTCAGCGGGGGTCCGACACCACAGCTACCCCCGGTGATCCATCCGCAGTTAGGTCGCGAGATTCTTAATGCGCTTGTTGATGGACAAAGTCTCATGCTCGCGACCAACGGATTGATGATGGTCATGGCGGGGATCTTCATTGTCGCTGCGGCCTCAATTGTGCTCGCGCCCAAGGCAGCTCGTGCCGTCGATGCAGCCTCCGTGGGGCATTGATTCCAAGAATTTCACGCAGACGGGGGAACTAACATGACTACGACCCAAGACAGATCGACTGGGTGCTGGCGGACAAGGACAGTCCGTTGGGCTTGCGCGCTGGGCGCCTTTGCAATGGTGGGCTGTGCAACCCTCCCGCGTCGTGACGCGCCACCTACGCTTTTTAGTGCAGCGACGCCGGTCGGGTTTTCCACCGAAGTGCGATTCCTGAGCACCGATCTGGCAAGCGTCGAGAGTCACTCGGCCTTGGGTCTGCAGCGCCTCAAAAGCGCATCCACGGACGGAATCGTTCGCGCCCTGGCGTTATCCGGAGGCGGTGCCGGTGGCGCATACGGAGCGGGAGCCTTGGTCGGTCTCAGCCGCGCTCATGAGCGGCCGCAGTACGACCTGGTCACGGGCGTGAGCGCCGGTGCGCTTATCGCCCCGTTCGCTTTCCTCGGGTCTGAATGGGACCCGCAGCTGACCGAGGCGTTCACAAGCGGGGCCAACGCGCGGATGAGTCTGCATGGTCTGCTCGCAATACCGTTTGGCACTCGGCGACGCAGCGCCGCCCTTAACGCGCTGGTGGACCGGTACATCACCTCTCGTCTCATCACTGCTGTGGCCAAAGAATCCGCCAAGGGACGGCTCCTGTGGGTGGCGACGACCGACCTGGACAAGGAAGAGACGGTCATTTGGGACATGGGCGCCATAGCCGCGCGCGGCGGCGAGCCCGCTCGCAGGCTCTTCCGGGATGTGCTGGTGGCATCGGCCAGTGTTCCAGGTGTCTTCTCACCCGTCCTCATCCACGTTCAGGAGGCGGGAATTTCCTATGACGAGATGCACGTAGACGGCAATGCATCCACTTCGCTGTTTATCGCACCAGTGGCGGCCTACTTTGCGCTGCTGGATCCGCAGAGTTTAAAAGGCACTCGGGTTTACGTGTTGATCAACGGGCAAATAATCGACGCTCCGGAAACGACGACCTTCCAGCTGGCACCGATCGTGTCACGGACGCTCTCGGCGGCGTTGAAGCACATGTCCAGAGCCCAGGTGGTCGCGATAGACCAGTTCGCCATGAAGTACCAAATGTCGGTTCAGTCGACATATTTGCCATTTGACTATCCCCGATACAGTCCCACGGAGTTTCAGGCCATCACGATGCGCCCACTCTTCGCCTATGGTGAGCGATGCGCGCGTGCGGGGCGACTGTGGACCACAATTGACGAAACAATGGCCAATGCGGAGACTGCATCGATACCCTCGAAGCCCATTCCGCAGGGCAATCAGGACCTGCAATGTCCCTTGAGACATGTCGAGTTCGCGACGGCGGCCATGCCATGAATCCGAACTGCAAACCAGACCGTCAGGAGGCTCACGCTGTTCACCGGTCAGTCCCGCAGGCGATTGCACGCACTGACCGGAGCGATCGGACACGACGAGCGTTACCGTTTTCAGTGGACAACACGTTTCAATAGAGGAGCTGCAGGCCCGATCCCGCGAGCGCTGGCAGGCGTATCGGCAGCAGTTTGAAAGAATGCCGGGTGAGGAGAGCAGGAAGAAATCAGCCGAGCTCTGTGCGAGGGCGCGGTAGCCCGCCAGGAGGACTGCCACGGTGCTGCCGACGTGGACGATGCGATCCAGGAACTTCTGACGGCTGAGGACATCCTCGAGTTCGGCGATGAGCGGAGCGCTGGTGAAGAGGCTGAAGCGCTGCTCGCGGGCGGCGGTGAGTACGGCAGCCGGTGCGCCGCCCCACAGGAATGCTGAAACCGGGGTGTTGGTATCAGCGACGACGCGCACGGCCGGCCGCGATCTCCGCGTCAATCTCAGTTTCAGTGAGCACCGGCTGCAGGTTGGCGAGCTTGTCCATCGTGGTGAAGAGCTGATCGACCTGCCGCTTCTTCATGGCCTCGCGCAGCAAGCGCTCGATGGCATCGGGGCGCAGGAGCCCGGCGGTCCGGGCCTGCTGGACCAAACAGTAAGCTTCGGGAGCGGAACTGCCAAGCCAGGTAGCACAACCCGATAGCCGGACCGGCCCAGGGCGTACGGTTTGCCGCTCCCCCGGGTCGGAGAATGTCCCCCGAGAGTCGCTGCGGTCCACTCCTGACCCCACCCGGACCCACGTCATTCGCAAGAGCTTGAAAGGGCTCGGTTCGAATAACGAAGTCACTTTCGCACCCGATTTCGAACAGTACTCTGTTCGTGTGAACCGTATCTCTCTTGCTATTGCGCCGGCGGCCCCTCCAGGGATCCCGCCGCCCGCAGCGGAATGGCGTAGATGAATTCGCAGGCCGTGACGTACAGCGTCTTAGCATCGTCCCCGCCGAAGGCCAGGCTCGATGCGCAGGTGGTCTTGCGCGGTTCTTGGTCGCCCAGGGTGGGCATGTGCAGCAGGCCCAGGAGCTTGCCCGCGGGCGAAGTGATTCGGACGGTGCCGGGCATGGCATCTGTCGACCAGACATTACCGGCGGGGTCCGTCTTCATGCCATCGCCGATGCCTGCGCCACGCGTGAACAGCTCAGCCGGTCCGGTGCTGCCATCCGCATGCACCTCGAAGCGGAACATTCTCGGATCCGGTGATACCGTTCCGGCCGACAGGTACAGGTATTTCCCGTCCGGCGAGAGCGCGATGCCGTTGGGTTCGGCGCCCAATTTCTCGCGACTCACGGCCATCGTGACCTTGCCGTCCTTCCAGCGCCACACCGAATCAGGCATCTGGACGTTCGGACCGTTGATGCCACCGCGTACGCCGACATCCGAGTCTGTGAAGAAAATCGCGCCATCCGGGGCGATCGCGACATCATTCGGACCGTTGAAATGCTTGCCCTCGTAGCCGTCCGCAAGCACCGTGCGCGTGCCGTCCTTTTCCAGGCGCTTGATCTGAAGATCCTGGCCGGCACACCAGATCAACCGTCCCTGCGCATCGATTCCGGTACAGCCGGGCCCGAACAGGATCATGTGGATGCGGCCGATGTAGGCAAGCTTGCCAGCGTTCGCAAAGTCCTGGCCGCTGTAGCCGGCCTGGTCCAAGTAAACGGACACGTGGCCCTCGTCCGTCACCTTGTAGACCACGTTACCGATGATGCTGCTAGCCAGCAGGAACCCCTTGGTACCCTTGTGGCCGCGCACCCACACGGGCCCGTCGATGAAACCGAATCCCTGGGCGACAGTCCTGATCTTCGCATCGGGCGCGATCAGGGCATCGAGCGCCGGATCGGCCCGGGTGATGCTGAAGGGATGAGCGACGGTATCCGCGGGCATCAGGCTCTGGGCTGGCGCAATCGACAGCCTTAAGCACATCGTCAACGCACCACACACCAGCTGTCGCGCCGATGAACGTTTCATAGCGGTTCCCCTTAGTACATCAAGTTTTGAGATAAGGCTTATACCCGAACTTCGACCAAAGTCGGCAACCGGGCCGCGAACGCACTCTGCAGCGCGCTGTCGAGGGCTCCGGGTTCGCGCACCAGGATCGCGTCGCATCCCTGTCCGCGCGCCAGTGCGCAGAAATCGAGGCCCGGCAGGCTCGTGCCCACGGTCTGTTCGACACCGAAATGATGACCGAACTGCCTCAGTGCCTCATAGCGGCCGTTGTTCAGGATGACGAACGTCATGCCCACGCCGAGCTGCGCGGCGGAGTAGAGCCCCTGGATGGCATACATCGCCGATCCATCGCCGAGGATCGCGATCACGCGCTCTCCGGGTCGGGCAAGCGCGACACCCACTGCCGCCGGCAACCCGTGGCCGAGGCCACCGCTGGCGCAGGTATAGAAGGTGTCCCGGTAGGTGATGGGCAGGTGCTCATGCATCGGCGTACGGCTGCTCGGGGCTTCCTCGACGATGATGCTGCCCGGCGGGCGCAGCGCCGCGATCCGTTGCAGCACAAGCGCGTCCGTGAGCGCCGCGACGTCCGTGGGCGCACGCGAGGCACACATGGGCCACTCGCGTGCACGCGGCTCGGGGCCTGCCAGCAAGGCGCGGATGCCGAGTCTGAGACTGGTGAAGATGGAGACTCCCGCGGCGGCCCAGGTCGTTGCCGCGGGGTCATCGTGAAGTTGGAACAGTTGTGCGCCGGCAGGCACGTGGGGTCCGACGCCTTCGACGTGATAGGTAAAGACCGGCGCTCCCAGCACCACGATGCAGTCGTACCCGGTGAGAGAGGCCACGATCTTTTCCCGGTCGGCCGACAGGAATCCGGCGAATAGCCGGTGATCTTCCGGGAAGCTGTTACGTCCCGAGAGCGGACTGACCCAGACGCCGGCGCGGTGGCGCTCCGCGAGTGCGATAACCTCATCCCAGGCATCGTCGCGGGCGACGGAGGCCCCCACGACGAAGGCGGGCCGCGCTGCTCGCCCCAGCGCTTCGGCCGCCTCGGCCAGCAATTCCGGATCGCCGCTCACGGCGAAGCTGACGCGGCGCGCCTCGACCGGCGCACACGGGCGGTCCCAGTCATCGACCGGGATCGAGACGAACGTGGGTCCCGCAGGGGCTTGCATGGCAATGTAGTACGCGCGTGCGATCGCGGCGGGGACGTCCTCTGCGCGGGCGGGTTCGCAGCTCCATTTCACGTAGGGCTTCGGCAGCTCGGTTGACTGCGCGGCAAACAGAAAGGGCTCGAAAGGCAGGATCGAGCGGGCCTGCTGTCCCGCCGTGATGACCAGGGGCGTCTGATTGCGGTAAGCGGTGAAGATATTGCCCAACGCGTGACCTACGCCTACCGCCGAGTGCAGGTTGACGAGCGCTGCGTTGCGCGTCGCCTGCGCGTACCCGTCGGCCATGCCGATTACCACCGACTCCTGCAGGCCGAGGACGTAGCGGAAGTCATCGGGAAAATCCCGGAACATCGGCAACTCCGTGGAGCCCGGATTGCCGAAGATCGTCGTCATGCGCAGTTGACGCAGCAGCCGCAGGACCTCCTCGCGAACCGTCGCGACCGTGGTGGAGTGATCCGGTGTCGCGGCCACTAGAAAACCTTTCCCGGGTTCAGGATCCCATTAGGGTCGATGGCGCGTTTAATCACCCGCATGAGCGCGATCTCTTCGGGAGTGCGCGAATGATGCAGAAACTGTTTCTTGAGTGACCCGATCCCATGCTCGGCGGAAATCGAACCGCGACGACGGCCGGCGACGCCGTAGACGATCTCTTCGACCTCTGCCTGGAGCAGCGACTGGCCGGCCATCGCTACTGACGCGTGCAGGTTGCCATCGGCGACGTGGCCGAAATACACCATTGAGAGGTCCGGCCAACGCGCAGTGATTGCCGCAGTGATCTCATTCGCCAGGTCGCCGATCTCGGCCGTCGGCACGCTCACATCGAAACTCAATTGCGGCCAGTGGCGCGTACGCTGCCATTCGCCGGGTGAATCACGAACAGCCCACAACTGACTCGTCTCCCGATGTGACTGGGCGATCACGGCATCGTTGCCGATTCCGGCCTCCAGAGCCTCGCCGATGACGCCCTCGAAGCGCTGCTGATCGGTTCCGGGATCGAAGCCCATGGTCTCCACCAGGACGTACAGGCCGAGTCCCGGCGGGAGCGGCGGTGTTCGGCCCATCGCCACCGTGCCGAGCTCGTAGAATTGCGGCCACATCACCTCGAATGCGGTCAGCTGCGGGCCCAATGCGGCGCGCACGAGTTGCAGCAGCCTGAGCACGCCGTCATAGCTGCTGACGCCGACGATCCCGGTGCAAACGGTCTGCGGCTTTGGAAACAATCGCAGCACGATCGCGGTGATGACCCCGAGCGTGCCCTCGCTGCCGATGAACAGCTGCCGCAGGTCATAGCCGGTATTGTTCTTGAGGACCTTGTGCAGCGAATCGATGAAAGTGCCATCCGCCAGGACCACCTCGATCCCTAGCACCAGGTCACGCGCCATGCCAAAGCGCAACACGCGGTTACCCCCCGCGTTGGTCGAGACATTGCCGCCGATCTGGCATGAGCCGCGTCCGCCGATATCCAGCGGAAAGAACAGGTCGGCCTCATCTGCGGCTTTCTGCACCGCTTCCATCACCACCCCCGCCTCGACCGTGATCGTGCCGGAAGCCGGATCAATCTCGCGGATGGTGCGCATCCGCTCCATCGACATCACGACGCAGGGCACGATTGGAACTGCTCCCCCGGCAAGCCCGGTCATGCCCCCCTGAGGCTGGACCGGGAGGCGATGCTCGTTGCAGTACGCGAGAATGCCGGCCACCTCTTGTGCGTTCCGCGGATACGCCAGCGCCAGCAGCTTGATGGAGGGATCGGCTTGCACGCCGTAGTCGCGCATGTGGCGGGAGGCGTTGGCGGCGTCCGGCACGAAGATCACGTCGGGACCGACCCGTTGCCGCAGCCCCGATGCCACCTCATCGTGCATGGTTGACACCTCCTGGGTGCGCCGCAGGCCCGGACTCAGGCCGGCTTCTCGCCGACCACGGTGGTGCGATAAAGCTCACGCCGGTTGCCCTGATAGTCATTGTAGGCCTGGTGCACACACAGGCGGTTATCCCACAACGCCACCATGTCCGGCTCCCAGCGCAGTCGGCAGGTGAACGCAGGCTGGGTGATGTGTTCCGCGAGGAACCGCAGGATCGGTGCCGACTCCTCCTGGAGCATGTCCTCGAAGCCGATGGCGTAGGAAGAATCGACATACAGCGCTTTTTGTCCGGTGACGGGATGCGTGCGCACCAGCGGATGGATGCTTCCGCGGATCTTGCGCAGCAGATCATCGGACAGGCGCTCGGTGCTCCGGGAAGCCGCGAGCCTGCCAATGGGACTCTCATTGACCTCGACGGACTGCTGGGCGGCGCTGAGCACGTCGCGCAGCGAGAAATGCACCCGCAGGCTCTGTACCATGCGCCGGTAGCCGCTGCTCAGCATCCGGTAGGCCAGCGCCGAGTTGGCCCACATGGTGTCGCCACCGAACGGGGGCACTTCCACCGATCTTAGGATCGTGATCGACGGCGGTTCAGGAAGAAATGGCGAATCGGTGTGCCAGCCCTCCCCGAACACCATCTTCGATGCGTCGTCCGCCTCCTTGATCAAGGGATGCACATTCTTGTGCCCCGGGACGCCGCTGGTATAGGCATCCACGGCGAACGCACCGAAGCGTAAGCTGAAACGCTCCTGGTCGCTGTGCGTGAGAACCTGCCGGCGCGCATAGATCATCTTATGCCGGAACAACGCATCGCGGATTTCATCGAACTGCGCATCGGAGATCCGGGCAAGGTCCACCCCGCAGATCTCCGCGCCCATCGCTGCCGCCAGCGGCTTGGCCTCGATGTACGAATAGTGCACGGCGCGATTGTCGAACTTACCGGTAGGATGCAGTCTCACTGGATTCTTCTCACGAAGGTATGCAACTATATTGCATTGATTAAATATAGTTGCTTCCTTCGGCCAGCGTCAATAGGAGATGTGAAGTTGCGGATCCTGAGGCCCCTCGTGGCACTCGGCGCTTTACTGCTCGCCACCGCCGGTGTGGCAGACGGTGACTGGGCGAACTACGGCGGGTCGCCTGGCGGCACCCGATTCTCACCGTTGCGCCAGATCACGACGGACAACGTCAAACGGCTGCAGTTGGCATGGTCCTATCGGCTGCCACCTCCGCTGGAGACCGTCGCCCATCCTTACGTCGCCTTTGAAGGCACCCCGCTGGAGGTGGCTGGTTCAGTCTACTTCTGTACACCCAACAGTGCTGTCGTGGCCCTCGATGCGGACACGGGCGCGAAGCGCTGGATCTTTGCCCCGCATCTGCGCAAGTGGGGCGGCTTTCGCGCCTGCCGCGGGGTCGCCTATTTCCGGACGACCTCACCGTCCGACAGCTGCCACGAGCGCATCATCGCGACCACGGTCGATGCCCGCATGTACGCAGTCGATGCCCGAACCGGAGCGCTGTGCCCCGGCTTCGGGGAACACGGTTGGGTGGACCTGCTCACCAACATGGGACCCATGACGCCAGGTGTGTTCACCCCGACATCGGCACCGACGGTGATCCGGGGGCGGGTGGTGACGGGCGGCTTGGTCAATGACAACGGTCAGACAAGCAATCCATCCGGCGTCGTCCGGGCCTACGATGCCACGAGTGGGCAGCTTGCCTGGGCCTGGGACCTCGAACATCCCGAGCGCCACGGCGCACCACCGGTCGGCGAGATCTACACGCGAAACACACCCAACGCGTGGGGACCCTTCAGCGCTGATGAGACGCTGGGCCTGGTCTACGTACCGACCGGCAACAGCAATCCGGACTACTACGGTGCCCACCGCTCCGCACAGGCCGAGAAATACTCGAGTTCGACCGTCGCGCTCGATGCACTGACCGGCGAGGTGCGCTGGTCGTTCCAGACCACCCACCATGATCTCTGGGACTACGATGTGGGCTCGCAGCCGGTGCTGTTCGACCTGCCGACGGCGGGCGGCGTGGTGCCGGCCCTGATACAGCCGACCAAGCGCGGCGACATCTTCGTGCTCGATCGGCGTGACGGCCACCCGCTCCTCCCAGTCATCGAGAAGCCGGTACCGCAGGGCAACGTGCCTCGTGACCGCACCGCCGCCACCCAGCCGTTCTCCATCGGGTTGCCGGCGCTCACGGGACCGGACCTCACCGAACAGGACATGTGGGGCCTCACGCCCCTCGATCAGCTGTGGTGTCGGATCAAATTTCGTGAGTCGCGCTACGAGGGCGTCTTTACGCCGCCGACCGTCGGTCGACCCTGGATCTACAGTCCGGGATGGATGGGTGGCAGCGACTGGGGCGGTGTCTCGCTGGACGAGTCGCGCGATATGCTGATTGCGGTGTCACTGCGCATGGCTAATTACGAGCGCTTCGTGTCGCCGCAGGAGGCCGCGAGCCCTGCATTGAAGGGACTCGTCACGCCGCAGGTAGGCTCGCCATTTGGCGGGATCGTGTCCGATTACTTCCATAGCGCACTCGGCGTTCCCTGCCAGCGACCGCCGTATGGGATCATCAGTGCGATCAGTCTGAAGACCGGCTTGCTGGTGTGGAGTCACCCGGTCGGCACGACCCGCGCCAACGGTCCGCTGGCAACTCCGTTGCGGATCCCCGTGTCGATCCCGATGGGAAACGTCACCCTCGGCGGCAACCTCGTGACCGCCGGCGGCCTGATCTTCCTCAGTGGCACGCTCGATCGCTACGTGCGCGCGCTCGATGAGCGCACCGGGCGGGAGCTGTGGCGATCCGCCCTCTCCGCCGCGGGCATCGGAACTCCGATGAGCTACACCGCGCCAGGCAGCGGCAGGCAGTTCGTCCTAGTCTCGGTCGGCGGCAACAGCAAGTTCGGGCCCAACCAGGGCCTGTTCGTACAGGCCTATGCGCTGCCGAAAGCCCCGCAGGGATCCCCGTGAATCACGGGGTGGTGGCTACGGGGCCGGACATTCGCAACCTGATCCGGTAGACCGCCTGGCAGGCGGTGATGAACAGTGTGTGGCCGTCGACATCTCCGAAGGCGAGGTTCGAGGCACAGATCTGCCGTTTCGGTTCTTCGACGGATACCGGCAGATGGAGCAGTCCCAACAGCCGGCCGGACGGCGACGTGATGCGCACGATGCCGGGTGCCGTGCCGCTCGTGGAATAGATGTTTCCCTCTCGATCGACCTTCACGCCATCGCCAATGCCCGGTCCCTCCGCGAACATCGTACCTCCGGACAGGGAGCCGTCGGCGCCGACGGCATAGCGCTTGAGGCGTCCCAGCCCGGAGGTCAGGTATAGATAGTGCTCATCCGGGGAGAGCGCGATGCCATCCGGCGGGCCGCCGAGATCGTTCTGATCGAGGACTTTCCGCAGCTGCCCGGCGCGCAGGTACCAGACACCTGCCGAATCCAGCTGCTTCAACTTGCTGCGTGCGCCGTAGCGCAGGCCGAAATCCGGATCGGTGAAGAACATCGCGCCGTCGTGAGTCAGTACCAGATCGTTGGGACCATTGAATCGTCTGCCCTCGAACCGGTTGGCCACGACAGTGCGTTGTCCATCCTTTTCCAGCCGCATGATGGCACCGTCATTGTCGGCACACCACAGCAGGCGGCCGCTGGCATCCAAGGCGGTACAGGACGGACCGATCAGCAGCACCGCCATGCGGCCGCTGCGTGACTGTATGCCGGCCTCGTCCAACTCGGTCCCCGTATAGCCCGCCTTGTCCACGAACACGGAGACCTTGAGATCCGGATCGATCCGGTAGATAACGTTGGCAGTGAGATCGCTCACTAGGAGATAGCCACTTGCGCCGTCCGGGACCCAGACCGGTCCTTCGGTGATTCCGAAGCGATCTCCCAGCAATTCCAGCAGCGCATCGGGAGCGATTACGCCATCGAGCGCGGGATCCATGCGTTCGATCGCAAAAGGTCGAGCCACGGCTGCGACATCAGCGGCATCTGCCGTCGTGGTCAAGCAACTCATCGCAGCGAGCACCATCGGTAGCAGCCTGGGCATGGTCACGCCGGTCATCAGCTCCTCCCGCTCAGTGCCCCAGCGGCAACGCAAAGGCCATGATGGCCAGACCCTGGTTGTGCGCCATCAGTGAGTTGCCGCCGGAGGCAATGACGACGTACTGCCGCCCGCTGTGCTGCGACTGGTAGGTCATTGGATTGGCAAAGGCGGCCGACGGCAGCTGGATCTGCCATAGCTGTCGGCCGCTATGCACGTCGATGGCACGGAAATACTGGTCGAGCGTTGCACTGATGAACACGATTCCGCTGCCGGTGATCAACGAGCCCCCGATGCTGGGGGAGCCCATCGACAGGTCGAGCGGCAACTGAAGTTTCAGCGGACCTGAGTTTCGCGACGTGCCCAGGAGATGGCTCCACAGCAGCTGGTGGGTCTTCAGATCCACCGCGCTTAGCATTCCATACGGTGGGCGCTGACAGGGCATTCCCAGCGGTGAGCGGAACAGAGCGGTGTAGACGGCGAAATAAGGTGACCCTTCCTGATGGTAATAGGGAAACGGCAGCTTCGCGTTCTGGTCGCCCCCGAATTCAGAAACCGACGCGAAGTAATTGCGGCTGGCCATCTGGAATGAATCCACGATCATCAGGTCGTGCCCGGCATCAACCGACACGCTGCCCCAGTCGATGCCCCCCAGGAATCCGGTGGAATAGATCCAACCGTGATCGGACGGCGGTGTCATTGGGCCGTCGTAGCGGGCCGCGCGGAATTTTATCCGGCACCACAGCGAATCGAGCGGTGTCAGACCCCACATATCCGCTTCGGTCAGACCGGGGCCAGTGAACTGCGGCATGCCGGTCGAGAAGGGTTGCGTCGGCGAGGTCCAGTCACCCCGGCCGGCGCCCTGCGGCACGGGTCGCTCGACCACCTTGGCCAGCGGGTGCCCATCACGGCGATCGAGCACGAACACCTGGCCGGTCTTGGTCGGCTGGATGAGCGCCGGGACGCGCTCACTGCCCTGCGGCACATCCACCAGCACCGGCTGGGCGCCGACATCGTAGTCCCACAGATCGTGGTGCACCGTCTGGAACGACCAGCGGACCGCACCGTTCGTGGCATCGAGAGCGACGATGGAGCTGGAATATTTCTCCGCCTGCGCCGAACGGTGGGCACCGTAGTAGTCCGGATTGCTGTTGCCGGTCGGTACGTAGACCAGGCCCAGCGTCTCATCAGCGCTGAGGGGTCCCCACGCGTTGGGAGTATTGCGCGAATAGATCTCACCAGGCGGCGGGTCCCCATGCCGATTGGGATGGTCGAGATCCCAGGCCCATGCGAGCTTGCCGGTGACAGCATCGAAGGCCCGGACCACGCCGGAGGGATTCTCCAGCTCGCCGTTATCCGGTACGCCGCTGCCGACGACGGCCACTCCGCGCACGATCGCCGGCGGGGACGTGGGGGTGTAGAAACCCTTCTTGACCTCCCCGAGACCGGTCAGCAGATCCACTGTCCCGTCGACGCCGAAGCTGCGGCAGGCGGCGCCGGTACGCGCATCGATCGCACGCAGTGTCGCGTCCGCGCTGGTCATGAGCAGGCGCTCAGGGCATTCCGCCGTCGCCGGGGGTGCCCGGAAGTATGCAAGGCCGCGGCATATCGTCGAACCGCTCCAAGGACGAAGCCGTGCCGAATACTTCCAGCGCACGGCACCGGTGTCCGCGTCCAGCGCGACCACATCGTTTTGCGGCAGGCACACATAGACGAGGTCACCGATCTTCAGCGGCGTGACCTCCAGGGCCACGGCTCGGTCCTTCGGCCAGTCGATGTGGTAGCTCCAGGCCAACGCCAACCCGGAAATGTTGGCGGGCGTGATCTGCGACAGGGTTGAGAAATGCGCTGCCCCGGCATCACCCGCATAGGCCGGCCAATCTGCACCAGGCATCGGCGCGGTGGCCCAGGCGTATCCGCTGCACAGGCCACAGAGCGTGGCCGCGGCGACGCAGCTGCTCCTCGGGTGTCTTCTCATGCGAGCCGGCGGCGCACAGCGGGAAACACGAAGAATACCGCCAGCACCACCCACATACCCAGGCGGGAGGCCAATGCCCAGCCGTCAAGCCCGACCTCCCACAGCGACCAGATCACGGTATAGGCCAGTATGAAAAGATACAGCCACATCCCGACCCTGCGTCCCCGCCACAGGGCTGCGGCCGCGGCGATCAGGATGATGCCGGTCAACAGGTAGTATAGGGAACCGCCCAGAAGCGCCAGCTGCGCGCCTCCGGATGCGAGGACAATGCCCAGAATCAGGAGCAGGAGCGCGAAGATCCATGGCGCCCGGGGCGCGGGTGCCAGTGCGCTCACCGCGCGGGACCCTCGAGGACACCGGCGACCTTCAGCCGAATCTTGTAGACGGCGTCGCAAGCCGCGACGTACAACGTCTTTCCGTCCAGGTCGCCAAAGGCGACGTTGGTCGCGCAGATCTGCTTCTTCGGTTCCGCACCGAGTACCGGCAGATTGATGGTGCCCAGGAGCTTTCCAGATGGGGCGGTCACCCGCACCAGACCAGGTCCGGCACCGCCGGTGGAATAGATGTTCCCCTGCGAGTCGGAACGCATCCCGTCGCCAATGCCGACGCCTTGAGTGAACAGCGTGCCCTGGCCGAGGGTGTCATCTGCCTTCACTTCGTAGCGCATCATCTTGTCGAATGCGCTCAGATACAGGTATTTCTCATCTGCCGACAAGGTGATGCCATTGGGAATGCCCCCCAGCTGCGTGTCGGTCACCAGTTGGGTGGTCTTGCCGTCCTTGATCAACCACACGGCATCCTGAAGTTCCTTCTGGGGGCTCTTCATGGCGCCGCGCAGCCCGAAGTCATTGTCGGTGAGGTACACCGCGCCGTCCTTCTTGATCGAGATGTCATTGGGCCCGTTGAACCGCTTGCCGTTTCCCCCTGCGGACAGCACGGTATGCCGGCCGTCCGCTTCGAGGCGCATCACCTGGCGATCATCGTCAGCACACCACAGGATCCGGCCCTGCGGATCGACGCCCGAGCACGAAGGGCCGATGAGCAACACGTGGGAACGACCTGCGCGGGTCTGTGCGCCTACGCTTTCGACATCATCTCCCGTGTAGCCCGCGTGCTCCATGAACACGGAAACCTCGTTGTCGGGTGTGATCTTGTACAGCACGTTGTCGAGCAGCCCACCGAGCAGCAGGAAGCCGCTGCCGCGGCCGTCGCGGACCCAGGTCGTTCCCTCATCGAGACCGAATCCTGAGGCCACCAGTTCCACTTTCGCATCGGGCGCAATCAGGGCATCCAGTGCCGGATCCAGACGACTGGTACTGGCAGCCTTGGGTTCGGGGGCCGGTCCATCGCCTCGCATGGATGCGGTGGGCGCGGCAAGTGCCGCACACACCAGCCACCCGCAAGCCATCGTGCCCGTGACCGCGGCCGTGATGCACTTAGATTTCATTGCAGCTTCCTACAGTGATCAGAAATCGCGTCTCACCGTGAAATGAAATTCCCGCGGCGGCCCGACATTGCTCGAGATGTTCACCTCGCCGCCGCCGAAGAGCTGATAGTAATAGAATTTGTCCGACAGATTGGTCACGGAGAAGATCGCAGACCACTTGCCGTCGGTCGAGGCGTAGGCCAGCTGCGCGTTGGTCAGCGCGTACGGCATGATAGTGTACGCCGGCTGTGGTGACTCGGCGCCCGGCGCCGGATCAAAGTCCATCTGCGACTGCCAGCTCACGTCGAGCCGAGGCGTGAACGCACCCCAGGGAGAATTTAGCGTGTACTGCAACGCCACATGCATGTTCCAGTCCGGCTGCTGGTGGTTGCCTGGGGCAATGTACCCGGGGAGTCCCGGAGTGTCGACGCCGGAGCGGAAGTCGATGTAACCACCCGAGAAATCAAACTGCAGACCCCTGACGGGCAGGGCGGTGATGTCCCACTCGGCGCCCTCGATCTTGGCGGGGGTACCCACCGTGATAAACCAGGGAACGGTCGATGGATTGGTCGGGTAGAGGGCGGCACAGGTGGCCGCACTGGCCTGCCAGGTTGCAGTCGGCAGCTGCCCCAGGCACTGATAGCCCTGCTCGGTCGTCGAGCGAGACTTGTAGTCCGAGTAGAAGATGTCCAGGTTCGCGCGGACCTTATGGTCGAAGAACTCGTTCTTCAGGCCCACTTCATAGGAGGTCAGTTCCTCTTCCGGCGTGCTCTGGGTCTGCTGGGGGGTGATCACGATCGTGGCCACACCCGGCGGCCGCGAACCGGTTGACACGGTCGCATAGGCCAGGATCTGGTCCGTAATCTGGTAGTCGGTGGACAGCAGCCAGTCCCAGTGATGTTCATCCGCCAGGAACGGCTGCGGGACCACCAGGAGTCCGGGGTGATCGAAGTGATACTCGACTTTGCCGGTCGTCAGGCGCGCGCCACCGGAGACTCGCCACTTGTCCATGAGCTTGTAGTCAACGTGGAAGAACCCGGAAGCGGACTCGTTGTAAGCGCTGTCGTACTCGTTGAAGTTGTCGGTGATATAGCCGATGAAGCCGTCGGAATAACCCGTGAAGTTGTCGAAGAATCCGCCGATGACCCAGTCGAGCTTCTTGTCGAACAGCTCACCATTGAGGCGCAGCTCCGAGGTCCGCTGAATCACGTTCTGATTGAAGTTCGAGAGCACGTACCCGAGCGGCGACTCGTCGCCGTTTTGCGGGAAGTTGTCCCCGAAGGCTGAGTACGACTCGATGGCGGTCAAATGCACCTGGTCGAGGAGCTGATAGTCGATCTTGGCCGAGAAGATGTCCGAATTCTGCAGCTTCTGGTTGGGATAACAGATGCCGGAGGGCACCGGCTCACCCGAAGATGAGGGGATGTTTCCCTGCAGCAGCGGCCGGCAGAAGCTCGAGTAGCTGGAATATGGCGACCCGGCCGGCGCGAGGAAGCGGTTGTCGTACTGCACACCGAACTGGTTCTGGATCGCAATATTGTAGGCGTTGACCAACCCATTCGTACTCGGGTACGGGTCCGTGACCCTCTCGATCACCTCGGGCGAGTCTTCGTCGTTGGTGCGTTCGATGTCGGCGCTGAGATTGATTTCCAACCTGTCGCTGGGGGCATAGCGGAGCTTGATGCGACCTCCGTCCTCAACACCGCCGCCTTCAGCGCCGGTCGAGCAGCCGTGCGCTTCGGCTTCCGGCTGGGCGGTCGGGAACGATCCTGCGAGCGCTGGCGTGCCCAGCTTGTTCATCTCGCAGGTGAAGTCGAGGAGGTTGACGTAGCCGTCCTGGCGGTGGAAGTGACCGGAGACGCGGACGAAGAGATCCGGGGCGATCGTGGTATCGAACGCACCGGAGCCGATGAGTTCGTTATAGGAGCCGTAGCCCAGGCTCACGAACCCGCTGTTGTCACCCGTCGGCTGCTTGGTGTAGAGCTTGATCGCACCGCCAATGCTGGCGTTGCCGGACAGTGTGCTTTGCGGCCCGCGATCCACTTCCACCCGATCAATGTCCGTCAGGTTGAGCTCCGAACCGACCGCCGTGGCGTGATACACGTCATCGACGTAGATGGCCACGGCCGGCGCCCGGGCATAACTGGCATCGTTCTGGCTGACGCCCCGCATGACAATGGTCGGCACACCGCCTTCATCGGCATCCGGCGGAGTGGTGAAGAGATTCGGGATCAGCCCGTTGCCCAGGGTGTCGATGCTGGTGACGTTGGCGGCCTTGAGCTGGTCGCCCGAGGTCGAGGAGATCGCGATCGGCGTGCGCTGCAGGTCCTCCTTCTCGTAGCGCGCCGTGACTGTGACCGTCTGCAGCGCGCCCGTATCGATGTCGCCTTGCGACTGCGCCGGATCCTGGGACTGCGCCTGCGCGGCCCGCACACCGCAAAGCGCGGCGATCACCCCCAGTGACAGGGCCGTCGTGAGTCGTCGCGCGGCGGGCGCCGGAAACCTGTTTGCTGTGCGTTCCATCGAAGTTACCCCTGTGATACTTCTGAGACCGTTGTGTCGGCGGCCGCGCGGCCGGCGTGGAATTCAGGATGGCTTTTTCGTGTCCACCGGCAATGACATTTCAATGTTTGCGCGGCTTTCGATCCGCCGCACCAGCTCGCTCACACTGCTGTCGGGCGGAATCTCACGTTGCGTTCGGTGCCAGACTTCCTGGTTGATCTTAAGCAGATCCAGATCCAGCCCCAGGTCGGAGGCGATCCGCAGCGCAATGTCGATATCCTTGACCATCAGATCGAACTTGAAGGGATCGTCGAAGCGGCGGCTGAGAATCCGCTGCACGATGTGTGTCCGGCTGATCCAGGACATTCCCGTGGAGGCGTTCAGCACCCCGGTCATGGCCGCGGGCTCCAGTCCGGACCGGGCGCCGATTGCGAGCCCCTCGGCGGTGGCGAGAAACGTGGTGGCGGTGATGAGGTTATTGATTGACTTCATCACATGGCCGCTGCCGATCGGGCCGAGGTGAAACACCTGGTCCCCCAGCACTTCCAGCAGTGGGCGCGCGCGCTCGAGTGAGCGCTCCTCCCCGCCTGCCATGAAGACCAGCTCCGCGTTGAGCGCGCCGATCTCGGCTCCCGAGACAGGCGCATCGATCATGTCTACGCCTTGTGATTTCAGGCGTTCGGCCGTGGTCCGCGTATGCCACGGCTCGGACGAAGACGTGTCGATCAGCAGGCTGCCGGATCGGAATCCTTCCGCAAGTCCAGACGGACCGAAGACCACCGACTCCACTGCTCGCCCGTGCGGCAGCATGGTGAAGACTATTTCTGAGGAGGCCGCCACCTGCTTCGGAGAAGAGGCGATCGTGGCGCCCGCTGTGCTGCGGCGGAGGCGTTCGAGCGCTTGCGCATCGATATCGAAGGCGGTTAGGTGAACCCCCGAAGCCACGAGGTGGCGTGCCATGGGCAGTCCCATCACCCCTAATCCAACGAAGCCGACGGTCCGCCTGCCCACCATCATTCCCCCACAAGAATCCACGCCGTCACATCAACTGTTGCTCGAGCAACGCGTTCAAAAGCGCGTTGTACGGTGTTTTTATGGTTGCGGATGCTAGCAACGGATTGGCACTCAAGGAAGTCATTCAATCACGCAATCGGCCTTCGCAAAAAGCGAACGCGTGCGTCGCGCGAACGTCGCGGCGACCATTCGATTGGTTGCGCATTTCAGCGCCACGACGGTATCGTGTCGTCGTCGCAAGCCGTGAAACGGTGCGCCTTGATAATGCAACACAGGAACCTACTCACATGAAAATAGCCTTTATCGGCGTCGGTACCATGGGCAAGCCAATGGCCGCGAACATTGCGAAGGCGGGACACGAAGTGACGGTGTTCGATGCCGAGCCCGGCCGTGCCGTGCAGGTCGCGGGCGAAATCGGTGCGCACGCTGCGCAGCGCCTCAGCGAGATCGGCGCGGCGGAACTCATCGTGACGATGCTGCCGGATGGTCGCGCGGTGCGCGAAGTGGCTACGGGCAAGGGCGGAATCGCGTCGGTGTCCAAAGCGGGCACCGTCCTGGTGGACATGAGTTCGAGCCAGCCGTTGATCACGCGGGAGACCGGTGTCACGCTGGCGGCAAAGGGGATCGCGCTCATCGACGCGCCGGTATCGGGTGGAATGGAACGCGCCATCAAAGGAACGCTGACGATCATGATCGGCAGCAACGACGCAGCCGCACTGGGCAAGGTGCGCCCGGTGCTGGAGTCCATGGGAAAGACCCTCTTCGTGGTGGGCGGAATCGGGGCCGGGCATGCGGCGAAGGCGCTGAACAATGTGGTGGCAGCCTGCAACTACGCCGTTCTCGCAGAGGCCATGCAGATCGCCGAGCGATATCAGATCAATCAGCAGACCTTGATTGACATCATCAATACGTCCACCGGGCAATCGTTCATCTCGACTGTGGTGATGAAGCAGTTCGTGCTGCCGGGAACCTTCAACACCGGCTTTAAGGTTGGCCTTATTTCCAAGGACGTGAGCATCGCTGCGGAACTGGGCGAGCAGCTCTCCTGCGAGATACCGTTCATCCGGCTTACCGACGGGCGCTGGATCGAGGCCCGCGATGCGCTGGGCGCAGGCGAGGATCACTCGAAGGCGATTCTGGCGTGGGAGCAGGACAAGTGACAGACCGGGAAGACCTGTTCGAGAAAGGCATGGAGCTGCGCCGGCAGATGTTTGGAGCCGCCGGATCCGACCGTGCCTTGGAAACCGCCGGCGAGCATTCGCGGCCGCTGCAGGAGATGGTGACCCGGTTCTGCTTCGGCGAAATCTGGCAACGGCCTGGCCTTGATCACAAGACCCGCAGCCTGTTGACACTGTCCATGCTGATCGGCAGCGGTCGGTTCTTGCAGTTTCCCGCCCACCTGCGCGGTGCCCTGGCTAATGGCGCCACCGCGGAGGAACTGCGCGAACTCGTGTTGCACAGCCAGCTGTACTGCGGTATTCCCGCAGCGGTGGAGGCAATGGTTGCGCTCGAGTCGGTGCTGGCGGAGTGATAGCTCCCTGCGCTTCGGGCACTATTGCCTGCGGCGCGGAACGAAAGCCTTTATCCTTAGGGGCTGCGGAACGGCTTTTTCAGGATGGGTAGGTGGCGCGCGGGATTCAGTCGATCGTGCTGGGCTTCAGGCTCCTCCAGGTGATTGCCGAAGCCGGCGTGCCGCTGTCCTTGAAAGCGATCGCGGCCCTGAGCGGGATGTCGCCGAGCAAGGCCCGCATGTACCTGATCAGTCACATTGAAACAGGCATGGTGGCGCAAAGCGCCGAATCCGCGCTCTACAGCCTGGGGCCTTACGCGCTGCGCCTCGGGACCCGCGCGCTGCAGCGGATTCGCCCCGTCACCGTCGCAACGGAGGCGATGAATGCACTGCAGCAGGATACCCGGGCCCTGGTTGTGCTGGGTGCGTGGAACGATCAATGTTTGACCATTGTCTCCCGCAGCGAGGGTAGCTTGCCCCAACCCCTGCAGTTCCACGTCGGGGACTCGGCATCCCTGGCAAGCAGCGCCGCCGGTCATATCTTCCTGGCCTTTGGTCCCCGCGAACAGATCTGGCCGCGTCTCCGCGCAGAGCTTGACGCGTTGGGGTTGACGAAGACCGAACAGAAGAAGCGGCTGCAGTCGCTCGAGAAACTGGCCGTCAAGGTGCGCGAGCGGCGCATTGCCGAGACCGATCCGATCTCCTACGGCGCCGGAGTCACCGTCTCGGGGTATGCTTCGATTGCCGCGCCTGTGTTCGATGGTGCACAGCACCTGCGTTACGCGATGACACTGATTTTCCCCACCACCCCTGGCACCCGGCGCCGCAGCGAACTGGGGCGGCTGACACTCGAGGCTGCCGATCGGATCTCCCATTTTGCGGGGGCCGACGTGCACGCTTCAACGGGCTGATGCCATCAACACGCTTCGCAATATCGCCGCGTTCGTACGGGTTGCCCGTCTGGGCAGCATTTCTGCGGCGGCGCGTGAGCTCGACGCGGTCACGTCGGTGATTGCCAAGCGCATCTCGCAGCTGGAGAAGGAAGTGGGCGCGAGCCTCATTGTCCGCTCCACCCGCGGCGTAACGTTAACTACGGCAGGTGACCAGTACCTGCCGCACTTCGTGCGGCTCATGGCGGCCCATGATGAGATCTTCCGTGACCCGGGCGCGAACAAGAAGAGCGTTCAGGGCGCAGTACGGGTCATCGCTCCGCCGACGATTACCTCTTTGTTCATAGGCAGGGCACTCATCGACTTCCAATTCCGGCACCGCCTGGTCGACATGGACGTTACCATCATGGAGCGGTCGGTAAACCCTCTTGAGGAGGGGTACGACATCGCCCTTGGGGCGTGGCCCACTTCTTACCTGAACGTCGTCGATGTGCCGCTGTGCCAATACGAACTGGTGTGCGTCTGCGCCCCCTCCTACCTGCGCAACAAACAACGGCCGCGGCATCCGACCGACCTGGTTGATCACCAGTGCCTGTCGACGTCGCTCTTCCGCAGCACTTGGGGATTCACGCATGAGCGCGGGGCCATCACGGTCGAGGTGCATTCGCGGATCAAGTCCAGCGACGGACGGATGATCCGAGACGCGGCTCGCTTGGGCCTGGGGATCGCGATCCTGTCCCGGATGCTGGTGGAGGATGAGCTCAAGTCCGGCGCGCTCGTGCCGCTGCTGGAGGATTTCCCGGTCTCCCAGTACTGGGTGAAGCTCATGGTGCCGCGCATCCGGATGAGCAGACCTGCGGTGCGCACGCTCGTGTCCTTTCTGACGGAGAACGTGCGGGTCGTGGGAAAGGCCGCTCCCTGAGGCGTGCAATTGAATGGCAGTGACGTCTAATTTGTTGCGCTGCGTCGAGCAGCGTTCAGCGCGGATAGATTTCATCCAACAGCAGGCGTACAGGCGCTACGCGGCCGGGAGCACCAGCAGGCGACGCTGCCGCAAAGGCGAAACACGCGAGTCCGTCCTCATGGGTGAGCTGCGGGAAGTCTGCGAATAGCTTCGCTTCGGTCGTGCCACCGGCCAAATAGCCCAACACCTCACCGACCATGAGGCGGGTGCTTCGCACACACGCCTTGCCGGATCGAATCGTGGGTTCGATGCTGATGCGTTCTAGGTATTCCATGACCAAGAGGAAGTGTCGGAGGCGAAACCGCCAAGCCGGGCGCCTTCGGGCGTGCGATGGGGCCTCAATCACCGGGGTCGGCTGGCCCCCTCCTGCGACTGCCAAACTGCGAATGTGGGTGGATTGGGCAATGAGGGCAGTTCTTGGGCTGCTTGAGGACAATGGGATTTAATGACCACAATAATCACGATAAGTGATGGTTATCGTGAGTACCGATAGGATGAAAACCCGCATGCCGCTCATATAGAGCCATAGAACAATCAGTTAAGCGAAAGTTGCGGCCGCGGAGCCTCTCAAGTATCATCACGCATCAGATGCGCACCACTCTTGATATCGATCCGGAGGTCCTCCAGGCCGCAAAGGAATTGGCCCGGCGGGACGGTCGGACGGCGGGCGAAGTGGTCTCAGAACTGGCCCGAGCGGGCCTACGCGCCGCGATGGCGGCGCCCTCTTCCACAGGCCTCGACAAGGCACCTAGCAGCTTCTTTGGGTTCCGGCCCTTCAGCCCCCGCGGCACACCGGTGACCCACGACATCGTGAACAAACTGCGGGACGAGTCGGGGGTATGAGGTGCGCGCGCTTCTTGATGTCAATGTCCTGATCGCCCTCCTCGATGCCGACCACCTCCACCATGTGAGAGCGCGGGACTGGCTCGAGACCAACATTGCCACCGGGTGGGCGTCCTGCCCCATCACTCAAAACGGCTGCCTCCGGGTGCTCGCGCACCCGCACTACCCCAACGCCTCAAGCCCCGCTGAGATCGCCTCACGGCTGCGCGAGGCCACCGAGGCGGTCTATCACCAGTTCTGGGCCGAGTCCCCAAGCCTGCTCTCTCCAGGCCTCGTGAGCTGGGAATACATCGTGGGCTCACGTCAGGTGACCGACGCATATCTGTTGGCACTTGCTGTTCATCATGAGGGGCGCCTTGTGACGTTCGATCACGCCATTGCGCGGCGCGTTGTGCCGGGAGCCGAAGAGCACCACCTGGTCGTGCTGTGAGCTTCTCGTGATGAACACAGACGTGTCGTTATCCAGTAGGAACGCAGTTCAAGCACTGTATGCGGATCCGCCGGCGGCGTATCTGGATTCGGACGTCTTAAGCGACGAGGCAAAGCGGGCAGCTGAGGCGTTCGAGGTCGAGGGGACATCGCCCAACACCCGACGCACGTATCGCACGGCACTCCTGTACTGGGGCGCCTGGTATGCGCTGCGGTATGGGAAGGTGTTGACGGCGCCGGTCCCCGCACCCGTCGTCATTCAGTTCATGCTGGATCACCTCGAGCACAATCCGCTCGAAGAGCCTGTCGAGCCCTCCCCGTTTATTTCATCTAGCCGCACGACGCAGCATCTGTTGCCTCATCCCATCGACCGCGTGCTCGTCGCGCGTGCCTACAAGGCCAAACCGGGGCCCTGGTCGCTTGCGACCGTGAAAACCCGCCTCGCCGCCCTGTCGAAGGCACACGAGGTGCTTCTTGCGGCCCACGTTCCGCCTCTTCCGGCCAATACCAATCCTCTACGAGATCCGGGGGTGAGGCAACTTCTCTCCGCGGTGCAGCGAGCGTATGCCCGCCGACCGCCTGAACATGAGCGGCGGCCGCCTATCGCGGCGACCCGACCGGTCATGGAGGTGCTCCTGGCCACCTGCCAGGATGACTTAGCTGGAATCCGGGATCGGGCCTTACTGCTGTTCGGGTTCGCGAGCGGCGGCAGGCGTCGGTCGGAGATCGTGGCGGCGACCTTCGAGAACGTCCGGCGAGACCATCACGGCGGGTTTATATACGACCTCGGACGTTCGAAGACCAACCAGACCGGTGCGCGGTCGGCAGAGAATGCAAAGCCGATCGTCGGCGAGGCCGCAATCGCACTCGAGGCGTGGCTCAACGAACTGTTCAAGGCCAAAATAACCGAAGGGGCGATTTTCAGACGGATCCACCAGGGTAAAATAACCGAGCCGCTGCGGGATCAGGCGGTATGGAGCATTGTGAGATGCCGAGCGAAATTGGTGGCTCCGCCGCTGGGGAAGCTTTCCGCGCACAGTCTCAGGTCGGGATTTGTTACCGAGTCCGGAAGGCAGAATATTCCGATTGGCGAGGCAATGGCCCTCACCGGTCACCGAAGTGTGCAGACCTTTATCGGCTATTACCGCAGCGGTGAGGTAGCCAATTCTGCAGCTGCGCGACTCATGGATTTGAAAAAATGAAGCGTCGATGGTCGCTTTGACGCTGGTAGACGACTCTCTGTATCGGTGGATTGATCCGGGTCGTGGCGTTTTTCTTCAGGAAACAAACCGGCGGCGTTGGCTTACCCTTCACTTAGCCTGATAGCCGATTCAATGCAGGTCCGTTCCAGCGCTTCCCAATCAAGGAGCGGCGGCGCGCCTTCGAATGTGTAGAGCAACAAGCCATCAATCTGCGCTCCAATCAGAGCGGCACGTGACCTAACCTGTGATTCGGATAAGCGTGGATTCAGAGGTCTGATCGCGGCCATGAACAATGAGAGATATCGCTCGTAGCCAACCTGCATGGCTTCGCGGGCCATGGTATTCCGCTGGGCAAACGCCCACGATTCTGTACTGGCGACCGTCAACCGCGGAGATTTGACCTGCTGTAAGGAGTAAGTGATGAGGTTTGCAAGACTGTCGTGGGTCGACCGCGACTGTTGCTTCAGGACCGCCTCCGCACCATCGTGATAGCCGTCGAGGAGAAATTTTATCGTCGCGGCTAGCATTTCATCGAAGGATTTGAAGTGATACTGCAACGTACTGAGGCTCATGCCGGCCGCAGCGGCCACTCCCCGCAGACTGAACTGTGCATATCCCTTCTCGATCAACTCATTTGCGGCAGCAGTCAGTATTGCCGCCGCCATCGTTTTGCGGATGCGCGATTCTGTCTTTTGATCGTCATTCTCAGCCGCCCGCGCCACGCTGGCGCGCGAGTTTCTTGAAGACCCTGACGCCCTCTTTAAAGCGGAGGTGGGGGAATTGCGTCCCTGTTTGCGCCCCGAGTTCTTTCGCACATCTGGGATTGTAAACAAGTCCTCCATCTCCTGCATCAATCCTTGGAACCGAGGGCAGTTGGCAAAGCCCCGGTTGATCGCGGCGGTACCCGCAAATGACCCATCCGGCAACTCCTATGGGCTTTCCGCGGCAAAAATAGTTGCCATCGAAGACCGTCGCATGCATAGTTCGGTCACATGACCGACCCTCGCTGATGCAGGGGCGTTTAGGAATGGCCCCCTCGACACTTGGCGCAATCATTCAGGCTTGCGCACCAATGGGAAGCGGAAAATCTTGCGTCCCTGTCGAACGCGGCATTGGACTTCAACCAGAAGGGCCGCAGAAACGCAGTCGCCCATGAAAATTGCGAAATTAAAAGGCGCGCGAGTCAACTCCTACAATACCTCGCTTCAGGTAGCAGTCATGACTGCGCTCCTGAGCATCGGTCCGCTGTCTTTTGCGATGATGCCCGTGCTGATGATCGGTCTGGCAGAGCGCTTTCATTGGAGTGAAGCAAAGTGCGGGCTTTTGGCCACCATTGAGTTGGGCGCCCTGTCAGTTGCTTCGATTAGCGGCCTTTACTGGCAGAAACGGTGGAACTGGCGTCCACTCGCCATTGCGGCCGCTCTGGTGATTATCATCGCCAACCTTGCCGCGACACAATTATCCGGTTTCGCCGGTCTTGCCTGCGTTCGATTCATCGCTGGGTTGGGATCCGGAATCCTGGTGGCACTGTTTTTTGCATTCCTTTCCAGTACTCGAAGCCCTGACCGCATTGGATCGATCGCGACCTTCGCCCAAGTTGCTACCCAGGTGATGGGCTACTACTTGTCCGCCTGGATTCTGGGGCGGTGGGGTCTTAGCGGACTGTACGTGCTCATCGCACTCATCACTTCAGCGCTACTGCCATTTGCAAAGTGGATTTCGTCTGGGCCGGTCATCGCGCAGGACTCGGGTAAGCGGCCAGGGCTGGAAGCGCTCCGCACGTTCCGCGCTCGCCTTCCCGGCCTTGCGGGACTTCTGGCCAACGCCTTCTTTTTCGCTGCGCTGACCGGAGTATTCGCCTTCTTCGGCGCATTTGGACATGGAGTTGCCGGGCTGGGTGACAGGCAGATCGTTAACGCTATCGCGGTCGCTACGGCACTGGGGCTCTTGGGCCCTGTTGGGAGCTATTTGCTCAGCAGACGGGCTGGATTCTCCTGGCCTATATTTGTGTCCGCGCTCGGGCTGATGTGCGTGCTCGTTCTGCTCGCTCTGGGAGGATACGGCTATTTCGGCTTCTTTACCCTCATCACCCTGCTGCTCATCCTATGGAATTTTTCTCAACCTTACGGCTGGGCGCTCATGGTCGTTGTCGATGAGGGACTCACTGTAGCCGTGCCCGGCGCCCAAACCGTTGGGATTGCCCTTGGACCGTCAATCGTCGGGTTTGGTATTCAGGGCGCTGGAGTCGCTGGCGGCGCTTGGCTGGCGCTGGGCATGATGGTTGTCTTCCTCATTCTCATAATACCGCTTTGCGTAATGAGCCGAGGGTCCGCCTTTACTCAGACAGCCTCTCCCGCCGGGCGGTAACGTAATTCGAATCTCGGGAGTTCAATGCTATGAGTTTTCAGGGCCAAGCCGTGACCACCACTGAAAGTCCACACGCGAGCCAATTGCTCATCAATGGGCAGCTGTCGGGCGGCCAAGGTCCGGTGGAAGACATCCTGAACGCCGCCAGCGGCGGAAAAATCGCTGGCGTGCCGTCGGCAAGCACAGGGCAGGTCAACGACGCCGTTGCCGCGGCCGCACACGCGTTCGATGCCTGGAGCCGGACTCCGCCCAAGGACCGTACCAATCGCCTACTCAAGCTGGCCGACCATCTGGAGGCCGAAGCCGCCGTCTATGCTGCGCTCGAATCCGAGAACACGGGGAAGCCGTATCTGGCTGTGCTCAACGACGAGTTGCCGGCAATCATCGATGTCTTTCGTTTCTTTGCGGGCGCCGCCCGCACCGTTACCGCCCCGGCGGCCGGTGAATACATCAGTGGCTTCACGAGCATGGTCCGCCGCGACCCGGTTGGTGTGGTGGCCTCCATTGCGCCCTGGAACTACCCGCTGATGATGGCTGCCTGGAAGATAGCCCCCGCCCTGGCTGCCGGCAACACCGTGGTTCTGAAGCCCTCCGAGCAGACTCCGCTTACGGTCCTGAAGCTAGCACAGACCCTCGCCGAACTCTTTCCGCCTGGTGTCATCAATATCGTCACCGGCCGTGGAGAGCCGGTCGGTGCTGCCCTCTCAAGTCATCCGCTCGTGCGGATGATTTCGATCACCGGAGATGTTGGCACGGGTCGGAAGATCCTTTCAGCCGCTGCGGGCAACCTCAAACGCACTCACCTGGAGCTCGGTGGCAAGGCCCCGGTCATCGTTTTCGATGATGCGAATATCGATGAGGTCGTGGCGGGCATTCGCATGTTCGGCTATTACAATGCCGGTCAGGACTGCACGGCGGCCTGCCGCCTGTACGTGGGCGCCAAGATTTATGACCGCGTGGTCGCGGACCTCACCTCCGCGGTGCGCAGCATCCATGTGGGACAACAGCGCGACGACGGCGTGGAGATGGGACCGCTGATATCGAAGTCGCAGCAGGAGCGCGTTGCCGGCTTCGTCGCCCGCGCCAGCCAGCAATCTCACATCGAAATCACCACCGGCGGCAAAGCGCGCGAAGGCGCCGGATTCTTCTATGAGCCCACCATCGTCGCGGGCGCCCGGCAGTCGGATGAGATCGTACAGCGCGAAGTATTTGGGCCTGTCGTATCACTCACTCGCTTCACGGATGCCGATGAAGCGGTCAAATGGGCGAACGACTCCGAGTACGGGCTCGCGTCGTCGGTCTGGACCCAAGACATTGCCCGTGCCATGAATACCGCTTCACGCCTGCGCTATGGCTGTACCTGGATCAACACGCACTTCGTGCTCGTGAACGAAATGCCGCACGGCGGGCTCAAGACTTCCGGCTACGGGAAGGACATGTCCATGTTCTCTCTTGAGGAATACACCGTGGCGCGACACGTGATGATAAAAACCTAGGGTGCAGCTCCTGATGTCTCAAGTGAGCCCAATGACGATTGGCCGTCTCTCACCTTTTCGGCACTCACAAAATTGGAGCAATCTTCCGCATATCGGCGAGAATGGGACATCGAATGGAACGAGTGGATTATGTAGTCATCGGCGGCGGAAGCGCCGGTTGTATTGTCGCAGCCAGACTCTCAGAGGACGCACGGTCCCGGGTTTTGCTCCTGGAAGCCGGAGCCTCCGATATTTCACCCGTGATCCTCGCTCCCGCGGCCACCGACCTCTACGGTATCGGAAACCCGCGCTGGGACTGGCGCTACACGGCGGAATCCGATCCGAGCCGGAATAATCGAGTCGAATTTTGGCCACGCGGCAAGGTGATGGGCGGATCCGGTTCCATTAACGGTACTGTTTATCTGCGTGGGATACCGTACGACTTCGACCGCTGGTCGGAACTCGGAAATCGAGGCTGGTCTTATCGTGAGTTGCTACCCTTCTTCAAGAAGAACGAGACGAATGAAAACGGCGAGGATGCGTATCGAGGGGGCAGCGGACCGGTACGGGTGAGCAATCTTCGCTCCCCCCATCCGCTCACTCAGAGGTTCGTCGATGCGGCCGTAGAATCGGGAATCCACTTGAATGAGGATCTGAACGGACAGCAGTTCGAGGGCGTTGGTTTCAACCAGGTCACGCAAAAGCGCGGCTGGCGGCACAGCTCGAGCCGAGCGTATCTTGGGATTGCCAAAGGGCGCAGCAACCTCCGGGTGGTGACCGGAGCGCGCGTGGAGCGCATACTTTTCGAAGGCCGCAGAGCGGTTGGAGTCCGCTACCGGCGGGAGGGGAATACACATGAGGTCTATGCAAGCGCTGAGATTGTTCTCTCCGCCGGTACTGTAGCGTCACCCCAGCTTCTGATGGTGTCCGGCGTGGGGCCCGCCGATCATCTCAAGGACGTTGGAATCCATGTCATTCGGGATCTTCCGGGTGTGGGCGAGAACCTGCATGACCACTGTGGTCCTTGGCTACCGTTTCAGGTGAATGTCCCAACATACAACGCGGAGAAGGGCCGCCTCAAACAGGCTGTCCATGGTCTGAACTGGTTTCTTTTTGGGCGCGGCCCAGCAACAGCGCCTGGCTGTCAGGCGACCGCCCGCATACGAACCCGCCCCGAGGAAACGATTCCAGATGCGCAGCTGTATTTCTCGCCTGTTGGGTTCGAATTCACCGAAACCTCGGTCCGACTATATGATGAATGGGCGGTCGGCGTGATTGCCCACGTCTCTCGCCCTCGAAGCCGAGGCACAATTCAGCTCAAGACCGCCGACCCTAATGATCAGCCGCGCATCAAGCCAATGCTGCTGTCCGATGAGGACGACGTTCAGCGCTTGGTCGATGCCTGTACTATCGCGAGGCGCATCATGCTCAAAACGAAGAGCTTTGGTCCGTTGATCGTGAAGGAACTCTCCTCGTTGACTGAGGAAACGTCCGAAGGGGCGCTGCGTGACTTCCTAAGAGATCAGGCTGTGGCGATCTACCATTGCGTGGGTACTTGCAAGATGGGCGTGGACCCATTGGCGGTCGTGGATGACCGGTTGCGCGTTAAAGGTCTTGAGGGGCTGCGCGTCGTGGATGCGTCGATCATCCCCTGCCAGGTTACGGGTTGCACATTCGCAGCCTCCATGATGATCGGCGAAAAAGGCGCGGCGATGATCCGCGAGGACCATGTGAACTCGTAGATCGAGACCGGGTCGACTTCTTCGCCATCCAGATGGGCCCGGGGGGCTGCCCCCCGGCAGTCCTTTCTCCTCTCATCGGGCTTGGCTGATCACTCGCCGTTGCGTAAATTCGAGCAGCCCCTCTTCGCCGAACTCGACTCCTATTCCAGATTGCTTGGCTCCCGCGACAGGAACATCGATCGTGATGTCAAGATGCCTGTTGATCCAGACTATTCCGCTATTCAGGCGCTTCGCCACCTCCAGCGCGCGCTGCGAATCCGCACCCCATACGGTGGCACCCAATCCGTAGATCGAGTCGTTCGCGCGCCGTATGGCCTCGTCGATGTGCGCGTATTTGAGTATGGGAAGTACCGGCCCAAATTGCTCCTCGCGAACCAACCTTGAGGCATCGGCGATATCGCGAACGATCGTTGGCCGCAGAAAGTATCCCGGTCGATCCAGCGCCGTACCACCAGAGATGATCTGCCCATCCTTCGCAGCAATCTGCTGATACATCAGTACACGCTCGTGTTGCGCCGCGTTCTGCAGGGGCCCCATTTGCGACCGGGAGTCCAGTCCATCGCCCACAATGCGTTCGTCAGCGAGTTGGGCCAGTTCTGCACACATCGAGTCATAGAGCGATTCCGCGACGTAAACCCGTTTGATGGCCGTGCACAGCTGCCCGGCGTTGAGCATTGCGCCATCGAAAACGCGTCGCGCGACGCTCTTCAACTCAACATCGTCAAGAACGATGGCGGCGTCATTGCCGCCGAGCTCCAGCGTAATTTTTTTTATGGAACGGGATGCCGCTGCCATCACCTTCTGTCCCGTGGCGGTCGATCCCGTGAACGTCACTTTATCGACATCGGGATGTTGAACCAGAAGCTCGCCAACGTCGCTCCCGCCGGCGATCACGTTTAGCACTCCGGGAGGCAGTACGGAAGATGACAGCTCCGCCAACAATAAACTTGTAAGCGGTGTTGTTGGCGGAGGTTTTACGATAACGGCATTGCCCGCAAGAATGGCTGGAGCCACTTTGGTCGCGAATATGCCCAACGGAAAATTCCAGGCGGTGATGGCGACAACTACGCCGAGAGGGTAGAAATCCTGAACAACCCGCTCTGCCGGGGAGTCTCGAATCACCCGATCGCGGACCTCCATTGACGCAAATCCCCGGAAAATGGCCGCAGCTTCCGCCACCTCCTCGCGCGCCTCCTGCAGGATCTTGCCTTGCTCCTGGGTCAGAAGTCTCGCAAATCGCTCCTCGTTGCTCGAGAGCACGGCGGCCAACTGGGACAACGCCTGTTGACGCTGGGACGTTGATGACTTGGACCAGGTCAAGGATGCCGCTCGTGCGGCGCCGACTGCCATATTCACCAGCGCGGAATCCGCGCTGCCACAGACGGCAAACGGCGCGCCGGTAGCAGGATTGGTGACCTCCAAGCTCACCGGCCCAGCGACGAGGCGACCATTCACCAGCATTCTGAACCGGGGGGCATCGGCCAGCGACTCATGGGAGTTTTGCGCCATGTCTTCTCCGACAATTCGGGCAACCGCCGAGGCGAACATTCACTTCGGTCAGTTGACCCAATCCTGCCCGATGTGGTCCACTCCTGCAAGGCGATCACGCACAACCGGAAAAGTAGCCGGATCTCACTTCGCGAAGAAGTGCTTACGCAGCCGTGGCCATGACCGTTTAAGACCTCGTACTGACCTACAAAGTTCGCTAGGGTGACCGCCATTGACCGGCGGATGGCTGGACTGATTAAAGAGTTCAAAGGAAATTGCCTCGCTCTATGGATTCCGACGCCGAACAACTCAGCTCCCTAGGCTACAGCGCGACCTTCGACCGGACGATGTCGGCCTGGGAGAACTTCTCACTGGGATTTACGTATCTATCGCCCGTCGTGGGTGTCTATACCGTTTTCACCGTCGCACTCGTTATAGGCGGCCCACCGATGTGGTGGACCTATCTCCTAGTAGGTGCGGGGCAAATGCTGGTGTGCCTCGTATTTTGCGAAGTCGTCTCTCAGTTCCCTGTTTCCGGAGGCATCTATCCCTGGGCACGAAGATTGGTCGGGAAGAGATGGGCGTGGTTGGCCGGCTGGGTCTATGCGTGGGCACTATTTTCGAGCATTGCGGCCGTGGCGATCGGCAGCTCCCCTTTTGTTGCCGCTTTATTCCAGCTTCACTTTGACGAACGCGTCGAAACGGTCATTGCCATTGGAATGATCACGCTTGTCATGTTGCTCAATTTCTGTGGCACGCGGCTGCTATCGCGAGTGGCGCTGTTCGGGTTCATCTGCGAACTGGTGGGCGCGATTGCCGTGGGCGGCTACCTGCTGATATTCGCGCGACACCAGCCGCTTCGGGAGCTGTGGAACACGCACGGACTTGGCGGACGGTACGGCTATCTGTCGGCGTTCCTAGGCTCTGCTGTTGCGGGCTTGTTTCTCTACGGCGGCTTCGAGGCCTGTGGGGATGTCGCCGAGGAGACGCCCAATGCAGGACGCACTATTCCAAGAACGATGCGTATGACCATGTATGTCGGTGGCGCCTCCGCCATGTTCGTAAGCCTGGCCCTTATCCTGGCAGTTCCGGACATGACAGAGGTTCTGACCGGTCAATCGTCGGACCCGGTGGGAACGATACTAACTGACGCTCTCGGGAGGTTCTGGTTTCGGATCTTGTCCGTGGTGCTCCTGATCTCGTTTGTCTCCTGCGTCCTGAGCCTTCAGGCTGCCGCCAGTCGCCTGCTGTTCGCTTACGGCCGCGACCAGATGATTCCGGGCAGTCGCTTCCTCAGTCGCATCTCTCCGAGAACACATGTTCCCATAGCCGCACTCTTAATGACCGGTCTCATACCCGGGGCGATTGCGCTGTGTCGTTTATGGCTGAGGGACGCTATTGAAACGGTCTTGTTGTTTGGTGTGTCCGGCATCTACATCGCATTTCAAATGGTGGTCATCGGCGCTTTGACTGCCAGGTTAAAGGGATGGAAACCATCGGGTGCGTTTCAGCTGAGACAATGGGGCTATCCTGTCAGCGCCTTCGCGTTATTCTACGGTATCGCCGCATTAACCGACATGGTTTGGCCGCGCAATCCCCAGGCACCGTGGTTTGTCGATCATGCGGTGATGATTGCAATCGCCGTCGTCCTGATCCCCGGGATCTGCTACCTGTTCATAGCGAAACCGCACGATCAAGGCGAAGGACCCGCGGCAGACGCTCACCTGCTCCACAGTCGCAACGTTGCGTCCGCTTGCCATCCCAGCCCTGCACAGGCCGATGGATGAGCCACGTATAGCTCGAATCGTTCCACACTCCCACTACGGAAGAGACCATGCCAGTTAATCGCGTCTTCACTAGCGATAATGTCACCCCCGTGAGCGCGCCAATCCTCGCGGCGATCAATGAAGCCAATGTGGGAATGGCCCAAGCTTATGGCGGCGATGATCATTCCAAGCAACTGACCCGTGTTGCGTGCGAAATATTCGAGACTGAATTAAGCATTTTTCCGGTGGCTACCGGGACAGCCGCCAATGCACTGGCACTTTCGCAAATTGCACCGCCCTATGGGGCCATCTATTGTCATACCGCCGCGCATATCATGGTGGATGAAGGGGGCGCTCCGGAATTTTTCTCCGGAGGTGCCAAACTCATCGGGTTTCCATCGCAGGATGGGAAGATTACCCCGCAGCAGGTCCAGGACGCGGTGAACTATGCGCGCGACATGGGGGTCCATCACGTTCCGCCGAGTGCCGTTAGTTTGAGCCAGACCACGGAATGGGGAGCCGTTTACCGTCCGGGAGAACTCAAGGCGCTCTGCGACATCGCCCATCAGCATCATCTCGCTGTACATATGGACGGAGCGCGTTTCGCGAATGCACTTGCAACGCTCGACTGCTCACCGGCCGATGCGACATGGCGGCAGGGTGTCGATGTCATGTCGTTGGGGGCCACAAAAAACGGCGCCCTATGTGCCGAAGCGGTCATCTTCTTTAACACCGCCTTGGCGCGTGACTTTGAACAAAGACGAAAGCGCGCCGGCCATCTTTGGTCAAAAGCGCGATTCCTCAGCGCACAATTGCTGGCGTATTTTCAGAATGGCCTTTGGTTGCGACATGCACGCCATGCCAACGCCATGACGGCTACCCTCGCGCGCGGCCTGGCGCCAATACCCAGCCTGTCGTTCTTGCGTCCGCCCGAGGCCAATGAACTCTTTATCGTCATTCCGGACGCATGGGTCACAGGTCTCGAGCAGGAGGGCTTCGGCTTCTATCGCTGGGGACTGCCAACACCGGATGGTGTGACGATTCGCTTCGTCACCTCCTTCGCCACTCAAGCCGAGGACGTGGAGAACCTGGTCGCCGCCGTCCGGCGGACGGCCTCCGGCTAAAGGGGGCGTCTTGCACGAACCATCAACTTGTACTTAAGCAGCCACCTCCCCCTGCTCCAGGAAAACCGCGGAACGGTAGGATTGGGGGGAGTGTCCGGTCCACCGCTTAAACGCATGCCGGAAGTTAGCCGTTTCGCTATATCCCAGTTGCGTGGCGATCCGATCCACGGTCACCATCCTGTCCAGCAGCACATTTTTCGCCACGGCTGCCCGCATTTCCCTGAGGATTGTATTGTAAGAAGTCCCTCCGGACTTCAGGCGCCGGCGCAACGTGCGTTCCGACACGCCCATTCGACGCGCAATCGCGCAAAGAGAAGGCACGCCATCTTGAAGATTGGCCAATGCATCCCGAACGCCTTGCACGCATCGAACCTGACCCAAACGCGTGCGATCCATCCTCATCCCACCCTCCCATGCCGCATAACCCGGTCACGTGACCCAAATATGCATTAAGACTCAGCCGTCTGTAAAGAGAACAATTCGCACCCGGGTTTGCGCCGTGCCGTGTGGCCGCGCCGCACCTCCTGAGCACCGGAGGGTCCGGGTAGAGTGTTGGCTACTCGGACAGCGTCGGTTTATCCTCATGCCCACAACGACAGAATCCCCGCCGCGCGGTCGCGCCAGCGAAATCGCGGCAGACGCCAAGGAATGGCGGCATTGGTTACACGCCCGGCCCGAGTTGCGTTACGAGATTGCGACAACAGTCGAGTTTGTGGCCACGCAGCTGCGATCCTTCGGTTGTGATCTCGTAGATACTACGACCGCACCCTCCGGCATCGTTGCCCTCATCCACGGTCGTCAACGGGGACCTGTTGTCGCGCTACGCGCGGATATGGATGCTCTCCCCATTCTGGAACGCTCCCTGCTCCCCTATCGGTCCCAACATGAGAAGCAGATGCACGCGTGCGGACATGATGGACACATGTCCATGCTCTTGGGCGGTGCGCGACTGCTCTGTGAACGCCGCGACTTCAACGGTTCGGTCGCGTTGGTGTTCCAGCCGGCCGAAGAAGATGGCTTCGGCGCTAAATCGATGATCGATGCCGGGATTTTTGAGAAGTACTCAATCCGAGAAATCTATGGGCTGCATAACATGCCGGGTCTTGGCACCGGGGCCTTTGCGACCCGCGAAGGCCCGCTGATGGCCGCCTGTGACACCATCCGGGGCGGCTTTTCCGGCAAGGGGGGTCATGCGGGTCGCCCCCATCAATGTCGTGACCCCCTGCTTGCCGCCGCCAATTTTGTAATGGCGCTGCAAGCGATCGCATCGCGCGACGTGAATGCCCAACAGGCCGCCGTGATCTGCATTACGAGCCTACAGGCCGGAAACGCGAACAATGTAATTCCGGAGCGTGCCGACATTATGGGCACGGTGCGCACGCTCGATTCGGAAGCACGAGCACTGGTGCTGCGACGCGTGGTTGAGATTGCCGGTCATATTGCTGCACTCAACAACGTTACGACGGATGTCCGTGTCGAGTTCGAGTGTTCCGCGACTGTAAATCATTCAACGCAAACGCAAACTGCCCTCGCCGCAGCGCGGGTGGCCAATCCGGACTCCCCAGCGGACGACAACGCGGCAGCCGTGATGTTCAGTGAAGACTTTGGTGCCATGCTTCAGGTATGCCCGGGCGCATTTGTTTTCTTGGGTAATGGTCACTCCTCCGCTCTGCACACGGATAACTACGATTTCAACGACGACTCCATACCGGTGGGCATCCTTTACTTCGCCACCGTTGCCACACTCGCGTTGCAAAGGCTGGCGGGTGGTTGACAAGCCGCATCCCGTCAGCGTCCGCACTCGTCACTGAGGACCTGGCTCCTAATCCCGCGCCTCTCGCGCTCGTCTGCCAGGGCTCACGTCAGCTCCAACCCCTCCTACCTGGGTGCTATCGCGGCTTCTGTGCGAGAGCATCGACGATCCGGCCGTTTTGGCCGATGCGCACCTTGCGACCAACACCGCCCTCCGTAACAGTACGGTGGGCCCCGAGCTGGAAATGACTGCTTCGCTCATCGACAACCGGTGCATCAATATGTCAAGCGCCTATACCGATGCGGATCGGCCCGAATTTGAGTCGGAGCATGAAGCGTTTCGGCGTCCTACTGATGACCCTTTCGTCCGTCACCCCTGCGTCTTCCGTTTTCCTCATCGCTCTGACTTACTCGCTCTCGGGAATGGTTTGCATCATCTGGCCGAGTCATGAACACCATCCCGGCGTTTCCTCGCACAGTCACGCAGCGAATCCCCAGTGGGAAATGAGGCGACAACGCGTGAGCCACTTAATCTCGAGACCCTACGAGGGCGTCCAACAATCCTGCCGGATGAAAAATCCTCAGCCGCCTCTTTCGTACAAAAAGTTGACACACCGTTTGACCGTAACGCATATTCCGGTCACATGACCGAACCGAAGTTCAATCTTCCGCATGGCCCCTGCGACGTCCAGTCGGTTCGCCGGTAAACCTCATATGACTGCACCTTCCGCGAAACTGCTGCAAACAGGGCCATTGGAATCTATCAGCACGGGCGTGGCGATCACGCGCTTAGGGCCCCTTCCAGATGGCGCGGAGATACCTGTCTCGATCCTTGAATTTACGATCGATCCGTATGTGTGCTCGGAACTGGGAGCCAATCCAATAACCGAGGTATTCCGTGTGCTGTCGGGCCGCGGGACGGTCTTGATCCTCGGCAAGGAGTTCCAGGTGGAACCCGGAGATTGGGTAGTCATCGAGCCGAACGCCCCTCATCAGGTACGCAATGAGAGCGCCGAAGTCCTGCGAGCCGTTTCATTAAGTTGGGCGCGACGGGCCGCCTAAGAGCCTTTCACAAGAACTAAATTGGGAGACTTTCGTATGTCGCTTGCGCAATTCATGACGTGTGGCTTGGCGGGAGTAGCGTGTCTTTCCGGCGCCGTTGCCACAGCACAACAGGCGCCCCCCTCCGTCGCTGCCGATGGCCCGCTCCAAGAGGTCGTGGTTACCGCCGAAAAGCGCGAGTCGACGGTGCAGTCAACACCAATAAGCATGACCGCCATTTCCGGGGACCAGTTGCAGGCGCAGGGCATCACCGGCCTCCTCGGCATTATTTCGGAAGTTCCGGGAATCTCGATGAGGACCGCGGGTCCTGGTCAGACCGAGCTGGAAATGCGGGGACTGTCCTCCTCGGGGGGCTCATCACCCACCACCGGTTTTTATCTGGATGAAACTGCTCTCTCGCCGTCAGCTAACAGTGCGATCGGGAAAGTGGTCATCGACCCTGACCTCTTCGACCTCAATCGCGTGGAAGTGCTGCGCGGACCGCAGGGCACACTCTATGGGTCGGGGTCGATGGGAGGCACGGTCAAGCTGGTCACTAACCAGCCCAATCTCGATAAAACAGAGGGAGCTCTAGATGCCACCCTGTCGGGAACTCGGGGTGGCGGCACAAACCCCGGTGTAAACGCTATGTACAATCTGCCACTGATTGACGACAAGTTAGCGTTGCGCGTCGTGGCAACTGAGAAGTACACCAGCGGCTGGATCGACCGTGACGTTGTCGCTGACTTCCCGTACCCGGTCAATCCATGTCCCAGTTGGGGTACCGGTTGCACGCGCGGGAACGTGCTGGCCGAGCCGGTCACCCAACGGAACAGCGACGTTAACTGGGAGAACCTGAGCAGCGGTCGCGCGAGTCTCCTGTACAAACCCTCTGACGCGTTGTCCATCGACGTCTTTGGGCTGTTCCAGCAGACACGGATGGGAGGCTACAGTGAATATGACGACCCGCCGGGGGCCGCGCAGGAGGCTCATTATGAACCTTTCAACATTGAAGAGCCTTTCGCCGACAAGTTCTCCCTCGCAGGCGTCAATTTGAACTACGATCTTGGCTTCGCTCGCCTGACTTCCGCCAGTGCATATTGGACGAGATCAGAAGCTCAAACGCAGGACGCTTCGGAAGCGTTGGAAAGCTTTTTTGCAGCAATTTTTGGCGGCGGCGAACAGTTTGTTCCGATCTCCTTTTATGAGCGTGATCACTCGAAACAGTACAGTGAGGAACTTCGCCTGGCATCGACCGGAGACTCGGCCTTGCAATGGATTGGCGGTGCCTATTTCAGCAAGCTCAAATCCGTCTACGAGACCTATAACGCGAACCCTGAGTACGCACCGTTCTCCGTTGGCGGAGCAGCTGCCAACCCTGACGGCATCGTGTACCAGAGTTACGATCCATATTTCCTGACGCAGTTTGCCGTCTTTGGGGAAGCTAACTACCAGATAGCCGCGGCCTGGAAGGCGACCGTGGGATTGAGAGCTTATGAATTCCGTGCCTTTACTTCCCAACCCGCGAGCGGAATAGTGAGCGCATCGGGAAATGCGACCGAGACATCCGCCGCCGCTAATTCCGCTAGTTCTTCCAACAATGGCCTGACCCCGAAGGTCAATCTGGCCTATGAGCCAACCGGTGACCTGACCGTTTATGGAACGATTGCCAAGGGCGTGCGTCCGGGCGGCCCCAATATCCCCATTTCACCCACCCTGGGATGCGCGTTGTCATCGGGCGGCTATTCGCCGGACAGTGTGTGGAATTACGAGGTGGGCGAGAAGGCGCGACTGGATGATCGGCGCTTCACCATAAACAGCGACTTTTTCTATATCGATTGGAAAAATGTACAGCAGTTTGTTACTCAGTCATGTGGTGTGGGTCAGACGGTCAATGTGGGCGAGGCTCATTCCTATGGGCCGGAGATCGAGCTTGCCGTGCAATTGACTGACCATCTCGTGCTGAACGCGACGGGAACGCACACGCACGCCGCTATATCCAGCGTCAATCCGTATGTGCAAGCACAGGATCCGACACTCACGAACGGCTTTCCGATTCTGAATATCCCGGATTACACTGAAACCACAACCCTGTCCTATGTCTATCCCTTCGGCAAGGATAAACAATTTACGGCTAGCATCAACAATTCCTACGTCGGAACCTCAACCGACGTGTCGTTCTACTACCAGGAGCTCCAGCCCTACGACATCATCAAGCTGCGCTTGGGCGTCAAGAGCGCTACCTGGGACATGTATGTATTCGCGGACAACCTCACGAACAAGCATGCCGAACTGACTATCAACACGACTGCATTGTCCTATCTGATTCCTTCGCTCACTCGTGTGGCCACGAATCAACCCTTGACAGCGGGAATCGAAGCCAGCTTCCACTTTTAGAGGGCGATGATGCTGATCGATAGGCGAGCGATGTTGCGCTGTACCGCTGCTCTGGCAGTCTCGGGCACGTTCACCGGCCTCCTCGGCAAGGGTGCCTGGGCACGGACAACAGTGACCGTGAAGGTTACGCAAGGTCGACTCGCAGGCGTCCGCGCGGCGAGACTTGCTGTCTTCAAGGGCATCCCATACGGGGGAAACGTTGCGGCGGGCAGCCGGTTTCTTCAGGCTCCGCCGCCCAGTCCATGGGGGACGCTGCGCGTCGCCTCGGACTATGGGTCGCCCAGCCTGCAGAACAATGTGGACTATCCCGCCTGGCTTGATCCGAAGCCAGGGGCGGAGAACTGTCTTTACCTGAACGTGTGGACGCCGGACACGGCTGGCAAGCGCGCGGTGATGGTCTGGATCCACGGCGGAGGCTATTCAGTCGGTTCGGGCGGGCTACCCCTTTACGACGGCAGTAATCTTGCCGAGAAGGGCGACGTCGTTGTGGTCACGGTGAATCATCGCCTGAACATCTTCGGCTACCTGCATCTGGCCGCGTTCGATCGACGGTATGAGACTTCAGGTAATGCGGGACAGCTGGACCTGGTGCAGGCGCTTGAGTGGATAGCGGCCAATATTTCCGCCTTCGGCGGCGACCCGGGCAATGTCACGATCTTTGGCGAGTCCGGGGGCGGGGCGAAGATCAGCACACTCATGGCAATGCCGGCCGCGCAAGGGCTGTTCCACAAAGCCATCATCGAGAGCGCTGCCCCGCTTTCCGCCCTCACGCCGGAGGCTGCCGAGAGAACGGGTCGCGCCGTGCTCGCGCACTTCGGCTTTGCCACTCGCGAGGTTGCAAAGCTGCAGTCCGTTCCGGCCGATAAGCTCCTTGCGGCCAGCGTCAGGCTGGCGGGCGATGGTACGTCGACGCAAGGCGAACGGCACGAATTCGGACCTGTAGTCGACGGCGTTGCGATTCCGCGCCAGACCTGGACACCCGGTACCCCCGAGATATCCCGCCACATACCCATGCTGGTCGGCTCCAATCACGACGAGGCCGTGACTTTCGTTGGCAAGGCGATGTATGACGCGCCCATGGACGACGCTGCACTGGGTGATCGCATCAAGCGGTATTCGACGTCCGGCACGCCGCTCAGGGACAGCGAGGTCAATGGCCTGATCTCCAGGTATCGCAGGACGATGCCGTCGGCATCGAGTCTGGATCTCCTCGTACGCATTGCAACCGATGTAGGGATGCGCCACAGGGCGATCCGGCTGGCAGAGCGGCAATTGGCGGGCGGCGCTCCCGTTTTCATGTACGAATTTGATTGGCGTACACCCTGCTTCGGCGGCAGGTGGGCGCTGCACAGCGTTGAGATACCCTTCGCGTTCGGCAATCTCGACTACGGTACCGCCTGGGATGACCATGACACCGACGCGAAGCGTGCGGCGGCGGACCCGGTAGGCGCGCGATTCCGATTATCCGATCAGACTCTTCGCGCCTGGGCGGCGTTCGCACGCACCGGCAATCCATCCCACAGCGGCTTGCCGCAATGGCGGCCCTACGCTCTGGATCGCCGGGAGACCATGTCTCTGAATGTCAGGAGTGAGCTGCTGACAGATCCGCGAAGAGCGGATCGCTTGTTCGTTGAGAACCTAGTGCGAGCTTGAAGGTGCACGCGTCCCGATGGCTCTGGGCTGCATTTCTGACACTGGGCTTCGCGAGCGCCTTGTTCGCGGCTGACGAAACCCAGGTTTCGGAATACGTCCCGTGGTTCCCAAGCGCAGAAGTGCCGATGATCAACGGGCCGAAATGCCTGGGCATGCAGGATGGCCGATGGTCCAGTTGCGGACCGGAGGTACATCAGGTCTTCCTGGATGCGATCCGGCACTGGCGCGAGGTTCGAAGGACCTACATTGGATATGACGGATCCAGGTACGACAGTGCGTCACTCCAATGGACGCAGTCCAGTTTCATTCAGCCTCAGGCAATGGTGGAAGATCGATACCTCTACGATCCGGCGCAGGGGAAGTATACCGTCGACAGGTACCTGGCTGATGTGTCACAGCGCTACGGCGGCATCGACTCCGTTCTGCTGTGGCCCGTTTATCCAAACTTGGGTATCGATGACAGGAATCAGTTGGATGCGATTCGTGCGATGCCCGGAGGAATCGACGGCGTCAGGCAGATGATCTCGGAGTTTCATCAGCATGGAGTCAAGGTGCTGTTTCCGATGAACATGTGGGATCAGGGCACCCGCAATCCGGACAAGCCATGGCCGCAGGCTATAGCCGAACTGATGGCGGATATTGGGGCGGACGGGGTCAACGGCGACACCCAGGACGGTGTCCCGCTGGCGTTCACGAAAGCCGCCGACCAGACCGGCCATGGGCTCGCCTTCCAACCGGAGCTCTCACCGGCAGACGAAGCTCTGGCATGGAACGTGATGTCCTGGTGGGAGCAGGATCCGTCCAAGTATGCACAGTTCGTCCCCGAGATATACCGCTTCAAATGGCTTGAGACGCGGCACATGGCGAACGTATCGGATCGATGGAGCCGCAACAAGACCGATGACCTGCAGCAGGCGTTTTTCAACGGCGTCGGCTGGGTGAGTTGGGAGAACGTATGGGGCATATGGAACGGAATTACCCCCCGTGACGCGGAGGCGACCCGGCGCATAGCCACCATCGAGCGGGCGGTGGCGACCCTTCTCGTCAGCCCGGAATGGGAGCCCTTCTATCCCACGACGACATTCGGAGTGTTCGCCAGCCGTTGGCCACTCGAGGACCAGACGGTCTGGACGCTGGTCAATCGCAATGAATACGACGTAGCGGGGCCTCAGCTCACCGTGCCTTATCGCAAAGGCACCCGTTACTTTGACCTGTACCACGGGGTGGAGCTGCACGGCGAACGCGAAAATGAGTCCGTTAATCTAGTCTTCCCGCTGGAGGCACATGGATTCGGGGCCATATTCATGACACAGGTCGAACCCACCGCGGACATAGTTGCGCTCATGAGTCGCATGAAAACAATGACGGCTCACCCGTTGGCGAGTTTTTCCGGGCAGTGGCGGCCGCTGCCGCAACACATGGTAGGCACTGCGCCAACGACGCCGTCGAAGACCGCTCCGCCGGATATGGTGGCAATTCCTGCCACCACTTTTGATTTCATTGTCCAGGGTATCGAAATCGAAGGCGCTGACGCGATCGGAGTCGACGTGGCTTACTCCTGGGAGGATTCCGCGCGCCGTTTCCATCGGCGGAGCCTTCGCATCGACCGGTTTTACATCGATCGATTTCCGGTCAGCAACGCCCAGTTCAAGGCATTCATGGATGCCACAAAATATCACCCGCCGGATGTCTTGAACTTTCTGAAGGACTGGAAGAATGGAACCTTCCCGGAAGGCTGGGCGAATAAGCCTGTAACGTGGGTTTCCCTGGAGGATGCGCGCGCCTACGCGGCGTGGGCAGGTAAGCGTCTGCCCCACGAATGGGAGTGGCAATTTGCCGCCCAGGGAAACGACGGTCGTCTCTATCCCTGGGGGAACGACTGGAAGGCCGCCGCCATTCCCGTCCCGGAGACCGGGCGTGCGCTGCGAGGTCCCGATGACAGTCGTGCACATCCCGAGGGAGCCAGTCCCTTGGGTGTTCAGGACCTGGTGGGGAATGTCTGGCAGTGGACGGACGAATACATCGATGAACATACGCGCGCTGCGATTATCCGTGGCGGCAGTAACTTTCAGCCGCAAGGTTCGATGTGGTACTTCCCGCAGGCTTACCGCAATGATCAGCATGGAAAGCTCCTCCTGATGGCTCCCAGCAAGGATAGAGCCGGCACGATCGGGTTCCGCTGTGTCGTCGATGCCGAGACCGGCCGCTGATGCGGATTGGAAGGATGGCGCGGCGGTCGGCTGGCAGAAGCGCGACGTTTTACGCACAGGAGAGATACGCGTTGTAGTTGATTTCTCCAATCGGTTTGATGCATATTCGGTTGCGTGACCGAAAATAGGCCGGTCATCGCCACTCATCGTTTGCTCAATTGAACGCCCGGGGATAGTAGTGTTAAGGCCAATTGCGATCTCGCTGACTTTTCCGCTGCTGTTCTATACCACCCGCGCATTCGCCGTCGACGAGACACCGCTCGCAATATCGCGAGGATGTCTCGCGTGTCACGATGTGCACGAAACGCTGGCCGGTCCGGCGTACTTGAGCGTTGCAAAGCGCTATGGGCCCAAGGATAAAGAGAAGCTCGTCAAAAAAGTCCTCAATGGCGGCGCGGGATCCTGGGGTGCGGCGCCGATGCCTGCCAACAAGGACAACGGAGTGACCGACGCAGATGCGCGACGGCTAGTTGACTGGATTCTCAGCCTCAATGGCTGAAGTGCACAACTCATCGCGAATCGGCAATAGCCCATCACATCACTTCCGAGAGTGCTGATTCTATGAAAGAGCAGACCTTTGTGCCGGAAACGCTCACCTCGACCAACACCATAAATCGGCGGCAGGTACTCGCCTCGTCCGGGCTTGCTTTGACCGGAGCCGTTTTTGGCTCTGCCTTGAAAGCCGCCCAGAGCGAAAACGGTGGCACCGGGGCGGAGTCCAGTGATCGAAACCACTTCGATGTGATCATCGTCGGTGGCGGCCTCGCAGGTCTGATGGCCGCACGGGAACTCGGTCGCGCCGGGGTCGATGCTGTCGTTCTCGAGGCTCAATCCCGACTTGGCGGGCGGGCCTACGGGCGCCCCTTCGTTGGTTCATCGACGCTCATCGACCTCGGTGGGCGTCATCTGCAACCGCAGTGGGAAACGCAGATGAGAACCGCGATCAAGGACTACAAACTCGAACTCGTGACGGAGTTACCTCCCGTTCATCGTCACTGGATTCAGGGCCGGTTGATCAGTGAGGGGGTTCCGGACATCAATCCCGCCGACTACGGTGCGTTCGATGAATTCTATTTCAAGCTGATGAAGGCTATTTCCAGAATAGACCCTACGCGTCCGGCAGATCGGCAGAATGTCGTGGATCTCGACATCTCTTTCCAAGACTTTATCGAGGCACTGAAACTCCCACCCCAGTTACGCAGCCTCGCGGAATCGACCAGTCGCGTCTTGGGCGGCGCACCGCTCGATCAGGCGGGGGCGCTGAGTGGCTTGTGGTGGTACGCGCAGATGGATAATCATCCGAGTGCTTGGCTGACCTCGAAGCGGTTCGCAAAAACGACGAAGGACCTCGTGGATGCCATACATCGCGACGTTCGGAGTGAGATCCGACTCGGATCGCCGATCGCCCGCATCGATCAAGACGAAACCCACGTCGAAGTCACGCTGACGGTCGGGACCAAGCTGTCTGCCAAGGCCGCCATTCTGTGCATCCCTCTGAACACCTGGCACGACCTTGAGTTCGGGTGGGAATTGGACGACGGAAAGCAGCAGGCCGCTCAGGAGCGCCATGTGGGTGGTGCGGGGATGAATGGGGGCGGTCCGACGTTCATTCTGGCTCGCAACATTCCACCTGGCTTGAGCACCTCTTCCGATACCGGCGTGCTCGCGTCAGCGAGCGACTTTTCGGCGGCAGGCGCCAATGAGCGCATTCTTACAGCAAATCTTCGCGCTTCCTTGCACGAGCCCGATGTCACAGAACGGGTCCAGATGGATCTTCAGAGGTTGGTCCCGCGCGCCCAGGTTATCGGCTTTGATTCCCATGACTGGATGCACGATCGCTACGCGCAAGGCGCCTGGGCGGTATTTAGACCCGGTCAGATGTCGCGATTCTCCTCTGTGCTCGGACGCCGCGAAGGGCGAGTCAGTTTCGCGGGCGCAGACACCTCGACCTCGTGGTTCGGGAATATGGAAGGGGCGTTGGAGACTGCCGTGCGCGCTGCACGTGAAGCGCGGGCGATCTGCTCTAAGACGCGTTAGCGGCCGGTCGGCGCGCAGGGCGCACGCTACCGCGAAGTTCACGCACAGGGACGCGACCAATGATGCTGATAGATCGATCTCTCGCCAGGTGTGCCGCGATGGTGTGCCTATCGGTCCTTGCAACTGTCAGTCCGGCGCAGGACGGCGTCCCGGTTATAGAACGTGTTCCGCAAATTCGCGAATTGGTGGACACTGGCTATCCGGCCAGTTTTGCGCTCTACAAGGATATTCACGCTCATCCTGAACTCGGATTCCAGGAAGCGAGAACCGCCTCGCTTCTTGCGCACGAAATGCGTTCACTGGGCTTCAAAGTGACCGAGAAGGTCGGAAAGACGGGTGTCGTAGCCATATTCGAAAACGGGATTGGCCCGACGGTCATGGTACGCACGGAGCTCGACGGTCTCCCGATGGAGGAAAAAACAGGGCTGCCCTACGCGAGCAAGGCCAAGACAGTTCTTGATGGTCGCGAAACGTATGTGGCCCACAGTTGCGGTCATGACATCCACATGGCTGTTTGGATCAGCACGGCGCGTGCGCTGGTGGCGATGAAAGGTGAATGGCGCGGGACCCTCATGTTCGTCGCGCAACAGGGAGAAGAAGTAGCGGGGGGCGCAGCAGGAATGATTGCGGATGGTCTATTTACCCGCTGGCATAAGCCGGACTTCGCGCTGGCGCTGCATGATCGTCCGGAGGCTTACGGTACGGTCGGGCTGAACTCCGGAGCGATCTCATCTTTTGACACCAGTGTGGATATCGATTTTCGCGGCGTAGGAGGTCACGGATCCAGGCCGGAGGAGACGGTTGATCCGATTTTGATCGCCGCGCACTTCATCACGGACGTGCAGAGTGTGGTAAGCCGCGAGAAAGGCCCGTTCGAGTTTGGCGTGGTGACGATTGGCGCAGTAGAAGCCGGCACTGTCGGTAACATCATTCCCGATCATGCGATCTTGCACGGGACGATTCGATCTTACAAACCGGAGGTTCGGGACAAGCTGATGTTGGGCGTTCAACGTACAGCAAAGGCGGCTGCCATGATGGCGGGCGCGCCAGAGCCTGAGGTGTCACTTCAGGATGAGGCCGACTCTGTCGTAAACGACGACGACCTGGTGCGACGCACGGAGCCGCTGTTCAAGGCCGTATTCGGTGATGCCAATGTGCGGCATCCACCGCCAAGCAATGCAAGCGAGGATTTCTCGGTGTTCGTCAATCAGGGCATCCCATCGCTGTATTTCTTCATCGGCGTGTACGATCCCAAGCCGGTGCTGGATTCCAAGAAGCCGGGCGCTGCGCCATTACCCGGCAACCATTCACCTCTTTTTGCGCCGGTCCCTGAGCCCACGATAAAGACTGGCGCTCTTGCGATGACTGTTGCAGTTCTGAATTTGATGCAACGGCCGTAGTTGCAATCCGGAGTCCAGTTTGCCCGGTACGTACGTCTCCGGCGGCGCTAAAGATCCAACGGCAGCTCGATCCCTCGATCGCGTAGTGGGGGTCGGCGGCCTGGCGCTGCTCGCGATCAACGCCATTGTCGGCGCGGGAATCTTCGGTCTACCCGGACTAACGGCCCAACTTCTCGGCGCCGCTTCTTTACTGGCATACCTGATTGTTGCCGTATTGATGTTACTCGTCGGGCTGTGCTTTGCAGAGGTGGGGAGCCGGGTTGCCACGGCCGGCGGATTATATGGATACGCGCACGCATCCTTTGGACCGGTCGTCGCCGGAATCGCCGGCACACTCATGTGGACCGCGGAATGCGTAGCGCCAAGCGCGGCCGTCGCGAACCTGATGGTCGATACCTTGGCATCATTGGTGCCGGCGCTGGGCGGATCGGCAAAGCGAGTCATCATCATCGTCGCAGTGTATGCGGTATTTGCGGTGGTCAACATTCGGGGAACGCGCCATGGATCACGCTTGTCGGGACTCCTGTGCTTCGTGAAGCTTGCGCCGCTGGTCGCATTGGTAGCGGTTGGACTATTGTCCGTTCACGGGGCCAATTTTATCCTGTCTGGCGCTCCTCCACCGAAGAAGCTCGGCGAGGCGTGCGTGTTGGTTTTCTTTACGTTTATGGGTGTAGAGAGCGCCCTGACGGTGAGCGGCGAGGTGATCAACCCGGCGCGTACCGTTCCGCGGGCGATTGCGTTGGCACTGACATCGGTGGCGATCTTATTCATCGGTCAGCAGCTCGTGGCTCAGGGCGTGCTTGGCGCTGAGCTTGCCGGTCTACAATCACCGCTCATTAATGTGGCTGCGGTCGTGTTCGGTACATGGGGCCGCCGCGTAATCGTAGTCGCCATTCTTCTGTCGGTGGGCGGATTTCTCGCCGCAGATTTGGTGAGCTCACCACGCATCCTGTACGCCCTCGCCGATCAGGGCCAGCTCCCGCGGGCACTCGCCACTGTCAGCCGGAAATTCGGCACGCCGGCTGCGGCCATACTGTCCTACTCCGTCCTCTGCGCGTTATTCGCGTGCAGCGGGTCCTTTCGGACTCTGGTCATTGTAGCGAGTTCCGGAACCTTGGTTCTCTATCTTATCTGTTGCCTTGGCCTGATAAGGCTTCGGGCGCGCAATGTTGCGATGGACGGAACGCCGTTCCGTGCCCCAGGCGGTCGATTCGTGCCGCTCCTGGCGTCCGCAATAATTGTGTGGATGCTTGCAATGCTGCAATGGCGAGAACTCGCTGCCGCATTTCTCATCATAGTCGTTTCTGGGATAGGGTATCGTTTTCTGGATCGCCGTATCGCCGCCTACCAACCGCGGGTCTAGCGAACACCTGAACATCTCCCGCTGGTCGTTACAAAGCCTGTTCGCTGAATATCTGTTTTGTCGCATCCGGTCCGCCTGGTTTTTATCCCATTGGGCGATTAGCACAGTTTGATCACGTCGCGCATCATCGCGGGGCGGCAGGCTAGTCTGGGGATTCGATGCCCGGTCATTCGAGATGAATTTCCATCTGAGAGTTGCGCGACAATCGTTCGCCGTACGTCCTCGATCGAAAACGCTTCCCTCTTCTTTCCACGTTTGACCCATCTCTGCATGTACAGCCTCCAAAGCGTATGAAACTCTCTCACCGTGAGTTCGTTCCCGTCTTCCAGGCGTAGCACGTGCCAACGCGGCATCATTGGCTTGACTTTTCGTGCGGCCAAAAGTACTGCGGCCAGCGACGGCGTAAGCTGTTTGCTCTTGCGGATTCCGCTTCGGATGCGCTTGAAGTTTACTGTGAGGGTGTCCTTCCAGCTAAGATCCAAGATGGCGGATAGGTCTTCGCCGGTAACAAGCATAAGATCAATCGCCAGCTGGACTACAGGACTACAACCGGTACCGTTGCCTTGAAACTACTGAGTTCCTTATCCGACACAAATTGACTATGCATTGGACGCTACCTATTTCCACCACGTGTTGAAGGTTGCTCCAATTGCAGGCGGCATAATCGGAGCGAACTCCGAAAAGAGTCCAAGTGCTGTCCGTTCTTCTATTGAGGCTTGCATAAATACATGACGACTTCAGAGCGCCAGTTCCGCTTGCTGCCAGAACGCCCGCACCAGCGTTGGGCGGCGCTGCATGGAGCGCAATCGCCCGCGCGTGTGGGTCTTCAGATCGGTCATGTTGATGGCGCATCGGTTGGGCAACTCGTGCTGCTTGAGATGCCCCCAGATGTATTCGGCGGGGTTGAGCTCCGGGGCATACGGTGGAAGCGATTCGACCTGCACTGCACCGCTGAGGGCTTCGAGATACTCACGCACCAGCGTGCTGCGGTGGATCGGCGCACCGTCCCAGATGACCAACAGTCGTTGCCGGATCTGCTGACCCAGCGCGTGCAAGAACTCGATGACCTGCGGTCCTTTGATCGCGCCCGGGAAGAGTCGGAAGTAGAAGCGGCGGAAGGTAATTCCGGCGATCACCGACAGCTGATGCCAGTTAAAGTGGTACTGAAGGACCGGGGTCTGCCCTTTGGGTGCCCAAGTCTTCACCCGCGTGGGCCGCTCGCTCAGTCCCGACTCGTCGATGAAGACGATGATTCGGCCTTGTTTGGCGGCGTTTTTTTTAGAGCCGGCTAGCGTTCGCGCTTCCAACGAGTAATGGCCGGCTCGTTGCGCTCCACAGTCCGAGAGCTGGGGCGCTGGGAGGAGAAGCCAAGTCCGGTCAGTATCCGCCACACTTGGCTCTCGCTGTACCGATGCCCGCTGCGTCGCTCGATCAGCACACCGACCCGCGAGAGCGTCCACAGGTCGGTTGGAAAGCCTTCGGCGAGCGCACCTTGCAGCAACCCCTTGAGCAACTCGGCTCGCTGTTGCTCGCTCAATCTGGAAGGTCTGCCGCGAACACCGGCCTTCAGCCCCTCCAAGCCTTCTTTCTCCAGATCCCGGCTCCATGTGCTGACCGTGGTGCGTGTCACCCCGACACGGCGTGCCACCTCGGCCTGGGCTATGCCCTTGAGCAACAGTCGACCGGCGCGCATCCGCCGTCGCTGCAAATCCTTCGCTACCTTCTCCGACTTGCGCATCGATCCTCCGCCCTACATGCAACATCATGTTGGACAACGGAATGTGGCACAAGTTGCAAGGCATTTATGCAAGTCTCAATAGTGGTCTGCCGGACGATGGATCGATATTCTCGCAGACCAGCCCGGCCGCGTGGAAACATATCTCACTCACTATCAAGAAGGCGTCCAACAGAATCAGCAATAGACGTGTACTTTCAATCGCTGCGGCGGGAGTCTTGAGTTTTACGATCGTGTACTCGGCCGAACGTTCCAGAAACCGCTCATGCGTAGCCGGAGCCACGTGGGCAAGATTGCTGAGGCGGTTGTACACTGGCCCAATGCCAGGTAGCACTTCCTTGAGTGCCGTAATCCAGCCGGTTCCCAGGGTGCTTGCCACTTGCTCGAAAGTACCAATGTTCCGTACTCCATATGTCCAGGCGACTTGCTCGAGACCGAGTCGGATGATGGCCTCCGCTTCAAAGGCGTATCCGACACGGATGGAAACCAGAGCGGCTCGAAAGGTGGACCGCAACCGGATTTGTGCGTTTGCCGCGGCCACGGTGCCCGGCACCAGGCAATCGCGGAGGTCCAGTTTGGATATGGCCTCGCACCGACGGGAGGCTTCTGCCGAAATCCGTCGATACAAGCCTTCCGTACCAAGCTCCGCCTCTGCGCCCTCCCTCTCAAACCGTCGGACCCACTCGTCAAGATGTCTCCGAAGAACATTATCGACTGAGCGGTTTCCTCTACTGTGAGTTACGCCGGCGGCAAGAATGTAAGCCTTGAACTCCGGATCTGAGTCCACATGCACGCCAACTTGGAAGAGTGTGTTGCCGATGACTTCCATATCATCGAGATCGCCTCCCAGATTGGTCCATCGAATACCGTCCCAGGCATCAGCCATTGCGGTCTCCAGTTTTAGGAGAGGTCAGAGTCCGTCGACCGTGTACGCGTGCGGTTGCGGCGGCGCGATTCCGATTCTTTGGTCTCGTTCCTGATGTCGCTGGCAACGCAGCCCGGACCCGTGGGTGAACAGGTGCGCACGTTCGTCCTCGGGGATGACCTCGCCGAGACGGTCGAATCACTCAAAGAGCGGATCGGCAGGCTTCCCAGTTCATCCGATTATGAGCACCGACATTTCCTCGGTCGGGAGACGGGGATGAGTCTCGATTTCATCGTCGATTCGGTCGAGCGGTTGGTGCTGCCGATCGATGTACACGCTGCATTCGAATTGCTGGTAGCACTATTCGAGGCGGATACAAAGGCGATGGAAAATTGTGGCGAGCATGACTGGGAGGTGGCCTGCGCCTACGAGCGGGCAGTGGGAGTGATGGCAGTGGCAGCGAAGGATTTGCCGCGGGCGAGCGTTGAGGCACGAGTCAAGGCGCTCATCGAGGGGGACGAATACGGAATGCGGGCTCGGGTATCTGCGCTCCTGGAAACCCAAGGGCAGCGCCAGTAGGACCCTCAGCCGCCCAGCAATCGTCTGGCAAGCAGGGACTGCATATCCCGTCGTCCGTCGGCGATCAGATAAATAATGACTTGTTGTCCGACCACGCGATAGATCAGGCGATAGGGCTTGAAGAAGACCTGCCGGTATTCCTGATCACCCAGGCCGCGCAACTCCTGGGGCGTTGAGCCGCGAGTCGGCGCCGCCATCAGGCTGTCGGCAACCTCGAGAATTCGGTCTAGAACGTGCTGCGCGGCGCGGGCGGAGTCACACTTCGCGATGTAGGTAATAATGTCTTCAAGATCGCCTTCGGCGTCCTCGGTCATCACGACCTGGAAGGCCACTAGTCCTCCGTCGCCGTCAGCGCGCGAATTCTCTTGGCGACATCGGCGAGGTGCTTCACCCGCCCCTGCGCGACCTGCTGGTTACCCAGCGCCAGGATTTTCAGCAGCGCCAAGGTCTCTTGAGTCTGCTCGTACGAGACCACATCCTGGATCACGGCCTTTGCCTCGCCATTTTGGGTGATGACCATGGGCTGGCGCTGATCGGTGAGCTCCTGGAGCACCTCGGCCGCATTGGCCTTGAGGTAGCTAATCGGCTTGATTCGGGTTGAATAGCGCACGCTGGCTCCGGAGAATGAGAGTCCAGACTAAATATAGTCCTTTATCGGTCGTCCAACAAGGACTCGATCCTTGGCTTCAAAATGCCGGGCCGGCCGGATCCTCTGCCATCCTTAGCGGCCATTGAGTCGCCCGTCGTGCACGGACCAAGCGCGCCATCCCGGAGTCCTTGGCTGCCAATTCCCGGGTGTAGTAGCGGGGCATCTTGGGGTCATTCCACCCCCCCGCGTGCATAATGCTGGTCAGATCAATGCCGGCGGCGACCATGTCATGGGCGGCGCCAATGCGGGTCGAATGAGCCCCCAGGTGTAGATCCGGCCAGGGATGACCGTGCGACGTCATCCATTGCGCGACGCGCTGGATCGTCCGCGCCACCTCCTGCGGGTGCAGCGCGCGCTCACCGACGACCCCGGCATTTTCAATTCGGCGAAAAACCGCCCCTGAGGTGATCCGGGCATGCCGGAGCCAAGCGTTCAGGTGGCTCACGACCTCGGCACTCAAGAACCGAGGTTCCTCCCGATCCACTTTGGTCATGTAGATGAGCGCAACGCCCTCCCCTTCCGTGTCGATCTTCAAGTGCTCCACGGTGAGCGCCACCAACTCGGCGCGCCGCGCCATAGTCGAGTAAGCGACGGCCAACAACGCCTTGGCGCGCAGATCCCAGGTCAGCGAGCCGGTAGTGAGCGCAGCAAGCGCCGCCGCGATCGGTTCCCAGCGCAGCGCCTGCCTGGGCTGTGAGGTCGGTCTGCCGCGGGTCAACGCCTTGATGGCGCCCTTCACGTAGGCCGTACGGGTCGGGTCCGGCAGATTCGATAACGTATGCGCGTGGGCAATGGTGGAGAGGTAGCGCTGGAGCGTGGCCACCGAACGTGGCGGCTTCGGTCCGATCGGCATACTCAGCGTTTCGACAAACGCAACCACCACGGCTGGCGCTGCCGGCAGCGCTAAGAACCTCCGTTCCTCACAGAACCATAAAAACACCTTCCAGTCGGCGCGGCGAGCCCGTTGGGTATTGAGCGGCGCGCTCAACGCATAGGGATTGGCGCGCAGGAGCGGCGAGCCGGCCTCAAAAAGCGCCGCTACCTCTGCCTGGGTGAAGGGCGCATCGCGCTCGAGCCATTCAGGCACTGAGGGTGTGATAGCGCGGAAGAGAGATTCCATGGCTTGGGCGCACTCAGCGGCTTCTCGGGAGCCTAAGGATACCCCCATTCGCGACCGTTAGCGCAGATATCCGCCCTTATCCTTCATGACGTCGAGGGTAATTCCATACGTTCTATTACACTATCGTATTGTTGTATTATTCCGTACATGAGTGGAAGCGACCTCGGCGACCCGCCCAGCGGCGAGCCGGAATACTCCGGAAAAGACATCCTGTACCGCGAGCGCGGGGTGAGCGCGCTGGATGTGCAGCGGGCGGCCGACGCCCTGCTGCGCCGGGGCCAGAAGCCTTCGGTCGCAGCCGTTCGCGAACACCTGGGCGGTGGTTCACCGAACACGGTAGGGCCCTTGCTCGAGCAGTACTGGCGCGGTCTCGGTACCCGACTGCCCGCAGGGCCCGAAGCCCTCGAGCGCGTGCCCGAGAGCTTGGCGCGCATGACCGAGGCGCTGTGGTTGCGCAGCCTTGATGAAGCGCGCGAGCGCGCGCGCGTACTGCACCGCACCGCCCCACCCGCCCCGCACTCGATGGCGGCCCTGGAACAGAAGGTCAGCGAGTTGACCGCGGCCCTCGCCGCGTCGCGCGCCCAAATGAGCGAACGGGAATCTGAGTTGCTGAGCAGTCTGCGGGAGCGCCAGGACCTCAAAGAGCAGGTCCGACAATTCACGGCGTTGTTGTCGGCCGAGCAGGAATTGCGCGCACAGGACGTGCAGACCTCGGCGGCCCAGCGTCGCGAACTCGAACAACGCCGGACGCAGATCCTGGACCTGGCCCGGCGTCGGTTCGCCGTTAAGATGAGCCGCAAGGCGGCTAGCGCCTCCACGGCAGCCGTTCAGCGCAAGAGACCGAAACAGCCGAAACGGAAGGCTTTAGCGGCGCGTGTGCCTAAGAATGCCAAGCCGCTCAGAACCCGAATCGCGAAACGGGCGCGCCGTTAAACCGGTACCTCGGCTACTCTCAAATAGAGTCGTTTGGACACGAACTTTGGTGCACGCAAAGCCGCTGGCGGCAGGTCCAATACTCGCGAGAATCAGCGTTGCGATTGAAAGTGCTCGGCGGAACAACAAGTTACTGAGTCGCACGACTCAGGTTCGATCACTGAGGCCGGGACATCAATGGCGATATACGGACATCAACTTCGAGACGCGACAACTACGGCGGGGCGGGGCAGTGTCGTTGAACCGTATCGCAAGCCGCATCACTGGTTCCTTATATTCCGAACGACGCGGCGGATGCGCATCAAGAGAAAGATAAGTGCGCCCAGGATGACCAGGGCCAGGGGCACGCGCCACAGCACCCACGCCGCCGTTCTTCTGCTTGCTTCTCCAGGTGGGAGAACGTCGATCACCTGGATACGGGATTGCCCCTTGAGATTAGGAAACAGGTAAATCCGAATCGCCGTGCCTGGGGGCGCCCAATAATTGAGTTCCCGCTGCCCGCGCACCTTACGTTTGAGGTAAGGAACGAGATTCATCCATTCCTCGCGGCCCTCTACGATCCCTCGCGCGTAAATCGACACGTGGGGCCCATGAATGCCCGCGCTCTCTTGATAATAGGGGCGAACCACCTGGAAAGTACTGGCGTGATAGGGCTCTCCCTCCACGCGTTTGAAGGCAATATGCGCGTTTAGAAAAGTTACAAAGCCGAATATCAGGCAGCCCACGCAGGCAAGGCCCATTATTGCGATGAGGACATTTATGAGTGCTGCCGTAATCCGCATTTATTCGATCGTGAAAGTCGACGCAGGTCGTCGCCTCCTGGCCGCCTCAAGACCCATTTCCAACAGAAGGACCGGCACCCGATATCCCGTGCGAACTACCGATCGGGCGATCGCCCGGAGTGCCCACGCTGCGCCTTCCTCGGACCCTCACGGTATCTATGCCAGGATCTTTGCTAGTGGCTCCCAATAGTGAGCTTTCCATCCCGAAGCCAGTCGCTTCGCGTCACCCTTGGGAAAGCCGGTATGGTCGAAGGCAATCTTGCACCCAGAGCCTTCCCCCAGGAGCTCAAACCTGGCGATTGAATAGACGCCGGCAGGCCAGTCACCCGCCCGCCAGGCCTGGACAACTCTTACGTTCGGCACCAGCTCTATGTGTCGCCCTGTAATGTGCCCACCATAAAGCGCAAACGAGCCTCCCTCGTCTCTACTGATCACCGCGGGTTGATCGGGCAAGTGCATTTCCTGCAATGCTCCACTGAGCTGTATGACGCGGGTAAACTGCTTGGCATCGGTAAGAGCCTCGTAGACGCGCTTCGGGCTGGCCGTGAATACGGGCTCCTGGTGAATGGACTCAGCCGTATGCGATATCCAATCCTGCGGGGTCGCCCAGACCCTGGTTGAGCCGGCTGCCAACCCCGCGAAAGCGCCCACAACACCGAGAACCGTTTGCCGCCGTGTCCGTTCGTTAATCGGCGCTGCGAGATTTACGCCGTCGCCCATAGTCGTCTCCCGAATCGGGCATGAAGAGACATGACATCACCGCGCCATAAAATGTTCAAGATAATGTTTTACTTGTCAGGTCAGATACGTTCGGGCCACAGTCTCAGTCTCAGCGCCCCAGACATTGCAGGAGATCTCATGCCGTACCCAGCCGGTCATCGCGCGGCGGTGCGCAAACGCATCATCGACAGCGCTCGAAGACTTTTCAATCGCCACGGGTTTGAATGTGTCTCTCTCAAACAGATTATGGCCGGGGCCGGCCTAACGCATGGCGTGTTCTACAGCTATTTTAAAAGCAAGAGCGATTTGTATGCCGATGTACTTGGATGTTTCTTTACCGACCCGGAGTGGAAGAACTGCTGGGAAGGTGTGCACGTGGACCTGTCATCCACTGATGTGGGGCCGCAGGTGGTCAGGGCTTATCTGTCACGCCAGCATTTCGAGGACGTTGAGAATTCCTGTCCTATGGTCGCACTGCCCACGGACGTCTCACGCAGTGGCGTCAGCGCAAGGCGTGCTTTTGAAACCGTCTTCAAGGCCATGGTGAGTGTATTGGAGCGAAGTTTGACTAAGACGGGGAGCGGACGCCACAGGCCTGCACAGACCATCGCTGCCTTGTCGATCGGGGGCATGGTCGTGGCTCGGACCATGGTCGATCGACCTCTTGCGGATGAATTGCGCACGGCCTGCGCATCTGTCGCTCTTGAACTTGGCGGATGGAGCAAGAAGCGGAAATCGAAAGGCTGAAGCGCCGTGCCGCAACTGCTCTGCGCAGGAGGGGCGGCCAAGGTGCTCTCTGCTGCCTGTGCAACAATAGATGCAGCGTTGCTCTTGCGAATCGGACCGAAGGATCTTGAGACCGCGCGCCGCGCCCTTTTCGTCCTAGTGGAGATCGGAAGAAGGATGACGGAGCAGGAAGGGAAAGGAAATTCTGTCACTTAAAAGGGGGGAACGATGGAAATAGTAAACAGCCGTGAGGCACTTCTCGTACGAAATTCTGACTTGGCTCATTCTAGCTTTGACGATGTGAATATGCAGGGATCGCCGTTTACCAATATCAATCTTGGCAACTCCAGTTTCATAGACGTCGATCTGAATAACGTCTCCATCAAAGACGCCAACCTTACCGGTATGACGATCAATGGTGTGTTGGTGTCCGAACTGATCCGTGTCTACGAGAAACATTCAAGGTGAGTGCCGTCGCAAATGCAACCCTGGGGGGTATCGCGCTGGACCCGCGGCACCGGGTACTACCGAGCACACCTGCAGCAGGACCTCTGGCGCGATTGAGTGATCACCCAGGTCAATCGGCGCCGAGGCTCAAGTCTCGGGCGCGCCCGCCGTGACAGTACATCTGATGAGATACTATCGCCGATCGAAAGCAAGCGATGCTAAGACTCGGGGTCCGGCGCCACCGATGTCGTCTTACTTGCATCCGCGTTGCTCACGCCTGACGCACGGCTCTGGTTGCCGGCGCATATAGCACCCAATGAACACGCCGAAGTAGGTTATCGGTGGGCTTCGGAGGTTCCTTTGGCTCCTGCTGCTCGTGCGGGGATATGGCGCCGGGCGCTGGACTAGCTAACCCTTGGCGGGCTTTTTAGGCTTCTGTAATTCCTCCCAGATCTGCCGCGCTTCCCTATCTGCAGTCTTGCGTTTCTCCTCTAGCTCGGCAATTTTGGGCTCGTACTCCCGCATGACCTGTTTATAGCTTTTGTTGTGCCGGCTTGTGGCTTCGCGGCGAGTCTTATCATATTCTCCGTCCGCTTTCGCCAACTTCGTCTCACGCTTTTTCTTCAGCGCGTCAATCTTCGCTTGAATTTTCTGAACACGGCTTTTCACGTCGTTTGCCATCATTTGACCCTCGATCAGTTTTCCGGTGCTAGAGGCGCCTATTGCCGGAAAATATCGCACCCAATGAACCGGCCGAGGGCGCTTATCGGCGGATAGCAATCCTTTATCCGGGCCGCCCGGGCGGTCGGTTGCAGGCCGGACACCCGCGTCCCTCTCTATGATCTTTATTGCTTTGCGCGACTCGCTCCGCCAGCAGCTCTTTACTGGGGGCGGTCAACGTCACGTTGTTACCGCATGCCGTCTTGATTGCTTTGGTGTGTTGCTTCATACCCGCCAGTGTAGCGTCAAACGAAAGGCCAGGTGAGTCGGTCCGTCTGAAGGTGGCGCGCTCCTTTCACGCTTCATTTGGGCAAGGTCCGGCTAGCGGCGGCCTCGTGAAGAGCTAAAACGGAGCCGGGGCTTTGCACTCTCACTGGGGATCAGAAGAACCCGCACAATCGGCCGCCTGCGGCGAGCCCCGCTCGGTTCTCGAGAAATTCACCTCTCCGCTTCCGTATGGTATGCACGGAAAATGAAGGGGGCCCCGATGAAAGTCACACGCGGCGTTTCGCCGCTATCAGCTTTCAGGGTTCTCGCGCAGCTCATGACAGTTACGTGACATTGTCCGCCGAGTCTGACAGCGGAGCGCGGCAGTCATTCCGAACAGATGCGTGTTCGCGCGTTCACAATGGCCAATCAATTCACAGGATGACCTCATGGCCGTATCTGCTGACGCGACAGTAACCGACTTCTCCGCCATGGATAACGCTGGGATATCCAAAGAGCATTGGAAAATCATGCTCATTTCAGGCATGGGATTTTTCACCGATGCCTATGATCTGTTCGTCATTGGCGTGGTGATGGCGCTGCTTAAACCCCTGTGGCACGTCGGTCAATTGGAAGAAGGCCTGGTGCAGTCGACGGCGTTGATTGCCGCAGCGTTAGGCGCGCTGCTTTTTGGTCGAATTGCGGACATGATCGGCCGCAAGCGAATCTATGGTGTCGAAGTACTGATACTCGCGGCGGGCGCAATCGCGAGCGCCTTCTCCCCGAACATATGGTGGCTCATCGGGTTCCGCTTCGTACTCGGCATCGGCATTGGCGGCGACTATCCGGTCTCCGCGACTATCATGAGCGAGTACGCCGGCAAAACACATCGCGGATTGCTCGTCACGTTGGTGTTTGCCATGCAAGCGGCCGGGCTAATCGTCGGTCCTCTGCTCGCAGCGGCTTTGCTCTCTACACAGCTCTCGCATGACGTGATCTGGCGGATATTAGTCGCCTTTGGCGCACTACCCGCTCTGGCCGTTTATGCGGCGCGTCGCAAGCTCAAAGAGACCCCGCGCTTCCTTAAAGCGGCAGCTCAAGAAGAGGATGACGCAGGCAGACTCAAGAAGGCGGCCCATTATGATGCGAGAACTCACTCGGTTTCCTTCTGGGATGGGTTCCATCGCTTGGTCGACGACAAGAAAATTCTGGCTCGTCTGATTGGCGCTGCGGCAGCGTGGTTTTTGATGGACTTCGCCTATTACGGCAACACAGTCTCCAGTCCGCTGGTGCTCTCAACCCTTGGAAGCGACCATACGGTATTGCAGAAGACGCTGACGCAGCTGGGTATATTCGTTCTCTTCGCTGCGCCCGGCTATGCGGTCGCGGCGCTGACGATGGATAAGCTGGGCCGCAAAACGATCCAGATTTTCGGCTTCGCGATGATGGCCGTGACGTTTGGCCTGCTCGCCCTGATTCCTAATGTCGAGAAGTTATTCTACCCGTTCTTGATCATCTACGGCTTTAGCTATTTCTTCACGGAGTTCGGTCCGAATGCGACGACGTTTGTTTACCCATCGGAGATCTTTCCCGTCAAAGTCCGCACGACCGGTCACGGCATTGCCGCGGCCATGGGCAAGATTGGCGGTTTCGTCGGCGTATTCACGTTTCCCTTCTTTATGACGTGGCATGGGTTACCGGCAGCTGAGGGCGCCGCGGCCATCGTCAGCGTTCTAGGATTGATCGTCACTGTATTTCTGCTCCCTGAAACCAAGGGCAAGAGCCTGGAGGAGCTTTCTGATCAACCCTCTACGCCGATTGAGAAAGTGGTGGTACTGTCTCCTTTACCCGGCGGGTAACACCCGCCGGGTAAGATACAAATGAACGCGGAGCTACTCGCTGAAGGCGACTCCGCTAAATCCGGCGACCCCGACGGGGCTCGAAGTCGCCTCTGGCGTGAGATCGCCGTATGAGTCGATCGCGAATACGCCGACATAGGCACTGCCGCCGGTACTGTAAATGACAGCGAGCCACTTCTGATCCGGGGATACCGTGATGTCCGTCGGGGACCCCGGCAGGGCTATCGACTTGTAAAACACTCCGCCTTGCCCGTCGGTAAGGAATATCGAAATCGCCTCTCCCGGGGAATTGGCCGTGTACCAAATGTTGCCCGGCCCCTTTGCCACCCAGCACGGAGCGTTGGTGGGATACGGAGGTGTCGGTCCAGTGATCGGGAACACATCCTGAGTCTTGTTCACGATAGCGAAGCTGTCGGGACTGTGGGCAGGCGTGAAACCCAGAACATCACCCCAGAACGCGGCTCCGAGCGGAGTATTGTCAGCGGTGCTGGGCAGCGTCACGGCGGCGCTTGAGCCATTGAGCGACCCGTCCGATTTCAGAGGCAGCTGCAGGAGCGATCCGGAAGTCATGGTGACAGCAGCCCAATCCCTACCCACCGCGATCTGTGCAGCCGAGGGATCGCCAAGCGCGACGACATTACCGTCCAGACGGCCCGACGGCCAGGCATGACTCTCGGCACAATTGGCGCCAACCACAAATAGATGATCCGCGCTGAGCGCGACCGAATCGGGTTTCTTGCAATTGGGGGCCAGGCCTATCGTTCCATCGACACTGATGAGATTGTGACGTCGCACGATCTGGCTGACATTGTTTGAGCCATAGTTTCCCACGGCGCCGAGATCGCCTTTGAACTGTAGAATTCCGGCGTCGCCGCCTGCGCCACCGTTGCCTTGCGTCGGCAACATGTCCACCAGTGCTAGCGATGGCGTTCCCGCCGTTTCGAGTGCGAACACAACAAGTTGATTGGCGCTAGGACCATTGGTGCTCGTCAACACCAATACTGCGCGGTCCGGTTCGTCGGCTACCGCTGCCGCGGCCGCCAGCAACGTCGCCGCCAGCATGCCGGCCGCGTAACGCACATGAGACCTGTATATTTTTCGAGAACTCATCGCGATCTCCCCTTTTGATGACTTTGGTAAATGCCCTGCAATCTCCCAGGCGGTGTGCTCCGGGATGTGGTGTAGTCTTGGATATTCGCTACGGGCCGGTGAAAAGTTACGGTGCGGCGTACCGGCCGCCGACGGAACCTGCGAATTGAAACGAGAGCGTAACTTTCTCGCGTCGTTCAGCGAATGCCCATGGATACGGATCGCAAACCTGAAACGCTGATGGCCCGCTACCAGGCGGGCGATTTCACCGCCGTCACGGCGCTGGTCGAGTCCATTGGGCCGCAGCTGCATCGGTTCTTTATGACGCAATGCGCCAGCCGCAGCGATGCGGACGATCTATTGCAGGACACCTGGCTGCGTATCCATCGAGTGCGGCACACCTATCGTCCGGGCGAACCTGTGCTGCCGTGGTTTTATGCGATCGCGCGCCGCGTGCGCATTGACTACTACCGCAAGGCGAGCCGCACCACAGCCCGTGAGCGTCGACTGGAAGATGTGTCCAACGTGGCCGCGGCGCTACCCCGCGAAGAGGCTCACGTGGACGATTTAGAAATGCTTCTGGCGCCACTTTCGGAGAGTCAACGCGAGGTTCTTCGGATGATGAAGGTGGCAGGAATGTCGCTGGAGGAAGTAGCGCGGGCGACTGCCAGCAGTGTCGGGTCGGTAAAGCAAAAGGTGCATCGCGCTTACAGGACTCTTAGAGAAAGCATGAACGCGATGCGTACCAAGCAAGGGCCGAGCCGGGTGCTGCCATGACAGAGGAACAAGTCGACGAAGTCCTGCAGAAGGCAGCGGCGGCTGCGCCGCAGGTGGATCCTGCATTGCTCAAACGTATTGCCGAGTCGCTCAATTCATCGTTGCGACCGGTACGGCCACTGCCGCCGACGTGGGTGCTGACCGCGGGACTGGCTGTGATTTGCACGACCGTGGCGGCGGCCGCGGCCGCTCGGGCCGGTTTTTACGGACTTGAAAAACTGAGCCTGTTGGAGCGCCTGGCAATCTTTTCGACACTCGGGATCTTGGTGTGGGTCGCCGGAACACAGTTCGTGGGTCGGCTAATCCCCGCAAGCCGCCGACAACTGACGGCGAGCACCTTCCTGATAATTAGTATCGTGGCGCTACTTGGCGTATTCGCGCTGGTGTTCCGTGACTACCGCACTGACCACTTCATCGCCGCCGGGATCGTGTGCCTCCTTACGGGACTGCTCATGGCGATCCCCGCCGCCCTGCTGAGCTGGGCGTTGCTCCGGCGCGGTTTTGCGCTGAATCCTGTTGCGGCGGGACTTGTGGGCGGGGCACTTGCGGGACTGAGCGGCGTGACGATGCTGGAGCTTCACTGCGCCAATTTCCAGACGCTGCATGTGCTTGTGTGGCACACCGCCGTGGTGCCCGTGAGCGCGGCGGCCGGAGCACTGGTAGGGTATGTCCTTCGAAGGTACTCGACCCCTACTTAGCTTCAGGGCCACGACATTTTCGCTTAGCCCCTCCCCTGCCGGGACGACCCGTGCCGCGCTGGGAAAGTGCTCAATGCCAGGTCGATGACCCTGACGTCGAAGTCTCAACCCCGGTGCTATTGCTGCTCGGTCTTGCCGCGGCGCTGCTGCTGCTTGCCATTCCCCCTGACCGCGTCGTGCCGTTTCAGAAATGTGCCTCTCCGGCGGAATAGGGCTTGATACTTTCGGCGACCGAATCGGCCACGTGCTCCTTGGTGATCAGGCCAATCACATCACCGGGCCGCGGAATTCCCTCGCCCGTCACCACTACGGTCATCACGGCGCCTTTGCGCCACATGCGCCCTATGACACTGAACATGATGTCTTCGCCGTGCGCGATGGCAAATTGCCCACCGGCTACGTCGCCCAGCGTTACGCCGATAGAGGCCCCAACTAGTCCTCGCCGCAGCGCGGTGTTGACGCGCAGCACACCGACGATCCGCTCGTCGCGCGCCACCACTACGTGGCGTACGCGCCCCTGATGGCCGGGCAGCCCGAGAAACGTGTCGAATGCCATGTCGTGCGGCAGGACCAGCATTTCTGTGTCCATGATCTCGCTGGCGCGGCGCACCAGAAACATATTGGCGTGCAGCGCCTTTGGAATGAAGTGGCGGCGGCCCTGCAGCTTGATGGTATAGATGTTCTCGTGCGAGAGAATTCGCCGGATGCCGATACTGATGGCCACTGCGATGATCATCGGCACCACAATTTCGTAATCCAGGGTCATCTCGAAAATCATGGTCACCGCGGTCATCGCAGCTCCGGTGCCGCCGCCGACCATCGCCGCCATTCCAACCATCGCGAAGGCGGGAACGCTGACGCCCGCAGAGGGCAGTAGCAGGTTCGCCAGCGCTCCGAAAGCGCCACCGAGGGTCGCGCCCATGAACAGCGATGGGGAAAAGATGCCCCCGGATGATCCCGAGCCCAGGCTGAGCGAGGTCGCGACGAGCTTCGCCGCGAACAGTAGCGCCAGGAACGGCAAGCCGCTGAGGCCGCCCAGAAGCACGTCCTGGACAGTCGAATACCCGACGCCTTCGATATGGTAGTGACCGGAAAGGCGCAAAAACAGGTACATCATGGCGCCGACCAGACTCATACCGATTGCATGGCGCAGATAGGGATTCTTGAATTCTTCGAATTTTTGCTCTGCCAGATGCAAGCCGCGGATGAACCCGGTCGCACCGACGCCCACGACAACTCCGAGAACGGCATAAAGGGCGAGGATGAATATTCCCGAGGCATGCTCGGAGAGCGCGCCAACCGCCGGCACGCTGAAAGCCGGGCGCGGGCCGAAAAAGACGCGGCCGATGAAGGTCGCGGTCCCGGTCGCGAGTGCGACGGGAAGGAAGGTGCGCGTACTGACCTCCGGCATCATGAGTTCAATGGCAAAGATCACGCCACCGATTGGCGTGTTGAAAGTCGCCGCGATGCCCGCGCCGGCGCCCGCGGCGACGAGCGTGATACGCTGCCACGCTTCGAGGCGCAGCATCCCGCCCAGGCTTGACCCGATCGATGCGCCGATCTGGATGATGGGCCCCTCACGGCCGACGGCGGAGCCGCTGCCAATCGCCAGCGCTGAGGCCAAGGATTTTACGATCGCGACAATGGGCCGGATTCGACCCTCATTGTAGAAGATCGCATCCATGACTTCGGGAACGCCATGTCCGCGCGCCTCGGGCGCAAAGGTCTTGACCAGGAAGACGACTCCCATTCCGCCGATAACCGGGACAAGGATGACGAACACGCCCCATGGCGAAGCTGGCGTATGGATGTTGGCGTCGTAGAGCGTGGAGATTTGACCGAAGAACAATAGGTTATGAACCACACTGATCAGACCGCGGAAGAAGATCGCGCCGAAGCCGGTGACGACGCCGACCACTATCGCGATGAGCGATAGAACAAACAGGTTCACGGATCGTTCGGATCGGACTTTGTCGTTCATGGCTGCCTTGGTATTCGGTACGGCCGGACCCGGACCCCGTGATGGTAGTCCACGTTGGCCTTGCGAACGCCAGATTACCCGGGACGGCAAGCGCCACGGCGCCATATTCGGCCCGACGCCGGCCCGTGCCGGAAACCGGGGCGGCGCGGGTAGGGGCGCCCCAGAGTCCCAATGCCTATTCGTCCGTTCGTCACAATGGAGGCGCTGCCATGAATCTTGGTCTGGCCATTCACACTTTGGCGGCAGTCATCTGGGTGGGCGGTATGTTCTTTGCGCACGTGGTACTGCGACCGAGCGCGCGGTCCCTTGATCCAGCCATTCGCCTGGCTCTCTGGGAGCGTGTGCTTGGACGCTTCTTTTTCTGGGGCTGGCTGAGTGTCATTGCGCTCCTCGTCAGTGGCTTCACAATGATGTTCGGCGGCTTCGGCGGATTTGTGATGCCGGCCCGATACATTACTTTAATGACCGCCATGGGAGTTCTCATGGCCGCGATCTATGGCAACGTCTACTTTATTCACTGGCCGCAATTTCGCCATAGCCTGTCCGCATCAGATTGGGCTGAGGCGGAACGCGTCATCAGGCGGATTCGCCGTCTGGCTTGGGTAAATCTCCTGCTCGGTCTGGCGACGGTTCTCGTTGCGGACAGCGGCCGCCACTTGGGTTAGTTCCGCACACACTCCGTCCGTGATACTTCGAACATGTAGATTCGCGCCGGTCGGCGCACTGGGTGCTAGTTTGCGGCCCCCGCAATCGCGGCAGCCCTGTCGCTGGCGGCAATCGCCATCGCGACCGGCCGTATCCGTCGGACCGACTCCATTTGTTCAGAACCGACGCGATAAATACCCAATAGTCCCCTCGCCCGCGGCCGCATGGCTCAAAAAGAGGCCCTGACTCCCAGCGTGAAGGACTCACCGGCAACTGAGCCGAATTGGTAGTGCGCTCCGGCGAATTTGCGAGGTGTGGCCGATCTGCCGAGGTGTACAATTTGCGCAGCTGGTGTGTAGCGCCGGGCACGCCTCGGGGACGGCACGGCTGGGCCGCAGATCATGTGTAACATCATTCCAAGAAGAAATAGCTGTGGGACCGGGCCGCCTGCGGTGCCTGCTCGGTCGGTGCGGGTTTAACGGAACGGGGGATATATGCGCAGCATTCTATGGATGATTCTGGCCGCATTTTGCGTTCAGGGGGCCGACGCACAGATTAGCCGGGCCCGGGTCACGGGGGGCGAGGTCAGCGGCACTGCCGAGAACGGCATTTCAATTTTCAAGGGCATTCCGTTTGCCGCACCACCGGTCGGTGCGCTGCGGTGGAAGGCGCCAGCGCCGGTGCGACCCTGGTCGGGCGTGAAACACGCCGATGCCTTTGCGCATGCCTGCATGCAGCCGCCCCATTCCCAAGGCAACACTGCACCCGTCAGCGAGGACTGCCTGTACCTGAACGTGTGGACGCCGGCCAAATCAGCCACAGAGAAGCTGCCCGTCATCGTGTGGATTCACGGCGGCGGATATGTCGGCGGTTCCACCAGCATTGGCATGTATGACGGTTCCGGCTATGCCCGTAAGGGCGTGGTACTGGTGAGCCTCGCCTATCGGCTTGGACCCTATGGTTTCCTGGCCCACCCGGATCTGAGCCGCGAGAGCGGGCACGGCTCGGGCACCTACGGTATCCAGGATCTGGTGGCAGGTCTGAAGTGGGTGCGGAAAAACGCTGCCGCCTTCGGCGGCGATCCACGCAGCGTCACCGTCTTCGGGCATTCGGCCGGCTCCGGGGCGGTGAGCATTCTGGCGGTCAGCCCACTCGCCAAGGGGCTATTCCAGCGCGTCATCGCAATGAGTGGCAGCTCTTTTGCTCCGCTGCAGTCCACAAACGAGGGCGCCTCCGGACTGAGTATCCCGACGCTCAAGCTGGCAGAGCAAAACGGCGCCACCTTCCTGTCGAGGCTGGGCGTAACGTCGATCGCCGAGGCACGCAGCCTGAGCGAGGATGCCATCCAAGCCGGCACCGGCGGCGGACTGGCATTCCGGCCCGTGGCGGACGGGTATGCACTGCCCGCTGATGCCTATTCCCTATACCAGCAGGGCAAATTCCACGATACGCCTGTTCTGCTTGGCGATACTTCGGATGAAACCCTGGTCTTCGGCGGCCCCAAGTCGCTCACGCCCGCGGAGTTCGAATCCCAGATCAGACGGCAGTTCGGCGAGCAGGCCGACGCAGTATTGGCAGTCTACCCCCATGCCACCGATGCAGAAGCGTTGACCGCGGCGCGGCACGTGCGCAACGACACGCAGTTCGACTGGAACATGTGGACTTGGGCCCGGGAGCAGTCACAGCGGGGTAAGGGCAGAGTATTCAACTACTATTACGACAACCATGCCCCGCAGGCCGAGGGCTCGGGTCATGGGAGCGACGTGCCCTTCCATTTCCAGACGCTGGCAGCCCGTGGCACGCCCCGCAAGGAAGACCTGGCGTTGTCCGACATGATCAGCTCCTTCGATGTGAATTTTGCGAAGACCGGCGATCCCAATGGACCGGGCCTGCCGCAGTGGCCCGCCTTCACGAACCAAAATCAGATGGTCATGGTCTTTGATGCCACGCCAAGCGCGCGCACCTATCCGCTTCTCGAGCGGGTGAAGGTGCTCGATCGGTACTTCGAGGGGCTTCGAAAGGCGCAGTAGCGGCACGGTTCCGACAATGCCGCTGGGACAATGATGACAAAGCGTGTGGTGATATTCGGCGCCAGCAGAGGCATCGGGCTTGAGACGACGCGCCAGGCGCTTGCGGCCGGACATGAGGTACGCGCCGTGGCGCGATCCGTGGACGGGATCGGTTTCTCCGATTCCAAGCTTACAACAGTGCGCGGTGATGCCCGGAGCAGTCAGGATGTGGAGTCGGCTCTGAGCGGAATGGAAGTCGTCATTCAGACCCTTGGTGTCGGCTTCGGGGATCTGTTCAGCCCCGTCAACCTTTTCTCGGATGCGACCCGCATCCTGATCCCGGCCATGAAGCGGCTGGGAGTGAACCGTTTGATCTGCGTGACCGGTTTTGGGGCCGGCGACAGTCGCGCGAGTATCAGTCGCTGGCAACGGTTGCCGTTCCTGGCCATTTTCGGTCGTGCGTATGAAGACAAGGGGCTGCAGGAGCGCTTGATCCAGGACAGCGGGTTGAATTGGACCATCGTCCGGCCCGGGGTTCTGACCAGCGGCCCGCGCACGGGCGGCTATAGAAAACTGCTCGAGCCCTCCCAATGGCGCAACGGGATGATCTCCCGCGCGGATGTCGCCGAGTTCCTGGTTCAACAGATCGAGGATCCAAACTACCTTCGCCAGGCGCCGGTCCTGGTGAACTGAATCACAGGGTCCAGGCTGCTATAGAGGTGGCAGCGCCGCAAACACCGGGATGCTGACATCGGCGCGGCCACATCCGGCGATCCGGCCGGAATCAGGACGAAGTCGCTGCCCATCGCTTGCCGCGGCACGCGGCTGCCGCGCGCAAACGACTGGGCCGCACCGGGCGCTGGAAATGCATGCGATTTGCCACTGTCGTGCGAGAATGGCCACTCAACCTGAGGGGGTTCCCATGTCCGTTTCAATGTATGACGTTTCCATTCCGATCTTTACGGTCAGCCTGAACAGTCTTGCCGCCATCCTGGACAAGGCGGCAAGTCACTCCGAGGCGAAGAAGGTCGGACCCAATGTGCTTCCGGGCACGCGTCTGATTGCCGATATGTTGCCGCTGTCGGCCCAGATTCAGATCGCGTGCGACACCGTCAAGGGCGCCGCTGCGCGACTGGCGGGCGTTGAGGTGCCCAAGCACGAGGACACCGAGGCCACCATCGCGGAGCTCAAGGAACGCGTGGAGAAGACGCTCACTTTCATCAGGAGCATCAAACCCGAACAACTGGTCAATGCTGAGGCACGTGAGATCGTCCTGCAGTTTCCCCAGGGCGCCATGAAGTTCACCGGGCTCGATTACCTGACCCGCTTTGTGCTGCCGAATTTCTTTTTCCACATGACCATGGCCTATGCGCTATTGCGGCAAAATGGCGTGGAGCTGGGCAAGCGCGACTTCCTGGGGCCCGCGCAGTAGGGCTTTGCGCGACAGGTGTTTGACTTCTTCGCTCCCCCGCGAAGAGGCTCGGGCCCAGAGAAATGGGGCTGGTGCCAATGCCGATGGGTCATGCGGCCGTCACAAGCGCGGTTCTTGAACGTTAGAGGGAGTCTGGCAGATGACCCGTTGTCGAATTGCGTTAACCGTTCTGTCGATGATGATTGCCGTCGCCGTCCGTGCCGAGGAGCGCTTGCCGAGAATCCCGCCGGCGCAGTACACCGCGGAACAGAAGCAGGCGGCGGCCGAATTCGAGTCCGCCCGCAAGGTCTCGGTATTCGGTCCGTTCGAGCCCATGATGTACAGCCCGACGCTCATGTCGCAGGCACGCGCTCTGGGTGACTATCTACGGTACCGGTCCGCGCTCGGCACTACGTTGAGCGAACTGGTCATCCTAATTACCGCCCGTTCATGGACACAGGACTATGAATGGTCTGTGCACTATCCGATCGCACTGAAGACCGGCCTTAGCAAGAGGATTGCTGAGGACATTGCAGCAGGCCGGCGCCCGAGCACGATGAGCCCTGACGAGCAGACCGTGTACGACTTTGCCAGCGAACTGCTGCGAAACAAGAAGGTCTCCAATACGACTTTCCAGCGGGCACGGTTGCGCCTGGGAACCAAGGGCATTGTCGACATGACGGGAATTGTGGGCTACTACACATTCCTTGCAATGCAGCTCAACGTCGCCCAATACCCTACAGGTCGGGATGCCGTAGCCCTGCCTCGGATGCATCCTTGAGACTGCGATAGGCGATCGAATAGAGCCTCAGGAAAGCTGCGCCTCCAGCGCCTCGAGCGAGGCGCCTCGCGTTTCCGGCATCCAGCGCCACACGAAAATCAGCTGCAACACCATCATTGCGGCAAACGTGCCGAAGATCGCTCCGCCACCGAAATGCGCATTGGCGAGCTCGGTGGCCGCTATTCAGACGCCGCGCAGGATGGTCGGGTACGGCCGTCTTCCATAGGCCCTTGGCATGACATTGCGCAATCACGCGGTTTTTCATTGGTCGCGCGGCAGCAATCTAACTCACCCGCCGATTCGCGACAATCGTTTGCGCGATGGGCGCAGGCGCAGGGCCACGCTCCAATACGCATTTTCTTTCCGGTGTTACACTACGCAACACGTTGTCCAATGCCGGACGGGTTGTTCGGTGTACAAGAAAACGCCATGACCAAGCGCAAAAAAACAGCCTCGGCGAAAGTCCCTAAAATGACCGATATCGCCCGCATCGCGGGTGTGAATATTTCGACCGTGTCCCGCGCGCTGTCCGGCAATACGCGAGTCGGACACGAGCAGCGCGAGAGAATCCTGAAGTTGGCGAGTGAGCGTGGGTATGTCATCAACCCGAACGCCAGCAACTTGAGGTCCCGGCGCACCCAGACGTTGAGTGTCGTCATCCCGCTGCGCCACGAAACCGGCCAGGCGCTCAGTGACCCGTTCTTCGTGAGCATGCTCGGATACCTGGCGGATGAGATTACGCAGCGTGGCTACGGCATGTTCCTCAAAAAAGTGCTGCCGCCGATGAAGAACTGGCTACAGCTGCTGATCGAGTCCCAGCGCGCTGACGGCATCATTGTCATCGGCCAAAGTACTGAGCACGCCACCATTGAGGCCGCTGCCAAGGCCTACCGCCCCCTGGTCGTGTGGGGCGGGCACCTGCCGCATCAGTCGTACTGTACCGTGGGCAGCGATAATGTAGGCGGCGCGCGGGCCGCCGTCGACCATCTGATCCAAAGTGGACGCAAACGGATCGTGTTCATGGGCGATTCGAAGATTCCGGAAATGCGCCTGCGCCACGACGGCTATCGACTGGCGCTGGATCAGGGTTCGCGCGCGGCCGCGGAGGACCTCCAGGTGCCGTCCCATATGACGGCGGACACGGCGTACGAGGCGATGCGGGCCTATATCCGTGACGGCGCCAAGTTCGATGCAGTGTTTGCCGCAACCGATGTGATCGCCATCAGTGCGATCCGCGCCATCAGCGCCTCCGGGTTGTCAGTGCCCAAGGACGTTGCCGTGGTCGGATTCGATGACATCGCGATGGCAGCCTATACGAACCCACCCCTGACGACTGTTCGACAGGACCTGCAGCACGGCGCCAAGGTTCTGGTCGACCTGGTGCTTCGTCGCCTCGACGGCGAAGACACGCCCTCGGCGACCATGCCGGCTGAACTCATTGTGCGTGAGTCCAGTACGGGCCGCCGACGCTAGCGATCCGGATGAATGACTTGCCGCTCGACCAGAGCGCGCATCAGCCGATAGCCATTGCGGTTCGGATGCACCCCGTCGTTGCTTAGGTCCGCTCTGAACTCCCCGCCGGGCCCCGCCAGAAGCGGATAGTAATCAACGAATTTGATGTGGCTTTGGGCTGCATAGCGGGCAAGCCACGCATTGAGCTGCTTGATCCACGGTTTTGGGTCGATTTGCGGCCGCCAGTTGAAGGCTGCCGTGGGAGGAATGCTGCATAGCACGACCTCGATGCCGTTGGCGCGCGCAATCTCGACCATCGACATGATGTTGTTCTTGAAGTTCTGTGCGCTGGTCGGGCCGGCGTTGCCGGCGATGTCGTTGGTGCCTGCGAGAATCAGCACGATTTTCGGACGAAGCGCGACAACGTCGGGGCGGAACCGTACCAGCATCTGCTCGGAGGTCTGGCCGCTGATGCCGCGATCGAGCACACCGTGACTAAAGAGTTCCGGGTCCGCAAGGCCCCAGTTCTGCGTGATCGAATCCCCCATGAAGACTACCCGCGGGGGTTGGCGCGCGGCCCGGGCGCGAGCGTTGTCTGCATCAAACGTGCAGCGCCCGGACCAATCCGCGGCATTGCGCACCCGGTTTGCTTCGCTGAATGTCTTGAACGGAGCATTGTTCGCCAGGCGTTCGAAATCTGCTGCCACCAGCGTGCGTGGCTCAACAAAGAGCTCGATCAAGAGATCACGAGCCGCCGCGGGTACTTCCAAGGGGGCTGGACAGGGCTGCTCGATCATTCCGGCGGGCTGCTCGTCGGATGGAGGCCGGTCGGCGCTTTGCGCATTGGTCGTCAAGACAAAAAGCGCCGCGAGTACGGCCCAGGATGCCACAGGCCGTGAGACTCGTTCGATTGCAGCCATTTACCCCCCCGTTATTCCATCGGCGTATTTTCGCGACGCCGAGCGGCGCATTATACGCGTGGGCAATCGTTTGCACGATTAGGTAGAGTAGCCTTCGAAACTCGAGTAAGGGGGAAACGGTGAGCGCTATCGATCGACGAGTATTCATGGCTCTGGGTGGCGCGCTGGGAGCCTATCGTTTGGTGTCTGTGGTGAACGAGGGCGTGGAAGTTGCGGCCCGGCTCAATCGGGCAGGCGTCACGGTGTTTGTGCTCACGTACCGTTTACCCGGGGAAGGATGGGAGCGGCGCGCCGACGTGCCACTCCAGGACGCGCAGCGGGCGGTACGGCTGATCCGCGCGCGGGCTGCGCAGTTTCAGATCGATCCGGAAAAACTCAGTGTTCTGGGATTCTCCGCAGGCGGGCATCTGGCCGCCACGCTGGCCACTCAGAGTGACGAGTCGACCTACGTTGGCGTCGACGCAGCCGATCAATTGAGTGCACGCCCCTTCGCGGCTGCATTGATCTACCCTGTCGTCACCATGTCTCCCACCGACGCTGATATCCGCCGCCGATCCGCTGAGTTACATGTGGACGCCGGCACACGACCGGTTTTTGCGGTGCACGCAAGGGATGATCCGGCGGTACCGGTGGAGAATACGCTGAATCTTGTGGCTGCCATGCGAGCCGCCAAACGGCCGATCGAAGCGCATCTTCTGCAGGAAGGAGGCCATGCCTTCGGCGTGGGCTACCCCCCTACGCCCTCCGCACTGTGGCCCGAGTTGTTGCTGGCGTGGCTGAATCGCCTCGGGTCGCCGCGGCCATGACGGAAGTATCCGCCACAAAGCCGGTGGGATTCGAGGCGGCGCGGGCGCTGGTGTGCCTCCTCTTCTTCACCTTTGCCATGACGAGTGATGCGGTGGGCTCGGTCGTATCGCGGGTCATCGGTGAGCTGCACCTGTCCATGACCGCAGCGGGCGCCTTTCAATACGTACCCATGGCCGCGATGGCCGCCGGAGCGGTCAGCCTGGGCTACCTGGCCGATCGGCTCGGGCGCCGCCCGGCAGTGATTGCCGGTCTCGCCTTGTACGGGGGGAGCTCGCTGTTGTTTGCGCTCGGTAACACCTTCGGCTTCTTCGTGGGCCTGCTCGCCCTATCAGGGCTGGGCATCAGCCTCTTCAAGACCGGAGCACTCGCCCTGATCGGCGATCTGTCCACGTCCCCCGGGTCGCATACCCGCTTGATGAATGCTGCCGAAGGATTTTTCGGCATTGGCTCGATCGTCGGACCGGCGGTGGTCGCGCTGCTCCTGGCCGCCGGCCTGTCCTGGAAATGGCTGTACGTGATCGCGGCGGGCATCTGCATCGGACTCATACTGCTGGCAGCTCGCATGCGCTTTCCGCAAGTCCACGCCCCGGCGTCGCCATCGGGGAGCACGCTGCGGGTGCTGAAGGATCCCTTCGCGCTGGGGTTTGCGGTGCTGATGATGCTGTACGTGGCGGTCGAATGCGCGGTGTACGTGTGGATGCCCACCTACGTCCGCAGCTACCATGGCGCCACACGCTGGCTGCCGCTGTATGGCTTGACGATATTCTTTGTGCTGCGGGCCCTGGGCCGCTTCCTCGGCATCTGGCTGCTGCGGCACCTGCGGTGGAATGCCGTGCTCGCAGCCTGCAGTGTCTTCATCCTCATCTGCTTTGCCGGCTCCGTTGCCGGGGGGGTCCAGTTCGGTGCCTGGCTGCTGCCGGCATCCGGCCTGGCGATGTCCGTCGTTTATCCCACCCTCAATTCCAAGGGCATCAGCTGCTTTCCCAAGTCTGAGCATGGTGCCGCCGCCGGCGTCCTGCTGTTCTTTACCGCGGCCGCAGCGGCGCTCGGTCCGCTCGCCATGGGCGCCGTCAGCGATGCCTACGGAGACGTACGCTACGGATTCGTACTGGCGACCGCTCTGGCACTGCTGATGAGCATCGCTTTGCTGCTCAACTGGCTCCTCGATCCCGCTCGACGACGCCTCGATGCGGCGGCTGCAGCCTGAAGGCGGCGGAAGTGCGGACTGGCAATGTCACTCCTGCGCGACGATTTTGTGCCGCTGTTCGCCCACGCCTTCGACGACGCACACGCCTTGGTCTCCCGGTTTCATCCATCTGGGGTTCTGGCGTTCGATGTTGGTGCCGGGCGGCGTCCCCATGGAAATCAGGTCCCCGGGGTGCAGCGTCATGACATTGGAGGCGTACGCCAGCATTTCCCAGATGTTGTATTCCATCCGATTGGTATTGGAATCCTGTTTGATCTCACCATTGAGCGTGAAGTAGTGGCGAGTGTTCATCGGCGTCGGGATAAATTCCTTGGGCACAATGAACGGGCCGACGGGTGCAAAGGTGTCATGGTTCTTCTGGACGAACCAGTCCGGGCCGCCCCCCATCTTTCGATCGCCCCGGTTCTCCCGGTCCGACACATCGAATTCAATCGAATAGCCGAACACGTGGGCAGGCGCGTCGGCCACCGGCACGTCCTTTGCTGCCCGGCCGACGACCACCGCGAATTCGCACTCCCAGTCGATCTCCTCGCGTCCCTTGGGCACGATCACGTCGGCATTGGCGCCGACCATGACGCTGGGTGACTTCAAGAAAAGATAGGGGTTATCCGGCCGCGGGTCATCCGCTGCCCTTTCCCAAAGACCCGGCTTTGAAGTGGCGGGCTGGCGTGGTGGGCCGCCGGGCGGTCCCGCAGGCGGCGCACTCCCCTCGCCTCCCGGGCCTGCTGCCGCCGCGGCACGCGCCGCCTCCGCAACGATGCCCTGGGCATGCTCGGGATAATTCGCGCCCGCGTTCAGAATCACGGCCGGCTGCACCGGGGGCAGCACCTCGAGGGACCCGATGGCGTAGGCATACTTGGCAGACTGCTGTGCTGCGCCGGCCGCGGCGAGCTGCCGCAGTCTTGGACCCATATCATCCTCGTAACGGCCAATCAGTGCCTTCATGTCCGCCGGCGGCCGCACCTTGGGCGCCTGCGGATGGTGCCGCTCGAATGCTGCGTTGGCGGCGGCGATGTCGATGACCCGGGTGTCCTGCAGCACCAGGCCGATGAACTCCCGGCCATGGTCCCGGAAGGTACCGAGCTTGAAGGGCGTGGCGTTCTCATCCGCCGCCACTGCCCCGCACGTCAGCAGGCCCGATACCCAAGCCACCCCGATACTCGCGATCCATACTGTCGGTCTAGCGCTCATCGTGCACCCCTCTTTTCTCGTCTGATTTCAATCACTGAACGCCCGGGACGGTCAGCGCCCCCGGGATCGCATCACCCGTCCCCAGGTTCTTGCCGTCGGGTAACACCAGGTGATCAATGCTCCCGCCGGGCCGGCCATCCTTGTACGGGTGACCCACCACGGTGACCTTGTCGCCCACTTTGACTGAATCGCGCTCCCAACCGACGCGTTTGAGCACCGCGACAGCAGCCGCCTCGTAGCTGTAGACCGCTTCCTTGCCGTCTTCCTGGACCGCCAGCCGGACCCAGACGTGCGGATTGGTCCACTGGATCTCCTTGATGACGCCCGCCTTCGACTGCGATTTGGCCGCATCGAACATGGCGAAGGAATGGTGGGCAAACGCAGCAGAAGACGCCGTCGCGATGAAAACCCAGGAAACCCAATACACCCTGCTCGTCATCTCACAGATCCTTGTTATTTTCACAGATGTACTCCTCGAAGCGGCTGCCGGGCGGCATGGGAACGTACGCGCGCTTCATGGTGAAGGGGGTGACGAAGGCCTCCGGGTCCGTGAGCGTCGTCTCGATTTCGATGCGCGTCGGGCTGACGCGGCGGAACCGCTCGACCGCCGTCAGCTTGTCGGAGTACGGCACACCGTTGCGATCGATCGTGCCGGCGCGCACGTTGTTGGTCTCGACAACGAGGGTGTCGCCCTCCCAATGCCCGACCGAATCGCCGTTGAAGCTCGGATCCGCGCCCACGGTGTGGCCGATTCCGTCCAGGTAGATGCGGCGCACGTCGTGCAGAACGCCGAGGATCATCGTGATCTGCCCCGGCGTTTGAATGATTTCCACCGGCATGGTCCCGAAACGGGGCATACCGAATGCCAGGCAGCGCGTGACGGAGTCCGGTTCCTGCGAGCCGTCGGTATCAAACTTGTGCTTCCACTCCGCGTAGCGTTTGGCGTACGGCGGTGTCAGCTGCGGACCGGGCGGAGGTCCCGGGGGGAAGGCGCCGGCTCCCGGCGGTGGCCCGAAGTGCGCAGCGGCTGCACCCCCAAGCGGCGGTCCGAAATAGGCGTACTCCGGGTTCCACATCCCGGACAGGTTCGGGTGCCCCGGATCACCATACAGCGCATCCTTCATCGCGACCGGCCCGGCAGCATGGGCCAGCGCTCCGAGCAGTGTCATCATCACAGCGGCGCACCGCCATACCAAAGGCTTGTTTTCCATCCGCGGATTTCCTTATTTCCTTACCCTAGGAATTTACAGCATGGCGGGGCGCTTGCCCAGACCAAATCTCCGCAGGCCGGCGCCCTGATGCGGGTTAGAATCCCCTTCTTTTGTGCTATGCAATCAACGATGCCACGCAAAGTCGCCGCCCCTCCGGCCCGTAGGAAGACTGCCACCGCGGCCCGCCAGAAGCGCAGTCGCGGACGACCCGGAACCAACAAAGGCGCGGTAGGGCGCGATGCCATCGTGTCCGCCGCCCGGCAGTTGCTGGAGAAACTGCCGCCGCATCAGGTGCCGACCGTGTTGATCGCCCGCAAGGCCGGAGTCGATCCGGCCTTGGTGCGATACTATTTCCCCAATCGTGATGAGCTGCTGGTTGCCGTGATCGAACACATCCTGGCCACCTGGGCCGAGAAGCATCCGGACCCGGACGCCCCACCGGCAGAAAAACTATCCTCGCACGTGGCGGACATGTTGGAATTCTCCTGTCGCGTCCGCTCGATGCAGCGATTGATGGTCGAGGGGTGCGCGGAAGCGAAATCGCCCTCCGTGCGCGCGCGGGTGCGTGACTTGAACGCTGTCGCAGTGCGCTACTACGCCCGGCTTCTGCACCTGGAAGACGATGAAGCCGAGGCTTCACCTGACCCCCTTTTCATGCATATCGCCGTCATCGGCCTGTGCGAGTTCTTCGCCGCGGCGCAGGCGATGATCCTGCCCCTGGCGCCCAAGCACCTCGACGCACCGCAGCTCGCCAAACGCTACGAGACCTTCATTCGTAAGCTGGTTCTGGATGGCCTGCGGTATCGGGTGGAGCTGCCGCGTAAGGTCAAGGCTGACGCTTGAGCTGGGAGTATTCCATCACCGCCTGGCGCGCCAGGTCACGATCCATGTCCGGACCAATGGTGCCTTTGAACTCCGAATACAGCCGCGCCATGTTGGTTGCGACCCGATCCGGGTCGGTCCAGGTCGCGTACGTGCCCAGATCGAGCTGCGCCGCGGCGCGTCCAGGACTGATGCCGGCGTCGTAGCTGCGTCGACCCTCGCGCAGCAGGAGCGCCAGGTAATCGCGCATGTCCTTGAGGTCCGCCTTGCCACCAACGGGTCCGTGTCCGGGCACCAGCGTCTCGGCCTCAGGGTCCTGTAACAGGCTGTCGCACACCTTGATCCAGTCGGCGATGAACCCCGAGCCATTCAGGGGCGTGACGCCGAAGAAGCCGATGTCCCCTAAGAAAATGACCCGCGCCTTGGGGATTCGGATGAGAGCGTCGCCGGAGGTATGAGCGCGGCCGGGCCACACGAAGTCGACCTGCGTGTCGCCATAGAAAACCGACATCCGATCGCGGAACGTCACGTTGGGCAGAATCACTCGGTTCACGTCACGCGCGTTCCCCCACGCCGGGTTGGTCGCCCAGTACGCAGGAGTCGGCGGCTGTCCCATTTTCACCATCTGCGAGCGAGTCTCCTCCTGGGCGACGATTTCAATATCAGCCGGAAACTGGGTGAGACCGACGATGTGATCGGGATGCTCGTGGGTGAGGATGACGCGATCGAATGGCTTGCCGAGTGGCTTCGCCGCCGCGATGAAATTGCGCGCATGCTGCGGCCCTCCGCCGGCATCAATGGCCAGCAGTGATCGGGGGCCGACCACGATGCCGAAATTGGAGACCGAGAAATTGCTCTGCCCCGGAGCCTCGCGCTGCAGAAATGCATAAACGTTCGGCGCCAGCTGCTTCAGCTCACTGCGGATGTCCGTCGCCGGGGCTGCCCCACCCGGTATGCCGAGCGCGGCCGGGGCGGCGGGCCCCGCTGCATACGATCGGGTCGCGTGGCCCGCGAGCGTCAATGCGCCAAGTCCGGCAAGCAGCGCGCGACGGCTGCAACGACTCGTGTCCGTGTTCATACGTACCTTCCTTGCGAGCCGATTATTTGACGTTGACGTACATGCCCATCGAGTCTTCCCATTTGCTGTCGGTCAGCTGGCGGACATTGCTGCCATCGCGGTTCATCAGAAAGATCTGCGCATAAGGCTGCGGCGAGGTGTCGTACAGCGCCGCCTCGTCCTTGAAGCCCGTGCGCGTACTTTCGAACCAGATTTCCTTACCATCCGCGGACCAGGTCGCATGTGCATCGGCGCCGCGGGTCGTCGTCAGCCGCTTCATATCACTGCCATCGGGCTTCATCGTGAAGATTTCGAAATCGAAATCGGGCATCCGGCGCGTGAAGACCACCCGATCCCCGGAAGGGGAGATGAAGGGAAAGTTGTCCCATTCGGTGGTCAGCACCTTGATCTGGCCGGTCTTGAGGTCAAGGGAGCGCAGGCCCCGGGTCTCGGGGGAATCCGCGGTTCCCCAGACCCGATAAATGAGCGTTCTGCCATCCGGATGCCACGCGGGGAAGCCCGCGTTGACTTTGCTTTGGGTGATCTGCTTGTTCTGCGAACCGTCAGCCTTGACCATGAAGACATTCGCCGGCGCAAATCCGCGGCCACCGAAGAAAGTCCCGAAGCCGACTGCGATCCATTGGCAATCCGGCGACCACGTGGGCATCATCGCGGCCCCATCCTGTCGCTGGAAGATCTTCTGGCGCGCCGAACCATCGACGTTCATGACACTCAGTGACGCGGTCGGATTGCCGAACGGAAAATCCAGATCCGTGAGCGCAAGCCGATCCGTTTTGCGGCACAACGTCGGGAACACGTCCGTATAGCGGTACTCGCGGCGCGGATCCCAGCTGTGCAAACGGGTGTTCTGCGCGCGATTGGTGACTCCAAACCGGTAGTACACCACGCTCTTGCCATCAGGAGACCAGGAGGGGTTGCGGACCTCCCCGGCCGGACCGCGCGAGCCATCGGCGTAGACGATCCCTGCCGCAGGGCCGTCCTTCGGCGAGGCCTTGAGCAGATACGCCAGCGCGCCGTCGGGCAGGTAGTGGGGATTGGTCTTCAGGCCGGGGCCTTGCGTCAGCACTTTCTGAGCACCGGTGGCGACATCGATCTGCGCGATCTGGGAGGTGCCGCTCAGCTGTGCAATGCCAAAGCCACCCATGCGCGCGCCGAATGTCTCCCGGGCGGGCAGCTCGTAGACCACCAGCTTCGTGCCGTCCGCCGACCACTGCGGCGAGCCCGTCGAGGTCTCGGGCGCGGTCAGGGTCAATCGACGCAGGCCACTGCCGTCCGCCCGCATGACGTACACGCTCGTGGATTGGGAGTGACCGGCGCCGGCGCCCTGCTCCGCACCCTTCCAACCCTCGCCGCGATCCGAGGTAAACGCGATCCACTGTCCATCCGGCGACCAGGAGGGGCGGAAATTGCCGTTCATGGTCAGCGGAATATCCTTGCGACCATCGCCGGTGAGATTTCGCGCCCGCTTCGTCGCCACATCCATGACCCAGATATTGGTCGTACGCGCGCCGCCCTGCGTCGAGACATAAGCGAGGGTCCGGCCATCCGGCGACAGCGCGCCCGCGTCCTCCATCGACGGTGCGCTTGTCAGGCGCTCGAGCCCGGAACCGTCCGGATGCACGCGCCACAGGTCCGCCTGGCCACTGCCGTCACTGTCGCGTTCGGAGGTGAACACGATCCATTGGCCATCGGGTGTGAAGCTCGGGTCATAGTCCATCCCTGCCGAGTCGGGCAGCAGGCGCCGTTCACCACTGCCGTCCGCGTTGGCGACGAACAAGGTCATCGACGAGGGGCTGATGCGGTTCATCAGCATGACTTCACGCGCGGGCGCGGCTGCCGCGCACAGACACAGTGACAGGGCTAGGGCTGCTCGGGCGAGGCGCTGCGACATGACTTCTCCAACTTTATTCCCGCTCTTAGGAATTTTACCCTGCAGGCATTGAAACAACAACGCCCGCGCTCAGACGAGCTGTGGCAAGCCCTTGGCGACGTTGCCGCGGTAGATCGCGGCAATCTCCTGCGGCGCGAACACCTTGCCGGTTTCGAGCCCGCGTACGTGGTCCGCGGAGGTCCGGAACGGGTAATCCGTGCCGAAAACGATGCGCTCCAGGGGCACGACGGAGCGCAGTGCGTAGGTGGCGACCGGATTGGAAGCCTGCGCAATGTCGTACCAGAATCGCCCGATGCTGGCCCGGAATCCGTCCGGAGCCTGCGCCCGGGCCGCCGGGCTGCGATCCGCGCCGTCGAAGCGCTCGATGAGATAAGGCATCGTGCCTGCCGAGTGGCTCCAGATCATCCGCACGTTCGGGAATCGATGGGCCGCGCCCCGATAAACATAGCTGGCGATCGCGCGGGTCGTGTCGGTACCGTACTCGATGAGCGTGTCGGCCACTTCCGGAATCAGGCGCGTGCAACAGGCCGCGCTGGTCGGGTGCACGAACACGATGGCGCCCCGTCGCTCCAGTTCCGCGAACAGAGGATCAAACTGGGTATCCCCCAACCAGTGCCCGGCGTAGCTGGTGAAGAGCCCGACGCCCTGCGCCTTGAGCACATCAAACCCGTAGGCGACCTCGCTCAGGGCCGCGTCCAGGTCATCCATTGGCACGCAGGTGAAGAATCCGAACCGGCGGCCGTGGTCGGACGCCAGGGTCGCGGCATACTCGTTCGACTCACGCGCGATGCGGCGCCCCGCTTCACCGGTGGCCGGCACACCCGGGGTGGTCACGGAGAGCACGGCCCGGGTCACTCCTGCCGCGTCCATGTCGTCGATCTGCTTTTGCAGGTCCCATGCATTCATGGGGCCGGGAAGATTCAGAGCGCGGATTGCCGGCGGCTGATAGTGGGCATGCACATCGATGATGTTCCGGGCACCAGAGGCGCCGGCTGCCCTGCTCTCGCGCAGGACCGGCGCGGCCGCGGCGGCGGCCAGTGCACCCAGTGCCGCACGACGCGTCCATTGACTGCTAGGTGGCATTGCTCTCTCCCGTTAACGGCAACAGTTGACCCGAGGTCTCCGGCAGCCAGCGCCAGCAGCACACGAAGCTGATGGCGGTGAAGACCACCGGATAGTACAGACCTGAGTAGATATTTCCCGTCGCCGCCACCAGCGCGAAGGCTGACACCGGGAGCAATCCGCCGATCCAACCGGTGCCGATGTTGTAGGGCACCGACAGTGCGGTGTAGCGTATCGAGGTGGGGAACAGTTCGACCAGTGCGGCGGCCTGCGGCCCGTACAGCGCCGTCGAGGCCAGCATGAACGCCAGGAGGATGCCCAGGAGCGCCGGCAGATTCATCGCATCCCGATCGGCGCGGGCGGGATACCCCGCGGTTATCAGGGCGCTCTTGAGCGATTGCGTCAGACGCTGCGCCTCGGCGCGCTTCGTAAGCTCATCCAGCGCTTTGAACGACCCACGCACGACCGGTCGTCCCGTGATATCGAGCTCTGCCCAGCCGTCCGTCGTCATTCGCACCAGCTGATACGGCACCCCGCTGTCCGCCAGGGTCGTGCGAAGCACGTCGCATGCCGAATGGGGCGCAGTGCGTCCCAGCAGGTCGAACTGCAGCCGACAAGTGGCCGGGTCGGCCTTCACAATCACGGGTGAGACGCGCGCCGCGCGCTCCAGGGCGGGGTTTGCCGCAGCCGTCAGCGCATGAAAACCAGGGAAATAAAGCACGAGGGTCAGCCCCATTCCCGCGAGCATCACCGGCTTGCGGCCGACGCGGTCGGACAACCAGCCAAAGAACACATACCCCGGGGAGGAGAAGACCACCGCGAGCATGATCAGCACATTGACGAGGCGGGCATCGACCTTCAGGACCCGCTCGATGAAGAATTGAGCGTAGAAGTGGCCCGTGTACCACACGGCCCCCTGCGCCAGCAGGATACACACCAGCGCCAGCACGATGCGCCGCAGATTCTCGCCCCGAAAGGCCTCCAGCAACGGCGCCCGGGCTGCCGCGACGCGCGCGCGCATCCGTTGGTATTCCGGACTTTCCCCCAGCTTGAGGCGTATCCACAGCGAAAGGGCCAGGAGCACAGCAGAGAACAGGAACGGCAGTCGCCACCCCCACGCTTCGAAGGCGTGTTCACCCACACTCAGGCGTACCCCCAATACGGCCGCGACCGCCAGCAGCAGGCCCACGGCCGCCGTGGACTGGATCCAGCCGGTAAGGAAACCACGTCGCTTCGGGTGGGCATGCTCGGCGACGTAGACCGCCGCGCCCCCGTACTCGCCACCCATCGCAAATCCCTGGACCACGCGCGTGAGAACCAGCAGGACGGGGGCCGCAACGCCGATGGATTGGATCCCGGGAAGCAGCCCGATCGCGGTGGTCGACACGCCCATCAGCAGAATGGTCTGCAGAAAAGCCCGCTTGCGGCCGTAGCGGTCCCCCCTGTGGCCGAAGAACATGGCCCCGAACGGGCGGACGAAGAAGCCGGCGGCGAACGCTCCGAGCGTGAAGATGAAGCCGGCGGTTTCGCTGCCGCCGGTGAACGTGGTGGCGATGATCGACGCCAAGGTTCCGAACAGGAAAAAGTCATACCACTCGAAGGCGGTGCCGACTGAGGATGCGACGACGACCAGCGCCGTCGTTCGACTCGCCGCCGTCACTGCTTCTGCAGTTCCTTCGGGAACAGCTTCAGCTTGATGAGCCGCCAGTTGTTCATGTCTGCAACGAAGATCGTATCTTCCGACGGACAGGCGATCGCATGCGCCCAGTTGAACTGGCCCAACCTGCGTCCCGATGAACCGAGCATGCCGAGGATTTTGCCATCCAGCGTCATCTTGTAGAGCCGCCCGGGTTCAACATCGATCGCCCAAAGATACTGGGGAGTCGTCGGAGAGATGCAGATCGCCCAGGGCTCCGTCTGGTCCGGCCGCGTCGAGGGATCCTTCGGCAGATTGCCGAGGGCCGGGTGGTGGGTCTTGTCGTATGGCGCGTTCAGGAACAGGAAGTGCTCGAAGTTGCCGTCCCGATCGAACACCTGGATGCGGCGGTTGCCGCGATCGGCGACGTAGATATTCCCCTGACGGTCGGCCTGCAGATTGTGGGGATTGTCGATGCTGAACGGGTTCTCATCGGCATTCTTGCCGCCCTTGCCGTACTTGCCCCAGGACTTGATCCAGTCGCCGTTCTTGTCGAACTTGGCGATGCGCGAGTTCACGTAGCCGTCGCTCACGTAGATATTGTCGTCCTGATCCCAGGTCACATCCGTCGGGGATCCGAACCAGCCATCGACCGCAACCGCAGCCGCCTGCTTGGCGTGCTCGATGTGACCGGAGTCGAAGCCTTCCGGACGGCGGCCCAGATTCATCACCACCTTGCCGCTCGGATCGAACTTCATGACCGAATCGGTACCCTTGTCGACCAGCCACAGGTTGTCGTAGCGGTCGTAGCGGATGGAGTGGCCGTAGCCGAACCCATAGACCTTGTGGCCGATTTCTCGAAGAAACTGTCCGTTGTGGTCGAACAGCAGGACTTCCGTCGTCGCATTGCCGAACAGCGGTCCGGTGGTGGCGGTCCCCGGATGATTCAGCACCGCGACCTCCCCCTTCGAATTGACCGCAACGCCCAGCACTTCCCCCAGGTTCTCACCCGGCTTGAGCTTGACGAACTCCTGCGCCTCGAATCGCATCGGCGGCGCGGCATGGTTGTCCACCGCACCCCCGCCGACCGTCTGACCTTGCAGCGCCAGCGGCATCGCCGCCAGTGCGCACGCCGATAATGAAACCCATGTCGATCTTTTCATTTCATCTCTCAATGACGGTAGGAGACCTGCAGGCCGATCTGGCGCGGGGTAGGCGCCTGCACCGTTTGGCCATACGTGTAGCTATTGAACGTGCTGCAGCTGGCGTCGGTACACTGCGATCGACCTCCCGTTCGGGCTCCGTTGTATTCCCCGGTCAGGTTCAGGACGAACACATTCACATCGAAGCCATTGTGCTCGAAGCCAATACGCAGATTGACATTGGTCTGTCCCGGAACATAACTCGAATCGGGCGAATACGCGCCGGTCCCCGGAATCGCGGTCAGAAACCCGTTGAACCAGCGATAATCAACGCGGGCATAGCCATCCCCGACGCTGCCGAATGGAACCTCATAGCGGGCGCCGAGATCCGCGGTCCAGTTCGGCTGGGCAAACTCCTGACCATCCTGGGCGATGACCAGGTTGCCGGCGCGCGAACCGGGCCCCGCCGCTATTGCCAAGGTGGACGTGTACTCCGCCTTGATGTAGTCGACCGCGACATTCAGGGTCAGAGGCTGGAAGGGCCGCACCTGAACTTCCAGTTCCGCGCCACGGCTGCGGGCTTTGGGCACATTGAACACCGCGCCATCGCCGGTGAAGAAAAACGTCTGCACATTCTTCCATTCCAGGTCGTAGACGTCCGCGTTGATCTGGGCGTGCCCGTCCCATAGGCGCGTCTTGCTGCCCAGCTCGTAGTTCCAGAGGCTGTCTGATCGGTACGTCCTCGGCAGAGCGGACGTCCCAAGGCCATACTGGGCAAGCGTGCCCGCGCTGGCGGATGTGAGCACCTGGTTCACGCCACCGGCGCGAAATCCCTCTGATGCGGTGGCATACAGGAGGTCATCGGGTGTGAAGTAGTACTGGATGGACGCCTTCGGCGTCACGGGCGTGGAGGATATGTCGCCGCTGACCTGCGATTGGCCGGCGGAGAGGGTGCCCCCATTGGGACCATAATTGGACTGCACGAAGGAGGACTTGATGTTCGTGACACGGACGCCGACATCGGCACTCCAGTGATCAGTCAGATGCACGGTGAGATCGCCGAAGCCTGCTATCTCAAGATCCTTGTCGAATTCGTAGATATTGGAAAAGAATCCGTTATAGGGCACCCCGTAGGCCTGCGCGATGCTCAGACCGTCCAGCTGTTCGAATCCCAGATCGGAACTGGTCGCGACCTGCTTCACCGTCGCCTGGGTGTTGGCGAAATAGGCGCCGACCACGTAGCTCACCCGTTGATCCGACGAGGACGCCAGGCGTATCTCCTGCGACAGCTCCTGGCGCTGATTGTGCGTGTGGGTCTCGAGCAGCGCGCCGAGACCCAGGCCATTGGGTACTGAGGTGACATTCGGATTGAACCCCTGGCCAGTCGGAACAAAAATCGGCGCCTGCCCGGACGTGACGACCTGAGCGGTGCCCGGGTAAACAAACAGCGTGATGGGAAAATTCTGCGGAGTCTGCCCGCGATTGAGGTCCTGGACGTAGGAGGTGATCGACTTCAGCTGCAGATCGTCGGCGATATCCCATTGAAAGTTGATGGTACCGACATCAAGGCCCGTCTCGGTGGGCGATTGTCCGAGCGCCAGCGACTGGTACCGCTGCAAATTGAAGGGTCCGACGGTATACCCCGGTGCGACATAGGCGCCCGTATTGGCGTTGCAGCCCGGATTGACTGGCAGGGTGGCCGGAGGCACGAGAAACGCGCGCGCCGGCACAGGCAGCGAAAGAATGTACGGAATATTGAAACACAGTGGGGCCACCTGCAGCTGGCCGGGTTCAGACAGGTTCGAGGCAGTGTCCAGGTTGTCCGTATTGTCCTGGGACTGAAAATACGAGACCGTCAACTTTGTAGAGCTGGAAGGCGCCCAGGTCAGGGCAAGGCGTCCCATATGAATCTGGCCCCTGTTGGAATTCGCATCGTAAACCTGTCCGGTTCGATAGTCCGTGAGGTCCTCCCAGCCGCCGGTCTTGCGGCCGAAGACGCTCGCCCGGAACCCGAGCACGTTGTCGATGATGGGGCCACCGAAGGCGACGCCTGCCTCATAGGAGGGCGCCCCGTACTGCGTGGTGAGCCACTGCGCAAGCCCGTATCCGGAATAGTCGGTCAGACTCGGTGCGGGCTGGATATAACGGATCGTACCCCCCTCAGAGCCGCCGCCGAACAGCGTGCCCTGGGGTCCCCGCAGCACCTCCACTCGCTCCAGGTCGAACAGTGGCGGCACCGGCGTGCCATTTTGCGAGCCGAAGCCACCCGCAGCACGCTTCTGAAGCGCCGTGTCATCCAGGTAAAAGCCGGTGGTGGCGGAAGTGCCGCTTTGCTGGCTGATGCCCCGGATGGCCACAGTCGCGTTGCCGGAGGCCTCCTGTCCGGACAGTCGCAATCCGGGCACTGTCGCCTGCAGGTCCGCGATGGTCTGGATGCCTTGCTGGTCCAGAGACTGCTGGGTCTGCGCGGTAATGGACAACGGCACACGGTTGACGGGGTCGCTATGACGCGTTGCAGTAACAACAACTTCCTCAAGCGCGTCACTGCTTTGGGCCTGCGCAAGGGGCGCACGCACCGCGGCGACGGCGCTCGCCCCAATTATTAATAGAGCGCTGCGGCAAATAGGATTCACGGCCCCCTCCTTCTTACTGCTTCACGTTCTTGTGCAGGGCAGACCCAACCGCGAGACCACCCGCCGATATTCTTAGGAGGCGGTATATCACAATTCCCCATATCGGGAATATTATTTCCTGCATGTAGGATTTATGCGAAGTGCCTTTCTGGCGCGACCTACCTCAATACTCGGACATAAACAATCATCCGTCGGGTCGTTGCCTCCTACATCGGCGAGAATGCTGAGTTCGAGCGGCAGCTGCTGGCTGGCAAACACTTGAAGCGAGTCGCACTCGAATTGGGCGGGAAGAGCCCGACATCGCGGAGGACGAGGCGGATGCAGTGCGGATCGCGAACGACACCGAATACGGCTTTTCCGGCGCAATTCAGACAGGTTCCCTGGAACGAGGCCTACGAGTCGCGCGGCAGATTTCACCCAATGGCAGTGGATGACCATCGGCGGCGCTCCAGCACGCTATCCCTTCTAGCGCAGCGCCGCGATTGTTCTGCGCTATCCGTGAACAGGCATGCGCGCCCTACTCCCGGCAGCTGAAATTCTTTGCGGACTCGGTGTCTCCCTCGCCGCTGTACTGCGCATGCTGCGGATACGGGCACAGCGGGCGGCTCCGGCCCGGGAAGGCGGCTCCAGTGGCGGTCACCTGCGCGGGCGCCTGGCCCTGCTCCACCCAGGCAACAATGGCCGAGAGCATGTCGAAGTGGTCCAGTGTCGCCTCGCCGCCGCCGCAGTGGCTCATACCCGGTACCAGGAACAGGCGGCTCCAGTCCGTAACCGGCCCAGGACCTGCACTCGGATCTGCGGACAGTGAGGTGTAGTAGCGAACGGTCTCCAGTGCCGAAAACCAAGGATCGCTCATCCCATGAAAGAAGATCAGCTTTCCGCCGTGCGCCGTAAAGGACGATAGGTTCGTCCAGGCATTCGTGTCGCCCATCATCTCGCGCCCATCGTGGGCATTGGCCGCCTCCGTGTCGACATCCATAGCCGATCCGCCGGGCATTCCGCCCTCAGGAGCCGTGCCACCGCTGAGCAGTCCCGGAATTCCCCTGCCCGAGGCGCCGATCCCTGTGTCGTAGGCAAAGCCGGGATAAACCTGGCGCCCGGAAGCGGTCCGCGGACCGGCAAAGGCACGTTGAATGGCGCTCACCTGGATCGCACTGAGGCAGCTGTCATTCCTTTCCCCTTTGCACTGCAGCGCTATGGGATCAAAACTGCAGCCCTTCGTGTTGAAGATCATGCCGTCGCGAACGCCATCGAGCGCATCACAGGCTTTCAACAACCCATCGACCACCAGCTTTCGGTCGGTCGGCGACAATGCCTGCGAGGTCAGCGCGCGACCCTGTGCGTCCTTGGGTGCCGCGGCATTCAAGGACGCCGTGATCCAGCGCAACGCCAGGTTGGAATACCCGGTGCGCATCGCGGGGGCGCCGGCCACGATACCGTCGAACTCCAGTGGGTAGCGCTGCGCGGAGATCATCGCCTCGCGACCGCCGGTGGAACAGCCGACGAAGTAACTGTGTGCAGCCGCGTTGCCGTAATGCGCCGCAATGAGGGGACGGGCCGCGGCCATCACTTTGCCGATCGACTGATACAGGAAATCCAGAGCGGCCTGCTGATCCGCCATGAAGCTGCCATCGAACACTGCCCCCTCGTGTCCGGAGTCGCTGGTCACCACTGCAAAGCCGCGTGCCAGCGCCGGCGTATCACCGGCGGCTACCGCCCCGATTGGTGATTGCACCGATCCGTTCAGACCTCCCCCACCCTGGTACACCAGCCGCCCGTTCCATTGCGTAGGCATCGCCACCGCAAAACGGATTCCGTAGGCTTTGCCATCCCGCCCCGTGTGCGCCCCGATGACGCCATCGATCCGGCAGTGGGCGGGAAGCGTGCCCGCCATGGGCGGCGCGCCCGGCGGGGCAGCCATGGGACCCGCCGGCACCTCCTGCGCTTTCTCAATTGTCCCGCCAGGGATGGCGAACTTCAGCAGATCCGCGCAGCGATCGGCTGCCAGCACCAGCGTCCCGTGGCCCAACATTAATGCCGCGAACATGACGGCACAGCCACCCGATCGATTTTGCATCACGTTCCCCTTAGAAGCTGCGGGATATCTTAAACCCGTACTGCCGTGGATTCCCCAGGAACTCGTTGTCGGGATTGGAACCGGCGCCCGTCTGGCCGGTGATGTAGAGCTTGTTGGTCAGGTTCATGCCATAGATCTGCGCGCGCCAGTTACCCCTCTGATAGGTGAGCGTCGCATTCCACAATACGAAGGAACGCAGGTAATCCGTGCTCGGAAGCTCAAAGAGCGTGGTCCACTGCGCGCCGACATAGGAGTAGTTGAGCCGCGGAGTGAGGGTTCCGGAACCCAGTGGAATCGTATACTGCGCGCCGGCGTTGAACGTCCACTCCGGGGAGTAAGGGTTCTGGCTGCCCGACAGCCTCAACGTATAGGGGCTGTAATCGAAGCACGCCGGTGGCAGGGCGCCACCCGCGCACTGCGGTTCATTGGTCCCCGGCGGCAGTGCCTCGGTGTTCACGAGGTTCAGCGCTCCCAGGCGTGAGTTGACATACGCGCCGCCGAAGTCGGCAGCGAATCCCGCAAGATGCGCATGAAATTCGAGTTCTGCCCCCTTGATGACCGACTTACCCGTATTGACCAGCGAAGATTGCCCCGTCAGCGGGCTCAACGCGGCAACCTGCAGGTCGGTATAGTTGTTCCAGAAGCCGCCCACACTGGTGCTCAGGTGCCGGTCGAACATCTCGGACTTCCAGCCGAGCTCGTAATCCCAGACTTCTTCCGGCGCGAAATTCGTCTGCGGACTGGCGGTGCCGGCCGCATTGAAGCCGCCCGCCTTTGCCCCCTTGGCGACGAAGGCGTAGAGGAAATTCGTGTCGTTGAGCGTCCAGTTCAACGCCACTTTTCCGGTCGTGGAGGAGTCGGTCTCGATTCCCGATAATCCTGAGACGATCGGCGGTACGCCGGGGACGCCGAGAATGACCGACCGGTCCGAGCCGTTCGGCACCTCATTCCAGTCATGGGTGTAGCGGATACCGGCCTGGATCTGCCAGCTCGGACTGATCTGATAGCTCACCTGACCGAACGCGGCGGCGGTCTGGAGGATCAGGTACTCGTTGATCAGGATACTCTGGGGAATCGCCTGGCTGGCGATGTCCAGTGACACGACCCGGGTGTCACGCAGGTAGAAGGTCCCGGCGACCCACTGCAGCGGTCCGGTCGTCGGTGACAACAGGTTGAACTCCTGCGTGATCGGCCGCTCGATGATGTGCTGCGCGGTCGTGAGCGCAGGCGGGCCGCCCGGTAATGTGGATGAGGTTGCATCACCGTCCAGCACGTTGTTGGACCGCATGAACTGGTCGCCCGTGATCGAGCGCAGCACGATACCACTGCCGGCGATGTCCCAATCAACCTTGAGACTGGTGCGCACTCCGAGCTCGTCATCTGCGTGTCATGATCGTAGTCCAGCACGAACGGGGCGGGATTCGCGTACGCCGCGTACTGCGTCCCCGGCACGGGCCGGTACGCGTAGCCACCGGTGCTCTTGTCGTCAATCTCCACTTTGAGCAGCACCTGCAGATCATCGGTGGGCTTTCCCAGCAGGCTGAACCGCGCATTCTTCTCATCCAGGGAGCCAGGATGACTGAACAATGCCGGGCTGGGCGTGAGCTGGGAGCCGACATCCCGGAAAAAGCTGTCCCGCTGCTCCATGTCGAACGCAACCCGGGCGGCCCAGGTGCTGTCGATCGGCAGATTCACGCTGCCATTGGCGCCGAAATCCGAATAGTTCGCGCCCAACAGCTCAATGTTGCCGTGTACCCCATCGAAGTCGGGATTGCGCGTGTTGATGAAGATTGCGCCACCCGTCGAGTTTGAGCCGACAAAGGTACCCTGCGGGCCGCGCAGCACTTCCACGGAACCGATATCGTACAGCGTGTCGGTCGACACGATGGGCGGCTGCCACAGACCATCGCGGTAGGAGGCTACGCCAGGCACTACAGACGGTGAGCCGCCCGCGAGACCAATACCGCGGATGTTGACGTTCTGGCTCAGGCCGACGGTCGTAATGGAAAGCGATGGCGAGGCATTCTGTAGATCCGCCAGTTGTACGACTCCTTTTTGCGCAAGGTCATCAGTGCTGAGAACCGTTGCGGCGATCGGCGTCGTTCGCAGGCTTTCGGTACGCCGCTCGGCCGTAACCACCACCTCTTGGAGCTGGTCGCTGGCGGCATCCCCCGCGGCATCGGTGGGCGGCTGCTGCGCCCACGCCCCGCGGGCGACACACATCGCCGCAGCGGCGTGAACTAAAGACGCAACTACGAAGCGAGACGCTCGAGCTTGAACGCGAATGCTGACCATAACCCCCCCTTGCCGATACCAGGCGACAGCGATGCCAGCGCCATTGGGGGGACAAAATACCGGAATCGCCGACCTCGTGCAAACGTTTGCGCACCTTTGGCGCTATGGGTCCTGAATGTGCGCGATGCCTGCCTCGGTCGAATAGTCGATTCGCCAGTGATCGGCGGCGAAATCCGCGTGTAACCGAATCCATTGATGCTCGGTTCGCCATTCCAGATCCAAAACGGTCGCCGAACACTCGTGAGATCGGAAATCTCCGCCGAATGCCGGATGCGCGTTCCGCAGGCGGATCAGCTCGAGGAGTTTTTGCACCACGGGCCGCCTGAGATTGAGCTCGACTTCGGCCGCGTCGTAATAATGCCGGTTGATGTCGCGTCCGGCGCCGGTGCGGTCGAGGAGGGCACTATCGTTGCCGCCCGCGAGCAATCCCACGTAGTACACCTGGGGGACGCCCGGCAGGAAGAACTGCACTGCGCGCGCGAGCAGGTAGGCGCGATCGTTGCGGCCCAGCGCATCGTAGAAGGTGCAGTTGACCTGATACAGGTCAAGATTGCGCGCCCCAGCGCCACTTGCCCGACGGCTCTCACCCTTGCTGCGAATGTGGATTTCCTCCACCGTGTGCTCCAGTTCGGCCGCAGGCAGCAGGCCCGGCAGGGGCGCACTGCCGCCCGTAGGACCCGCGTCGATGACACCGATACCATCGTGGGTGTCCAGAACGGTGAGGCAATTGCGGGGCCTGATCTCAATCCAGTGCTTCAGGTGCACCGTCGTGCGCCGGAACAGCGCGTGCAGCACCAGCGGCGGCAGCGCGAAGTCGTAGACCCGGTCCACATGGGCGGCTATGTCGATCTGCCGACGGTAGTGGGAGTGCACCTCGACCAGCACCTCCAGCCCCAGCTGCCGTGCCCGCGCGGTCAGTTCGGCAATGAACGCGTACGTCTCGGGGATCATGAAACAATCCGTCGCGCGCTTTTTCACCGCGTAGCCGACGGCATCCAGTCGCACCAAGCGCACCGAGTTCGCGGCGAAGGTCCGTAGAATGCTGTCCAGGTAGTCCCGACCCGGCTCACTGGTCACGTCAATGTCGATCTGTTGTGGGGCGAACGTGGTCCACAGGATTCGCCGCGACCCATCCTTCAGCGTCATCGGCGTGAACGGCAGACCCGGCCGGGGTCTGTAGATCGACAGCAGCTCCCCTTGCGTGGCGCCCTCCGGGAACACGTCATCGAGAGTCAGAAAAAGTGCTGCATACGCCGAGGCCGCACCTCGGAGGGAGAAGTCCTGGAACTGCCGCGACTCCACCGAAATGTGGTTGACGATGGCGTCCGCCATGACCTCGGTCTCCTCGGCCAAGGCGTGCACGTCCTGCCAGCTCCCCACCCGCGGATCCACGGTGAGGTGATCGGCAGGATCGAACCCTGCATCCGCGCCGTCAATTCTGGAAAAAAAAGGCAGCAGATGGATGCCACCGAACAGTCCGCGGAAGTGATCGCGCAACAGGCGGTTGAGCGCCGGTAACGATCCCCCGAAGCGATCGGCGTAGGCAATGAGTTGAACTTGATTCTTCATGGCAGCTATGGCGCGGCACTTCTCAGGCCAACTGTACAGCAACGCCGGGATGTCATGGCAATCGTTTGCGCGGCATCAGGGTTTGCGCTAGATTCGCTCCGTCGCGCGCGGGGGCGGATTTCAGGCGAATGAGGGGGGGTCGATGGAGGTTCGGTCGCGGTTCGCATCGCATCTCGGGTGGCAGGTGGCATTCAGCGCGGCGTGGCTGCTGCTCGCGCGCCTGGCGGTCGCTGTCCCTGTTGAAGATACCGCCCCACACTGGCTCACGACGTGGGCCACCGCACAGCAGCTGATTGCGAATATCCCGCAGTCCGGACCGCCGCCGCGGTCTCAGCCGCCGCCGACCGCGCTGAAATCTCCGATTGCGCCGGTGCCCGACGCCATCGACGACCAGACCGTTCGCATGATCGTTCACCTCAGCGCGGGGGGCTCTAAGGTTCGCGTGCAACTGGCCAACTCCCATGGCAACTCCGCTGTGACGATCGGCGAAGCACACATCGCCCGCAGCGCGGGCGGGGCAACCATTGTTGCGGGGAGCGATCACCTGTTGTCGTTCGGCGGGCGGCCCGGGGTCCAGATTCCGCCAGGAGCCCTGGTGCTGAGTGATCCGGTGGACCTGCCGGTGTCACCGGCAACGGATCTGTCGGTGTCGCTGTACGTGCCGGGCCGCACTTCCGGGCTGACCATTCATCCGCTGGGGCTGCATTCCACTTTCATTCTCCAGGGCAACGCGGCGGCTGCGCTGGCTCCGCAGCCCGTATCCGACAATCTCTCCTATTTCTGGCTGGCAGACGTCGATGTGCTCGCGCCATCCGGTGCCGAGGCCATTGCTGCCTTCGGCGATTCGATCACGGATGGGTTTGCCACCACGCCGAACGCGAATCGGGCCTGGCCCACCCTGCTTTATGAGCGGCTGCGGGCGGCGGACCTTAAATCCGCCAGTGCGGTGATCAACCTGGGTATTTCCGGCAATCGGGTTCTCCACGATGGGGCCGGTGCCAGCGCCCTCGCCCGCTTCGGCCGGGATATTCTGGGCCGCCCGCAGGTGCGGTGCGTGGTGCTGCTGGAGGGCATCAATGACATCAGCTATCCGAACGTTCCGGGAACGGCGGCATCCGACCGCATCAGCGCCGAGGATCTGATCGCTGGCTATCGGATGCTGATCGCCGAAGCGCACCTGCATGGCATCCGCATCCTGGGTGGAACCCTGCTGCCCTGGGAGGGGGTATGGACGTTCTCAGCGGATGCGGAGCAGCTACGAATCAAGGTGAACGAGTGGATCCGCAGCGGCGGTGCCTTCGATGGCGTCGTCGATTTCGATACGGCGACCCGCGATCCGGCGCATCCGTCCCGGCTGCTGCCCCGATTCGACTCCGGCGACCACGTTCACCCCAATGACGCGGGCAATCGCGCCATGGCCGACGCGATCGACCTCAAATACTTGGCACACCTGGGGATACGCTGATGCCCTACGAGACCCTTTGCCGTCGAACCCTTCGGCTGGTCCACGCCAGCGTGGTGGTGTGTGCAGCGCTGATGACCGGCGTGACCGGCGCGCAGCAGCCGCCAGCCGCCAATCCGGTGCTCGTGGACCCGGACGGAACCGTCCATGTTCCGGCACTGGTCGTCCCGGTATCGGGTTTCCTAAGCCCTAAGGGCAAGGCCTATCTGCGGGATCACCTGCTTCAGGTTCAGCGTCCCGAAATGCTGATCCAGAAGGACGGAATCCCGCCACTTCTCGCCGGCTACCTTGCACGCCAGCATCAACTCTATGCCGTGGATCGGGAAGATACGCACATTGGCGGTGTCCATGCCTATGTCTATACGCCCAAGCAGGGTATCAGCCCGCGCAATCAGCACCGGGTGTTGATCGACCTGCACGGCGGCGGATTTTCCGGCTGCTGGCCAGGCTGCGCGGAGCTTGAATCCATGCCGATTTCGGCACTGGGGCATATGCGGGTCATCAGCCTCGACTATCGCGAAGCGCCCCAGTATCGCTTCCCTGCTGCCAGTGAGGATGTGGCCGCGGTGTACCGCGAGCTGCTCAAGACCTACGATGCCAAATCGATCGGCATCTATGGGTGTTCCGCCGGGGGCATGCTCACCGGCGAGTCCGTGGCGTGGATCCTGCGGCATGATCTTCCGAAACCGGGTGCCATCGCCATTTTGTGCGCCGGACTGACGGCGCCGGAGGCCGGATTTGGCGGGGACGCGAACTACCTGACAACTGTGATCGGCGAGGCGCGGCTGCCGCCCCCGCCCCAGGCACCGTCCGCGAAGGCAGCCCCGAAATCACCGCTGGCCGCCTCCTACTTCAGCGGCACCGATCCACGTGATCCGCTCATCGCCCCCGCCCTGTCCCCCGAACTCCTGGCCCGCTTTCCACCCAGTCTGATCGTGACGGGAACGCGCGGCTTCGAGCTCAGCTCAGCGGTCTACAGTCATTCGTTGCTCGTCAAGGCCGGCGCGCAATCTGATCTTCACGTCTGGGAGGGAATGTTCCACGGCTTTTTCTACAACGCGGACGTCCCCGAATCCCGCGATTGCTTCGATGTCATCGTCCGGTTCTTTGACTCGACCCTCAAGTAGGTGGGCGCGGCAGTCATATTCCCGGTACACAGGCCTTGGCATTCGCCACTTCTTCGGCGACCGCCTGCGCCAGAAGGTCGATGAACGTCCGCACCCGCAGCGGCATGTGCCGCCGTTCCAGAAACACGGCGCCGATCTCGACCGGATCGATACGCATCTGCGGCAGGACCCTGAGCAACCGGCCGGCCCTCACGTCCGGCTCGCACACCGCATGGGTGAGCATCCCGATGCCGATACCCGCGATGGCCATTTCGCGCGCGACCATGATGTCCGTTGTCCTCAGGCGCGCCACCGCACCCGCGATTGGCCACAATCCGTCGTCTAACTGGCTCTCAAGGACGATGCAGTCGTGGTCGGCCAGTTCCGCGGGCGTTTGAGGCACGCCGCGACGTTCGCAGTAGCTGAGGCTCGCGTACAGGCCGCGCGGGAGCTGCGCCAGGCGCCGCGCCGGCAACTGTTCGTTGCGCACCCGTCCAACGCAGATCGCCACATCGTACGACTCCTCGCTCACGTCGATCCAGCGGTTGGTGACATGCACGCACAGGCGCATCTGCGGGTACAGCAACGCAAAGTCCGCCAAGGCGCGGCTCACCCAAGTGCCGGAAAGGCCGATCGGCATGCTGATGCGCATTACGCCGCGCAGCCGTGACTGCATTTCCGAGGCGATCATGCTCGCATCGTGAGTTTCAGCCGCGATGCGCGCACAGCGTTGCAACAGTGCCTGACCGATCTCGGTCGGCTCCAGACGCTGGGCGCTGCGCTTGACCAGCACCGCGCCGACCTGGCGCTCGAGCACCCGCAGCTTGCGGCTCAAAGTGGCCTTGGGTACGCGCAGCCGCAGTGCAGCCTGGCCGATACTGCCGCTGCTCATGATTCCCCGAAACAACATCAGCAGGTTGAGATCGAGGCCCGGCACCAGATCGGTGCTGAGGCCGGTATCCGGCCGGACTGCGGCAGGATGGATTGACACGATATCAGCCATGATGCCCCCCGAGGCGCCCGCGTCCTATTACTCGGACAATTACTTTGGAAGGGTCCACGGCAAATTGCAAGCAGGTAGTGGGGGACGCGACTCCTTGGCCCGGAGCGCGTGCCGAAGATCACGGCGTCACAATGATCTCTGCGCGTCGGCGCTGCGGATCGGTGACGCCGTCCGCCGGCTCCGGTTCATCGATGCTGCGCTCCGCAAGCGTGGTGCCGGAGGGAATGCCGAGCTTCGTCACCGCCGCGGCGAGTTCGCGGACGCGCAGCGCGGCGATATTTGGAATCTCCTGCGCCAGCGCGCCATCCGACAGCAGGGTGGCGCCGCGATAGCCGATGAGGGTGATCCGGTGCGCATCGATGGCGCGGGCGTACTGCACCGCTTTCAGCGCCTCGCCGATGGTCTTGCCGGCCACCTCGGAATCAAAATCATAGGTCAGCGTAAAGGTCCGGGCGCGAAACGGCGGCGTCGGAGTCTGCAATGATGCCGGCGCGGGGGGCGGGCGCAGCGCCGAGGCTGCGGTGTTCGGTCCCGGGCCGCGTCGGGCGGCGATGTGATACTGCAGGTCCGCGGGCAGCATGGTGGTGCACGCGGCATCCAGCTCGCGCATCGGTGATGTCACGGGCGGATTGGGCAGCGGCCGCCCATCGGCTGATCCGGACGGCAACGGCGACTGCGGGTAATTGGACGTGAGGGGAATGCCACCGCAGATGCGCGGGCCGCTGACCACGATGCCCTCGATCAGCGCCTTGTGTCCGAGGTAGGGCGGCGACCAGCCTCCCGAGTCTGTCTGCACACCCAGGAAATAGCGCTCGCCTGCATAATCGGCCATCCAGCACGGCACGGTTGCTGTGTCTTGAAGTATGGGACAGGCGAGAAAGTTGCGATGCTCCGGCGGCGGCCGGGCAGCTACAGCGAGCGGCTCCTCGGCATGGGCCCAGGTGAGGACTGCGCCGGCCAGCAGCATGACTGCCGGCAGTGCCCGTGGCTTGCCGGTGGGCATCTTAGAGCACGCTCATGAAGTTCACGAGATCGTCCTTTTCACGTTGCGTCAGGCTCATGTTGAAGCGGCGGTCATAGAAGTCCACGAGGGCGCGCAGGTCCTCGGCCGAGCCATTGGAGAAATACGGGGCGCGCGCGGCCAGACCCCGCAGCTGGCCCATGACAATGGAACCCACGTCGTAGCACTTGCCGGAGATGAGCGCGCGGCCGGGATCGTGCGTGTAGATGGTGCGGCCCAGGAACGGATGCGGTCGGGCATCCGCATTACAGACTACTTTGAACAGCGGCAGATCCGGTGTCGCATCACTGTCGGGCGAATACAGGGGTTCGCCCGCCCAGGGCTCGTTGGTGGTGCCCAGATCCACCCACCCCGCCGAGGCATCAGTGCCCACCATCTGCAGATTGTGGCAGGTGACGCAGGTGCGCTTGGCGGGATTGCCGAGTCCGACGGTGTTGATGTGCGCGACATCACGGATCCAGAACGGACGGGTGAAGAAGACGGCGTAGCCGCGCATCACCGAGGCTTTGAACTCGGCGCGCGCCTGCGCCTCGTTCTGCGAGCGGTTCACCCAGACATCAAAAGTCTTGAAGACCGGTTTGCCGAAGTTGTCGCCGAGTACCCCGGTCGCCGAGGTCTGCAGGTTACGCGCGCCCAAGGCCGGGGGCGTGTCGCTCGTGGCGAAATCATCACCGACCTTGTCGATGCCCTGCGCGACGAAGATCTGTGACTCGAACTGCACGATCTGCTGCAGCTGCATCTCCGAGGGGGGCGTTGCGCGCTGCAGGTGATCGTGCGCGGCGTCGATCGCCTGAGTCACCAGCGATGGTTCGCGCGCATCCGACATGATGTTCATGGCCGAGTACGCGCCCGTGCGCGGATCCTTGTCCATCACCATGCCCATGCGCTTCGCATTGAAGGGTCCGGCGCCACCGAAGGTCGTGCCGCCGGCATCGGGGGCCACGTACTGCAGGTTTCCGACCACACGGGGCCTGCGGTACACAGAGATATGCGGATCTGCACTGTGCAGACCATAGACGGGGCTGGTGTTGCAGCCGGTGGGATCCCGGACGACTTCGATGGTGAATTCCGGCTCGACCGCTGAGCCATCCGGCCCCGCGTGCCGCGGCCACGGTAAGGACACCCGGAACAGGCCGCGCTTGAGCAGCAAGGAATGCGAAGCGGGCTGCGCGGGCGGCAGATCGGGGCAGTTGGCGCCGTCGATGACGGCAAAGAGCGGATCCTTGCCGCCGGTCTCACGCCAGCGCCGCTGGATGGCCTGCACCGACAGGCCCATGCCGCTGGCCGGCTGGTGGCAGCTCACGCAGGCCCGCCCATTGGTGCCGATGGGCTCGAAGAAGGCATTGCCTTGGGATAGCGTCAGTCCTTTGGCGTTGAGCACTTCGATCTGGCCCCAGTCATCGTGGTAGCGGCTCAGTGCCGGTGCCGCGCCCGCCGCCCCCGGGGAGACCCAGTAGGCGTGCTCTGAAGGCTGCTCGGCTGGAATGCTCTGCGCCGGCGCGCCGCCGCCCACCGCTGCGCTCAATACCGCGGCCGCAAGCCATCGACCGCCCGCGAATCGCACCTGCCTTGCCTGCCTCTTGCGCGCCACTGAACGCTCCGACCCGATCACCGTCCGGATGGGAATAGTGCCCACCGCCGCGCGACAATGCAAGCGCTTACATTTGGCTTGCGTTGCTGTCCCGCGAGCTGGATGATCCGCCGGTGGCTCCCCCAGCGCGCACCAAGAACAAGCGGCCTCAGGCCCCGCGCCGGCCGGCCGCGCGCGCCACGCCGACCCTGGAGAGCGTCGCGCGTCGGGCTCGCGTATCCACCGCGACCGTGTCCCGATACTTCAATTCTCCGGATGTGGTCTCGGCGCGAACCGCCGCCGCCATTCGCGATGTCGTTGCGCGCACGGGCTATACCCCAAACCTGATGGCCGGCGGTCTCGCCTCCAGTCGCAGTCGCCTGATCGCCATTGCGATCCCCCGCATCTCGCAGCCGCTGTACGCCAGTACCATCCAGGCCGTCGCCGATGCGCTGGTCCATGCCGGCTTTGGGGTACTGCTGGGTCTGACCGGCGGCGCGAACGAGTATGTCGAGGCGCAGCTGCGCTCCATCGTCGGGCGCCGGCCGGACGGTATCATCCTCGCCGGAACACCCTTGCCGCAGGCCATGCGTTCCTGGCTGCGCGGCACGGGGATTTCAACGATCGAGATCTGGGATCTACCGACGGCACCGGTCGATCTTGTTGTCGGGTTCTCGCACGCCAAAGCCGGCAGTGAAATGGCCCGCTACGCCCTTGGCCGCGGGCGCCGCAGGGCGTTCATCATCTCCGCGGATGGTCCGCATGCGCGGCAGCGGTGCGACGCGTGTCTGCGGACGTTCATCGCCGCCGGCGCGCCCGAGCCTGTCGTTGCCACCTTCCACCAGGCCGTGAGCTACCACCAGGCCCGCGACGCCATGGCGGCGCATCTGGATGGCGGCGGCGCGCCGGATGTGGTCATCTGCTCATCGGACTGGAGCGCCCACGGTGCCACTGACGAGCTGCTTCATCGCAGGCGCCGCGTGCCCGAGGAGGTGGCGGTGGTGGGCTTCGGGGATCTGGAATTTGCAGCGGAGCTGCGGCCCGCTCTGACCACGGTACGAATCGACGGTGACGCGATCGGCCGGCAGATCGTGCAATTTCTGCAGGCACGCGCGCAGCGGAAGAGGATCATCCAGACAACGGTCGATGTCGGCTTCGCGCTGGTCAGCCGTGAAACGGGCTGATCCGCCGCGCTGCCCACACGCTTCCTCTTGACCACCTGCCTCGAGATACAGTTTACTGCGCATTACTCGGACAATTACTTTTTTCAAAAGAACGTTCCGGTGATTGGCAATCCGGGCAGCGGCGGGTGAACTGTGAGAGCAACGGGTGTTATCAGGGGATGTTGGGGTCTGGTGCTGGCCATGCTGTGCAGCCGGCTCACCTGGGCTCAGGTGATGACCAACGTTCCGCCGCCGGTCCCGAACGCCAAGCCGGCCACGGTGCAGATCGTCACGATTCCCGGGCCGAGCCTTATCGGCAACCTCGAGGGCGAGTCCGCTGACCGCAATGCGGTGGTGGTGCTGCCGCCGAGCTACGCGGAGGGCACGCACCGTCGTTACCCTGTGGTCTATGCACTCCACGGTTACTCGATCGGCGCGCAGCAGTGGATCCAGGAGATCCATGTCCCGCAGACTATCGAGGGGGCCTTTGCCAAGGGCTCGCGGGAGATGATCGTCGTGCTGCCGGACTCGAAAACGGCGTACAACGGCTCTTTTTACTCCCGATCCGCGACCACAGGCGACTTTGAAAGCTACGTCGTGCGCGATGTGGTCCAGTACATCGACAGCCATTACCGGACGATCCCGGATCGTCTCAGCCGCGGACTCGTTGGTCACTCGATGGGCGGCTATGGTGCCGCGCGCCTCGGCATGCGGCACCCGGAGGTGTTCGGGGCGCTGTACATCATGAGCGGCTGCTGCCTCTCGCCGATGCAGCCGCAGATGTTGAGTCCGGAGAACCTCGCAGCCATCGAAGCGCTGAAGTCCCCCGCCGATGCGGCGAATCTGCCATTCCCCGCGCGTGCCACCTTGGCAACGGCTGCGGCCTGGTCGCCCGATCCGCGCCGCCCGCCGCTGTACCTGGACCTACCGTTCAAGGATGGCGTCCTTCAGCCTGATGTGGTCGCCAAGTGGACCGCCAATGCGCCGCTCGCGTTCTTCGACCAGGCCGCCAGCAATCTGCGCCAGTACACCGCGATCGGAATCGATGCCGGTGACCAGGACGGACTACGGATCGATGCGACGAAATTCCATGAGGCGCTGGACCGCTATGGCATCCGTAACACCTTCGAGATCTACCCGGGCACGCACACCAGCAATGTGGCGTTTCGGATCCAGGACCACGTCCTGCCCTTTTTCAGTCAGAATCTGAAATTCGACTGAGTGTTTGAGCCTTCAGGCAATCAGGCCCTGGGTTCGCAGGAAGTCCTCCATGAGAGAGACCATCTTGCCGTGACTCCAGTTCTGATCGTCCACCATGTCGGCTGAGACGGCCAGCACCGGCACGCCGGCTTCGCGCAGTGCCAGCTCGGTCAGGCGCGTTCCGGACTGAGAGAGGCGGTTGTCCGGTGGGATCAGCATCACTGCGGCATCGATGCCGAAACGGCGCGCCTCGCTCACCATCCAGCTGTTCATCCAGGGCGGCAGATGCAGCACCTCGTTCATGGAGCAGATGCGGCTCGCCAGTGCCTCCATCGGGCGTCCGTGCAGAGTGCGGATGTACTGGGGCTCGGCAAAGGGCATGTACATCGACCAGACAAAGACCGCGCCGTAGCGCTGCTCGAGGGCCTGATAGAAGCTGGTGTCGTGCCATAGGCCGGCGCCGATCCACATCAGGCGCAGCCGTTCCGGGCACCCCACTCCCGCTCCGGCCCGCACCCGCTCGGCCACCTCGTCACGGAAGCGACGGGCATGGGCCACGGCCCAGTCAGAGCCGCGATGCCATTGCGGGATCATGGTGTTGGGCATCTGTTCGACGATGGACACCGGGCACGGGCGGGCCGCTGCAATCATGTCCGCGGCCTCGGCGATGTAGCCCTCCTGCTCGTTGATCCTCAGCATGAGTGCTTCCAGCCGCTGCGGATCAAAACGCCGGCCGGTCTTGCGCTCCAGCAGTTCGATCAGCGCCTGCATCTCCTCCACCAGCAGCGCAATGCGCTGGGGTCCGTAAACCTCCTCCCATCGATCCTTGGAAAGGCGGAACCAGTCCGCGCGCTTGTCCTGCCAGGCCGGGGCCTCCATGGGGAAGAATTCCACTCCGAGCGCCTGCGCCCACTGGGAGAAGACGTGCTCCACGCACTCACACGTGAGGCGCGCCACCATGACCGTGGGTCGCGGCAGACCACCCCACGGCGCGCTGCCGGGATCGGCCGCGAGCGTGCAGCCCAGGCCCAACGAGCAGTAGCGGCAACGGTTGGCGGGATAGCCGAGCTCATCCATGACGGAGAAGTATTTTCCGGACAGGCGCTTTGCGGAGATGTACGCCGACCACCACTGGTTGCTCACCAGGGGAATGTCCATGGCATGGAAGATCTCATGCGGCGTGTCCGCCTGCGCCAGCGCGAACGGCTCACCCCGCTCCACGACGCGCGCCTTGAGCTCCCCTGCGAAGTGCTTCTGATAGCCGCTCGCCTCCCCCGTGCAGGCTAGGAGTTTACGGGCGCGGCTGCCTGAATCCTCGCTCATTCGAGCACTCCACTGGCTTTGAGCGCCTCGAACCGATCCACATTCAGTCCCGCAAGGCCCAGTGCCACCTCGCGCGTATGCTCACCGATGCGCGGCGCCTGAAACGGCGTGCAGGAATCCGCAGAGAAGCTCATCGGAGTGCGCACATGCCCGAAGCGGCCCAGCAGCGGATGGGGCAGCTCTACCAGCGCGCCGCGCGCGGTGAGATCCGGATCCCCGACCAGGTCCTCGACATCCTGGACGACGCCGGCCATGACCCCGATGTCTTGCAGCTGCCGCACGAGATCCTGATCGTGCTGCGTGCGACTCCAGTCCTCGAGCGCGCCTCCCCCGCCAAAGGCCTGCAAGCGCCGCCACTGCACCTCATCCGCCACACTCACAGCCACCCAGCGATCGATGCCGCGCGCCGGCAGCAGTCCCTGCCAGCGGTATCGGGTATCGGTGTTTCCGGATCGCTGCGGCACCTCACCGTGCTGCGCGGCCTGAAGCGCCGGCCACATCTGCTGCACACAGGTCTCGTACATGGAGGCATCGATGTGACCGCCCTGGCCATTGCTGAGACGCTGTGCCAGCAGCGCCACGGCGGAGGCGGCCATCACATAGGGCACGATCACGTCCCCGTAGGGCACCGCTCCTGGGGTCACCGGATCCCGATCCGGCCAACCCGTCAGATACGTGCGGCTGGAGAGGGCAGCGCCGGTGCCGTCAACGCCCCATTCATGCGCCAGCGGCCCGGTTTGACCAAAGACGCTTCCGGACACCATGACCACCCCGGGGTTGCGCTTCACCAGCTGTGCGTAATCCAGCCCCAGCTTCTGCATCGTGCCGGGTGAGAAGTTCTCGACCACCACATACGCCCATTCGATCAGCGGATTGATGATCTCGCGCGACTCGGGTCGCTTCAGATCCAGCGCGAGGCTGCGCTTGGAGGTGTTCAGATGCGCGAACCAGGGCTTGTCATCCAGTTGCCCCGGCTTCGAGGCGCTGACCTGCACATCCAGGCGTGACAGACAGGGCCGCGACCGGCTTTCGACCTTGATGACATCGGCACCGAGATCACCCAGGATCTTGGTGGTGATGGAGCCAACCAGCGCCCAGGAGAAATCGAGCACGCGAATTCCGGCTAAAGGACCGCGACGCTCGGTCGCTTGCCGGGGCCGCACTGCCGTTTGCGATTGTTGCGGTCCGGGCCGCAGTCGCGCAAAGCGCGCGGGCAGTTTGATCCCGGCCGCTTCGTTCCAGAAGTCCCGCGCCTGCAGGTGCGGATCGTGCAGGACATCCTGCGGTGTGGCGAGCACGCAGGCGTTGATCCCACGCCGGCGCCCTTCCTGCATCACCTCGGCGCGCGAGCGAACCGCGAAGAATGCGGCAATCGCCGCTTCCCATTGCGAGCGTCGCTGTGGATCCAGCGTCGAACGGTCGTACCGCAACCACTCCACGCCCTGCAGCGGATTGACTGCGCCGACCTCATCCATCCAGTCCGAGAGGGCCTGGTTGGCCGGTGCGCCGAAGCGCCCGGTCATGAGCGTGTGGAAGCACCACCCGTCACTCAGGCGCCAGATGCAGCGCACGGTGCTCTTACCGTAATTGATCGCGCCGCCGACCCGGTGGAGCTTGCGCTGATCGAATTGCCACACGAGGATGCCATTGACGGTGCGGCTGAAAGCCACTTCCTGCGCAGAGATGTCCACGTGCTGGCCCGGCCCGCCGCTCATGCGGCGATAGTGCGCCGCCATCGCAGCGGCGGCGGCGGCCATGTCGGCATGAAAGAGGCAGGCATCGAGTGCTTCCTTCACCGGCGGACGGTCCGGCTCGCCGGTCAGGCGCAAGGTGCCGCCTACCGCCGACACCACCAGTTCACTGCCCCGCCAGCGTGCGTGCGGACCGCCACTGCCGAAGGGGGTGACCGATACGTGCACCAGCTGCGCATTCCATTGCTTGAGCTGATCCGGCGTAATGCCGCGCTCGGCCAGTCGCGCGAGCCCCTCATCATCGATCAGGAAGGAGGCGGCGGCGACGCTTTGCGCATCGAGCGGCCGCTCCAGGCGCTCAGCGCCCAAAGACTGCAGATAGCGCGCCAGAGGACGCTGCGCCATCTCACCCAGTGCAAGAAAGCTGAGGCCGGACAGCGGCTTCATCGTGGCAGTCCTGCCATAAAAGTCTGCATGACCTGGGCCGCTCCGTCCGCAAAGTCCCAATCCCGCGCGGTTAACACCAGACACGGCGTCTGCGCCGCCTCCAGTGCCCGCCGCAGCCGCGGCACCTGCCAGGCCAGTGCCTCATCATCACGCGCAAACCAGAGGATGGTCGCCTGCGACCGGGTTTCATCGACCAGCGCCTGCAGGCGCTGTTCAGGTGCCTTGAGGTCACGCCCCAGGAAAGTCTGACGCAACCAGTTTTGTGAGATGGCGCTGACCGGATCGGCGCCAGCCGTCACCGTTCCGCCCAGGCGCTCGAGGTTGCGGTCGTAGAACTCTGCGGCGACGAAGCCGCCGCTGGCTTCGATCAACTGGTGAATGCGCTGATCGGGGGGTGAACTGCCGCCCAGCACCACCCGGCACCCAGCCTGCGACAGGCCGTCGCGCTCCAGAAGGCCCAACGCGGGCCCGACATCGGCGAAGAGGCTCGCCCTGACGATCTTCTCGTACACGCTGCCTTCGGTGCGCGCTCTGGCACGCAGATCCGCGAACTGCGCGCGCAGCGCGTTGGCCCGTGCGACGCCGGCGCTCAGCTGCGCGGGCGTCAACCGCAGCTGCTGCGCGAGCTGCTGCAGCGCCGCTGCGGTATAGCGATGGCTGGAAGGCCGATCGATGCGCGCGATGTCGAAAATCAGCGGCCGCGGTCCGGCCAATTTGCCGCAGCGCTGCAGCTCACAGACATAATAGTAAAGGCGCTGGGAGACATCCTCGCCGCGGGTGAACACGACCTCATCGAAACAGTCGAAGCGGCCGTCGGCCCAGTCCTCGAGCATCGAGCGGGCGTAGGGTGGGAAGCTGCTCTCCAGCCACGCATCCGCGCGGGGCGTCTCGCGGCTGAGCCGCCAGGGCAGATGACAGCTGCCGCGAGGCGCTGCCAGCAGCAGATCCGGCGGGATGTCCAGGCCCACGTACCCGAGCGCGCCCCCCGCGGCCACGGCCTGCAGGGGATCACGCAGCAGGGCATCGAGGGATTCGTCAATGGCGCGCATGGTATGGTGAAAGTATCGCTGATGGCGAATTCGTTGACAAGTTCACCTATTGTACTCTCAACGGCTATACCGAAGCCGTGGCACCGGCACTGCGGTGCAGGACGTACTGGCGCAGCCACAGCATCAATGCGATCACCCCCAAGGTGGTACCCATGATCACGTGCCAGCCCAGATCAAACCCCCCGGAGTAGTCGCGCATCCACCCCAGTGCCTGCGGGCCGAGGTACCCGAACAATCCGCTGCCCAGGCCCACGATACCCATGATCGGGCCGGTATCGCGGCCGCGAAGCAGTTCGGCCGCGGTCGGATAGATCTGGTTGGCCGTGGCGTGGCCCAGGCCAACGAGTGCGGCGGTGGCGCCCGCAAACACATAAAGATTGGTGGAGGACATCAGCGCACAGGCAGGCAGCATGAGTGCGCACATTCCGGCCAGCACCCACCAGCGCTCAAAGCGATCGGCGAGCCAGCCGCATACAGGATTGGCGATGATCGCCAGACCGTAGGCGGCGGCGATGATCGCCGAGGCCTGCGCCGGGCTGCCGTGAAGCTGTCCGCGTACCACGGCCGGAACGAAGAAGGTCGCCGCAAACCCGGGCGCATTGGACAACCCAAGCAGAGGAATGACCCACACGATGGGCACCTTGAAGGCCGAAAAAGGGCTGCGCCGCGGCCCCGCGGTGGCCGGCGTCGCGGCCAGCTGGGCGCCGCGGTACCCGAGTGTCATCACCGCCGCACCGAGCAGTGTCATCAGGCCAAAGCCCATCATGCTCAGGCGCCAGCCCAGCAGCCCCTGCATGGTGTTGGAGAACCCGGACCCCAGTACGGTGGCGAGCGCCGTCAGCGCGCCGAG